>JAABUM010002915.1_pt1 | contig 21964 bp, 23 predicted proteins | sample 5559161 | NCBI WGS metagenome assembly JAABUM01 (sample SAMN10711868, study PRJNA513369) | rock metagenome | isolation source: Antarctica rocks | place: Antarctica: Victoria Land, Siegfried Peak nord
CGTGGAAGCGGCGCACCGGCCGCCACCGGCAGGACTGTCACACCCTCATGCTGAAATCAGACAACCGAAGCCGCTCCCGCCTCGGCCACGACCAACCACCAAGATCATGAAACTTCGAGGCTAAGTGGCGCCAGCTCGTCAGTGCCAGCACACGCTTTGCATCTATTGAGTGCGCAAGCACTGCACCCGCCAGGGGCGCGGAGGGACTTGGTGCGGTCGTGCTCAGCTCCGGCGTTGCGCACAGGAGTTCGCTCCACAGCGTGGCGAGTCGCGTGCTGGGAGCCACTACCAGCAGCATGCCCGGGGCGGTGTTTCCGAGGCGACTCAGGTAGCCGCTCGGCTGCTGCGCTGTTAAGCCCGCTGCGAACTTGGCCTCGATGAGCAGACGCTCCGTATGGTCGCCATCTGTTCCGACGACGTCCGGCCGACCGGTATCCGGATTACCGACCTGACCGACAAAGTTCAGGCCGTCAGGGACATCGGCACCCCATTGACGAGCCAGAAAGCAGAGAGCTCTGTTCGCAGCGGGGTCTCTCAACAGCCAGGTCAGCGCCTCCGTAGCCAGGTTCTCCTCGCTCACCGTGAAGCGACGGGCGAGGTATCCCAGTACGTGGTCGACCATGCGGATTTCTAGCACGATCACTTCACGGCACGCGCGGTGCCCCCAGCGTCTGCGGTGGCACCAACCTACGGCTGAGCGCCACCGGCCCCCGACCGGGGAAACCGTCTGGAAAGACGGGATCGCGCCGACCGGCGAGGCTCCAGGGCATCCTCAGGTGCCTCACTAAAGGAAGGAAGCTAAATCCACCTCGTCTTGGCGTTCTCGCACGTGCGTCTGCCTGTTGCCGAGTGGACGCTGAAGTCTTCGTAGAACGGGTGACTCGGCGCCCGTCCCAGCCCACTGCTGGCAGCCTCCCGGGTGTCAGGCTGGCCTCATGAAATTGACGGCAATGAGTCGGAGCGAGGGAGGCAGTCGCAGTGCCCGCTGGCGTTCGCCGCGCTATGACCGATACACCGAGGCGGCCGAGATTCCGCTGCTGGCACTGTCCGTACTGCTGATTCCGGTGCTCGTGCTTCCCGAGATCTCCAAGCTCGGCAGCGCGGAGCGCGCGGGGCTCGACGTTGTCGACTATGGCGTATGGGCGGTCTTCATCGCCGACTACCTGACCAGACTCGGACTCTCGCGCGACCGCACCGCCTTCATCCGCGGGAACCTGCTCGACCTGGCCCTCGTCGCGCTGCCTATGCTGCGTCCGCTTCGCCTGGCTCGGGCCACCCGTCTGGTGCGGTTCGCACTCATCCTCACCCGGTCGAACCGACAGGCGCAGGCGAGCCTGCAGACCCGGGCCGTCGCCTATGTCAGCGTCCTGGCTGCCACGCTGACGCTCGCCTGCAGCGTTGCCATCCTCGAGTTTGAGCAGCACGCCCCCAAGGCCAACATCCGAACTTACGGCGACGCGCTGTGGTGGGCCGTGACGACTGTCTCAACGGTCGGGTACGGAGACCGGTACCCGGTGACCCTCGGCGGTCGGATTACCGCAGTCCTCCTGATCGGTGCCGGTGTCAGCCTTTTCGGCGTCATCACCGCAGCAGTCGCCGCCTACTTCATCCGCCGCGTCACCAACGACCCCGCCCCCGAAGGGGAAGACCTGCCAGCCCGGCTAGAACGGCTGCAAGCCGCCGTCACCCGCATAGAGAACGCTCTGGCCACCGAAACCCAGCGGCACGAGGACTACCGGTAACCGCAATATTCGAGCTGAAACTATTCGCGCGGCCGGGGGGTCGCCGACCGCTGGGCGACACGTTGTCAGGCCGTGGCGGCGTTGTCAGCCGGCGTGACGTCGGCAGCGAGCGACGCAAGATCGAGGTCGAGGATCTCGCCGAGAGCAGCGACCGTGAAGAAGGCCGGGGTGGCGATGCGGCCAGTCTCGATCTTGCGCAAGGTTTCGACTGGGACGCCGGCTGCGGCGGCGACCTCGACCATGCTGCGGTCACCGCGCGCATGACGCAGCGCTGCGCCGAGTCGGCAGCCGCGGGCACGTTCGGCGGGAGACAAGATGGGTCTGACCATGACCATAATACTAATACCGGTATAACAATCACGGTACGGAGGACGGCGATGGTCGAACTGAGAACCCCAGGGGAGATCGACGCGATGGCCGCGGCTGGTGCCGTAGTCGCTCGCGCACTCGCGGCCACTCGGGTCGCTGCCGAGGTAGGTGTACGCCTCGTCGAGCTCGACCAGGTCGCCCGAGATGTGCTGCACCAGGCCGGGGCAACCTCGCCATTCCTTGGCTACCAGCCGTCATTCGCTCACACCCCGTACCCGGGCGCGGTGTGCCTGTCGGTCAACGACGCCGTCCTGCACGGCCTCCCGACACGCTATGAGTTACGGGACGGTGACCTGCTCAGCGTCGACTGCGGCGCCACCCTCCAGGGGTGGACCGGCGACGCCGCGATCTCCTTCTGCATCGGGCACGCCGGCGCCACGGACGCCAGGCTCATCGACTGCACCGAAGCCGCACTCCAGGCCGGGATAGACGCGGCGCGACCAGGCGCTCGAATCGGTGACATCTCCGCCGCGATCGGCCACGCCGCCCGCGGCGCCGGTTACGGACTACACACCGACTTCGGGGGTCACGGCGTCGGTCGCACCATGCACGAGAGCCCGCACATTCCCAACGACGGCCGCCCCGGACGCGGCATGCGACTACGACCCGGGCTCGCCATCGCCATCGAACCGTGGTTCCTGGCAGGTGGTCAGGACGCCTATCGCATCGACGACGACGGCTGGACCTTGCGTAGCGCCGACGGGTCGCGTGGTGCCCACTTCGAGCACACCATCGCAATCACCGACCAAGGCCCCCGCATCCTGACCGTGCCGTGAGCCTGAGCTACGGGCGAAGTGGCGTCGCCTGAATTGCCGAACACCGGTAGATAAAGGACGTTATCCGTCATTCCGACGCACCCGCATGGAAGACTCTGGGGCATGCGCAAGCAGTACAACTTCTGGGAGGGTGACGCCTGGGACGTGGACCGGCTAGTGGAGCTGAGCGCCCGGCTCCCAGTCACCGACGGTGCCTTGGCATCCATCCCCGAGGTCGACTCCACGTACTGGTTCAACGGCTCCGACGAGCTGCCGACGGTGCGCAACATCGTGGATCACATTCGGCTCATCGAAGCGGTTGACTTGTCGTATCCGATCATCATGTCGGCAAGTGGCCGAGTAATGGATGGGATGCACCGCATCGCCCGGGCGATCCTCGAAGGGCTGGCCACCGTCAAAGCTGTCCGTTTCATCACGGACCCAGAGCCCGACTACATCAACTGTCGACTGGCGGACCTGCCCTACGACCACATCGACTCCGCGTGAAGCCATGACCGACCTCGTGCTCGCCGGCCCGTCCCCCGGGCCCGACGTGGTCCGGCGGCGCAGCTGCCGTGACCGTCGGCCGGGTGGCCGCAGTCGAGCGGCTGCCGGGCTCGAAGCACCAGGACCCCTACGAGCGCCTGGCCCTGGCGTTCCTCGTCGGCTACCCCGCCAACAGCGCCCGGGCCTACCTCGGCGACCTCAAAGCCTGGGGTGCCTGGTGCGCAGCCGCCTCGTCCATCCCTTCGATACTCGGCGCCACCACGTCGACGCCTGGGTGCGGATCCTGCAGTCCGCACCACTGCCCCGCAGCGGCAAGCCGATGGCCGACAGCTCGATCGCCCGGCGGCTGTCGGCCGTGTCGAAGTTCTACGACTACGGCATCGAAGCCCAGGTGCTCACCTACTCCCCAGTCGCCAGCGTGCGCCGGCCCAAAATCTCGGGCGACTCGTCCACCGTCGGGCTCAGCGCGCAAGAGCTGGTGCGCCTCCTCGAGGTCGCCGACGCCCACTCCCCTCGCTCGAGCGCGCTGATAACGCTGCTGGCCTACAACGGGCTGCGCATCGACGAAGCGCTGTCGGCCGACACCGGCGACTACACCTACCAGCGGGGCCACCGGGTACTGCGCATCACCCGCAAGGGCCGCAAGCGCTCCACCGAACCCCTCGCTCCCCCGACGGTCCGGGCTCTCGACGCCTACCTGGGCGACGCCCACCCCCCGGCTGGCCCGCTGTTCCTCGACCGCACCAAGACCAGCCGGCTGTCCTACGTCACCGCCTACAAGGTGACCCAGCGCCTCGCCAAGCGGGCCGGCATCCAAGCAGCGGCGTCGATCACGCCCCACAGCCTGCGACATACCTTCATCACCGAAGCGCTCGCGGCCGGCGCACCCCTCCAAGACGTGCAAGACGCCGCCGGCCATGCCGACCCCCGAACGACCAGGGGTTATGACCACAGCCGCCACAACCTCGACCGGCACCCCACCTACCTGCTGGCGGCGCACCTGCGCCGAGCGGATACTTCGTCAGCACCCTGAGCAGCACGGTCAACAAGTCAGGTGCGCTCCCCTCCCCAATGCGCGGTGCCCTGCCCGCACGCTGTTGTGGCGCGGGTTTGAGCATCTAGCGAAGCCCTCCCTGGCGGGGAAACGCCTCTCCCCTGTTGTGCTGCTTGCGCATCTCGTCGAGCCAGGTTTCAACGGCCTCGTCGAGTGCTTCGGTCAGCGTCATGGTGGGGCGACCGGCGCGCTGGCGAAGGAGGAGCACGGCGTCTCTGGCCTGTTGCAACAGTTCCGGGGACCATTTGGGACCCGCCGTTCGGACAACCTTGTCTCGGACGCTTGGTACGTCTTGGACGTCTGAGACGTCTCGGACGTGTGTGGGTCGCTGATCGGTGCCCAGCCAGGCGTCGACGCCGACGTCGGGCTTGTCCTCGAACGGCGAGCGGCGCAGCTTCTGCGGGCTAGGCACGGACGACCTCCTCGGCTGCTACGAGTCCAAGCAGCTGGGCTACTTGGCTGTACTCGTCAGCCGCCCGACTCTCCGGCGCATAGACGCTGATCGGTTCGGCGGCGTCGTAGGACTCCCCGAACTTGGGGGTCTCGTGGATGACTACCGGTAGCAGCAGCGCACCGTGGCGCTCGCGGAGGTCGGCCAGCACGTTGCGAGCCTCTGTCGTCGTGTACTGGCCGCGGATTGGTACCGACGTCGCCAGTACGCCTATGAAGGTCAGATCCCGGTTGGCCCGGCGCTGCACGTCGGCAAGTAGACGTTCCGTCTCGGGAAGCTCGGCATAGATGGGTGATTCAGGCGGGAGCGTGACTAGGGCCTCCCCCGCTGCCAAGAGGCCCATGATGGTCATGAGTCCGATGTCCCCCGGAGTGTCGACTAGCACTATGTCTCGAGCGACCGAGCCTGCTAGTGCGTCCCTGAGGCTGTTCTGTATGCCGACCTGACCCCCGAGGCGAGCGTCAGCGTCCTTCAGCTCCCTCGACGCCGGCACGACTTCTAGTCCGGGAACGGTCGTCTCTAGGGCCATCGAGTCGAGGCTCGCTCCCCCGTCACGCAGGACCTCGAACAGGCTCGGGGTCAGGCGGTGGCCAAGCCACTTTGTCGCCGACCCCTGGTCATCTGCGTCGACGATCAACACGCGCTGACCGGCTTTGGCGGCCAACGCGGCGAGAGCCACGACCGTCGTCGACTTGTTGGTACCGCCCTTGCCATTCACGACCGCCAAGACCCGACCGTGGGCGCCGGAGGGGTGGCGGTGCTGCTCCCTGCTGTTTCGGGTGGTGGTCACGATGACGAAGGCTAGATCCAGGTGGCACACGTCTGAGGGACCTCGGACGTCTTGGGCGTGTCGGGCGCCTGGAGGGGTCGGGGACGTCTTCGGGTGCATTCGACGTCCGGGGCGTCTGACACGTCTCGGGCGTGCCGGGGCTTTCCGGACGTCTGGCACGTCTTGCGCGTGTGAGACGTTTGAGGGCAACTTCCACGTCCGAGACGTGCGTGACGATTGCGGAGGTTGTGGACCTCAATCCCGGGCGGGCTACCAGATGGTCTCGACCAGGCCTGCCCTTTGGATCGCGGCGTCGCGAGTGACCAGTGGAAGAGCTAGTGCCTGTGCAGTAGCGAGGATGAATCGGTCCCAGGGGTCGCCTATCACCCCTCGGTCAATCTCGGTGTACGCGTCGGCGATCTCGACAGTTATCGGGTGGAGGTCGACGACGGGGGAGGAGAGCAGATCTTCGCGTAGTCGGTCAAGTTCGGTCCGAGTCACGCCTTCGGTCGTGCGGGTGACATACCAGAGGTCGATAAGCGTTGCCACGGAGACCACGATCCCGCCGTCGGCTTCTACGCCGTCAAGCGCGGCTCTAGCTGCCGACGAGAGCTGGGGGGAGTTCTGGGCGTACCAGACGGCGATGTGCGAGTCGGCGACTAGCCTCACTGGCCGTTGAAGTCGCTCTGCGCAAGTTCACTGCCTCGCTCGAAGTCCTCCCAGGTCAACTCCGGGAAGTCCGGTAGCGACCCTTTGAAAGGCCGCTGGCTCTGGGAGGCCTCTGCCACAACTCGCAGGTGCGCGCCCGGGCGCAGCCCTAGGCGCGCGATTTGCGCAGCCGGGATGCTGCCGTCGGGGCCGACGACGAGTTCTTGTCCCTCAGGGACGCTTGCGGTGCTCATTGTGATTCAGCGTAAGGGAACGGCGCAGCAGAAGGCAGGGCGCATTCACTGCCGAGCTCTCGGGTTGGCAACGTGGCGAACGTTCTAGACGTCTCGGACGCTCCGGACGTGCGGGGCAGCCTCAGCGCTGCCCCGGACGCTCGGTGCCCGGCAGGGCGGCTCTGTGGGGTCAGGGTTGGGCGTGCCGGCCGGGGAGCTGTGCCTCGGTGATGGTGCGGGGTGCCCAGTGCAGGTCGCGTTCGACATGAGGCGGGGGAGTAGCCGCAGGCGGGGCTGTCGATGCGGGTGATGCTGCCTTGCTGGTGGAGCGCTTCGAGTTCGGGCAGATTGACGTAGCCCCATTCGGCGTTGGTGTCGTCGCCGTGCAGCCGGGCGCAGCCGAACGCGTCGCCGGTGTCCGGGTCGTACTCGCAGACCCACCAGTCGCAGTCCCGGACGAAGTAGTGCAGGTGGATGACTTTGTCGGCGATGGCCACGTCCTCGCTGCCGTACAGCGGTGGGATGGCGGCGAGTTGGTCGGCCGGGGGGTAGAAGCCGTGGCCGCGCTCGCGGCGGTGCTGCTCGGGGAAGGCTCTGGGTGCGGGTGCCGGCTGCGGATGGGTGCTCATCGGTGCTCCTCGTGCGCGGTGGGGGAGGGGTGGTGCCTCCGGGGGTGGTGGGGCAGGCTCGCCTGCCTGCCCGCTTGGCCTGCCGGAAGTGGCCGCAGCGGCTCGCGGCGCCGGTGGTGACGCGGCTTCGGGGTCCTGGTGATGGTCGGCAGCGGCAGCGACCGCAGGGGGCCGGCGATCACGGGGTGCGGCGCGGCACTGCTGGTGGCGGGAGGGCGGCCACGCACAATCCGGAGGCGCTCTTGGGGTGGGCCAGCGCCGGCCGCAGGGCGGCTCCGCGCGCGGTACCCGTGGCCGCCCGGCCCTGAGAGCACTGTTGCGCGGCGGACGGTGGCAATGGTTGGCTGACCGGCGGGCGCCGGGCGGAGCGTCGTGCCGTATTCGCCTGGTGGCTGGTGGGTCCCGGCGGGCCGGGACAGGTCCGAGCGCGCTCCCTGTCCCGGCCCGCTTCGGGCTATCCGCCCTCGCCTGCTGCCGGGGGCTGCTCGCCGCTGGCGAGGCGCTCGACGGGGGAGGGGGTGTAGCCCGCTCCGGTAAGGAACTGCAGGTAGCGGGCGGTGGCGGGGTCGACGTGACGCCAGAAGTGCTTGCCGGTGGCGTCTTCGTAGGCGGCTAGCACCAGGGCGAGGGTGACGACCTCGGCGCGGCGCTCACTGGCTCCTTCAAGCAGGCCGAGGAGCCCGGCGGCGCCCCGGCCGTAGCCCGCCGCCTGCTTGGGGCAGCCGAGCAGCACACTGGCGAGGCGGTGGGAGCCGGTCAGCGCCTGGGTCAGGGCGTGCGGGCAGTGCGCCAGCGAGGCGGCGATAAACACCGCCGAGCCGTTGGGTGCGGTCTACGCGAGCTGCAGGGCCGTGGCCCGCCGTCGTAGATCGGCGTGCCGGGCGCCGTAGGCGTCGACCCCGGGAAGGAAGCGCTTGGGCATCTTCGACACGACGGTGTAGACGGAATCGCAGACGTTGGCGATCGGAGTCTGCACGCCCTGCGACACCACCTGGTACGCGTCCATCGTCGACAGCCCCGTCTCGGCCGCGACCCAGCCGACCATCTCGGTCGTCGCGATGCGGAACGCGTCCTCCAGCGGCTTGGTCGAGCCGGTCGTCATGCGGAAGTCGTCGGTCTCGATTCGGGGCCAGGGGCAGGGCTGCCCCTTGATCAGGTCCACGATGGCGACGGTCTCCATTGCGCACTCGACGGCCACCCCGCAGGCCTCGCCCTCGCCCTGACGAGCGTGGCCGTCGCCGAGGGAGAACAGCGCACCGGGGACGTTCACACCGAGGTAGCAGGTGGCACCGGCACGCATCTCCGGCGTGTCCATGTTCCCGCCCCAGGGTCCGGGGGTGAGCGAGGAGCGGACCTCGCCCAGCGCCGGAGCGACCCCGACCGTGCCGTGCATCGGGTCGAGCGGGAAGACCACCGAGTGGTCCGACTCCCGGGCCCGGAAGACGACCTCCCGCGCGGCGCGGTCGAGCTCGTAACGCCAGGTCAGCTCGGGTAGGGCCGACTGCAGCGTGGCCGTCGTCGGGGTGGAAGTGAGCGCGCCGAAGAACGGCACGGTCGTGCTGACACCCCAGTCCCGGCTCGGCTCGAGACTGACGAAGTGCACGGCGAGCGTGTCCCCGGGCTCGGCGCCGTCGACGTAGAACGGACCGGTCTGCGGGTTGAGGAAGCGGGGGTCGCACACCTCGCTGGACAGGTCGGACGACGAGCGCACCCGACCGGCGAAGCAGTCCTCGCTCCACGTACGCAGCACGGCGCCCGGCCGGATCTGGCGCACCGGCTCGTTCCCGCCGAAGACGTAGATCAGCGTCGAAGGGTCGGCGCCCTCCTCGGGCCAGTACTCGACGATCTCTGCGGGTGCGATCACCGCGTGCTCCTCTTGCAGCGTCCTGCATGCGGCTGGATCCGCTGGGCTCGATCCTGCCTGCCCGGCGCTCGTCCTGCCTTCGGAGACACGCTGTTTACAACGACGCCGGATCTCGTAACATGCTGCTGCTATATCAGGGAGCGACAGTTCCGTCGTGACAACCGTGCGAAGGGCCGCCCCATGTCCTCATCAGCAACCACAGTCGGTGCCGCCCCACCCACCGGCGAGCAGCGACTCGAGCGCAACGTGTTGAGCGTCCCGAACGGCATCGCGCTTGCCGCCGCCGCCATGGCGCCGGTCATCGCGGTCGTGCTCAACGCCCCCGCGGCTGCGCCCTCGGCCGGCTCCGCGGTGCCGCTCGCGTTCCTGCTGGCCTTCATCGCCACCCTGTTCGTCGGCAACACCGTCATCCAGTTCGCCCGGCACATGCCGAGCGCCGGTTCCTTCTACACGTTCAACAGTCAGGGTCTCGGCACCACCGCGGGCTTCGCGACCGGGTGGCTGTACTGGATGGGCTACGCGCTGCTCGTGCCGGGCCTCATGACGGCATTCGGCTCCTTCGCCAGCGCAGCGCTGAAGGCCGAGTTCGGCGTCGACGTGAAATGGTGGATCCTGTCGCTGGCCGCGCTGGCGATCGTGCTAGGGCTGTCGATCCGCAGCATCAAGGCCTCGGTGCAGCTCGACCTCGCGCTGCTGGTCGGCGAAGTGATCATCTTCTCGATCCTTCTCGTCATTGCGATCGTCACCTCCCAAGGCGGCAACTCGATCGACCTCTACAACCCCAGCTCGCGCGGGGGCGGCGGAATCTCCGGAGTCGGACTCGGCATGGTGTTCGGCATCCTGTCCTTCCTCGGCTTCGACGCCGCTGCCACCCTCGGCGAGGAGACCCGCAACCCGCGCCGCAACGTCCCGCTCGCCGTCACCGGCGCGCTGATCGGCGTTGGTGTCTTCTACGTCTTCGCCACCTACGGCCTGTCCGCTGGCTACGGCATCGCCGACCCGGCGAAGCTCGCCGCCTTCACCAAAGACTCCAGCCCCATCTCCACACTGGCCCAGGACAAGGCCAGCTGGATCGCCGGCCTCGTCGACATCGCCGGATCCGTCGGCATCTTTAGCTGCTTCCTGGCCTGCCACAACGCCACGGTCCGGATCGTGTTCTCACTCGGCCGGGACCGCGTCCTGCCCGGCTGGGTCGGTGACGTGCACCAGCGCTACTTCTCGCCGGCCAAGGCGATCCTGCTGCAGACCGCCTTCACCGCCGCGGTGGGGTTCGGTCTCGCCGCCTGGATCGGCCCCGGCGCCACCGGCGCGTACGGCTTCTCAGGTGCGCTGGCCACCGTGGCCACGATCCTGGTCTGGATCATGGGAAGCGTCGCGCTGATGCGCTACTACTGGCGTCGTCCTGACCGCAACCTGCTGACGCACGGGCTGGTCCCTGTCCTGGCCGCGCTCGTCCTGATCTATCCGATTTACACGGTCGCCAAGCCGGGTCAGGCATGGCCGTACAACCTGGTGCCCTACCTGGTGCTGGCCTGGATCGTCCTCGGCGCCCTCGTCTGGGCCGCGCTGCGGGCCCGGCACCCGGAGCGGATCGCCTCGCTCGGCGCCGTGTTCGAGGAGGAGGCCGACGAGCTGATGGCCGAGGGCGGCGCCACGGGTGCCCGCACCCCGTCGTTGGAGTCGGTGGCCCATCCCGGCAGTCGGTCCGGGCGGGCTCCTACGCCCCGTGGCTGACGGGCCCGTCCCGTTCGGGAAGCTCAGCGAGCTCGTCGCTGTCGGGTTCGGCGATGTCGGGTTCCCCGATTCCGATCTCGTCGACCTGCTTGAACCGGCTCACGCCGCGCTCGTGCTCGTGGACCTGCAGGTCGACTTCTGCCATCCGTTCGGCGCGTTCGGCCGCCTCGGTGCGGACCTGTCCGGCTACCGCGCCGTGCTCGAACAGTCCCAGCGGCTGCTCGTCGCGGCCCGGGCGGCGGGCGTGCTGGTGGTTCATCTGCGGAACACGGAGCTGCCCGGCGACCGGGCGTCCTCCCCCGCTCAGCGCCGCTTCGCCCGCAAGCTGCAGCAGCGGTTCCGCCCGGACGGTCCCTTCGAGCCGGTCTGTCAGGTGGGCTCCACTGGCTGGGAGTTCATGCCCGAGGTGGCGCCCGAGCCGGGTGAGCCGGTGATGCCGAAGTACCGGTCCAGCGGCTTCGTCGGCACACCACTCGACCTGGTGCTGCGCAGCAACGCGGTCTCGACGCTGGTGGTCGCGGGCGCGACCACCGAAGGTTGCGTGGAGTCGACCGCCCGGGACGCAATGTTCCTGGACTACGCCGTCGTCGTTGCCGAGGACGCGGTCGGCAGTGACGAACCGGCGCTGCACGAGGCGTCGATGCTGCTCATGCGCAACCGCTTCGACGTCGTGCCGTCCGCGCTGGTGACCGGTCGCTGGAAAGACGAATCGTGAGCAGCCGCGAGCTGGCCGGATCGGTCGCGCTCGTCACCGGCGGGCTGCGCGGCATCGGCCGCGGCATCGCGCACGGGCTGGCGGCGATGGGCGCGGCCGTCGCCGTCGTGGACCTCGATCCCCCGGACAGCGAGCTCGCACGAACCGAGACAGCGGCGCTCACCGGCGCCGGCGTCAGGGCCACCTACGTCCGGACCGACGTCGCCGACGCCGAGGCGGTGGCTTCGGCCGTTGCCAAGGTCACCGGCGAGCTCGGTCCGGTCGACGTCCTGGTCAACAACGCCGGCATCTTCACCGAGGCGTCGGTGGCCACGATGGACGTCGCCGACTGGGATCGGGTGATCAATGTCAACCTGCGCGGCCCGTTCCTGTGCACCCGGGCGGTACTGCCGTCGATGATCGAGCGTGGCTCCGGCCGGATCATCAACGTCGCGTCGCAGCTGGCCCTGCTCGGAGGTGCCGACGTCGCGCACTACAGCGCCAGCAAGGGCGGGCTGATCGCGTTCACGAAGGCGGTGGCGCGGGAGGTGGCCGGCTCGGGCGTGCTGGTCAACGCGATCGCGCCTGGTCCGGTGGAGACCGACCTGCTGGCCGGCGAGACCGAGCAGTGGCGCAACCGCAAACTCGCCGAATTGCCCATCGGCCGGTTCGCCACGGTTGAGGAGATCGTGCCGAGCGCCTTGCTGCTCGCCGGCCCCGGCGGCGCTTACTTCGTCGGGGCGACGATCGGCCCCAATGGTGGGGATGTGATGCCATGACTAGCTCCGCTCCAGGCAGTTCCGGCCCGTCGGTCGACGCGGCCGCCGTGCGCGCGCTCGTCGACCGGGCCCGGCACGAGGATGTGCGGCTCGTCCGCTTCCTCTACGTCGACCCGAGTGGCGTCACCCGCGGCAAGGCCGTGCACGTCGCGCAGCTCGCCAGCCGGCTGCGCGGCGGTGTCGGCCTCACGCGGGCGCAGAACGCCATCAACGTCTTCGACGACCTGGTGGACATCGACGGACTCGAATCGGTCGGTGAGATCCGCCTCCTGCCCGACCTGTCGACCTGGACGCGGCTGCCCTGGCTGCGGGCTACCGCCTCGGTGCTGTGCGACCAGCTCGGCCACGACGGCGCCGACTGGGGTTGCTGCCCCCGCTTGTTCCTGGCCCGAGCCATCGACCGGCTGGCGACGGCCGGCATCACCGTGAAAGCGTCGTTCGAAAACGAGTTCTATCTGGCCGAGCTGGTTGATGGGCAGCCGGTGCCGTTCGGCGACGGCCCGGTCTACTCCTCGATCGGTATGGACCGAGTGGCGGCCGTCATGGACGACGTCGTCGACGCGCTCGACGAGCAGGGACTGCAGGTCGAACAGGCGATCAACGAGTACGGACCGGGGCAGCAGGAGATCAGCATCCGCTACGCCGATGCGATGCGAGCCGCCGACAACCAGGTGAAGTTCAAGGACACGGTCCGGGGCGTCGCGGAAGTCGGGCACGGCCTGCGGGCGAGCTTCGCGCCCAAGCCCTTTCCCGACGGCATCGGCAGCGGGGCACACCTGCACTTCTCGCTGTGGGACGGCGAGGGCCGCACCAACCTGCTCGGCGCACCAGGCGCGTCGAGCCACACCCTGTCGGCGCTGGGCCGCCACTTCGTCGCCGGCGTCCTCGAGCACCTGCCGGCGCTGATCGCGCTGACCTGCCCGTCGGTGCAGTCCTACGACCGGCTCAAGCCCTCGTCGTGGGCGTCGGCGTTCACCTCCTGGGGCTATGACAACCGGGAAGCGGCGGTCCGGGTCGCGTCGCCATTCTGGGGTGAGGAGAAAGCGAGCCTCAACCTGGAGCTCAAGCCGGTCGACGGTTCCGCCAACCCGTACCTCGCGCTGGGCGGACTGCTCGTCGCCGGGCTCGACGGCGTGCAGCGCGAGCTCGAGCCGCCCCCGCCGGCCGAGCGGGACCCGGCGCGGATGGACGGCGCGGAGCGAGCCCGGCACGGGGTCGCGGCTCTGCCGTCTGACCTGCTGACAGCCAATGACCTGCTCGAGAAGAACCCGGTCCTGACCGACGCGCTGGCCCCGCTGCTGACCCGCAACCTGCTGGCCCTGCGCCGAGCCGAGCACGCCACCGCCGCGGAACGGGGCGACGACGCGGTCCGTGCGGCGCTGTTCAGCGTCTTCTGATGTCCGACCCAGCCGGCTCACGGGCGCATCGGGCGGTCGTAGACTCGCTGGCCGAGGTGGCGCTGGTCGACCAGCACTGCCACGGCATGCTCGCCACGGCGCTCGGACCCGATGACCGGAACCAGTTCCGGCGCCTGTGCACCGAGTCCGACGACGCCCGGCTGCTGGCCGACGTTCCGACCGCGCTGGCCTACCGCCGAATGCTCCGTGCGCTCGCCGTGCACCTGGACTGCGCGTCGGACGAGGAGTCGGTGCTGCGAGCGCGCGGGGAGCGTGAGCCGCTGGCCCACGCCGCGGAGCTGCTGAGCGACGCCGGTATCCGCACCCTGCTCCTTGACGACGGGTACCCGCCCGCCGATGCCGTTCTGCGGCCCGCCCTGTTGGAGCAGCGAGCGAAGGTGACGACCCACCGGGTCCTGCGGCTGGAGCCGCAGTTCGAGCGCATGCTCGGCACGGGGATCCGTTCGGTGGACGAGGCACGGGAGCGCGTCCGCGCCCTGGTGCGTGAAGCCCGCGGTGCCGGGGTCGTCGGGCTGAAGACGGTGGCGGGCTACCGGACCGGGCTCGGCATCCGGCGACCGGACCCCGCAGCGGCGACGGCGTCGTTCGACGTGGTGCAGGCCGAGCTGGACGCACACGGGTCGGTCCGGCTCGGGCACAAGGCGCTGCTCGACACCCTGCTGCTCGACGCGTTCGAGGTGGCCGGTGCCGAGCAGCTGCCGGTGCAGGTACACGTCGGGTACGGCGACACCGACGCCGACCTGCGCACGGCCTCGCCCCTGGAGCTCCGCGACGTCCTCGAGGACCGGCGGCTGAGCGCGACACAGTTCGTCCTGCTGCACGGTTGCTGGCCCTTCGTCCGGGAGGGTGCCTACCTCGCCGGCGTCTACGGCAACGCCTGGCTAGACATCTCCTACGGCATCCCGTTCCTATCCCGCCGAGAGCTGGTCGAGGTCACCCGCGCTGCGATCGGCGTGGCGCCGCTGTCCCGCATCGTCTACTCCAGCGACGGCTCGTCACTACCCGAGCTGCACTGGAGCGGCGCCCGCGAGGGACGCCACGCCATCGCGACAGCGCTGGGCGGAGCAGTCGACGACGGCGACCTGGACCTCTCCCACGCCGTCCGGTACGGCCAGGCGATGCTCGCCGGTACGGCGAGCCGCCTGTACGGGCTCGACGAACATCAAGCGCCGGTGCCGTGAGGGGACTGTCCGGCCGGCGCGTGCTGGTCACCGGCGCCGGCGGTGCCCTCGGACGGGCCAGCTGCCTGCGACTCGCCGGCGCAGGAGCCCGGATCGCGGCCGTCGACATGGTCGAACCGGCGCTGCAGGAGACGGTCCGCCAGGTACGTGAGGCCGGTGCCGAGATCGAACCGCTGATCGCCGACGTCGGTGACGAAGCAGCGGTCGCGGCCGCCGTCAACGGCGCGGTCGACCGCCTCGGGGGCCTAGACGTCCTGTTTCCCAACGCCGGGATCATGCCGCACCAGGACCGGTCGCTGGTCGGCGGCGACCTGGCGCTGTGGGACACCATCTGGCGGACCAACGTGCTCGGCGTCAGTCTCGTCGTCCGGGCCGGGGTGCCGCACCTCGAACGCGCCGGCGGCGGCGCGCTGGTGCTCATGGGCTCCTTCCTCGCCGAGGTCGGCTGCTCCTCACCGCAGGACTTCTACAGCGCGACCAAGGGCGCTGTGCACGCACTCACCCGAGCCCTGGCGGTGGAGCTAGGCCCCAAGGGTATCCGAGTCAACGCGGTCGCACCGGGACCGATCCTCACCGCCCACGTCGAGCAGTTCTTCCCCGACCCGCAGGCTCGGGCGGTACGGCTCGCTCGGGTGCCGCTCGGTCGCTTCGGAACCCCGAACGACGTCGCCGGCATCGTCTGCTTCCTCCGACGACAGCGCCTGGCTCACCGGGCAGGTGCTCGTCCTCGACGGCGGCATCAGCGTCAACTACGTCTGACCCCGACCCCGGAGGACCGCATGTGCCGCCTGCTCGGTTGGGCTGCCTCTACCCCCTGCTCCGCCGCCGACCTGCTCGACGAGCACCTGACCGGGTTCACCGAGCTGTCCGAACGGCACGCGGACGGCTGGGGCGCCGCATTCTCCCTCGGCGAGGAACCCCAGGTGGTAAAGGAGCCGGTGGCCGCTCGGACCAGCACGGTTTTCCGATCGGCGATGCGCACGGCTGCGCCAGCCGCAGCCGTGCACCTGCGCTGGGCCACCGGGGGACTGCCGGTACGGACCGTCAACACCCACCCCTTCGTCGTGGGCGGCGTGGCCTTCGCCCACAACGGCCACGTGCAGGACCTGCGACGCGTCGAGTCGCTGGTCGACGCGGACCTCGTCGGGACGCCCCGCGGCGACACCGACAGCGAGCGCTACTTTCTCGCCGTGCTCACCCAGCTGCGGCGCGGTGCCTTACCGGTCGAAGCGCTGGCCGTCGTCGCCGCCGGCCTCTCCGGCTCACCGTCCACGTCCCTCAACTGCCTGCTGCTGACCCCGGAGCAGCTGGTCGCCGTGTGCCTGCACGACCCGGCGCTGCTGCCCCCGGACGAGGTGCCGGACTACTTCCACCTCGACGCCGAGCGTGTGACCGCAGCGAACGGCGCGACACAGGCGGTGCTGGTCGGTTCGTCCGGAGTGCTGCCCGAGGCGGGCGAGCCGGTGCCGGCCTCGTCCGGCGGGCAGGTCGGCGACAGCTGGATCGCCGGCCGCCGGGCGGTACCGAACGGTTCCGCCCTGGTCGTCGACCGGGTTTCCCTGCAGACCGAGCTCGTGGCGCTCCATGGCTGAGCGCGCCGCGGACCCGACAGGTGCCGATCAACTCGACATCCGGCCTGCCCTTCCGCGGGGCTTGCTCAACAAGATGGGCACACGGGCGAGCGACCACGCATATGCCCGGCTCCTGGGACTGATCGTCGACCTGCAACTCGCGCCGGGCAGCCTCGTGAACGAGGCGGCGTTGGCCGAAGCGCTCGGCTTCGGGCGGACGCCGGTACGGGAGGCGGTCGCTCGCCTCGCGACCGAAGGATTCCTAGACATCCTGCCCCGCCGCGGCACGGTGGTGGTGGAACTGTCGATCGAGGCGGCGCGACAGCTGTTCGAGGCCCGCGAGGCGCTGCAGTGCGGGCTGGCGCGCATCGCGGCGCGGCGGTGCCGGAGCCCAGAGGCAGGCGCCCGGCCGACCGAGCTGTCCAACGGGCTGCGCGAGCTCGTCGAGCGGGCCGAGTCGGCACGGGACGAGGCGGATCCCGAACAGTTCCTGCTCGCCGACTGCGAAGTACACCTCGGGCTTTGCCGGTTGGCAGGCAACCGGTGGCTGTCCGGACCGACCGAGCAGTTGCTGCTGCAGAACCTGCGCTTCTGGCGGCACTACTTTCGGGCACAGCCGAACCGGCAGGCGTCGATGGTTTCCCACCTCGACGCGCTCGCCGCCGTACAGGCCGGCGACGAGGACGCAGCGGAACTGGCGATGCGGGAGCACCTGGCCCGCAGCCGGGCGCTGCTCGACGCATTGTTCCGCTGATCATCGCCGGTACCCGACCGACTGCACCCGGATACCCACGCACTGCGGCCAGCACCTGCGTCAAACTGCAGGGAGGGACTTGCCACAACGATCATGTGCGAGACCGCGGCCAGCGGCCGCCCTTGAATGAACGCACCGGGCCACGGTGGGTTATCCAATCAAGCGTTTAGTCGCTCGTTGACCCAGGCTCAGGAACTCATACCGCTCGGTCGCGCCCTTGGCCAGTGGGCTAACTGCCACTGCCAGTGGTGCGGACGGCGACGATCGGGATGAGCACCCCCAGGTCGCGGACCGGCTCGATCAGGGTCTTGTCGGGGGCGGCGTCGCGGCGGACGTTGCGGTCGACCAGCAGCAGGCTCGGGTCGATCTGCTCCATCCGGGGTCCTTGGGCGGGAGCGGCCGCCGCAGGCCGGGTCGCAGCCGGGGCCCCGATGTCGGTGTCGGCGTCGGTGGTGGTGCTGGTGGTGGTGCTGGTGGTGTCGGTCATGGTGACCTGTGGTCCTTTCCGGTGGTGAGGGCCTGGGCGGGTCCCGGGCCTCGGGGCGGCGGGTGCAGTGCCCGTCGCCGTAAGGCCCGCCGGAGGGGGTGTCAGACATCTCACGGTCCTAACCGTCAAGCCGGCCGGGTTCCGGAGGGTGCGGAAGGGGCGCTGCGGCACTACCCCCAGTACTTCGCTAGGCGGCCGCGGGGACTGCCTGGGTGCTGGGGAAGGCCCTGGCTTCGGTGTAGGGCTGTCTTTCGAGCAGGCAATGGTGCAGGCAGCCCAGGAGGCGGTTGTTCAGATTGCGCAGCGCGGCGTTGTGACGGTCGCCGTGGGCTCGCCGTCGGTCGTAGTGCGCCCGGGCACCGGGGGAGGGGATGAGGGTCGCGAAAGCCCACAGGTAGCCCACGGAGGCCAACCGCTGGTTTTTCACCCGTCGGTGTAGCACCGCGCGGCTCTTGCCGCTGGCTCGGGTGATGGGCGCCGAGCCTGCGTAGGCCTTGAGCGATGCCGGGGCGTTGAAGCGGTCCCGGTCGTCGCCGATCTCAGCCAGCAGCCGTGCTCCGCTGACGTTGTGCAGACCCGGGAAGCTGGTGATGATTTCTGCGTCGGGATGGCACTGGAACTGCTTGTCGGTGGCTGCGGTGAGTTGTTCGACTGCGCTGCAGGCAGCGTCGAGCTGGGTCAGCAATGCCCGAGCATGCACGCCCATGGCGGTCTCGACCCGCGGCGGGTGGCGCAGCCCGTCGGCGCGGAACGCCTCTTGGAGCCGCTCGGTTTCGGTGTCGAGGTAGCGCTTGCGGCCGGCGGTGGCCAGCAGCCGGCGCAGCTGGGTGCTGGTGAGCCGGGCCGCGGCGGTCGGGGTGGGAGCGGCGGTCAGCACTGCCCGGGCTTGCGCCTCGCACAGTCCGCCGCCTCGGCCTTGGAACGCGGCTAGCGCCGCCGGGAAGTAGTCCTTGAGCAAGGGGTTCCCTGAGTAGCGGCGCGATTTTCGTTGTTAGGCCGGCGGGTCGCGGAGTGGTCGGAGGCCGGTGCGGTTGAGTTCTCGTTCGACGTCGAAGCTGTAGCTGCCGTAGAAGTTGATGTGTTGGTGCAGGGCGGGTGAGAGGTGTGCGGCGGCTTGGTCGCCGACGTCGTGCCCGTCCTGGCGCAGGGCGCCGAGCACTTTCTGTAGGTAGACGGTGTTGAACAGCACGACGGCGTTGGTGACCAGGGTGAGGCACAGGGCCTGCTCGGTCTGCTCGCCGTGATGGCGGCGGCGGACGTGTCCTTCGTGGGCGAAGAACAGCCGTCGGCGCAGCGCGTGCAGGCTCTCGCCTTTGTTCAGCTGCTGGTGCACTCGTCGTTGCAGCGCCTCGTCGGCGAGGTACCGCAGGACGAACGTCGTTCGCAACGAGCCGGCCGTACTCGATCAGCGCCCGGGTCAGGGTGTTTTGCCGTTCGCCGGCTTGCAGCTTGGCGATGAGCAGGGATGCGCTGGCGTGGCCGAACTTCAGGGAGCCGGCGAGGCGGAGCAGCTGATCCCATTGGCTTTCGATCAGCTCGGTCTGGAGGCGCCGGGTGAGCAGCGGGCCGGCGTGCGGGTAGGCGGCCTGCTCGGCGGCGGGGCCGAGCCGGTAAAGCTGCAGGCTGGCCAGGTCGCGGATCCGTGGCGACAGGTGCAGGCCCAGCAGGTCGAAGGCGGCGAAGGTCTGCCCGTGGGTGTCGACGGCGTGTTCGGCGATCGGCAGGTCGGTGGGGTTGCCGAGGATCTCATCGAGTACGTACGTCGCTTCCCGCACGGTGGAGGAGATGACCTTGGTGCCGTAGGTGGAGTGCTGGTCGGCGACGTGGGTGTAGGTGGTGGTGCCTTCGTCGAGGAAGTACCGCGACAGTGCACGTGCGGTCAGGCTCTTCCCGCGCTGGGGGAACCGCTGCCCGTCGGAGGAGGACAGCGCGCCGCCGCCCCACAGGGCAGCCAGCGGCTCGCGGTGGTGACGGTTGACCAGCACAGTGTTGGCTTCCCGCAGGGTTTGTTCGCGCAGGTACCACTGGCTGGTCCAGGCCAGGCTGTCTTCGCTGATGCCGGACGCGTCGGCCATCCCGCCGACGCCCAGGTTGCAGGCCTGCGCCAGGATCGCGGCGTAGAGGTTGCGGCGCAACTCGGGTGCCCGGAAGCTAGCGCCGCCGGCGTGGGTGAGCGTGTCGGTGAACCCGGTCCAGCCGTCGACCTCGATCAGCAGGCTGGCCAGGTCGACGCGCGGGAGCAGACCGGCGGCGGTGTCGCGCAGCGCGGTGGCACCGGCGGGGAGCTGCTCGGCCAGCGGGGAGACGACGAGATGCCCGACGTCGTCGAGGCGGGCCTGCCCGTTGCTGCCGGCCAGGATCGGCTCGAGTGCGCCCAGCGCACCGGTCAGCTCACCGCCCAGGCGGGCCAGCTGGTCGCGGGCGTATCGGGAGGTGCCGGTGAGGGCGCAGAACTCCTCGCGCAGCGGCGGCCAGGACTCGGCGGGGATCAGGTAGCTGGCCGGGTCGGCGTAGCGGCGGGAGCCGCGGACCCACACGTCGCCCGAGCGCAGCGCCGCCTGCAGGCGGTAGAGCAGGCTCAGTTCCCAGTAGTGCCGGTAGTCCGCTGCCCGCCCGGCGGCCTCGCTGCCGGTGAGGTAGCCCTGCCAGCGGATCGGGACGAAGTCGGCCGGGGCGTCGGCGGGCACCCGACGACGACCGGTCGCGTTCAGCTCACGCAACACGCCCAAGGCAGTGAGCAGGGTGGCGGCGTCCGGGCTGCCGGCGAGTGGCAGCGCGGCCAGCACCGCCGGGGTGAATGCCCGCAGGTGGTTGTAGCGGGCGCCGAGCAGCTCGAGGTGCCCGTGGTCGCGTGGCGGGCGCACCGACGCGGTGCGGCGAGCGGCGCGCAGCCGCTCCCAGCCGATCCCGCCGCGTAGCAGGCCGCCGACGGCCTCGTCCGCCACGTCGGGGTCGGCGAGCACGTCGAGCAGACTGTCCAGCAACTGCTCGCGGTCGCCGCCGGCGCGGGCCTGGTCAGCGAGCCGGTCGGCGAGCTGGTGGCGTGCCCGGCTGTCGGCGACGGCCAGCGCCTGGTCGAACAGCGTTACCAGCTCATCAAGGATCTCCACCGCGGTCTCAGCGAGGGTGGCGAGCAGGATTGGGTGGCGCCGATCGGGGTCGCTGCGGGCCAGGGCCTGGGCGGTGGAGCGGCGCCCGAGCTGAGCCAGAAACCGGCGCCGGGCCGGTGGCAGCACGGACAGGTCGAGGGTGTCGGCGTCCAGGGCGCGCAGGAACGACAGCTTGTCGAGCTCGGTTTTGATGACATCGGCGGTGGCGCTGGTCGCCCCGCGGCGCAGCCACACCAGCCGGCTCACACCGACGTCGGGGTCGACGGCGAGCAGCCGGTCCAGCTCGGCGCTGCGATCGGCCGCCAGCAGCGGGGCCAGCCGGCGGGCGGTCTCGGCCCCAGCCCGGGCCCGCGCCGTGGTGACGCGGCGCAGTAGCTCCCCCAGGGCCGGGCGGACCACCCGCTCTGCGCGCAGGTGCTCACCGGCGAGCTGGGTCAGCAGGGCCGGCGAGTCGTGTTCGAGCGCCCGGGCGAGCAGGAAGTCGTCGAGGACCTTCAGCGCACCGGGCCGGGCCCTCGCCCAGCCCAGCCGGGCCAGGACCTGGCGTAGGTGCTCGGTGCGGGTGCGGTTCTTCCAGCCGCCGTACCCGGCCAGCGCGCCCGGGTTGACGGCCAGCTGGTCGGCGAGGCGGCTGACCGCCGCGGCGGGGGCGGCGGTCAGCTCGTCGGGTACGAAACCGAGCCAGGGCAGCGTGCACAGCTGCAGTGCCAGCCCCAGCTGGTTGCTCGGCCCGCGATGGTCCTCGACCACCCACCGCCGGTCCTCGCCGTCCAGCCGGAAGAAGGTGGCGAGGTCCTCGGAGGCGATCTCGTCCGGGTAGCCGGCCAGCTGCGAGAGCTCGGCGTCGGTCAGCAGTCTCGTCGGCGCAACGGCGCCCCGTCCTGCGAGTGAATCGGTTGGCGGCAACGACGCTGGCACAGCACCCCCTACTCGTGGCAGCGAATAGACCATTTGCTGCCGTGCCGATGGGCGGGCACACCCCATGACCTGCTCCCGTCCGGTGTCGTGGCACCCTCCAGGTGCCCGCATTTGCTGCCGCGAGCCCGGATGGGAGGAGGACCGCCGTGGGACGGCTGATCCCGATGGCGCCCAAGCCGGTCCCGCCGACCCTGGCGGCTGCGACCGGTGCGTTCCTCGACCAGCGCGACCACGCACCCAGCACCCGCCGGGTCTACACCGCCTCGCTGGCCGCGCTCGTCGACGGGTTCGGTGCCG
>JAABUM010002916.1_pt1 | contig 21948 bp, 25 predicted proteins | sample 5559161 | NCBI WGS metagenome assembly JAABUM01 (sample SAMN10711868, study PRJNA513369) | rock metagenome | isolation source: Antarctica rocks | place: Antarctica: Victoria Land, Siegfried Peak nord
AAGTGGGCCAGTCCCCTCAAGGGGGAGCCGCCGCGCGAGAAGGACGAGGGAGCTTCTCGCCCCGGCTCGATCGTCGTAGGACGATCGTAGCAACGGCGTGCCGGGCCTAATCGGCAAGGCAAACCATCCGGCCTGCGCCCTGCACCCGTTATTACTGACCTACTCGACTGCTTTCGCCTACTTCGTTCATACTGCTAGGAGGCCCGATGGATCCGTTGAGTGGCCGCACGATCGTCCTGGGCGTCAGCGGCTCGATCGCCTGCTACAAGGCGGTCGATCTGGCGAGCCGACTCGTCAAGGCCGGGGCGCACGTCGATGTGGTGATGACGACGAGCGCGACGAAGTTCGTCACCCCCCTCTGCTTCCGCGCGATCACCCATCGCCTGGTCGTGGACGACCTCTGGGATCCGACCTCGGAGCTGGCCGTGGAGCATGTGGGGCTGGCGAAGCGCGCCGACGCGATCCTGATCGCCCCGGCAACCGCCAATCTCCTCGCCAAGCTCTCGCTCGGCTTCGCGGAGGACGCCGTACAGACGACGGTCCTCGACAGCCGTGCGCCGCTGGTGATCGCCCCCGCGATGGAGGGGGATATGTACGCCGCCCAGACCACGCAGGAGCACATCGGGCGCTTGCGCGAGCGCGGCGCGACCTTCGTCGAGCCGGAGGAGGGGCGGCTCGCCTCCGGCCTGCTGGGGCGCGGACGCCTCGCCGACCCGGAAACGATCCTCGGCACGCTGCGGCAGGTACTCGCGCGCGGCGGCGATCTGGCGGGGCGACGGATCGTCGTCTCGGCGGGCGGCACGCAGGAGCCGATCGATCCGGTGCGGATCATCACCAATCGCTCGTCCGGCAAGATGGGCTTCGCGATCGCCGAGGCGGCGCGCGATCGCGGCGCGCATGTCACGCTGATCGCCACGCCCACCACCGACGCGCTGATGCCGCCCTTCGGCACGGAGCTGGTGCGCGTCGGCACGGTGATCGAGATGCACGCGGCGGTGCGGGCGGCGGTCGCGGGGGGGGATGCGCTGATCATGGCCGCCGCCGTCTCCGATTATCGCGTCGCCAATCCGGCCACGCAGAAGATCAAGAAGCGCGGCGCGGCGGCGGACGGCCTGATGATCGCGCTCGTCCCCAACCCCGACATCCTGGCGGAAACGCCCGGCACCTTCGTGCGCGTCGGCTTCGCCGCCGAGAGCGAGGATCTGCTGGCGAACGCCGCGCAGAAGCTGATCAAGAAGGATCTCGATCTGATCGTCGCCAACGACATCACCGGCGAGGGGAGCGGCTTCGGCAGCGACACCAACCGCGTCACCCTGATCGCGCGCGGCGGCGCGGCGGAGGGGTTGCCGATCCTGCCGAAGCGCGCGGTCGCCGACGCGATCCTCGATCGGATCGTGGCGATCCTCGCGGGGCGCGAGGGCGCGCGGTAAGCACGGAGACGATCGCGCCCTACCGCCCGGCCGGCCGGGCGGGGTTCGACCCGCTCCGCGCGAGCGCCATGTCGGCCTGCCCGCCGCGCCTCGCGCACCAGCCGATCGTCTACCCGGTCACGAATGCGACGTATGCGGCGCAGATCGCGCGCGACTGGAACACCGGGGATGCCGCCCCTGAGTATGTCAGCTGCGTCACGCGCTCTCGCGCACGCCCCGTGTTCCTCGATCGCTACACGCCACGGATCGGCGGCGGCAAGCAGCGCGAGGAATACTGGATCGCAGCCGAAGGGTTGGGCTCGTTCAATCGCACCCTCGCGGCATCGCAACCCCGACAGGAACATTTTGCGTTCACTAGCGTTGAGTAAAGACCGATTTGTCATCGCTCCAGGCTCGGCGTTGAATGGTGGGCGGGAAAGGGACGTGCATTTAGGCCATTTGCCCAAGCGCTGCGCGCCAGTGGTGTCGCTCTCCATATGGACAATGGCAAAGCGAACAGGTACAGTACCCGTCATGCAGCAAGCACAAGGTTCATGATGGCTGACAATGGAAGAACTCCGTATCGGCATGCACACATAGCCAGGGAGATTGTTCTGGCCGTTAAGAGGAGAGTCTGATGGGCCGATACACGATACGTCGCTTGATCGGGCTGATCCCGACGCTGCTCGCTGTATATACGATCAACCTTCCTACTCATCCATATCACGCCGGGCGGCCCCTGGGACAGCGACAAACCCCTGTCCCCCGAGGCGAAAGCGGCGCTCGACAAAGCGTATGGCCTCGACAAGCCGCTCTGGCGACAATATACCGACTATCTCGTCAACTTTCTGCACGGCGATTTCGGTCCTTCGTTCACGCAACGCAACCGCGATGTGTCCGATATCGTCAGGGATTTCTTCCCCGTTTCGATTAAGCTCGGGCTTGTCGCGATCGTGATCGCGGCGATCGTGGGGATCGCCTCCGGCACAATCAGCGCGGTGAAACAGAATACGCCGCTCGATTATTTCGCCACGTTCGGCGCGATCATCGGCATCTCCGCCCCGTCCTACGTGATCGCCTCGCTCCTGATCCTGCTCCTCGCGAACACCCTCCATCTCGTCCCGACCGGCGGCTGGGGCGGCATCCTCGATAGACGCACCATCATCCCGGCGATCGCGCTGGCGCTCGGGCCGGCGGCGATCCTGGCGCGCTACACCCGCTCGAGCCTGCTTGACATTTTGCGGCAAGATTACGTCCGCACCGCCCGCGCCAAGGGGTTGCGCGACCGTGTGGTGATCGTCCGCCACGCGCTCCGTAACGCGATGATCCCGGTGGCGACCGTGATGGGGATCTCGTTCGCCAACGTCATCACCGGCTCCTTCTTCGTCGAGGTCGTCTGCGGCGTGCCGGGGCTGGGGAGCTACTTCGTCAAGAGTGTCACCGGGCGCGATTATCCGGTGATGCTCGGCACGACGCTCCTCTTCGCCACGATAATCACCGTGATGAATATGCTGGTCGATATCCTGTATGGCGTCCTCGATCCACGCATCGCCTATGACTGAGTCGAGGACGCAAGCCGGCAAGTGTGTGGTGAGATCAGCGGGAAGGAGCGCGGCGGATGACCGCAAGCACAAACAAGACAGTCGCGACCGGGATCGGCGGGCAGACGATCGGCACCACCAAACCGGCGAACTCGCTCTATCGCGATGCGTGGCGACGTTTCCGGCGCAATAAAGCGGCGGTAGTCAGCCTCGTCTTCATCGCGTTCCTTTTTGCGGTCGCCATCGCGGCACCGCTCGTCGCGCCGTACAGCTTCGAGGTACAAGATATTCGCGCGGTGACCAAGGGGCCGAGTGGCGCATACATCCTTGGTACCGATCAGGTCGGGCGCGATATCCTCAGTCGCCTGATCTACGGCGCGCGCGTCTCGTTGCTCGTCGGAGTGGTGGTGCAACTGATCATCATCGTCATCGGCGTGCCAATCGGCCTGATCGCCGGATATTTCGGTGGCAAGACCGATACCATCCTGATGCGGATCGTCGATATCCTCTACGCCAAACCGAATCTGCTGTTCATCATCATCGTGATGACCTTCCTGCGCGCGAAGTTCCAGACCACCACGGGCGGCTTCTTCCTGCCGCTCAAAGTCTTCAACGATGCTACCGGCGGGCTGATCGGCGTCTTCATCGGCCTGGGACTCGTCTCTTGGCTCACCGTCGCACGCCTGGTGCGCGGGCAGGCACTCTCGTTGAAAAGAAGGAATACATCGAGGCCGCGCACTGTCTGGGCGCGTCCGATAGCCGGATCATCCTGCGTCACCTGCTGCCAAATACCCTGGCGGTGATCATCGTCGCCGCGACCCTCGGCATCCCGAGCGCCATTCTTACCGAGGCGGGCATCAGCTTCATCGGCCTCGGCGTCAATCCGCCGACCCCCTCCTGGGGCTCGATGATCTCCGATGGGGTCGAGCAACTGCGGTCCTACCCGCACATCTTGATCGCCCCGGCGGTGGCCCTCTCGCTGACGGTCCTTGCGTTCAACTTCGTCGGTGACGGCTTGCGCGATGCGCTCGATCCCTGGATGCAGAAGTAGCGCGCTACCGATACGTTGCCGGGAACTTTTTCCTTCCTAACAACGTTTACGAGTCGTTTACCAAGCCATGATGGCTGCGATATAGAAGACCTTATGAGGAGGAGACAACGAGGATGGCAGAGGAACAGAGCAATCCGGTGGCGATCGGTCGCCGGAAATTCCTGGCCCTGGCCGCCGCCGGGGCAGGGGCCGCCGCGCTGGCCGCCTGCGGTGGCGCTGTCGAGACGCCGACGAGCGCCTCGACGCAGCCCAGTACGGCCCCGACCGCCGCCGGACCGGCCCCGACCGCGACCGAGGTTCCGCGCTCCGTCGGCAGTGGCGCGACCACGCCGGCAGCCGGTGCGGGCTCGACCGCCACTGCGCGCGCCGCCGCCACACCAGTGGCCGCCACGGCCGCAGCCAATCTGGCCGACAAGCAGATCTTCCGCTATTGCGATGTCGAGCCGCCGAGCTTCGATCCCGGCGTCGGCAGCAGCCCCTACAACATGCCCCAGATCTTCGACGGGTTGCTCGGTGTCAACTGGATCGATGGCTCCTTCGATCTGCTCTGCTCGGAGGGCTACAGCGCAAACGCCGATGCGACCGGATTCACCTTCAAGGTAAAGTCGGGGCTCAAGTGGTCGGACGGCTCGCCGCTGACCGCCAAGGACTTCGAATATTCCTGGAAGCGCGTGCTGGACCCGAAGACCGCCTCGAAGTACACCGACTCGCTGGCGATGATCAAGAATGCGCCGGAGGTGGGCAAGGGAACGGCAACCCTCGACCAGCTCGGCATCAAGGCGACGAACGACACGACCCTCGAGGTGACGCTGAACAAGGCGACGCCGTTCTTCCCGCTGATCACGGCGACCTGGACCTGCTACCCGGTGCCACAGCAGGTGATCAGCAAGGTCGCGGACAAGTGGGTCGAGCCCGAGAACATCCTCTCGAACGGCCCGTACTTCATGAAGGAGTGGAAGCACGATCAGCTCCAGGCCTTCGAGATCAACCCCAATTACACCACCGGCCCGAAGCCAACCGTCACGCGCGTGGAATGCAATATCTACGCCGATAGCACCGTTTTACAGAAGGGTTTGGCGGCGTACGAGAACAACGAACTCGACACGGCGCAGGTGTCGGCGTCGGACTACGACCGCGCGAAGGCGGATGCGACGCTGTCGAAGCAGATGAAGGGCTTTCCCGGCTCCAGCACCTACATGATGCACTTCGACTGCACCAACAAGCCGACCGATAACGCGAAGGTGCGGCAGGCATTCGCGCTCGGCTACGACCGCAAGGGCTTGATCGATGTGGTGCTCAAGGGCTACTACCTCGACGCACCGACGGTTCTGCCATCCGACATCCCGGGCAACAATCCGCAGGCGGCGTTGCAGGGCGGCATCGACAAGGCGAAGTCGCTGATGTCCGAGGCCGGTTTCGCGAACGGCGCGGGCTTCCCGACCGACTTCACGATCGTCTACGCCGCTTCCTCCACCGTGAAGACGGTCCTCGAATACTTGCAGCAAGAGTGGAAGAAGAATCTCGGCATCAGCGTGCAGCTACAGTCGTTGGAAACGAAGGCATACGTCGAGTGGCGCGTCGCTCGTACGACCCAGCCGTTCAACGCCCACTTCGGGCAGTGGGGTTCGGACTACGGCGATCCGAGCAACTGGCACAACCAGCTCTTCATCTCCAGCACCGACTTCTACAAGACCCATTGGAAGAACGCCGAGTACGACGATCTCTGCGCGAAGGCGGCGGGGATGGCCGACAAGGCGCAGCGCGAGGCGGCCTACAAGCAGGCCGAGGTCATCCTGATGAACGAGCTGCCTCACCTGCCCCTCTACCACGGGCAGAGCTTCTTCGTCATCAAGCCGAACATCCAGGGGATCTACCACCCGGCCATCCTCGGTACGGTGCCGCGCGGCAAGTACGTCACCATCACCAAGTAGGCCCGAACCACTAGATTGACCCACGAGGGGCGGCGTGAGAAGGAATTCTCACGTCGCCCCTCTCGCTCTATCGCCGTAGCACTGCCATAGCCTTGTTTATGTACGCGACATAGGTGTAGCGAATGGAGGGGTCGTTGCCCCCGCCCCGCCGCCGCCGCTATACTCCGGCATACTCGCTTGGGATCAGTGAAGGGGATAGGGCTGTGAATAAACTCTTGTCACGGATCACGGTCAATCCGCTACAGTGCGGCGGGCGACCCTGTATTCGCGGTATGCGTATTCGTGTCGTCGATATCCTGGAATTGCTCGCGGCGGGCCTCACCGGTGACCAGATCCTTGAAGAGTTGCCCGATCTCGAAGCCGCCGACATCCGTGCCGCGCTCGCCTACGCCGCACGCCGCTTCGACCATCCGATCGTCGCCGCGTGATCTTCTGGCTGGACGCGCGACTCCCGCCACAGCTCGCATCGTGGCCGCGTGAGCGGTTGGCACTCACGGTGTCCGCCTTGCGCGACGTAGGCTTGCGCGACGCGACCGACGAGACGATCTTTGAAGCAGCGAGAGCGCAAAGCGCTGTAGTCATAACCAAGGATCGCGACTTTATCGCCCTGGTCGAGCGCTATGGTCCACCACCGCAGGTAATCTGGCTCACGTGCGGCAATACTTCAGACAGCCATCTGCAAACACTCCTCCTCGAAACGTGGCCGCAAATACGCGCACTCCTCGCGGCGAATGAGCCGATCGTGGAAGTTGGCGACCGCTAGGGGGTACCATTGCCCCCGCCCCGCCGCCGCTGCTACACTCCCACGCACTGACCAGTTTGCGGCAATGAACAGGGAGCGGCTGTGACCGTCCTCGTCACCGGCATCGGCTACATGGGCGCGGCACTCGTGGCGGCGCTATTAGAGCGCGGCGAACGGGTGATCGGGCTCGATAATCGCTTCTCCACCGACACCGCCGCGCTCGCCAGACTGGCGAAGGCGGGGCTCGTGCTGATCGAGGGCGATGTCGCCGATCCGGCGGCGGTCGAGGCGGCGTTCGCGCACGGACCGTTCACGGTCGTCTTCCATTTTGCGGCCCAGGCGAGCGCGCACCCCGCCGCGGCCGCCGCCGAGTACACCGAGCGGACCAACCTCCAGGGACCGCGCGTCGTCCTCGACGCGATGCTGCGGCACGGCACGCGGACGATCGTCTATGCCAGCTCGTTCAAGGTCTACGGCGAAGGCTTGCGCGGCACGATCGACGAGGCGCAGCGCTACGGCGTCTTTCGCGATATGTCGCACCTCTCGAAGGTCCACGCCGAAAAATTGCTGGAGATGTATGCCGGGCTGCACGGCCTCCGCTGTCTCGCCCTCCGCTTTGGCATCGTCTACGGCCTCGGCCCGATCTTCAAGACCGACCCGACCTTCATGACCGCGCCGAACAAATTCTGCCAGCAGATCGCGCACGGTGAGGAGATCGCGGTCTTCGGTGGCGGCAGGCTCCCCGCCGGCTGGCTCGGGCTCGGGGATGCGGTCGCGTCCACCCTCACCGCCGCCGACCATGTGCCGTTCACGGGTTACCGCGCGCTCAACGTCGTCGGCGAGGTCGCCTCGGTGGCGCAAGTCGCGCTCCTCGCGCGCGCGGCGGCGGCGGCGCGCGGCCTCGCGGCCCCGATCGCGGGACTCGACCCCGCCGGTCCGGTCGACGAGAGCGCCCAATTCACCGTCACCTCCGGGCTCGATCTGCTCGACGCGGCGCGCCCGCGCCAGACCCTGGGCGCGAGTCTCCCCGCGATCCTCGATCGTTGCCTCGCCCTGAACACGATCACCATCGCGCGGGCGGGCCGATGAACGTCGCGGTGACCGGGGGCAACGGCTTCATCGGACGGCATGTCGTCGCGGCGCTGGCGACGGCGGGGCACGCGGTCACCGTGCTCTCGCGCGGCGCGACGGCGGTGCCGGGTGCGGCGCGCGTCGTCCGGGCCGACATCACCGCGCGCGACCTCGGCGCACGGTTGGCGGGCACGGCGGCCATCGTCCACCTCGCCGCCCTCGCGGACGCCTCCCTCTCGGCGCACGATCCGGTCGGCTACACCGAGGTGAATGCCACCGGCACCCTCAACATCCTCGAAGCGGCACGGCAGGTCGGGGCGGGGGTCGTCTTCGCGTCGAGTCAGCGGGTCTACTCCCCCTGGCACGGCCCGCTGGACGAGACGCAGCCCCCTGTACCGACCACCGTCTATGGCTGGGGCAAGCTCGCCGCCGAGGGGTGGGTGACGATGTACCGGCAGAGCTACGCGCTCCCGGCGATCACCCTGCGCCTCTTCAGCGTCTACGGGCCGGGACAGCGTACCGGCGGCGGCGTCAGCGGCGTGGTGGCGATCTTCGCCGAGCGCACACTGCGCGGGCAGCCGTTGGCGGTTCACCAACGCCATATTCGGGATTTCGTCTACGTGGAGGATGTCGCCGCCGCCGCTGTGCGCGCCGTGGAACGCCTGCGCGATCCGGCGCTGACCGGCCGTGTCTACAATATCGGCAGCGGGGTTGGCACCGCGCTCGATGCGCTGGCGACCCTCGTGCGCGACCGCGCGGGGATGGCCGAGCGGGTAGCGATCGATATCGCCACGGACACGGCGGAGCGCCGCGAGGAAGTTTTTGCGACGACCGCGCGGGCGGCGGCGGAGTTGGGCTGGACCCCGACTGTCGCGCTGACGGATGGCATCGATCGCTACCTGGCCTGGCTGCGCGCCGAGTTCGACCGCGAGGGCGCGCGATGAGCACGACCCCGATCCTGCTGAAAGCACGCCCGACCCCGGCGCAATTGCGCGACCGTCTCGCCGCCCCGCGCCCGGATGGCCTGGAACTCTATCTCGATGCGCGCGACATCGCGCCGGACGACTGGTTGCCGCGCCTGCTGGCGATCCTGGGGGCCGCGCCGCCCGCCGACAGCGGCTTCCACTACATCGTCGAAGGGCCGATCCGCTCGCTCGATGGGGCGTTCTTCGATGTGACGCGCGACGCCCCCGCCGATGACGAGGCGTTGGTACGCCTGACCCGTTGCGGCGCGGCGATCGGCGCGCAGGTGGCGGTGATCCACCTGATCGCGCCCACGACAGATGCGGCGGCGATCGGGCCGGAGCAGCGCGCAATCTGGCTCGACCGCGCCCTGCCGCTGCTGCGCCGCTACGTCGCGCTCTGCGCCGAGGCGGGGCTGACGCCGACGATCGAGAACATCCCGCCGATCGCCCAGATGCGCGAGGGTGCGGCGACGTTCAGCGCGCTCGGGGTCGAGCCGGAGGATCTGATCGGGTGTTGTGAGGCGGTGCCGGGATTGGGGATCACCTTCGACACCTCGCACGCCGGGCTCCATCTGGAGGTGATCGCCGCCGATCCGGCGTCCGCCCCCGTCGCGCTCCGCCCCGCCGTGACCACCTACGCCGCGACGGCGACGGTACAAACCCTCGCGGAGTGGGTCGCGCGGCTCGCGCCGTGGCTGGTCAACTGCCACATCTCCAACGCGGCGGGGCTCCTGGGCGAGGGGTTACCATACGCCGCAGGGCGCTTCGATCTGGACGTGATCGTGCCGCGCCTCGCCGCCACCGCGCGCTTCATCGTGACCGAGACCCTCGAGCCGGACAACGACCGGGCCGACCACATGCGCGAGGCCCAGGCGCGGATCGCGGCGGTGCTCGGTCGATCACTGGCGACGCAGTAACGACGCGGGCCGACCGACAACGGCCCCGCTACGACCCGGCGACGAGAGAGGATAATGAGAACACATGGCAGCGACAGGGGGGACAGGGGCGCGACAAGAACCCGCGCCTGAAACGCTGATCGACTGGGATCGCCTGCTCGACCGCGCGCCGATCGCGACGGACCCGGCGGTACTGACGGAGACGTTCGCCGGGCGGCGCGTGGCGATCACCGGGGCGGCGGGGTCGCTCGGACGTGAGCTGAGTATGATGATCGCGGCGTACGGCCCCGCCGCGCTGACCCTGATCGATAGCAGCGAGGCGGGTCTCTTCGCATTGCGGGAACGCCTCCTGTTGGTCGGCTACGACGAGGCGCGGCTGCGCTTCGCCCTCGCGGATATGCGGAATCGGCGACGGATAGCAACGATCTTCACGGCGGCGCGACCAGAGATCGTCTTCCACCTCGCGGCCTACAAGCACGTCCCCTGGGCCGAGGCCGAGCCGAGCGAATATCTGGACGCGAACCTCGGTGGCGGGCAGGTGGTGATCGAGGAAGCGGCGCGCGCCGGGGTGGCGCGCCTCGTCTATCCCTCGACCGACAAAGCGGTGAACCCGCCGAGCCTCTACGGGGCGACGAAACGGATCATCGAGGCGCAACTGCGCGAGGTCGCGGCGACGAGCGCGCTGCGCTGCGTGGCCTCGCGCTTCGTCAATGTCCTCGGCTCGCAGGGGAGCGTGGGGGTCACCTTCGCGCGCCGCATCGCGAGTGGGCAGCCGCTGCCGATCACCGATGCGGCGATGGACCGTTACTGGATCGCGCCGCAACACGGCACCCTGCTCCTCACCGCCGCCGCCGCGCCCGCCTTCGATGAGCCCTTCACGATCCTCCTGCCCGATGCCCTCCCCGCCGTGCCGGTGGTTGAGATCGCGCGGCGGATCTGGGAACGCCTCGGGCACAGCGGCGAGCCGCCGCTCGTGATCACCGGCAGCCGACCGGGCGAGCGCCTGCACGAGGAATTGACCGGTGCGGGCGAGACCTACGAGCCGGGGCCGTACCATGGTATCCTGCACGTTCGTGGGATGGCCCCCGCCCCCACCGGCACCCCGATCGCCGAAGGGATCGTCGCGTTGCGCGGCGCGATCGAGGACGGCGGGGCGGAGCATGAGTTGAAAGCCCGCGCGCTGGCCTGGGCGCACGCGATCCATTAAATCGACGCAGAGCCGAGAGGATGATGCCCGTTTTGCCGTTGCCCATGCAGCTGCTCCTGATCCTAGCGGACGCTGACGGTGATATCCACCTTGGGAATCTCACCATCAGCAAAATCGCACTCCAGATGTTCCTGATCTTCGCGATCGCCTGCTGCGGCGCGCTCCTGGCGGTGCCGCTGGCGGCGGCGGTCGGCGGGGCGGTCGGCGGGGCACTGGTGGACAAGCCGCGCCCCGGCGAAATCCAGCGCCGCCCGATCGCGCGCACCGGCGGCTACGGCATCGTCGTCGCCTTCTTCCTGGCGCTCGTCGTCAGTTTGCCGCTCACCGACCGCTCGTACGACAATTACCGCGAATACGTCGCCCTCGCCGGGCTGGCGCTCGGCGCGGCGCTGCTCCTCCCCTTCGCCGCCTGGGACGACGCCAGAAGGCTGCCGCCCCTGCCACAGCTGGTGGCGCAGATTGTCTGCGCGCTCGTGCCGGTCCTCTACGGCGTGCGGATCGACCGGATCGCCAACACCGATGTGCCCGCATGGCTTACCGCACCCTTCTCGGTGATCTGGATCGTCGGGATGATCAACGCGCTGAACTGGCTCGATACGATGGATGGTCTCGCCGGGGGCGTCTCCCTGATCGGGGCGTTCGTCCTCTTCGGTGCGAGTATCGTTCAGCGAGTTCCAGGAGGAAGACTGGATCCGCAGAACTCGATCGCCCTGCTCGGCCTGGCGCTCGCGGGCGCGTGCGTCGGTTTCCTGGCGTACAATCTGCCGCCTGCACGCATCTTCATGGGGACCAGCGGCTCGATGTTCCTCGGCTACGCGCTGGGGGTGATCTCGATCATCGGCGGCGCGAAGATCGCCACCGCGATCCTCGTCCTCGGCCTGCCGATCCTGGACACCGCGCTCGTGATCCTGCAACGACTCCTCGGACGACGCTCCCCATTCCAGGGGGGCGACGGCGCGCACCTCGTCCACCGCCTCGTCGCGGCGGGCTATAGCGTGCGCCAGATCGTCGCGCTGGTCTATACGCTGACGGCCCTCTTCGGCATCCTCTCCCTCTCGCTGGTACGAGAGCAGAAGATCGTCGGCTTCCTGCTCCTCGCGGCGATCATGGGCGGAATACTCCTCGTGCTCCGTCGCCGCGCGCTCAGGCAAGGTGCTGGTGGGGGCGGGGCCGGCTCGCGAATCTGAGTCGGTGTCGGCGCAGACCGCGCTGAGCGGGCGGCAGATCGGCGGATCGGCATAAACGACACGGCCCGGCAGGACGATCCTGCCGGGCCGTGTCGTTTGCTGTTCTCGGGGATGCTACTCGATGGTGGAGGCCGCTGTCTTCGTGGAACCATCCGCTGGTGCGACGGGGAGCTGCGCCTCCTCGGCGAGGAGGTGCGGCAGATTGCGGCGGGTAGGGTAGATCCGTCCGCACGAAGCGCAGGTGTACTGGTCGCCGCGATGGGCGAGGTCGCCGCCGCAGACCGGGCAGGCGAAGAACGCGTCGAGATCGACCGCGCGCGCCGTCCCCTTGCGCCGCCGGGTGAGGCGCTTGGCGGCATCGACGAGCGGCTTCGGCGTGCGATCGTGCGCGAACGAGAGGACATCGCCCTTGATCGCGGTGCGCCAATCCTCCTGCGGGATCGTCAGGCGGCGCAAGGTCTCGGGGTCGCGGAGGTCGAGCGGCGAATCCTCGCGAATCTCGAACTCGATACCGCCCTCCCACTCGTGATCGACGTAGAAGAGGGCGGGCATGCTGCGACTGAAGCGCGCGAAACGCGGGTTGTGCGCGTAGAGATAATCGAAGAGATCGCCGAAGGTCTCCTCGCCCTTATTCGGGTGGAGGATCAGGCGACCATCGATCAGGTTGACGTACCAGCGATGGAACGACCAGTGGAAAAGTTTTTCCGCCACCTCCGCCGGCGATTGGATCCAGCCCCGCTTGCCGACGCGCGTGAGCTCGCGGATGAACTGCGCGGGATCGTCCATATGCTCCAGGATGTGGAAGCAGACGATGTAGTCGAACGACTTGTCCTTGAAGGGGAGGTGGTGGGCATCCGCGACGATCAGGGGACGATCGATCCGCAGATTGCCGCCGCGCTCGGTGTTGTCCTCGATGTAGCGATCGACCAGCACATCGGAGCGCGGATTCGGACGGTCGCCGCTCCCGATCTCCAGTACCAGATCGCTCTCGCCGATTTGTCCGAGTTTCAGCGCCACACTCGCCCCTTCCCTGTTCTGAATACCCATCGTCCTGCGGCGGCAAAGTGTACCACAGCACCCGCGCATGCCCGGGTGGACCGGATTAAAGGAAAAGCCCCGCACCTCGGTCATTCCGAGGTGCGGGGCAAAGGCGCTCGATTGGTGCGACCGCTTAGGCGTCGATACCGCGTCGGCTGGCGTCGTGGTCATCCATGTCGGCCTTCATCGCTTCGACATCCTGGCGGACGACGAAGGTACGACCGCTCATGTCATCGCGCACGTAGTCGAGCGACTTGTCGTCCATCCAGCGGTAGATGGTCGGGCGCGTGACGTTGAGGATGGTGGCGGCATTGCCGATCGAGACGAGGTCACTCGGCTCGAAAGAGCGCAGCTTCGCCAGGGAGAGCATCTTGCCGAGCGGCTGCTCCCAAAAGGAACGCGGGACCGTGTAGGTCTCGGACCCGACAGGCCAGAAGAGGAGTTGCAGGACCGCGTCGATAGCGCCCAACACTTCCTCGCGTCCGGCCCGCATGGCCCCCGCAGCGATCTGCGAGAGGCGTGACAGATCCTCGCCGAGCGGCCCTTCGCGGAGCTGCTCGGTATTGATGCGCGTCACCGCCCCTGGGAACAGGCGACTGATGATGCGATGGTGCTGGCTGTAGACGAGTTGCAAGGCCTCGTCCACAATCCCGGAATAGTCATCGCTCCCCGCGGCGGTCGGGTGCACGGGCGGGCTCCTTTCGCGTCCGTACTATTGATTACGCTGCCCGCATTGTACGTTCCCCTTGCAGATATGTCAATAGTCTTGACGACCATTTGCGAGCGGTGTCGCCACCTGGCGCGACGCGCCAATTTTGGCCCGCCAATGCCATGTTCGCAGGCCGACTACGTACGCCGATCGCCATGTGCCACGCCGTCACCAGAGCTCGCCGACATGGCACGACAACGGGGCAAATACGGGGGGTCGATTCTTGACGCTTCGCGCGAACGCAGCTATACTACATCGCGTACCGATGCGGTTGGCGGTTCGGCTTCGAGTTGCCGTTGTGGTCGGGTGCGAAGGGTCGTAGCTCAATTGGCAGAGCAGCGGTCTCCAAAACCGCAGGTTGCAGGTTCGATTCCTGTCGACCCTGGTACCGCCCCTGACGGGGCAACGAGGGGGCGCAGCCAATGGCTCGCCCCCTGTTCTATGCATTACTATTCTTGATCTCTGCGACTGGTTACGCGCAACGAGCGGCGCGGTTGAAGGATGGTGGCCGATGGTGAACAAAAAAGTGACCCCGACGACGCCAACGCCCCAGTCTGCTAACGTGCCGCAACGCAAAGCACGTCCGGCGACGCCAGAGCGCGCTGCGGCGACCCAGGGTGTGGTGGCCGCGAAGACGGCCACCGCGCAGCGGACGGTGCCGCCGAAGCCAGGTGTGGCGGCATCCCGTTTCGAGGGAGTGCAGCGCGGCGTTCGCGAGACCATCGCCGAGCTCAAGAAAGTGCAGTGGCCGGATCGCCTGACGACACGGAACCTCACTCTGGTAGTGATCGGCATGTCTGCGGCGCTCGCCGTAATCCTCGGCCTGCTGGATGCCGGGCTGACGCGTGCGATCGAATGGTTGGTTCGACTGCCGCTTGGGAGTTAAGCGCGAGGAAACGGCGGTGACACAGGAAATGCAAAACTCGACCGAGTCGCCACGCACGCGGCGCCGACGCCGCGCCGAAGGGGCCGCGCCCGCCGATACGGCGGGGCAGGATGAGCAGTCCGGGCAGCCGCACTGGTACGTCATCCATACCTACTCGGGGTATGAGAACAAGGTCAAAAAGAATCTCGAGCAGCGTGTCGGCACACTCGACATGGCGGACAAGATCTTCGAGATCGTCGTGCCGACCGAGGAAGAGATCGAGATCCGCAACGGCCAGCGCCACACGGTGCAGCGGAAGGTCTTCCCCGGCTACGTGCTGGTGAAGATGGTGATGTCAGACGATTCCTGGTACGTCGTACGGAACACGCCGGGCGTCACCAGCTTCGTGGGGATGGGCAACAAGCCGACCCCGCTCGGCGACACCGAGGTCCAGGCGATCATCAAGCAGATGGCCGCCGAAGCGCCGCGCGTCAAGGTGATGCTGGCGGTCGGGCAGGCGGTGCGGATCATCGACGGGCCATTCGCAGATTTCCAGGGGTTGATCGACGAGATCAATCAGGAGAAGGGGAAAGTCAAGGTACTGGTTTCCTTCTTCGGTCGCGAGACCCCGGTCGAACTCGACTTCCTACAAGTCGAGAAATTGGTGAAGTAGCGACCGCCTCTTACGGCGGCGCATTCGATATGAAGGAGGATGGGGCGTGGCAAAGCGCGTTAAGGCGATCGTCAAACTCCAGTTGCCCGCAGGGAAGGCGAACCCGGCACCGCCGGTCGGTCCGGCCCTTGGTCAGCATGGCGTGGCGATCATGAACTTCGTCAAGGAATACAACGAGCGCACGTCGGCGCAGGCCGGTCAGGTCATCCCGGTCGTGATCACGATCTTCGAGGATCGCTCGTTCACCTTCGTCACCAAGACCCCGCCGGCCGCCGATCTGCTGCGTCGCGCGGCAGGGATCGACAAGGGTGCCGGCAATCCGATCAAGGACAAGGTCGGCAAGATCACGGCGGCGCAGCTGCTCGAGATCGCCGAATTGAAGATGAAGGATCTGAACGCTATCGACGTGGCGGGCGCACGGAAGCAGATCGAGGGCACCGCCCGCAGCATGGGCATCGAGATCGTCGCCTAAGTCCGTCTCGCCGGCTGGCGAGTGACGGGGAGCTATTTGGTGGGAGGGTCGGCTGACCCGCTCGTACCACGAGGAGAATCGATAATGGTCAAGCACGGGAAGAAGTACGCGCAGGCGGTCAAGCTCGTCGAGGTCGATAAGCTCTACAGCCCCGAGGAGGCATCCAGCCTCGTCAAGAAGATCGCCTACGCGAACTTCGATGAGACGGTCGAGGTCCACTTCAAGCTGGGCATCGACCCGCGCCACGCCGATCAGCAGGTGCGCTCGACCGCATCGCTGCCCCACGGTACCGGCAAGCAAGTGCGCGTGATCGTTTTCGCCGAGGGCGATGGCGCGCGTGTGGCGCGCGAGCAGGGGTTGGAGGACGTCGGCAGCGACGACCTGATCCAGCGCATCGAGGGCGGCTTCATCGATTTCGACATCTCGATCGCGATGGCCGATCAGATGGCGAAGGTTGGTAAGCTTGGCCGGATCCTCGGTCGGCGCGGCCTGATGCCGAATCCCCGCAGCGGCACGGTCGTCCGCGCGGTGGAGGATCTGCCGCGCGTGCTCGAAGAGGTGCGCGGCGGGCGCGTGGAGTTCCGCAACGATCGAACCGGGCTGCTGCACGTCGCGATCGGCAAGAAGAGTTTCAGCGAGGAGCAGATCCTCGATAACATGATGTCGTTGATCGACGCGGTCAACCGCGCGAAGCCGACCGGGGCCAAGGGCATCTACGTGCAGAGCATCACGCTCAACACCTCGATGAGTCCCGGCGTGCCGCTCGATGTCGCCACCGCCCTTGCACCATCGAGCACGCGCCGCTAAACTAGCCTGTGCCCCACGGGTGGGGCCGCTTACAAATTGCATACTTCCTGTCTACCGCCGTAGATAGCTGGCGCGTCTCGCCACCACAAAACCGCGAGTCGCTTAATGAGACCAGCTGAGGCCGCTAGGGAACAAACAGGGGGATTGCGCGGGTACACTGCCCGCCAAGCCTCGGTCTTTGTGCCCCATGCCTCCCAAGGCATGGGGCACATATCGTTAACAGTCGGAGCATGATGCGCTCGGCGGGGCGTTCGGGGACCGGCAACAACATTCGGTAGAGAGAGGGGGTGAGAAGAGTGCCAACACCGAAGAAACAACAGACCGTCGGCGAGCTGCGCGAGATTCTGGATCGCTCGACGCTGGCGGTGATCGCGGATTACCGTGGCCTCAAGGTCAACGACCTGGAGAATCTCCGCACCCGCCTGCGCGCCGCCGATGGCGAGGCGCGGGTGGCGAAGAACACGTTGATCACGATCGCGGCCAAGCAGAGCGGCAAGGAAAGCCTGGAGCAGTATCTCTCCGGGCCGACCGTGCTGATCACCGCCAACGGTGACCCGGTCAGCGTGGCCAAGGTGATCGGTGATTTCGCCCGCACGTCGCGCATCCTCCAGGTGCGCGGTGGTATCGCCGGACAGCGCACGATCGACGAGGCTGCACTGGCGACGATCGCCACGCTGCCGTCGCGCGAAGTGCTCCTCGGGCGTGTTGTCGGACAGATTCAGGCCCCGTTGTACGGCCTGGTCAGCGTCCTCAGCGGGACGATCCGCAAGTTCGCGTACGTCCTCCAGGCGCGCATCGACCAGCTCGGCGGAGCGCCGAGCGGCGAGGCCGAGGCCGCAGCGGGCGACTAATCGCGTATCGACGAGCGTCGGTGCCGAACCATTGTGAATGATGCCCGCGAGGGTACGGATAAAAAAGGAGCACAAGGTGGCGTACAACAAAGAGGAGATCATCTCCGCGATCGAGCAGATGAGCGTGCTGGACCTGGCCGATCTGGTCAAGGCTCTCGAGGAGCGCTTCGGTGTCTCCGCTGCGGCCCCCGTGATGATGGGCGGCGGCGGCGGCGGCCCGGTTGCCGAGGCAGCGGCCCCCGAGGAAGAGCAGACCGAGTTCAACGTCGTCCTGACCGAGATCGGGCCGAACAAGATCCAGGTCATCAAGGCGGTGCGCGAGCTCACCAGCCTTGGCCTCAAGGAAGCCAAGGATCTGGTCGAGGCGGCTCCGAAGGCCGTCAAGGAAGCCGTCACCAAGGACGAGGCCAACGCCGCCAAGGAGAAGCTGGAATCCGCTGGCGCGAAGGCCGAGGTCAAGTAACCGCCGCGCCGATCGGGCGCACAACGGGGCCGGGTGGCGACGCCACCCGGCCCCGTTCTCTTTGTCATCAGGCACCAACACCCGCACGGTGGGACACTGTATCCAGCGGCACGAGCGATGTGCCAGCGCCCAGGGCCGTACAGCATCGCCGATGGTACGCCTCATCAGCGAACGGCACCATCGCCCATAACATCCGACAAGCTACGTGCGGTAACGTGCCTCAGGCGTGTTGCCGTGTCACCATGCGCACTATGCTCGACCCGTGCTGTTTGGTGGCCTGGCCTGCGGTGGTTCAACCACCCCACGAGGGGATACAGGCCCCCGGCCAGGGCTTATAAACCCGCCCCAAGACCATGCATGCTACGCGGTGCCGTAGGCGCCCCTGTATGCGTATCGCGTCCGCCCATCACCCCCAACCGTGTTAAAAGCGAAAGCCCCGGCTTTGTGTGCCGGGGCCGCTATGCCAATGAAGCGCAACGGATGGGAAAGGGGAGGGAGAGGGGGGCTAAGAGGAGGGAAGTCCAGAGGCTTGAGAAGAAGGTGTTTTGGGGCCACCCGCGCTACCTATTTCTATGCGATTCTTTATTGCAAATCCTGTGCCACGAGCTGATGCCAATAGTGGTACAGCACCATTGCTGTACCACTCGTCCCCAGGCCCTATTCACTTGCCCCTCGGTAGCTACGAGTATACCATCTCATGATGCACGGAACGCGCACGCAAGTATTCCGCTGCTGAACATGACCGCCGCCACACCCCGCAAATGGTTGGCACAGGGATTGCCTCTAATGGCGCAAGAACGATTGTGGGAGAGCAAGGAAACCCGGCAAGTATGGATCAGGCGAAAGAGCAGGACAGCCACACAGATTATCACGCCATTCTCGACCTGGTGGACGCGAATCTGACCCCGACCGATGCCACCGGAGATTGGGACACGGCGCTCCTTTTTCTCGAGGAGGATCATCAGGGCGAGCGCGCGTCACAGGAGACAGTGGATACCGTCCTGGATGCGATCAGCGAACAGGCATGATAGGCCACAACATGCATCATGAAGAAGGGGGCAGTTGCTCTGCCCCCCTCCGCTCTTCACCGGACGTTGTGATGAACCTGCGCCTACAGATGTGGTTCCAGTGGTGCGACATCAACGACCGGCAAGTTCAGCGTACCGATTAGCTCTTCCAGGTTGCGATCCTTCGGCGCATGCGGAGGCACGCTATCCGGCTTCGCCGGGATGAGCACTTCGTCCTGGCGGTGCGGGTGTGACCGTTCGATGAACCGCCGTAAGCCCTCTCGCGGACCGTATCCGACCATCACAGTCCTCCTAGCCTTGCGAGCGATCACCTGGCAGTGGTGATGTTGTCAGCTTGTGCTTATTCGAGCGGCACGTCAATAGTCAACCTGCACGAGATGAACCCGCCCAAATGGACATACTTCCTCACGAGGCTCCTGACCGCCCTACAATGAGACAATTATGTCAACCAAGAGCAACCGCGCCAGATCCTGGCGCGGTTGCTCTTGTCATTCGGGGGTAGACGCTCCCAGCGAGGCAGTGCTATAGTTCCCTGGTCCTCGTTACTGGGGATAACGGTAGGCCGAAGCAGCTGGCTGGTCTATCGTGGGCGACCAGGAGTCGGGAATCGCGAGAACCCGGCTCGGGAAACCAGGAACACCGGGGCGTGGCGCAGTCCGGTAGCGCACTTGGCTGGGGGCCAAGTGGTCGGAGGTTCAAATCCTCTCGCCCCGACCAATATTTTTCCTTGCGGTACAAGGAAACTCACGAACGTGACGCCCCGTCGGATGAGTCCGGCGGGGCGTTTGACGACCATTTCGACGACCTTTTTGGGTTCATTGGCGAGTACGGCGTCCCCGATAGCGATCCGCGGTGGCTGACCGTCCTCGACACGTTCCTGGCCTACCTGGATGCCAACGGCGTGGGCGGGACCTACTGGGCCGGGGGCTGTGGTGGGGTAGCTACCCGCTCACGGTCGAGCCGCACGACGGCCAGGCTCAGCCCCAGATGCCGATCCTAGTCCGGCACCTTTCCCACTAGCATACACGGCGCGCTTTACATCGGTGGTACCATTTGCTGGCGATCCCTTCGTCTCACCCATGCTCCTTAGTGCGCGGCGGACTCACCGCACACCGGGACCGGATCGTTATTACACACGGGGGATCGGACCCAGTCCTCCTGCTCCCATGGAAAACAACGAGCCGACGCTTGTCACGGGCGAGCGCCGGGGACAGGATCGGGCACGCCGCCCCGGACCAGATCGCGCAGGTACGCCCGCAGCTCCCCGGCGTCTGCCTCGTCAGCCAGCGCGATCTCGATGTTCGCTTTCAGGTATTCGAGCTTGTTCCCGCAGTCGTAGTAGCGATTCCCCCGAATCTCCGTGGCGTACACGGGGAACCCCGCCGCGATCATCCGGGCTAGCCCTTCGACGTACACCAATTCCTGATCGGCGACTGGTGCCACTTCTGCCATGAAGCGGACGAAGGTTGGTGTGAGCACGTATCCCGAGACGATCGCCAGCTCGGACGGTGCCCTGCCTGCGCCCGGCTTTTCGACGATTTCCCTGACGCGCACCACCCCTGGTCGCACCTCCTCGCCACCGACGAAGCCGTACTTCAGGGTGTCCTCGGGACGGTTGGTACGGATCGCCGCCAGGATCGGCGCATCGAATTCCGCGAATGCCGTCACCAATTGCTGGGCACGCGTCGGCGTCCCCGCGAAGAAGTCGTCGCCGAACAGATAGAGGAAGGGTTCGTCCCGCAGCAGATGCCGAGCGTTCAAGATCGGCGTCGCGTTGCCCGGATGGCCCTTCTGGCGGAGGTACACGAAGTTCGCCAGGTGAGCGATCCGCTGCAACTCCGCTGCCTGCGCCAGTTTCCCCGATGCGCGCAGTCGGGCGATCAACTCGAACGGCTCATCGAAGTGGTCTTCGAGGGTCCGCTTGTGCCACCCCGTCACCAAGATGATGTCGTCCACCCCGGCGCTGATCGCGTCCTCGACCACATATTGGATCACCGGCTTGCCCGCTACGGGCAGCATCTCCTTCGGCAGCGCCTTGGTCGCTGGCAGGAACCGCGTCCCCTGCCCCGCCGCCGGGATCACCGCTGTCCGTATCGGTCGTGCCATCGCTGCCCCTCCCCTTCCAGCCACTGTGTCCCTTACCATCGAGTCTACCGTCCCCCGTCAGATCCGGTTATACCCTTGGCCCAAGGGTTGTCCATCGGTGTAGCCAATGATCTCCCTAGTAACGCAATACGAGTCGCCGGTGCTGTAACTGACAAATCATCCACTGGCAACCCTACCTACTTGAACAACGCGGCCACCCCATTGAAATGGGTATTGCCTACTTCTTGGCCCTCTACGGCTTGTCCGGCTTGTCCGGCTTGCCCGCCGGGGCCATCAGTGTTTCGACAATCGCGCTTTCAACAGCGGTGTAAGGGTCGTCGTGGCCATCTCAGAACGCCCTCGTGCGGGTACCGTATAGCGGGTAAAGCATCGTGAGGCTACTCGGCCCTGTCGCGCGACCATCGGTGACCATGGGGCAAGCGACCGTAGTGGGACACCGCCTCAACGATCATGGGGCCGGGGCGGTGTATTGCGCCGCAACCCACCCCTCGACCCCGTCCGACGCCCGTACCTGGCGCCAGATTACCCCGTCCACCTCCCGATCGGGGCCTAGCTCCTCAAGGCGGATCCCCTCGCGGTAAACATCGATCCGCTCGCCCGCCGGGGTTCTCCGGAGGACGATCCCCTCCCCGTTGGTGCCCGCGACAATGAACTGCTGCTTGGTAGTGGCGACTGCCACTGGGGTGCGCGTCGGCCCCGATGTCGCCACGATCAAAGGCGTGGCGACCGGCTGTGCCGGCGTCCGCGAGGGACCGGCCGCACCCGTTTCGGGCGTCGACTCAGCCGCGCGTATGGCACTTGCCGTTCGTGTCAACGGGATAGGGGGAGCCCCCGAGCCCTCCCCGGCGATAACCGGGAGGCTCGTGGGCGTTACGTCCGGGGTTCGCCCGTTAGGGAGCGCAAAACCCCGACCGAGTAGGAGTGCCAGCAGGGGGG
>JAABUM010002918.1_pt1 | contig 21945 bp, 13 predicted proteins | sample 5559161 | NCBI WGS metagenome assembly JAABUM01 (sample SAMN10711868, study PRJNA513369) | rock metagenome | isolation source: Antarctica rocks | place: Antarctica: Victoria Land, Siegfried Peak nord
GCCGTCAGGGTAAGAGACGATGCACGCCACCTTGTGCGCCCTGCACCGCTCTCCCAATCTGGCAACAGGGGGCTTTCGTCCATCTTTACGCTGTGCAACATGGTCTTGCCCAATACAAACAATGCAATACATGCGTGTCATCGCAAGAAACGAAAACCCACGCTCTGGTCTGGCCGTTGAGCAGTGACTCTGGGGAGAGGGGCCTAGTCGGTGGGGTTACGCCCGGCCTGGTCAATCAGTTTGGCCACCACGGCGGTCCAGCCTGTTTGGTGGCTGGCCCCCACGCCGGCCCCGTCGTCGCCGTTGAAGTACTCGTAGTAGAGCAGGTAGTCACGCCAGCAGGGGTCCCGCTGCAGCAGCTCGTTGCCCCCGAAGACGGGTCGACGGCCATCGGGGCCGCGCAGGAATAGGCCCATCAGCCTGCTGGACAGTTCCTGCGAGATCTGCCACAGGGTTAGCATCTGGCCCGAGCCGGTGGGGCACTCCACCAGAAAATCGTCGCTGTAGTAGTGGTGGAACTTCTGCAGCGTTTCGATCAGCAGGAAGTTCACCGGGAACCATACCGGCCCACGCCAGTTTGAGTTGCCCCCAAAAAGGCCGCTACGCGACTCCGCTGGCTCGTAGGCTACCGTGTAGCGCGCGCCGTTCACGTCCAGCGTGTAGGGGTGCTCGGCATGGTAGCGGCTGAGCGCGCGCACGCCGTGGTCGCTCAGAAACTCCGTGGGGTCCAGCATGCGCCGCAGCAGGCACTTCATGCGGTGGCCCCGCACCAGGGCCAGCAGGCGGCGCTCGCCGGCCCCGGGCTCCTGCCAGCGGGAGACCAGGCTGGCCAGGTTGGGCCGGTGGGTCAGGAACCAATCCATGCGCGCCTTGAAGTGCGGCAGCCCCTCCAGTAGCTCAGGGTCAATCGTCTCCACGGCCAGCAGCGGGATCAGCCCGACTAGCGAGCGCACCCGCAGCGGGTAAAACCCGCCCCCCGGCAGGCGCAACACGTCGTAGAAGAACTCGTCGTCCTCGTCCCACAGCGACATGCCGGCGCCGCCCATGTCGTTCAGCGCCCCGGCGATATACATGAAGTGCTCAAAGAACTTGCTGGCCAGGTCTTCATAGGCGCTGTCCTCGCGGGCCAGTTCCAGGGCGATAGCCAGCATGTTCAGGCAAAACATGCCCATCCAGGCCGTGCCGTCGGATTGCTCCAGGTAGCCCCCGGTGGGCAGTGGCGCGCTGCGGTCGAACACGCCGATGTTGTCCAGGCCCAGGAACCCGCCCTGGAACACGTTGCGCCCATCACGGTCCTTGCGGTTGACCCACCAGGTGAAGTTGAGCAGCAGCTTCTGGAAAACGCGCTCCAGGAACAGGCGGTCGGCCTTACCGCTCAGCCGACGATCAATTTTGTAGACCCGCCAGGCCGCCCAGGCATGCACCGGTGGGTTGACGTCGGAGAAGGCCCACTCGTAGGCGGGCAGCTGCCCGTTGGGGTGCATATACCACTCTTTGAGCAGCAGAACGAGCTGCCGCTTGGCAAACTGGGCGTCAATCAGGGCCAGCGGGATGCAGTGGAAGGCCAGGTCCCAGGCGGCAAACCAGGGGTACTCCCATCCGTCAGGCATGGAGATCACCTCGCCAGCCTCCAGGTGGCGCCAGTCGCTGTTGCGCCCGCCCACCCGACCAGCGGGCGGCGGCGGCCCAGCCGGGTCGCCATCCAGCCACTCAGAGACACCGTAGAGGTAGAGCTGCTTGCTCCACAATAGGCCGGCGAAGGCCTGCCGCTGGACAGTCCGGGCGTCGTCGGCGATCCGCGCGTCACACAGCGGATAGTAGAAAGCGTCCGCCTCGGCCTTGCGGCGGCCAAACAACTCGTCGGCCCCGTCGAACGGCGCGGCGTGGCGCTGCCGGCCCAGGCGCAGCAACACCACCTCGGTGGCCCCCGGCGCTATCTGGAGCGTGTAGTGCGCCGCCGCCTTGGTGCCCGTGCCCGCTGGGTTCAGACGGTCCCGCGCGCCATCTACCACGGCGTCGTTGATGCTGTCCTTAACGAATAGGCTGCCGGTGGTGGCGCCCCACAGGCGCCGCGCATTGCTCTCGTTCTCTGTAAACAGCAGGTCTGGCACGCCCTGACAGATCAGCATGTAGTCGCCCAACTCGGCGTGCTGGGCCTGGATCAGCCGCGTGCCCTCAGCGTCGTCCTGCCCAGGCGCGCTCAGCTGGGGCCGGGGGGCGTCGTCGCCCCACGACCAGGTGTTGCGAAACCACAGCGTGGGCAGCAGGTGCAGCGGCGCGGGGTCGGGACCGTGGTTTGTGGCCGTGATGCGCACCAGCATGTCGGTGGGGTCGGCCTTGGCATACTCCGCCACCACATCAAAATAGCGATCCTGGGCAAAGGCGCCTGTATCGAGCAGCTCATACTCCGGGTCGCCCTTGCCCCGTCGCCCGTTTTCGGCCACCAGATCGGCGTAGGGAAACGCCCGCTGCGGGTACTTGTAGAGGGCCTTCATGTAGGCGTGGGTCGGTGTGTTGTCCAGGTAGTAGTAGCACTCCTTGACGTCTTCCCCGTGGTTGCCCTCCGGCCCGGCCAGGCCGAACAGCCGTTCCTTCACGATGGGGTCGGCCCCGTTCCACAAGGTCAGGGCGAAGCACAGCCGCCCGTGATCGTCACAGATGCCCAGCAGCCCATCCTCGCCCCAGCGGTAGGCGCGGGAGCGGGCGTGGTCATGCGGAAAGTAGGTCCAGGCTTCGCCGGTAGCCGAGTAGTCCTCGCGCACCGTGCCCCACTGCCGATCAGAGAGGTAGGGACCCCACAGCTTCCACGGCTGCTCATCGTGGGCCTCTTCAGCCAGGCGCCGCGCCTCCGCCCCGTTCTCCTGGTCACTCGCCATCTCGTCTACTCCTCACCCTGCCTAGCTCTGGCGTCCGCGGCCAATCACCCGTACCCCATGCTACCACGCCACCGCGGCCCATTGCCCCTGGTCTGGCCAGTCGGCGTCTCACTCCAGCGTGGCCTGTTGGTCCGTTGATCGCCAGCGCACGGGTCTAGCAGGGGGTCAAAATGCCCGCTATGGTATCGCGCCTGCCCTACCGCCAGGGGGGCCAACGCGCGCCGAAGCGTGGGCGCCGATGCGGCCAGATTTGGGGCCTCAAATGCTTGACACGGTCCCCACAGGCTGATAGGATGGTATTGAACACATGTTCTATACTTCCATTAAACCAGGATCGCACTGGGTGTCGGGGGACGACAAGGAGACGTGGATGAGAGCCGCGGGCGAGGAGATGCGTGAGCGCATTCGGCAGGCTATTGCCGAGCTAACCCAGCGCAACAACCGGCCGCCGACGAACCGAGAAATCGGCGAACGTCTGGGCGGTAAATCAACGGGTCATATTGACTACCACCTGCGGATCATGCGGGAGCAGGGCACCATTAACCACGATGCCAAGAAGAGCCGCGGCATCACCCTATCCGAGCCGATCCAGGTGAGGGAGCCAGCCCCACGCCTGCTCCATTCCGCCCTGTTGCGCTTGCCTCTGCGCGGCACCATCGCCGCCGGTCGGCCAATCGAGGCGGTCAGCGACCCGGACGAGTATATCGAACTGGCCCCCAGCGCCAGCATGTCCGAAGGCCTCTATGCGTTGCGCGTGCGGGGCAAGTCCATGATTGAGGACCTGATTGACGACAACGACGTGGTCATCGTGCGCCCTCAGGAGGTCGTGGACAACGGAGACACCGTGGTGGCCCTGCTGCTCAACGGGGCCAGTGAGGCCGGCGAGGTGACCCTCAAGCGCTTCTACCGGGAGCGCGACCACATGATCCGTCTGCAACCGGCCAACTCGACCATGGAGCCCATCTTCGTCAAGGACAGTGATCTGAAGATCCAGGGCAAGGTGGTGGCCGTGCTACGGCAGGTCGTCTAACCGCTCTGACCCGCTCTGTTCGTGCCCCTCGGCCACAAGTAGGCACTGACCTGCGGGCGACCGCTACCAGGGCTCTTACGGCCCCTATCCAGTGAGTACCAACCACCGGGTAGGGGCTAGCTCGTTTTCCGCTGCCAGGGTCAGCCTACAGTATGGGCGCCACCTGCTCCAGCGTCCTCTCATGTGTGGGCAGGCTGTCGGCGGGCGGGTCAAAACACCACACCAGGTTCAGCGCCCTCCTCATGTATGGGCAGGCTCGCTGCATTGGCTGACGCCCCTGTCTACCGTGGCCGCGTCTACAGTGGCACAAAACATGCATCCACTGATGGCGTGTTCATCCACGCCACCGGTAGGTGGGTGTAGAGGGAGCACGAGGCGGTCTGGAAGAAAGGAAGCGCTGATGAGAAGGGGTATGGCCGGCGGTGCGGCCGTGTTGCTACTTGTGGCGATGGTGGTAGGGCCAGGACCAGGCGCCGCGCGCGCGGTATCACCTAACGCGGTGGGCGCGGTGACGCTGAGCTATGCCGCCACGTTACTGACGCCCCAGGGCGGCTCAAAGGTAGCCGGGGCGGTAGCCGTGATGGGTAGCACAAACAACAGCGGATCAACGGCCAGCGGTGGCAATGGTAAGAGCACACGCACCTCCAAAACGGCTGGGGCCGGCAATATGGCCGTTGCCGTCATTGTCTCTGGGCTGAAACCCGGCGCAAAGGCCGATGTGCGGCTTGTGCAAGGTGGGTGTACCAGCGCATCCGCGCGCAAGGGCGCGTACCAGCTACCGCAGGTGCTAGCCCTGCCCTCGGGAGACGCTATGGTGATCACCACGATCACCACGACCCAGACGTTCGTGCGCGGCTATGCCACTGAGGTGACCACCCCTGGTGGCGCCCAGGTACTGGCCTGTGGCGTGCTGCACAAGCCAGGTATGGTGATCCCGCTTAAACCGGATATGGGTGGCCGGGCTAGCGGCACGGCCCTGCTCACCGCGCCCGTGGATGTGATGGGCTCTAAGATGCTCAAGGGAACCGAGGTGATCGTCTACGCCACCGGTCTACAGCCTGGCTTGGTCCACCCCAACCATATCCACGCTGGCCCCTGTGGTGTCCCCAGCCATATCATGTACTCGCTTATTGATCTGGTGGCTGATAGCGGTGGCCGCGCCATCGAGGGCACACCGGTCACCGATGTGGTGCCCATGCAGGGCGTCTCGCTACACATCCATACCAACACGATGAAGCCGGACGCCTGTGGCAACCTGGGCTCCTCGGGCGGCACAGGCATGTAGCCTACCAGCGCCCAGGCCGGATCAGTTAGCGTCGGGAGCCCGCCGCCCTGCTCCAGGCAACGACAGAGCCCAGACATTGGAAGGCCCCGACACACAGCGCGGGGCCTTCCGCTTGTCCGCCCCACAAAGAAGGCGCACTGGCCGTGTTCCGGCAGGAAAGAGGGGCGGGCGCGTTCGCCCTATATCCGCGGTGAGAAGGACAGTGCCCCCTCCGGGGTTCGCCCAGGCCGGACCTTCGCCCTATCCGCGCAGGGAGGAAGGCAGGATGCCCAGTTGGTCGCGGTACTTGGCCACGGTACGCCGCGCGATGTGGTGACCGTATTGCTCTAGTTTCTCCACGATGTCCTGGTCGGTCATCGGCACTGCCTCGTGGTCAATCAACTCCTTGATCACATCTTTCACATTGAGCGCCGCCGTGAAGAAGTCGCTGAAGGGGATCACCTGGCCGCTGGGGATCATCACGTACTTGCCGGCGGTCGCGCGGCTGACCGTTGACTCGTGCATGCCTGTCGCCGCGGCGACCATGGCCCGGGTCAGCGGCTTCAAATGCCTGATGCCCTGAATCAGAAAGTCTACCTGATGCTCAGCCAGAAAGTCGCCGATCTTTTGCATGGTCTGGCGACGCTGGTTCAGGTTGGCCATAAACATTTTGGCCCGCGAGATATATTGCCGCACATGTTCGCGATCCTGCTCGGAGACGGCGGCGGGGCGCGACTCCACCTGGGTCCATAGCTGCTGATACTGCGGGTTGATCCGCAGCACAAACCGCTTACTCTCCACCACATCCACCACCAGTTCGCCCTCAACGTTTTTGTTGATGATCACATCGGGCAGCACATAGCGGGGGAGCTCCGACGGCGTCGAACGCGGCCGAAGCCCTTCCTGTTGGGCCGGGAAGGGGTTGAGTTGGCGCCTGATAAACTGGCAGGCCGCGGTGACCTCTTCGACCGGGATCTTCATGCCCTGGGCGATGCGCTGATATTTGTGCTCCGCAACCTCGTCGAAGTAGTCGGTAATGATCGGCCGCAGCAGGGGTCGGCTATGCCCCTGGCTCTCCAGGTAAGCGACCTGGATCAGCATGCACTCGCGTAGGTCCCGCGCGCCGATGCCGATTGGTTCCAGGCTCTGCAGCAGGGCCAGGACGGAGGCCACCTCGTCCTCGTCCACGCCCAAGGCCTGACTGACCTCCCGCACCGAGCAACGCAGCCATCCATTGTCGTCCAGGTTGCCGATCAGGAACTCGGCGATAGGCAACTGGCGGGGCTCGGAGATGATCGCCTCAAGGTCTATTAACAGCCGTTCCATCAAGGTCATCTGAGAGGCGACCAGGTTGAGCGGATCGAAATCTTCATCGCCACGCCCGTTGGCCGCGCTGCCGTCCCAACTCGGCTCGTCATAGTACGAGTCACCCGAGTCGGCCGATGATGAGCTAAAGGTGTCGCGTGGGGCCAGGCAGTTGTGGCACACCGTATCAATCATCACGTTGCCGCAGACGGGGCAGGTGGTTTTCTCAGTCACCTCCAGCGCGGGGTTCTGGTACGTTTCCTGTTGGATCGCCTGCTGCAACTCAAGGGACGACAGCTCCAGAATGTGGTTGGCCTGGATCAATCGGGGCGAGATGCGCAGTTGCTGAACCTGGCTGAGATCGTTAGACATCTCCATCAGTTGTGCTGTCCTTCCCCCATCGTCACACCCATGGCCATGGGGGCGCCTGCCCCACCTGGGCGCCTCCTGCTTGACTGTACCATACTAGGCGCGTCGCGCCGACTACGCCTGGCTGTCCAGGTCCGCATCATCGTCGTCAACTGTCTCCTGGCTCTCATCGTCCAGCGCGCCAGCCAGCCTATCGGCGTCGGCCTCATAACCATCGTCCTCTACGTCGCCCCCATCCGAGTCGGCCACGGATGGGGCGATGGCGCTGGCCTCCGGCCCGGTCGGCCGCAGCAGGGCCACGGAGACCACGCTATCGCCCTCTTTCAAGCGCATCACCATCACGCCCTGGGCGTTGCGCCCGGTGCGCCGCACATCGCTGACCACACCACGGGTAATCTTGCCGTCGGCGGACATCAGCAGCATCTCGTCGCCCTCGCTGTCCACCACCTGAGCCGCCACCAACGCGCCGGTCTTGTCGGTGATCTGCATGGCGTAGACACCCTGGCCACCACGGCCCTGCACGGGGTAGTCGGCCAGCATGGTGCGCTTGCCGTAGCCGCGCTCGGAGACGGTCAACAGCTCGGCGTCGTCGCGCACCAGATCCATGGTCACCACCTGATCGCCCTCGTGCAGGCGGATACCGCGCACGCCCGTCGCGGTGCGCCCCATCGAGCGCACCTGCTCCTGGGGGAAGCGAATAGCCCGACCATCACTGGTCACCACCACGATATCCTCAGTGCCCTGCCCAGTGCGCACCCACACCAGCTCATCGCCCTCGTTGATGCCCACGGCGATCAAGCCGTTGCGCCGCACATTGCGGAACTCGGAGAGCGCGGTGCGCTTGATCACGCCACGCCGCGTGGCCATTACCAGGTAGCCGTCACGGTCCGATGAGGTCAGTGGCAAGATAGCGCTGACCGTCTCACCGCCATCCAGGGAGATCAGGTTGTTGACCGGCACGCCGCGGGCCTCGCGGCTGGTGCCCGGTAGTTCGTGCGCCTTGAGGTGAAACGCCCGCCCCCGGGTGGTAAAGAACAGGATGTCGTCGTGCGTGTTAGCCACAAACGTGTAGGCAACGGCGTCGGCGTCCACGGTGCCCATGCCGCGGATGCCCTTGCCGCCGCGCCGCTGCGAGCGGTAGGTGTCGGCGGGAATCCGTTTGACGTAGCCACGCGATGTCATGGAGACAACCACGTCCTCGGGGGCGATCAGGTCTTCCTCGCTGAACTCGCCCACCTCCTGGTCAATGATCACGGTGCGCCGTGGGTCGCCAAACTTGCGCTTCAGCTCGGTCAGCTCCTCAATCAGGATGGCGTCTACCCGCTCGGGGTCGGCCAGGATGCTTTGCAGTTCACGCACGCGCGCCTCTACCCTGGCCAACTCGTCCAGCACGCTCTGCCGCTCCATGGCGGCCAGGCGGCCCAGGGTGATAGCCAGGATCGCCTTGGCCTGCGTCTCGGAGAGGGCAAACTGCCCTTGCAGGCGGGCCGAGGCCTCATCAGCCGACGGCGCCCCCCGGATAGTCGAGATCACCGCGTCCAGGTTGTCCAGGGCCACCCGCAGCCCGGCCAGCACATGCGCGCGGCCCTCCTGGCGGCCCAACTCGTAGCGGGTGCGGCGGGTGATCACAACGCGGCGGTGGGTCACATAGTGGCGCAGCATCATCTCCAGTGTCAGCACGCGGGGCGCGTTGTCCACCAGGGCCAGCATGTTGATCGAGAAGACCGACTGCAGCGCCGTGTGCTTGAACAGCTGGTTGAGCACGCTCTGCACCCGCCCATCGCGCTTCAACTCGATAACCAGGCGCATGCCGGTGCGGTCGCTCTCATCGCGCAGGGTAGCGATGCCATCAACCTTGCCGTCGTTGACCAACTCGGCGATACGCTCCTGCAGCAGCGCCTTGTTAACTTGATAAGGCAGCTCAGTAATGATGATCGCTGCCCGGCCGTTCTTGAGGGTCTCCAGTTCGTGGCGGGCGCGCAACACAACCCGGCCGCGGCCCGTGGCATAGGCGCTGCGGATGCCTTCCTTACCCAGGATAATCCCGGCGGTGGGGAAGTCCGGGCCATGGATAATCTCAGACAGCTCAACCACGCTGGCCTCGGGGTTCTTGAGCAGATAAACTATCGCGTCGCACACCTCGCCCAGGTTGTGCGGTGGGATGCTAGTGGCCATACCCACGGCGATGCCAGCGGCCCCGTTGACCAGTAAGTTAGGCAGCTTGGCCGGCAGCACGGTTGGCTCATCGCGCGTATCGTCGTAGTTGCGCATCCAGTCCACCGTGTCGCGGTCCATGTCTACCACCAGTTCCTCGGCGATGGCGGTCATGCGGGCCTCGGTGTAGCGCATCGCCGCCGCCGAGTCGCCATCCACCGAGCCGAAGTTGCCCTGCCCATCAACCAACTGGTAGCGCATGGAGAAGTCCTGGGCCAGCCGCACGATTGTATCGTAGACAGCCACGTCGCTATGCGGGTGGTACTTGCCCAGCACCTCACCGACCACGGCGGCGCTCTTGCGGTAGCGTGCCCCAGCAGTCAGCCCGAGCTCATGCATGGCGTACAGGATGCGCCGCTGGCCGGGCTTCAGGCCATCGCGCACGTCGGGCAACGCCCGCTGCACGATGACGCTCATGGCATAGTCGAGATAGCTGCTGCGCATCTCGTCTTCAATGTTGATCTGGCGTACTAGGCCAAACTCGGTGGTCATGGGCGGGGGTCACTTCCTTTCGTGGACTCTTCTCCGCCACCTGTCATGGGCATGAACACCCCCAGGCCGAGAGAGGCGAGAAGCACTGTGGCGCTCGTGACAGGTTCGCGCGCCGTTCCGCTCACCCAGACCCCCTAGGCCACGGGAGGTCCTGCTCGACGGCCAGGCAAAGGACCAGGCGGCGGTCTGTACCGCCACGACAATGGGGCCGATAACGCGCTCACTCGTTCTCTAAAAGTATATGGTTCCGCCGGGGTAGCGTCAATTGAACCGTCCACACCCGTCCACATCCCACACCGGAGCCACGCGCCAGCCCTAGCCCGGGGGCAGCACCACGGAGATGGAGAGGCCATCCAGGCCGTCCTCATCAATAGGCAGGGCAATGGAGCGCAGCCGCGGGTCGGTGGCCACACGCTGGTTGTAGGTATACATGGCGGACGTGCCCTCATCGGTCGAATCAGTGGGCGGCCGCAGCGCGGCGCCGCCACCACGCAAGGTGTTGTCGGCTACAATGACGCTACCAGGGCGGGTCAGCCGCAGCGCCCAATCCAGGTATTCCGGGTAGCCCGGCTTATCGGCGTCAATGAACACCATGTCGAAAGGGGCCAGGTCGGCCAACGCGGGCAGGTTCTCCAGCGCTGGCCCCACCCGGACCTCCACCCGATCGGCCAGACCGGCGCGCTCGAACGAGGCGCGAGCGACCTCGGCGTGGCGCGGCTCATACTCCAGCGTGATCAGGCGCCCACCAGGCGGCAGGGCGCGAGCCAGGTGAATGCCGCTGTAGCCGGCTAGCGCGCCGATCTCCAGGATCAGCCGAGCGCCACACGCGGCGGCCAGCACGGCCAGCAGTTGGCCTTGCAAGGGCGAGATCTGGATCGCCGGCAGGTCGGCCTGAGCCGCCGCGTCTACGGTAGCGCGTAGCGCGTCGTCTTCAGGAGCATAGAGAGCGGCGATCAGCCGCTCAGCTTCCCAGCGCTGCTCGGCCCGTTCGCGCAACTCGGCGTCAGAGTGAGCTGTACTCATCACGTATGGTCCTTTCCTGCTATCCTGGTGTGTCATCATCATCGCCCCATGGTATGGTATCCCATAGAAACGGGTGAGGGCCTGCCCCATGGCTACCCCACGGCGTCAGCTCACCGTTGGCGCAGGTACGCTACCGGTTGGGGGCCGCCCGCGCCCGAACTATAGTCAGGAACAGGCGCTGCTGGTGTTCGAGAGGGCAACGCGGACGGTAGAGATGCGGCAGGAGAGGAGCAGGCGTGATGCAGGGCGAGGCGGTGCGTGAGGTCAGCGGGCTGGCGTTTGACCAGGAGGTCGTGCGGGGCTCCGCCCAGCGGCCAGTGGTTGTAGATTTTTGGGCCCCCTGGTGCGGGCCATGCCGCGCGCTGGGGCCGCTGCTGGAGCGACTGGCCGCTGAGGCGGACGGCGCGTGGACGCTGGCCAAGGTCAACGTTGACGATAACCAGGAGCTGAGCCAACGCTATGGCGTGCAGGGCATCCCCGCCGTCAAGGGCTTCCGTGATGGCCAGGTGGTCGCCGAGTTTGTGGGCGCCCAACCGGAGAGCGCGGTGCGCGCTTTCCTGCGCCGCCTGCTCCCGTCCGAGGCCGATTTGGCCGCCGCCGAGGGCGACCAGCGCCGGGAGGCCGGCGATGTCGCTGCCGCCGAGGAGGCCTATCGCCTGGCGCTGACCGCGCGGCCCGACCACCCGCGCGCCCTCCTGGGCCTGGGTCAGCTGCTCGCGGAGCATGGTGACCCGCAAGAGGCCCAAAACCTGCTGGCGGCCCTGCCAGTGGCCACGCCAGAGGGCCGGGAGGCCGCGCCCATCCTGGCCCGCCTGCGCTTTGCCCGCCACGCCGACGGGGCGGAGGCCACGCCGGGCGCCGCTGAGATAGACCTGATCTGGGCGGCCAGCACGGCGGCAGCGGCGCGGGGCGACTACGCCGAAGCTCTGCGGGGCTTGCTGACCATCGTTGAGCGCGACCGGCGCTATCGCAACGGCGCGGCCCGGCCAGCTATGCTGGATGTCTTTGCTATCCTGGGGCCAGACTCCCCGCTGACCCAGGACTACCAGCGCCGTCTGGCCCGTGCCCTGTTCTCCTGACCCTGCCTGTTCATGGTCGAGTAGGGCCGCTCAGCGGCCCTATGCTCCTCCTGGTGATGCCGGGTGGTGGATCGCGCCCATAACGCCAGGCAGGAGTGGGTCGCAGATAGCGGCGCTGAGTCCCACGGCGATAGCGTCGCGCAGGAACGCGGCCACTAACGCGGCGCGCTCGGGGGCGCCGTAGCCCACATTGCCCACGCCCACGACGGTGCCCACGCCCAACTCGGCGTCCAGCAGGCTAATCGTGCGCAGGGTGGTTGCCCGGGCAACCGGCCCGGCGGAGTGCGGGTAGGCCAGCGCGTCCACCAGGATGGCCTGATGCGGTATCCCCGCCCGTACGGCCTGCTCGACCAGGCGCGTGGCTAGGCGCAGCCGACCAGGCGCGTCAGGAGGCACGCCCGCCTCGTCGCGTGGCTGCAGGATCACGGCGGCCTTGTGTGCCGCGATAGCGGGCAGTAGGGCCGCCGTGACGCCGCGCCGACCGCTGACCGAGTTGATCAGCAGTGGGCCGGGGCAGGCGTCCAGTGCGGCCAGCAGCACGGCGGGGTCGGCGCTATTGGGGCACAACGGCAGGTCCACCACATGGCGAACGGCGCGGAGCGCCCACAGCAGGTCGTCTCCCTCGTCGTCCCCGTTGGGCAGATAGGCGTTGACATCCAGGGCAGCCGCTCCGGCAGCCACCTGCCGGCGGGCCTCCTCCCACAGCGGCGCGGGGTCCCGACGGGCGATCGCTCGCGCCAGATGGGGCTTGCCGCTGGGGTTCAGCCGCTCACCAATGACCTGGAACGGAGGGCGAGGGTTACTCAAAGACGACTGTGCGCCCGGCGTGGACGGCCACGCGGTGCTCCACGTGGGCGCGCACAGCCCGCGAGAGCACGGTGCGCTCCAGGTCACGGCCCTTGCGCACCATATCGTGGGCGGTGTCACGGTGGGTCACCCGAATCACATCCTGCTCAATGATCGGCCCCTGATCGAGGTGCTCGGTCACATAGTGCGCGGTGGCCCCAATCAGCTTGACGCCCCGCTCGTAGGCCTGATGGTAGGGGCGGGCGCCGGCAAAGGCAGGCAGAAAGCCGTGGTGGATATTGATGATCCGCGCGGGGTAGCGCATTACCACCTGAGCCGACAGCACCTGCATGTAGCGGGCCAACACGACGGTCGTGATGCGCTGATCATCCAGGGCAGCTAAAAGCTTGGCCTCCTGGGCGCCCTTGCCACCCTCGGCGATAGGCAAATGCAGGTAGGGCACACCGAACGTGGCGGCCACGGGCGCTAGATCGGGGTGGTTGCTGACCACCAGCGGAATGTGGGCGGCCAACTCCCCACGGCGATGGTTGAGCAGCAGGTCATAGAGGCAGTGGTCATCGCGGGAGACCAGCACGGCCAGGCGAGGGCGATCATGCACGCCGTGGAGCGCCCAGTCGAGCCCCAACGCGCTGGCCAGGCCGGTCAAGCCGGCGGTGAGCGCCGCCACATTAACGCCCTCATCAGCTGGCTCGAAATCCACGCGCATGAAGAAGGCGTGAGCCTGCCGGTCAGTGTGCTGGCTGGCGTCCACGATGTTGGCCCCATGCTGGGCCAACAGCCCAGCCACGGCAGCCACGATGCCCGGGCGGTCGGGACAGGACAACACCAGCACCCACCGCCCGCCGTCCCTATCGGCCATGCCTGTCGCCTACTTCTTGACGCTGGCGGGCAGGCTCTTGATAAAGGTGGCCAGCGACGTAGCGTCAGGGTGGAGGCGCACGGCGTCCTTGGCCAACAGGTAGGCGGTGCGCTGGTCGCCCACGAACAGGGCCGCGCGGATAGCGTTCTCCGTAGTGGTCACGTCACCTGGCCGGAACGTCAGCGCCTTACGATGATCGTCGAGCATCTGGCGTACCGCCGCCACGGCCCGAGGGTCTTTCTGGCTCTTGGCCGTGCCCACGACAACCTGGGCATTCTTGTAGCTGAGCGCAGCCACCAGCATCCACGCTGCTCCGGGGTCCTTGGGTCCCAGCGTGACAGCCTTGCGGGCCTCCTGCAGGCCGGTATCCACGGCGGAGCGGGCCACGGGCAGGTTGGGCTGCTGGCCCTGCAGCAGGGTGTCGGCCATGGTGTTCAGGCTGGTAGCCGCCTGCAGGTGGGCCTCGGCGTTGGTGGGGTTACGGTCAGCCACCAGCTTGTAGGTGCGGATCGCCTCGTCGGGCCGGCCAAGCTGCTGAGCCGTCTGCGCCCAGTCCTGGGCCAGCGCGGCGTCGTTGGGGTGCTGGCTCAGGGTCTGGTCAATGATCCGACGCGCTTCGGGCAGGCGGTTCTGGCCGGTCAGCGACGCCCACACGCCGAACAGGCGGGCCAACTGAGCCGAGATGGCCGCATCCCACGGGTTGAGGCGGTGAGCCCCACGCAGGTCTGTCTCCGACTCAGCCAGCAGCGCCTGGACCTGGGCGCGGGGAGGCTGCGGTGAGCGATTGGCCAGATCTTGCAGGACAGACTTACCGGCGTTCAGGCCATACTGGGCCTGGAAGGGGGCCGCCCCGTAGGCCAGGCGATAGGCCTTGGCCGATTTCTGATAGTCCGAGTTGGCGTCGGCCATTGTCCCATCATGGTTCCAGGCGTCGGCGCGCACATGCTGCACGGCCTCCCAAAAGAGGCCCAGCGGTTGCACGGGCACTAGATACACCACAAGGGCGGCGGCGGCCAACAGCGCGCCCAGGTTGCGCCAGGGGTCAGTGGGGATGGGGCCACGAAGCACAGGCGGCGCATCACGTGGGGGCAGCGTGGCCGTAGCCGCTGCCACGGCCATCCCGGCCCCCGGCGCCGCAGGACCACGCATGGCTTCGATATTGGGGTCGGGCGGCAGCGTCTCCGCACTGGCCTGGCCCTCGGGCGGCGTGCCCGCCTGCTCATCGCCTGGCAACGCCGAGGCTGCCGTGGCCTCCCCGGTAACCGGGGCTGGCTCCGTTTCGGCCAGGACCAGGCGATCCCACAGGGGACCGGCCAGGGCGGCGGCGATACCCAGAATAACCCAGGACAGCAGCAGGGCGGGCAGGCCCGGGCTGGTGGTCAGCACAGTCACCAGGTAGGCCACCATCGCCGCGACCAGACCGGCGGTGACCGCGCGGCCCTCCCGGGAACCGCCACGGCGCAGCAGCGCCGCGGCCACGCCGAAGAACGCGGCCAGGGTAGCCAGCCAGGCCAGCAGCCCCAGCGCCCCGCTACCCTGTAAAATCTCCAGGGGCAGATTGTACGCTTGGGGGGGGTGCTGGCCGCCGCGGTCGGTCATCGTGGCCAGCGAGGTAGGGGCCGTGCGCCCAAATGTAGAGGTGAAGGTGTCGGGGCCCCAGCCGAGCACGGGCCGCTGCAGGCTGAGATCCCACGTGCCCTGCCATACCTGACGGCGGTAATCCAGCGACGCCGAGCGCAATTGGGCGTTCGTTGCCGCCGTGCCCAACCACCCGCCCGGCTTCCAGGATGCGTCCTGGCCTTTGGCATAGACCACCACGCCGACCAGGGTGACCACGACCACCAGCGTAGCGGCCAGAGCGCCGAGCGCGCGGCCTGTCGCCGTGCCCACGGCCCGGCCCAGCAGGAGAGCCAGGGCAAAGAAACCACAGGCCACGCCGACCCATGAGCCCACAAAGCCGCCCACGGCCAGCACGGCCAACTCGGCCACGGCCAGCAGAATGTAGATCAAGCGGAACTCGATTGCCCGTGCGGTAACAGCTAGGTAGACAGCCAGCGGGATGATCATCGCCAGATACGCTCCGGTGGCCAGTTGGTCACCGGCGGGGGAGAAGACCTGCGCTGGGGTGATATCCGCCGACCAGGGCAGGGGGCTGAACTGAAACTTCTGGGCCGCGCCGAAGCGCAGGAAGGGCACGCTGGCCCACACAATGGCCAGCAACAGCCGCTGTAGCTGGGCCGGCGTGCGCAGGTGGGTGGCCACCAGAGCGAAGATAGCCAGCACGCTGAAAAGGGTAAACAAGCCGCTAAAGCTACCGTAGGCGCCCCACCAGCTAACGGCCTGGGCTACGGAGCCCAGGGTGGCCAGGGTAGCCACGGCCCCAAAGGTCAGCGCCGCGCCGATCAGCGGGGCGCCGGCGGGGGCCGGCCCATGGGCCCAGGGCAAACGCCAAGCCAGTCGGCCGGGGCCGCTGGAGGACCCAACCATGGCGGGCCGGGCTGGCGCGCCAACCACGGCCGCCTTGAGCAAAAAGACAACCGACAGAGCCATGGCCAGACCCCATAGGAAGGCCGCTTTGGGCACCCCGAAAACCTGCGTCAGGTTGGGGCTAAAGATCAACGGCAGCACGACAACCCCGGCCAGCCACCCGCCTTCAAGCAAGGCGTCCAGGGCCATCGCCAGGCGATCCCTGCTCCCCGCGCGTCGCTCCACGACATCGCCGCTGAACAAAGACGCATCCAGTACGCCACCTGTGTCTACCACTGCACCCATGAACCCTCCTGAACCCTACCGCGCGTCACGCGCTATATACTATTTATGGCCATCAATGGTTAGTGTGGATTGGGCGGCCTACGCCGCCTGAAGCAACGCATGGCACGCCAAAACCGTGATGATTGTGGCACATGAGGGGCATTGCTGTCCAGTGGGCCGAGGCTATGGGTGTGTAGTGGTAGCGCGCCGGACCTCATCTCCCGCGCGGTCATGGCCGTTCTACCAGGCACACCATGAAGGTGGCGTCTGTCGGCGACAGGTCAGGCGGGGAGACCTGGATAAGCGGCCGGTCAGGCCACGGTTTGGCCAAGCACGGGGAAGCGGGCGGAGCGATTGGCGGCGGCCTGTAAAGTGCGCGGTGTGCATAACGCTCGACAGCGCTGATATAGGTATGCTACACTCGCTGCGAACGCGCGGCTACGTGCGCCGTTCCACCGCCGCTAGAGGCTACCACCGAGGCGCGGCAGGATCGGCCCCTGAATAATCTGGAGCACCACCCATCGTGCAGCGACAGTCACGTTCGTTCCGCGGCCCGCGGCTGCTGGCCGCTCTCTCCTTGCTGACACCGTTTCTGGCTACCCTGTTCCCCCTGGCGTCACATCCAACGTCGGCGTCCGCTGGCCAGGGCTACGCCTATCTGACCAAGCTGATTGATCAGCGGCTAACCGTCACCCGCCATACCACGGATCTGGTCGCGCAGCTAGCCATGGCCATGCGCGACCGCTCGGTGCGTTGTGCCAATGTGACCATTGCACTGCCCGCGCTGGGTTCGACGGCGCCCATCAGCTCTACACCGGCCGTGGCGGCCACGCTGGTGGTCACGGCAACCTCCGTGGTCACCACCACCGATGACATAACGGCCACGGCCACGCCCGTACTGGCCGGCCCTGGGGCCAGCGCGGGTGTATCCGGTACCGTTGTCCCTACGGCCACCGTGCTACCGCCCGATGGGACCGCCACGGTCACCGCCACACTCCCCATATCGGTCCCACAGCCGCGACCCACTATACTTGTGCCGGCCCAGCAGGCTCGTAACCGTGCCAGGACCACCCATCTGGCCCTTGCGCTGCAAGCGACCACGGTTATCACCGTTCAGTTGCCCCCCACGCGGCCCGTTCACACGCTGTTCAGCCTGTTGGGCGATAGCCCACACGTGAGTGGTCTGACCGGCTGGCCAACGCCCGCCTCAGCTGCCGTGGCGCCTTCCTCTACTACTACTACGCCAACCGTTGTGGTCACCGCCCCCTGGATCAGCAGCCTAGCCACTCTGGTCGGCGCATCGGGAGCTGGGCCAGCTCGGCTGAGCGGGCCGCTACGCCTGCTAGGCGCCTGGCCAGGGCCTGAGCGTGCTAGAACACCGGTGGCCAGCGGCGACGTTGCCCCGGCAGTGGCCGCGTGGAGTCCAGACCTGCTAATAGACGCGGCCCCGTTGCCCGTGCCCACATCGCTGGCAGGCGCCCTCTACACGTGGGGGCCGACGCCGCGCAACCTGGCGGGCGCGGGCCTGCCTTTCCTGGTCAGCAGTGGTCCGGGCGCCCCCCTGAGCATGCAGGCGGCCCACGTCACGATCCGTTTGCCCGAAGCCATGGCTCGGCTAGCCGACGAAGGGGGCCACCCCACCGTCCAGGCCCCCGCTCCCCTTACCAACCTGGGTTGGCTGAGAGCACGCCACAACCTGCAGCCAGAGCGCCTGGTCCCACCCGCGCTGGAGACCAGCACGGCCACTCCGACCACAACGCCAACCAGCACGGCCACTCCCTCTAGCACGGCCACGGCCACGGCAAGCCCCAGTCCCACCACGATTGTGCCCCAAAATACGCTGGTGATTACCGAGACGACCGGCTCACTGACCCTGTTGACCGCGCTGGGTAAGGGGCACACGGCCTATGACTCGGATGAGCGCAGTTCCGCACTGCCGGACAATGCGCCCGCGACGGCGCGCCGTCGCCACCACAAGCCGCGCTACTACACCCACCTGTGGGTCAACACGGTGCTAGTCAGCACGTGGGATATGGCGACGGCGGATCGCGCGGCGGCTATCCTGCGGGGAGGCTGCCGTGGTCCCCTGGTCCAGCGCGCCACGGCCCTGGCCGACGACCTGCTGGCGCTGGCCCGCGTGCAGGTGGAGGGCGACCGGGCTAACAGATCCGTGCGGCGGGCCTACGGCAGCGTCTATGGAGCCTTCCTGACCGGCATGGAGATCGTGGCGGTGCGCAATCTGAACCGCATGAACTACTGGCGCGGCCTGCTGTGGCGCTATCGCGGCTACCAGGCGCGCTACCGCGCGTGGGAGGCCCGTGAGAAGGCCTACTGGCAGTGGCGCGCGGCGGGATATGCCCACCAGGTCGCCGTGGCGCAATGGCATGCCCGCAAGCAGGCCTACGACCGCTATGCCGCTGAGCTGTCCGCCTACCAACAGCATCTACCGGGCTACTACGCCGCCGTGCAGGCGGGTACACGGGCCGCCTTGCCAGCCAGGCCGTTTGAGCCCGCGTGGCCGGGCTCACCACCCGCGTTTACCCAACCACAGCCAGTACGGCTGGCCAGACCGTGGTACGTGCCCATCCCACCGCCGCCGCCGTGGCAGGAGCCGCTGCCCGCGCCGCCGGAGGCCCCGCCCCAGTGGCAGATGCTGGTGCAGGCAAACCTGCGGGGCGTGGCCCGGTTGGGCAACCCCTGGGGTGGCAGTTACTATACCACCCTGCGTGAGGACCAATTGCTGCGAGCTAGCGCCTTTGAGGGGATCGGGGCGTTTGTCACCCCCGTGCATGGCCCCATCACAACCTGTTTCGGCTGCAGCGACTTCGCCATGCCCTACCACTCTGGCCTGGATATCGCTGCCCCGTTGGGCACACGGGTGGTTGCCGCGAACGATGGCGTGGTGCGTTTTGCCGGCTGGGCCTTGCCTGGTGAGCCGCACCGCGACTACGGGCTGTGCGTGGTCATCCAATACAACCAATACATCAGTTCGTTGTACGGGCACCTCAACGACAGCATCGGCCTGCTGGTCTACCCTGGTCAGACCGTCCATGCTGGCCAGACGGTGGGCTACATCGGCATGACCGGCTCGACCAGCGGCCCGCACCTGCACTTCGAGTTGCGCTACCAGGGCCACGCTTTTAATCCCATGCTGGCCCCTGGCATTAACCCTTGACCCAGCCGATGGTGGGATGGCCGGGAGGCTGTTGGTGATCGGCGTTGTGCTCAATCCGCGGTCCGGCTACGTGCGCCAGCACGGCGCGCCGCGCGTGCGCGACCAGATTGCCCAGGTGTTGCCCGACGCGCGCATCCACCTGCTGCAACACGGTGATGATGTGGGCGCGCTGTGCAAGGCGTTTATCGCTGACGGCGCGACCTGTATCGTCGCTGCCGGCGGTGATGGCACGGTCAACGCGGTGGCCAGCCACCTGGTGGGCACGCCGACCGCGCTGGGGGTGCTGCCTATGGGCACGCTCAACCATTTCGCCCGCGATGTGGGGGTAGGCCGCGATGTACCCGCCGCACTACAGGTGCTGGCCGAGGGTCACGTGCTGCCCGTGGACGTGGCCAGCGTCAACGACCGCGTGTTTGTTAACAACTCCAGCATCGGCCTCTACGCGCGTATGGTCGAGATCAGGGAGCGCTACGAGCAGCATCTGGGTAAGTGGCGCGCCCTGGCCTACGCGACCACGATGGTGCTGCGCCGCGCCGAAGCAACCGTGGTGGACCTCTCTTCCCAGGCGAGCACGGAGCGCATCCACACCTATATGCTGTTCGTGGGCAACAACCAATATGAACTGGACCTACTGCACCTGGGCCAGCGGGCCAAGCTGGACGCTGGGGAGTTGTGCTGCTTTATCCTTGAGGGCGGCCGCCGCATCTCACTCCTACCCCATGTATTTCGCTACCTGCGCAATCATCACCCAGACCGCCGTCTGTTCCGTTCACTGCTGACCACTGAGCTGACCGTGCGCGTGGCCGGACGGCGCGCCATAGAAGTGGCCTGCGATGGCGAGGTGTTCCGGCTAACCACCCCCCTGCGCTACCGGGCGCTGCCCAAGGCGCTGCGCGTCGTAGCGCCCCTACCGCCTCCGCTAGAGAGCCGCGAGGTGCGTAGCGCCACGGACTAATCCGCCACGGCTGAAGGTGCGCGGGGGCGCCTCCCGTGGGCGTTGCGCCCCCTCAGGCGGCAGGGCCGATATGCAGCGTCAGGCCAAGCAGGTAGAGCACGCTGAGCAGGATCAGCAGAGCGGCGGTGCCGTAGGCCAGGACGTTGTTGATCGGGCCGTTTTTGTAGCGGCCCATGATCTCAGGCATGTTGGCCAACCGCACGATGAAGACGATCAGGATGGACAGCACCACGCCGTTGAGCGCCTGCATGCTCAGAAGAACATCAACCAGAGGCAGGCGGGGTAAGCTGGCCACCACCACGCCCAGGGCGATCAAGCCGGTAAACAGGCCATTGAAGACAGGGGCCTGCGCAAAGCTGCGCGATAGGCCGCTCTCGAAGCCAAACATCTCGCACACCGCATAGGCAGTGGACAGCGGCAGCACCGCCGCGGCCAGCAGCGAGGCCCCAAACAGACCGACGCCGAACAGGGGCAGGGCGTAAGCGCCCAGGAACGGCTCAAGGGCCTGGGCGAACTGGCCGGCGTCTTGCAGGTTGGCCGCGCCGGGCTTACCGTACAGCGTGGCCCCCGTCGCGATGATCATGAAACAGGCCACGGCGATGGCGAACAGGGAACCGGAGACCACGCCGGCGCGGGCAAAGCGGTAGTCCCGCGGCGTCACACCCTCATCCACGATGGAGGCTTGCACAAACAGCTGCATGTACGGGCTGATCGTGGTGCCCACCAGGGCGACCAGGTCGGCCACGTAGGAGCCGCCACCGCTCAGGTTAGGCGTGGATAGGCCGTGCCACACCTGGTCCCAATGGGGCCTGGCCAGGAAGGCCGCCGGGATGTAGGCAAAAAAGACGAGCGTGAGGGCGAGGAACACCCGCTGCACCACGCTCGATGGGCCGCGGGTGACCAGCAGCCACACGCCGAGGCCGACCAGAACCTCCACCAACGGGACAGGCAGGGGCAGCTTGAAGATGGGCACACAGGCCGCCACACCCACGAACTCTGAGATTGTGATCGCCGCGTTGGCCACCAGCAGGCCCACCATGGCCACGGCTACCCAGCCGATAGCGAACTCCTCGCGGATCAGGTCGGCCAGGCCCTTGCCCGTGACCGCGCCCATCCGCGCGCACATCTCCTGCACCACGATCAAGCTGACGGCGGTAATGATCATCGCCCACAGCATGCCGTAGCCGTATTTGGCCCCAGCGCTGGAGTAGGTGGCGATGCCACCAGCGTCGTTGCCCGCGCTGGCCGTGATGATCCCTGGGGCCATCACGAGCACGTAGGTCATCACCCCACCACGAGGTAGGCGGAAACGCGGCATGAGGCGTGTGACACCCTTCTCTACAGGCTACAATCAGGGTTTGGCCGACGCGCTCATCATACCGTACTGCCCCCCGCGCCCACCACTCCGGCAAGACATCCCCGCCTCCCGGCTGCGGGGCGCCACCGCGTGTGTCCCGCGCCCACCGGTCGGGGCGCCCCTCCCGCGCCCACGTCAATGATCCTGTGTAGGGGCTCCCTTATAGGCCCTGGTCCACCATGTCCCCACCGGTCAGGCCAGCCTCCGCGGCCAGGCCGCCCCTACCAGAGTGCGACCCCCTCATAGGATGAGTGCTACACGACTAGTACTACAACGACGGATTAGGCAGCTAAGAACGCAGCATCCGCATCACGCTGCCGACGGAGACGACGTTTGATGTGCGACTGTTTGGCGCGCTCGTTGCGCACTTGGGTGTCGCTGAGCCACTG
>JAABUM010002920.1_pt1 | contig 21940 bp, 19 predicted proteins | sample 5559161 | NCBI WGS metagenome assembly JAABUM01 (sample SAMN10711868, study PRJNA513369) | rock metagenome | isolation source: Antarctica rocks | place: Antarctica: Victoria Land, Siegfried Peak nord
AGCGCCTCGTTACTTCCAGATGCTGCCCGGCTGCGATGAACCCGAAAGCTCCCTGCCCCGCCGAGGTCAGGCTGCGGTACGGCGTCACCCCCGAAGACGCCGGCCCTGGCCTGGTCCGCGGCATGTGCGCCTCGCCGGCGCACGACCGGCAGAACCTCGGCCTCGACGGCCAGCGCGTCCCCGTCAGCCGGCGGTGGTCCAGCAAGACCCTCACCAAACACGGCGCCGACCGGCGCGAGGTCGTCGCTCAGTTGCTCGCCACCGCGGCATCGAAATGGCGGGTGCAGTACGAGACGGCCAAGGCCGTCGCCGCGCAACGCGGCTCACCACCTGTGGACACCAACTCGGCAACCGTCGATGCGAAACTAAGGGGAGGGAGCGGGGATGGATCGGCTACTGAATGTGGATGAGGCGGCGGTGATGCTCGGCACGACGGAGCGGTTCCCTCGGCGCCTGATCTCTGAGCGCAGGATTCGCTTCGTGCGTGTGGGTCGCCATGTGCGGATCCCCGAGTCCGCATTGGCTGCGTACGTTGTGCAGCAGACGGTTGAGCCAATCACGCTGGGCAGAGGGAGCGCCGCCTAATGGCTCGGCGCCGGTTCGGGTCGGTGCGCCGGCTGCCATCTGGTCACCATCAGGCACGTTTCGTCGACCCGACCGGGAGGCGGCAGACGGTACCGCAGACCTTCCGTACTGAGGCGGACGGTCAGAGGTACCTCGACCGGATCGCCAGCGACATCAAGCGGGGTCTTTGGCTTCCCGATGACGGCGGGGGCCGGCGAACGCTTCGGGAGTGCTGTGAGGCGTACCTCGACGAGAACCCGCGGGTTGGCCGACGCTGGGCCGAGACCTGTCGCAGGAACATGCGGCTGCACATGCGCGACCTGTTGGACATGCCGATTGTCGGGATCACTCCGCCAATCGTCCGCACCTGGCATGCCAAGGCGCTGCGTGGTGTCGGAGGACGCACGTCGATCAGTCAGTCCTACCGGTTGTTGCGGTCGGTCCTGAACGTCGCGGTTGCTGACGGGGTGTTGCTCCGGAACCCTTGCCAGATTCCCGGCGCGGGTACGCAAAAGTCGCCCGAGCGGGGGATAGCCTCGCCGCAGCAGGTCGCCGCGTTGCTCGAGGCAATCACGCCTCGCTACCGCGCTCCGGTGGTGCTGGCGGCCTGGTGCGGACTGCGTCGTGGAGAGGTATGCGCCCTGAGAACGGGCGATGTCGACCTCGTCGCTGGCCGGGTGTCCGTCTACAAGAACTGGGTCGAGCTGCTGGAATCTTCGGAGAAGTTCGAGAAGGACCCCAAGAGTGATGCGGGCAAGCGAACCGTCTCGGTGCCGCCTCACGTGCTTGCGATCCTGAGCAAACATCACGATGACTTCGCTGGGTCTGAGTTCTTCTGTGTGGGTCGCGACGGGAAGCGGATGCGCGGAAACGCCGTCTACCAAGCGTTCGTCCGGGCTCGTACCAAGGTCGGTGTGTCCCTGTCGTTCCACGACTTGCGCCACACCGGCCAGAGCCTCGCAGCTGCTACCGGGGCAAGCCTGGTCGATCTGAAGAAGCGCCTCGGGCACTCGTCCAACGCCGCGGCTCAGCGGTACATGCACGCGGTCGAGGGTCGCGATGCGGCGATTGCGACGGCCCTGTCTGACATGGCGAGCCACGGTGACGCGGCGAGGCTGCCCGTTCGGCTGAGGTAGAGATAGGGCACGTTTGGGGGCACGACCGCCTCGAACCAGCCCCTGACCTGCGGTTACGTCTACGTCTGAAAATCGGAAGGTCGGCGGTTCGACCCCGCCCCTGGCCACACCCCAAACCGCAGGTCACAGGCTGTGACCTGCGGTTTCTTCATCTTCGGATGGTCGACGAGGGGCTGGCGTGCAACGAGTCGTGTAACATCCCAGTGACCGTGAGACCGGACATTTGCCCTTGGACCGGGAGTTGTTGCACGACTTTGTTGCACGACACGCGGGCCCAGCGCGCGGGCCTCAGCCCATCGACGCCGTCGAGGCGTGGTGCACCGCTGCCCTGCCTCGGGTCCGGTGTTGAGGGGCGGACGCCGATGAACAGTCGACCCCTCAGATGGAGACGTCCCGTACCTCGTTACCGGCTTGGCCGTCCACCTGACGTACATTCCCCTCGTGGCCGCGACCGTCGTCCTGCTCTCGCGCGGGACTCAGCAGGACCCGGTCGCCAACCCATGACCTGTCCGTCCGCACCGACCCGCCGGAACGAGCCCAACCAGATCCCGTCGACGGCTGATACCTCGCCGGGTGGCGGCGTCTCGGGGCGGTGGTGAGGTCGCCTCTGGCTGGGTTCAGGGACGCGGTCCGCTCCCGGCTGTGGCCACTGCCGGTCATGTCCGTGGTTGCAGCGCTCGTGGTCGGGTTGGCGCTGCCGCACCTCGACGCAGCAGTCGACGGATCCCTCCCGGACTGGTTATCCGCTGTGACCTTCGGTGGCGACGCGGGCGCGGCCCGGACCGTTCTCGACGCCGTCTCGAGCTCCCTGATCACCGTTACCTCGTTGACGTTCTCCCTGACCGTCGTGACCCTGCAGCTGGCCAGCAGCCAGTTCTCGCGCGGCTGCTGCGCACCTTCACCAGCGACATGTTCGTGCAAGCTACCCTTGGCGTCTTCCTCGCCACCTTCACCTACTCGCTCACCGTGCTACGCACCGTTCGCAGCAGCGATGTCACCGTCCCCGAGTTCGTGCCCCGGGTCTCGGTCACCCTCTCCTTCGTCCTGGCGATCGCCAGTGTTGTCGTCCTGGTGGTCTTCCTGGCCCACCTGGCCCGACAGATCCGGGTCGAGACGATGCTGCACGACGTGCACGAGGACGCCTCCGCGACCCTCCGGTCCACCCTCCGCCAGTTCGATCCGTCGCCGGACGAGCCGAAGCACGTCCCGCAGACCCCTCCGGATGCGTGGCCGGTAATGGCCACGGGGTCAGGTTTCCTGGTCCGCGTCGACCACCATGAGCTGCTTGGGATTTGTGTCGACCTCGACGTGGTCGTCGTCCTGGACACCCACATCGGCAGCTCCCTCGTCAACGGGAGTCCGATCGGCGCGGCGTGGTCTGTCTCCAGGACGGCCCGCGACGAGGACCTGACCTCTCGGCTTCAGCAGCGGCTGACCGAGGCGGTGCATACCGGCATCGAGCGGACCGCCGTCCAGGACATCGGATACGGGCTTCGACAGCTGACCGACGTCGCCAACAAAGCACTCTCGCTGGGGATCAACGACCCCACCACCGCCGTCCACACCCTCGGACACATCTCCGCCCTCCTATGCGAGTTCGCCGGGTATGACCTCGGTGCTGTACTGCTGCCCGACGACACCCAGCGCATCAGGGTGGTTCTGCACCGCCCCGACCTTGAGAACCTCGTCGATATGGCCATCACGCAACCTCGCCGGTACGGGGCATCCGACCCGCAGGTCATGCAACGCCTCTTCCAACTCCTAACCGAGCTGGCCGGGCACTGCCGACTCGATCAGCGCCACATCGTCCACGCCCAGCTCGACCGCCTCGTCGCGACCGTGGGGGCCCAGGACTTCGACCCCCACGAGATCGGCCAGCTCGACCAGGCAGCCGCTGACGTGCGCACGGCGTTAGCCGAACGCTGAACGCGACATGGATCGGTCAGCGACGCGCCGAACTCTCGGAGCGGACGTCCTTAACCGATCGACGAAGCGCCAAGACCGGCAGCTCGACACGCTGAGAGCGCCCGCCTAGCGGCCCTCGTCTCACGGCAGGGGCGGATCGCCCCTTAAGGACACCACCACCATTTGTCAAAGCGATCCGAGTGCTGCGAACCGCTAGGACCGGCGCGGTCAAGAGCCGTACCGCCGCCTAACACCAGCTCGAGGACCTGATCATCACCGCACCCGACGGGCTGCGAGCCACGCTGCGCGGCAAGACCCTGCAACGCGTCGCCGCGGAAGCAGGTCGGCCGGTCAATCCTCGTCGACGACACGGCGACATCCTGGTCGGACGTGGGACGCGCGAACGGCCTGGGCTGCGATCGAACTGGTGGACCAGGGTTCCACTCGGCGACTGTCCGGGAGCCGCCTTTCCCGCCTTAACGCGCGAGTTCGAGTACTTACCGTCCCGGACCTGGTCCGCCTCGCCTCACCGGGCGACCGTGGGCCGGTGCGGTCAGGCCCGACGCTCCGCAGACAGACTCAAGGAGAACCTCGTGCTCTCCGGCGTATCGGCCCTGGAAGAGGCGGGGGCGGCAGCACGCTTCGGTCCGGCCACAGCGGCGTCGAACCGAGTCGAGGGTTACGTCGAGCGCGCGCGCTGGGCCGAGGTTCAGGACGACTTCGGACTCCATCCCGATGCGGAGGGGCAGGTTGTCATCCGCATCGCCGACGTGAGTGGCTCTCCCTGCCGCGCTGTGAGACAGTTGAGCCGCCGGACGGAATGAGCCCTGGAAGCGCTTCACGCACGAGATGTCGCACCTAGCAACGAAGTTCGCGATCTAACCGCCGCGGTTTGGTGGACTGGAAATCGGAAGATCGGCGGTTCGACCCCGTCCCTGGCCACCTCTCGAACCGTAGTTGGCACGTGCTGAGCTGCGGTTTGTAGTGTGGCTCCCCTGACGACCGTCCTTGGGGGTCGGCGAGTCCCGGCGGGGCCGCTGCTGAGCTCCCGAGCCGACGACGAAGCACCGTTCTCGCGGACGGCACCCGCTGTCTTGAACCCTACACATTGTAGGGTTAGGGTACCTGCATGCTGTAGGTGTAGGGACGTTGAGTGCCCCACCCGTTACGACAGATTCCGACACGGAAGGCATGACACCACTCCCATGGCCCGTCATCTCCTACGCCACCGGTATACCCAAGCCACCACCGTTGCTGTTGGGGTAGCGGCGCTCGAACGGCATACGCCATGCTGATCGGGACCGGGTTCGGTGCTGCATCCACCAGAGAACGCTGCCTGCTCCGGCTCATGGGCACCTGCCCAGTCACCACTGCAAACAGGGCGTCTCGGTGGATAGCTTGATGCCGGCCAGAGGCTGGCAACGGCAGATCACACCTACCGACCCGGTCTTGGGACGACTGGCGCACCGAGGGTTCTTTGCACTGATCGCGGCCGCGCCAGTGGCCATCCGTGACGGGCTGCGCCGTCTGATCTTCGAGAACATCTTCGCTGCCGAGGACCCGTGGCGCTATCAGGAGATGCCCTATGAGGGCCAGAAGGCGCAGGCGCTCCTGGCAGCGATCACTCAGGATCCAAGGGTGATCATCGAACTCGGGTGCGCCCAAGGACACCTGACCTGGAGGCTTGCCACGGCGTTCCCCAGCGCCCAAGTGGTTGGGGTGGATCTGTCGCCAGCCGCGCTGCAGAGCGCCCGGCGGCGAACCCACCTCCTTACCAACTGCGAGTTCCTGCTCGCCGACGCTGCTGGCATTGACCGCACGTGGGGGCAACGCCCGAAGGCCGACCTCCTGGTGGTGAGCGAGGTGTTGTACTACCTGGGAGGAGCGCGACGCGTCGCAGAGGCGATGGCGGGGGTGGTTCCGGCGCTCGCGACCGGTGCACGTCTCCTGTTGCTGCACCCCAGCAGCGACGCTCCGAGCCTGCACGCCGCCGCGATGAATGCGTTGGACGCCCGCAGAGTCGTTAATCACCGGCACGACGACCCGCACCGCCCGTTCACCATCAGCACGGCCGAACGCCGTGGCGACGACACCCTGCGGCTACCACCAGCGTGACCGCGATCGAGCCATGTATGCCGGCAGGCCCCGGCGCGACCGAGCCACCTGGGTCGTGGGCTGGCTCCAGCCTCCCGGGGCGTGATCACCAAGCTGGGCTTTCCCCAGCTGCTATCGGCATGACGCCCGTCGCCCTCCCCGAGACCATTGAGGGCTGCTGGACCCGCACAGTAGGCGTCATCGCCCTTCCCCTCCGGCGGCGTCACCGCGACGCGCACCACTGCGGGCTGTCAGGTCCTGTTGCGGCTCAAGGAACCCAGAGCGGGAGGACGGGCTGTCCGGGCGATCCCGGCCGCGAGGTCGGCGAGCTTGCGGTTGGTGTCCGATCCCGCGGTTGGACACCAGGGCCCGGTTCAGGTGCTCACTGCGTCCCCCGCTCGGGTCTTTGCCAGGGCCAACGCCGCGTGCGTCGCCAGCAGGAGGCCGACGGTCTGCGCCCACAGCGTGAACGCCTCCACCTGCTTGACCGCGACCGAGGTCAGCGCCTCGAACAGGTCGCGACCTTCTCAAAGCTGAGCAGCTGCTGCCCCGACCAGGCATAGGACTTAGCCAGGCCGAGGACCGGATACTCCTCGGGCAAGCCGGGTGGCGAGTCGTACCTCACAGCACGGGGTCTCCGGGCAGCGAGCCACCCATGGCACCGGAAGCGACGGACGCCGGCCCAGCCGCAGGCCCACGTCCGCGAGGATGAGGCGGTGCTGACCAACTGGGCGGGCAACCACCGCTACATCGCGTCGAGCCTCGAGCGGCCCAATACCATCGTCGAGCTCCAGAGCGTCGTGGCCCGCGCCAGGAGGGTGCGCGCCCTCGGCTCAAGGCACTCCTTCACCGACATCGGCGACACCGAGGGCATCCTCGTCTCCCTCGAGGACCTGCCGGCCGACCCCGTCATCGACGAGCGTGCTGCGACCGTGAGCATCGGGGGCGGGGCGCGATACGGCGAGCTCGCCGTGTGGTTGCAGCGGCACGGGTGGGCGTTGCCCAACCTAGCGTCCCTGCCCCACATCTCCGTCGCCGGGGCGGTGGCCACGTCGACGCACGGCTCGGGCGACAGCAACCCCTCGCTGGCGGCGGCGGTCCGCGCGATGGACGTCGTCGGCCCGGACGGCACGCTGCGGCACGTCGCCCGGAGGGACGACGACTTCGAGGGGAGCGTCGTGGCCCTCGGTGCGCTCGGGGTCGTGGCGCGGCTCACCCTCGACATCGAGCCCACCTTCGACGTCCGCCAGGACGTCTACCTCGGACTGGCCTGGGATGTCGCCCTCAGGAACCTCGACAACGTCATGGCGAGCGCCTACAGCGTCAGCCTCGTGACCGACCTGCGCGGCGACAGCATCGCCCAGGTGTGGCTCAAGAGCCGTGAGACGACTCCACCCGACAATCTCTGCGGTGCGACCCGGGCCGTCCGCACCACGCCCATGCTGCTGGGCGCCCCGACCGACGCGCTGACCGCCCAGCTGGGAGTGCCCGGACCGTGGCTGGACCGGCTGCCCCACTACCGGATGGAGTTCACGCCGAGCCGGGGGAAAGAGCTCCAGACTGAGTACCTCGTCCCTCGTCCGCACGCCAGGACGGCACTCGAGGCCGTCCGGGGGCTCGGCGAGCGCCTCGCGCCGGTCCTGCAGACGGCCGAGATCCGTTCCGTCGCACGTGACCCGCTGTGGCTCAGCGGCTGCTACGGCGCGGACACGATCGCCCTGCACCTCACCTGGGAGCGGCGCCCCGACCAGGTGTATCCCGTGCTGCCGGCTCTCGAGGACGTCCTCCTGCCGCTCGGCGCCCGGCCGCACTGGGGCAAGTGCTTCGCGGCGACCGCCGGGGACCTGGCTCCCCTCTACCCCCGCCTCAATGACTTCCGGGCGCTCCGGGCACGCGTCGACCCCGAGAACACCTTCGGCAACGCCTTCCTCGACCGGGTCCTCGGTCGGCCGCCGGACAGCTGCTGAGGTGTCCCGGCGTGGTCAAGGAACGGCCGGCGACCGGCCCCGCCGCCGCCGCGGAAGGCGCGTCACGGCATACGGTTGGACCGTCCCGAGGCACAGGCCCAGTCCGGGCCGGGTCGTAGGAGCCGAGCGGACATGGTCGCCATCCACGCCCCATCTTCCCAGGAGAGCACCTTCGTGTCGGTCAGCATCGCCTCCGTGACATCCACCGAGCGCTTCGTCGGGACAAAGGAGGCGCCGCGTCAGGTGCTCCACGTCGGTCTCGAGCGCGGTATGCCGGACGGGACAGTCGAGCTCGTCGTCTCCGGTGACGGGGTGGTCGGGTCCTTGAGCATCCCTACGGGGGACGGGTCCGTGCGCGCCGAGGTGGCCCTGGACCTTGCCGGCGACGCCCGGCCCGGCGCCTCCATCGCCGTCGACGTCACCGCGACGACCGAGCGGGGCGCGACGGCGACGGCGAGTGGTGAGGTCGTCGTGGCCGAGCCGGGCTGGACCATGGTCATGGTCTCGCACTTCCACTACGACCCGGTGTGGTGGAACACACAGGCGTCCTACACGACGGACTGGGATCTTCTCGGCTCGGACTGGACGACGCGACCGTCCTTCCTGCACAACGCGTTCGCCCTCGTCGAGGCGCACCTCAAGCTCGCCGTGCGCGACCCCGACTACCACTTCGTCCTCGCCGAGGTCGACTACCTCAAGCCCTACTTCGACACGTTTCCCCAGCAGCGCGCCGTGCTGCGACGGCTCATGCGGGAGGGCCGCGTCGAGTTGGTCGGCGGCACCTACAACGAGCCCAACACCAACCTCACCGGCAGCGAGACGACGATCCGTAACCTCGTCTACGGGATCGGCTACCAGCGCGACGTCCTCGGCGGTGACCCCCGCACTGCTTGGCAGCTCGACGTCTTCGGCCACGACCCCCAGTTCCCGGGGCTCCTCGCCGGAGCCGGCATGACGGGGAGCGCCTGGGCCCGCGGACCGCACCACCAGTGGGGACCACTGCGCCAGCACTGGGACCAGGACCGCACCGGCGACATCGGCGTCATGCAGTTCGAGAGCGAGTTCGAGTGGATCTCGCCGAGCGGGGACGGCGTCTTGACCCACTACATGGCGGACCACTACGGGCCCGGCTGGGAGATGCAGAACGCGCCGACGGTCGAGGCGGCCGGCGACGTCGCCTACCAGCTCTTCGAGGTCCTCAGGCCGGTCGCCTCGACCCGGACCGTCCTCCTGCCGGTCGGCGGCGACTACTGCCCCCCGAACAACTGGGTGACCGAGGTGCATCGTTGGTGGAACACGGCATACGTGTGGCCGCGGTTCATCTGCGGGACCACGAGGATGTTCATGGACCGTGTCCGCGACGGGCTCGCCGAGGGTGGGCGGAGCCCGTCGCCGCAGACGCGGGACATGAACCCGGTCTACACCGGTAAGGACGTCTCCTACATCGACACCAAGCAGGGCCAGCGGGCCGCCGAGATGGCCGCCGTGGACGCGGAGCGGCTCTCGACCTTCGCCGGCCTGCTCGGTGAGGGCCGGTATCCCGAGGCGGCCCTCGACAAGGTGTGGCGCCAGCTCGCCTACGGCGCCCACCACGACGCGATCACCGGCTCCGAGTCCGACCAGGTCTACATCGACCTGCTCACCGGCTGGCGCGAGGCACACGACCTTGCCGCCGCCGCGCGCGACGCCGCCGCGGCATCCCTCGTGGCCCGCGTCGACACGACGGGGGACGGGTCGGCGCTCGTCGTGCTCAACACCCTGGCCTTCGAGCGGACGGACGTCGTCCGGGTCGAGCTGGAGACCACCGCTGTGGTGCGAGTGGTCGACGACACCGGCACGGACGTCCCGGCCGTCCTCGAGGCCCCGGGAGTCCTGCGGTTCGTGGCCCGAGCCGTCCCCTCGATGGGGTGGCGCAGCTACCGGCTCGTGGACGGTGAGGGGCCGGGCGGTTGGCGCGACGTCCCCGACGGGACGCCGACGATCGAGAACGACCTCTTCGTCGTCACCGCAGACCCCGAGCGGGGCGGGACCCTCGCCAGCCTGCGTGACAAGCGGCGCGACGCCGAGCTGCTCACCGGGCCGGCCAACGAGCTTCGCGTCTACGAGGAGTACAACCAGCACCCGACGTTCGGGGAGGGGCCGTGGCACCTGCTGCCCAACGGCAGGGTGGTCGGCGCGGCTGGAGCCCCGGCCGTGGTGAACGTGCAGGAGAGCGCGATCGGGCGCCGGATCGTCTCACGCGGAGAGGTCGACGGCGTCTCCTACGAACAGGTCGTGACCCTGCGTGACGGCCTCGACCGGGTGGGCTTCGTCACCCGCGTCCTCGACCACGAGCAGTCCGACCGGCTCGTCCGCGTCCGCTTTCCCGTCGACCAGCCCGGCGCCCTGCCCGTGAGCGAGGTCGCCGGGGCGGTCATCGGCCGCGGGTTCGGGCTGATCGAGGTCGACACCGCAACCGCCCCCTGGACGCTCGACAACCCGGCCAACACGTGGTTCGGGATCGGGACGACCGCTCGGGTCGACCTCGTCGACGGGTCAGGCACCTGCGTGGGTGCTCGCGCCATGGCGGTCGCCGAGGTCGTGCTCGCAGACGGTGCCGACTCCTCGAGCGTGCGCGACCTCGTCGTGGCCCTGGCCCGCGTGGGGGTCACTGCCACGACGTCCCGAGCGTCCGGAGCCCGGTATGGCCGGCTCGACACCGACTCCAACCTCCCCGACATCCGCATCCTCGTCGCCGACCGCGACCACGTGCTTCTCGAGGAGCTGGTGCGCCGGGTGGGCGAACTGCCCTCCGAGGGCTCCGTGCTCGTCCCCGCGGCCAAGCCGTTGGTCGAGGTCTGGGTGCCGAACGCCGACGTGCGGGATCTCGACGCCCTTGCGACGCTGGTCGTGCGTGACGTCGCAGGGGTCGTCGAGGAGCTGCGGCAGTGTCGGATCCGAGCGGTCGTGGCCGGTGGGCGTGACGCTGAGCCGCACGAGGACGGCACCGTGGCCCTGCTCACCTATGGGCTGCCCGGGTTTGCCGTGGACCCGCAGGGCGCGCTCAACCTGTCGCTGATGCGCTCCTGCACCGGGTGGCCGTCGGGGGTGTGGATCGACCCACCACGGCGGACTGCCCCCGACGGTTCGGCCTTCCAGCTCCAGCACTGGACCCACGAGTTCCACTACGCCCTCGTCAGCAGCTCCGGCGACTGGCGGGATGCGACGCTTCCCGCCCGCGGCCAGGAGTTCTCGACCCCGCTCCTGCCGGTCTCCGCCGAGAGCTCGGCCGGCGACCTTCCGGCCGTCCACTCGCTCCTCACCGTCGAACCGGCTCGCGACGTCCTCGTCTCCACCCTCAAGGCCGCAGGCAACCCGGTGGCCAACGGCTCGTCGACGCCGAGCGACCCGTGTCGAGCCGCGACCCTGCGCCTCGTCGAGACCACCGGACGCGGCTCGAGGGCGCACGTCAGCCTTCCGACCACTCCGGTGACCTCCGCCTTCCGCGCCGACCTGCTCGAGGTCCCCGGAGAGGAGCTCGACGTCACCGACGGCGCCTTCGACGTCAACCTGGGGGGCAGCGCCATCGAGACCCTCGTCGTCAGCCTCGCCCGGCCCGCGCTGCAGGGGTCGAGCAACCAGGTGCTGGGAGTCGACCGGGAGGTCGCCCAGCCGACGTTCGGCCGCTACTGGCTGCACAACCGTGGACCGGCACCCATGGGATACCTCCCAGTGGCCGCCTCGCTCACGCCGGTGCTCGCCCGGTGCCCTGCCGGCACGCGCTTCGAGGTCACCCTCGTCGTCGCCAACCAGTACGTCGACTCCCCCGTGGAGGTCGCTGCGGCGCTGGAGCTGCCCGCGGGCTGGACCGCGTCGACGCCGCAGTTCACCACGACGCTCGCGCCCCTCGGCCACGCGGTGTTCCGGTCCTGGGTCGACGTGCCGGACGGCGTCGAGGCTGGGCAGTATGCCGTCGCCGCCCAGGTGACGCCGGCAGCCGCGTCGCTGGCGGGCGGTGCCGCCGTCGCGGTCGTCGAGGACGTGTCGACGGTCTTCGTGGGCAACTCCAGCGCCGTGTCGGACACCATCGGCTTCGCCCTCCCCTCGGCGGAGGACCTGACCCGCAACGTGCAGTCGGGCGCGGTCGACACGGACTCCGCGCGACCCACGGGCCTTGACGTCCACCTCTCGGCGACGGCGCTCGTCCTGTCGCCCGGCCGCGACACGACCCTCACGGTCACCGTGCACAACCGGACGCTGTCCGAGGTCCGCGGCGAGATCCAGATCGCCTCCCCCTGGGGGACGTGGGAGTGGATCGAGGATGCCGTGCGGGCGGTGGTCGTCGGGCCCGGCACCAGCACGATGGCCGAAATCGTGGTGCGCCCGCCGGCCGACGCGCTCCCCGGCCACTCATGGCTGATGCCCAAGATCATGTGGTTCGGCCGCGCGCTCTACCTCGACACCGTTCGCCTCGAGGTGACCCGGTGACGACGACGCAGCCGCCGCCGGCCTCCCCGCGGCACGCGGACGGGACCGAGCCGGACGAGGTGGCCGCGTGGGTGTGCGGCCGCCCCCTTTCCACGGTCGAGGTGGACTCGCGGATGGCCGGCCTGCGGGCGTCGGACCGGGCCTGCGTCCTGCCCGGGGCCGACACCCGCGAGGGCCGCCAGCTGCGCCGGTGGGTGGCCCACGTCCTCATCGTCGAGCGGCTCTGCGCCGCCGAGCTCACCAGCCGAGGCGTCGACTGGACCGGCGAGGAACCGCCCGGTATGCCGTCGCGCGCCGACGCGGTCGCCCTGGGCTCGATCGTTGCCGCCGCCTGGTCGGCCAACCCAGCGGTGCGCCGCGCCGCCCTGGTCCTCACCGAGGACGTGCGCCTCTCCGCCCGCGCCGTCGAGTCGGCGGGCCGGGTCGGTCTCACCGACGCGGGCAGCCCGGTGTGGAGCCTCGACGAGCTGCTCACCTCCGCGCGGATGGACGCCTTCTCGCGCTGGCTCGCTCGGGCCACTCATCAGCGGGTGAGGCTCGTGCCGGGTCTGGAGCACCCGGGTGACTCGCGCCAGCCGGACAACCTGCACCGCCACTGAGGGCGCCGCGCGAACGGAGGCATGAGGCACGAAGGGACTGAGCCTGCGAACGGCTTCAGGCGTGCGGGGTGGCTTCCTTCGAGACCCATCGGGCAGCCGGGTCATTCTGCGACGCGCGAGCTTCGTCCTCGCTCACGCCCACGACCTCGGGCACACCGTCCTTTCCATCCACGTCGACGAGCTCGGGCTCACCGTCGCCGTCGTTGATGACCTCGAGCTCGGCGAGCTCTGGAAGCAGGTCGTACCGGCGCCGGAACGTGTCCACGATCGTCAGCGCGGCCGCGGCGACCGGGATGCCGATGATCGCGCCGATCGCACCGAAGAGAGCGGCACCGACGAAGACCGATCCGAGGGCAATGGCGGGATGGACGTCCATCGTGCGCTTGCTGATCCTCGGTGTGAAGACGTAGTTCTCCAGCTGTTGGTAGACGGTCGCGAAGAGGGCGATCCAGACGGCGTTGACAGGGTTGGTCAGCAGCGAGAACAACGCGGGCAGGAGCACCCCTATGTAGGTGCCGATCGTCGGGATGAACTGACCGACGATGCCGGCCAGCAGCCCAAGGGGCAGCCAGAACGGTACGTCGATGAACCAGAAGAACAACGCGTGGAAGGAGGCAGAGAGTCCGGCGAGCATGAGCTTCGAGATGACGTAGCCGCCGGTCTTCTCGACGGCGATGGTCCACACCGTCGTCAGGACCCGCTGGTAGCGCGGCTGGAGCCATGACCCGATCGCCTGGCGCAGCCGCGGGCTGTCTGCCGAAAGGTAGTAGGCGAAGACGAGGATCGTCACCGCGTCGAAGATGAAGGTCAGCATCGACCCGAAGACCCCGAGGATCCCCCCGCCGTAGCGGCCGGCGAGCTCACCGAGCCGGTCCGGGGACAGCCTCATGGACGTCTGGATCTTCGCGACGTCGATCTCAGTGTGGAAGGTGGCATTGACCCAGTCGAGCGCCTGCGTGACGGCGCCGGGGAGCTGCCGCCCGAGGTCGGATGCCTGGGAGAGGAAGACCTGACCGAAAAGGGCCGTCGTCGCACCGACGACGAGCAGGAAGACCAGCATGACGATGCCGGTCGCCAGACCCCGCTTGCGGATGCCGTGTCGCAGCAGCCACAGGACCGGAGGCTCCATGGCGATCGAGATCAACCAGGACAGCAGCAGGAGGAAGAGGAACGAGCTCAGGGCGCCGAAGACCCACGCACCGACCCACAGGGCGGCGACCAACAGGATGACGGTGACGCCGGTGCGCTTGGCGCTGCCCGGCGTGATGGCGATCCACTGGGGACGGACCTCGTGCGCCGTGGCAGGCTTGTGGGCGCTCACCTGCGCGGCCTGCTCCCCCTCGGCGGTGTGTCTCACCAAGCCAGCGTAACGGGACTCGTCCGCGTCGCGTTGGTCCGGGCGGCGAGTCAGGGTCCGAGGAGCCGGTTGACCTCGCTCTGGCGGTATCGTCGGTGACCGCCCAGGGTCCGGATCGCCGTCAGCTTGCCGGCCTTGGCCCACCGCGTCACCGTCTTCGGGTCGACGCGGAACATCGCAGCCACCTCCGCAGGCGTCAGCAGCTTCTCGTGATTCTGTCCGTCGATGGACATGGCCATTCTCTCCCCGCATTCATTGCCTGCACCGGTGCCCCCACCGTGCTCGTTCCCCAGGACCAAACTACATCGTCTGGGGCCGATTGGACCCCGGTTTGCCCGATTTCTCCGCCGGGATCTCTGTCGCGTGTTTCATGAGGGCCGCCAGCCCTTCCCTAGGGTGGTGGTGGCGGGCGAACCGACCGCCACCGCCGCCGAAACCCGTCCCCGATGGAGCCCACGCCATGACCGATTCGATCGACGGCCAACCGACGCCCTTCGCCGCTGAACATGAGCAGGTCACCTTCTGCCACAACCCGGCCACCGGGCTGCGAGCGGTCATCAGCCTCCACAGCACCGCCCTCGGGCCCGGACTGGGGGGTACGCGCTTTCATCCCTACGCCTCCCCGGAGGAAGCCCTCGCCGACGTTCTGCGACTGTCCCGCGCCATGACCTACAAGAACGCCCTCGCCGGGCTCGACCACGGGGGCGGCAAGGCAGTCATCCTCGGAGACCCGTCCAGGGACAAGACGCCGGAGCTCTTGCGGGCCTACGGGCGGTTCGTGGAGAGCCTCGGCGGCCGGTACGTCACCGCGTGCGACGTGGGCACGTACGTCGCCGACATGGACGTCGTGTCCGAGACGACGCGGTTTGCCACGGGACGGTCCGCGGCGAAGGGCGGGGCCGGCGACTCGAGTGTCCTCACGGCATACGGGGTCTTCCAGGGGATGCGCGCCTGTGCCGAGCACGTCTGGGGGGAGCCCACCCTGCGCGGGCGCACCGTCGGCGTCGCCGGGGTGGGCAAGGTCGGTCGCGTCCTCGCCAGACACCTGCTCGAGGACGGCGCCCGGGTGGTCGTCACGGACGTCAACCGCGAGGCTCTCACGGCGCTCGTCGACGACCACCCCGAGGTGGAGGTCGTCCCGGACGTGGCGAGCCTGACCCGGTCGGCCCTGGACGTCTACGCCCCCTGTGCGCTCGGTGGGGCACTCGACGAGCTCACCGTGGAGACGCTCACGGCGCAGGTCGTCTGCGGCGGGGCCAACAACCAGCTCGTCCTCGAGGGGCCCGGGGGCACGGCTGCCCGGCTCCGGGAGCGCGGGGTCACCTACGCGCCCGACTTCCTCGTCAACGCCGGCGGGGTCATCCAGGTCTCCGACGAGCTCCACGGGTTCGACCTCGAGCGGGCCACGCGCCGCACGGCGGCGATCTTCGAGGCGACCCTGGGCGTGCTGCGCCGGGCCGACGGACACGGGATCACGCCGACCGAGGCCGCAGAGCACCTCGCCGAGGAGCGCATGGCGGCGGCCTCTCCCGGTGGCCTGTGGCTGCCGCAGCGGTGAGCGCCCCGCGAGGGCCGGCGGCCGTCCGGCACGAGCGGCCCTGGTACGCGGAACCTGCGCCGCTGAGGTAGCGTTGGTCCCACGACTACACACGATTCCCGGGGCTGCTCCGCGAACGTTCGAAGGCCTCACGGTCCTCCGATCTGAGTGATGCCTACCCGGCAGACGCATGAGGGGGTCACGCCATGGGGCGCGGCCGGGCGAAGGCCAAGCAGACCAAGGTCGCTCGGGACCTGAAGTACTTCTCTCCCGACACCGACCTGAGTGCGCTTGAGCGAGAACTGCACGGGTCCACGTCGGCGCATCGCGAGCCGGAGCGCAGCTCCGAGGTCGACGGGGCCGAAGACGGGGAGTACGACGAGTACGGCAAGTGGGCCGCCGGCGGGCAGTGACGCCTGCCGCTTCTCCGGGTCGCGGGTCCGCCCTCACCTGTTGCCGGTGGCCCCGTCGATGCGCTCCCGGATGAGGTCGGCGTGCCCGTTGTGCCGGGCGTACTCCTCCACCATGTGGATAAGCACCCAGCGCAACGAGTAGGCGCCCACGCCGCTCGGCCGGGGCACCTGCGCGTCGAGGTCGGCTCCGTCGAGCACCGCGTTGGCCGCGGTGACCTCCTCCTCGAAGCGCGCCAGGTCCTCCAGGGCGCCCTCAGCCCTGGCCTCCAGCAGGTCCTCGCCCTCGCGGGGGTAGAGCTCGTCGAGCGTCACCTGGCCGGCGCCGACGACCCGGAACCAGTACCGCTCGCAGTCTGCGAGGTGGCGCACCAGGCCCATCAGGCTCAGCCCCGAGGGGTCGACGCTGGCCGTGGCAGCCTGCTCGGGAGTGAGGCCACCCACCTTCCAGCGCAGGGTCTGGCGGTGGAAGTCCAGCCAGCTGCGGAGGACCTCGGCCTCCGAACCGATCCTCGTCGTGGGTGCGGGAGGGTCTGCCTGCGGCAGTGTCGTCATCATGGGTGGACCCTACGCAGGTGCGCCGACGGGTGTCGCTCAGGTTTTCGGGTGTGCTCCGACGAGCTGCACGGCCCCACCCTCGACGCCCTTGGCTCCGTGCACGACCTCGGCACCGGGGTCCGGGGTGACGTGCACCTCGTCACTCACCGCACCCATGACCCAGGCGGGTATGCCGTGCGAGCGCGACACCTCGATCGCCAGGTCGGACTGGGCAGCGGGCAGAACGACGACGAAGCCCACTCCCATGTTGAGGGTGCGCTCGAGGTCGGCGCGGGGGACCCGGCCGAGGTGGGCGATGGTCGAGAAGACCGGGGCCGGTGTCCAGGTCGCCCGGTCGACGCGGGCGAAGGCCCCTGCGGGAAGGACCCTTGCCAGGTTCGCGGCGAGCCCTCCTCCGGTCACGTGGCTCAGCGCGTGCACGTCGACGCCATCGGTGCGCACGAGCGAGAGGAGGTCCGCGGCATACACCCTGGTCGGTTCGAGGAGCTCCTCGCCGAGCGTGCGCCCGAACTCGGGGACCAGCCGGCCGAGCTGCCAGCCCGCGGCGGCGACGACCCGGCGCACGAGGGAGTAGCCGTTGGAGTGCAGGCCGCTGGACGCGAGCCCGAGCACGACGTCGCCGCTGGTGACCCGGTGCGGGCCGAGGAGGTCGGCGTGCTCGACCACGCCGGTGGCGGCACCGGCGACGTCGTACTCGTCGGCCTCGAGGAGGCCCGGGTGCTCTGCGGTCTCGCCGCCCACCAGGGCGACCCCCGCCTGCTGGCACGCGGTCGCGATGCCGGAGACGATGGCTGCGACGCGCTCCGGCACGACCCGGCCGGTGGCGATGTAGTCGGTCATGAAGAGCGGTTCGGCGCCGCAGACGACGAGATCGTCGACGACCATGCCGACCAGGTCGAAGCCGATCGTGTCGTGGAGGTCCAGGGTTTGGGCGATGGCGACCTTGGTGCCCACGCCGTCGGTGGAGGTGGCCAGGACCGGACGGGTCATCCGGGCGATCGCGCTGGCATCGAACAGCCCGGCGAACCCCCCGAGCTCACCGAGCACCTCGGGGCGGTGGGTCCGGCGGACGGCGGCCTTCATCAGCTCGACTGCCTTGTCGCCCGCCTCGACGTCGACGCCAGCACCGGCGTAGGTGATGGGGGCCTGGTCGGTCACCGGCCCAGACTATCGGCGGGTGCTGGCGGCTCCGGCCGGAGCAAGCGGGTCGGGGGCCGGGTCGATGCTCCTGTCGTGACCCGTGGCGACTGAGATCGGCAGGGTCTCGAGCACGTGCTTGCCGATGCGGCCGTCCTCCGGGAGCTCGATGGGGTAGCTCCCCGTGAAGCACGCCGTACACAGCTGGTCGCGGGGCTGGTCCGTCGAGACGACCATGCCCTCCTCGGAGATGTAGCCGAGCGAGTCCGCACCGATGGACGCCCGGATCTCCTCGACGCCGAGGCCCGTGGCGATGAGCTCGGCCCGCGTCGCGAAGTCGATGCCGTAGAAGCACGGCCACTGGACGGGTGGGCTGGAGATCCGGACGTGGATCTCGACGGCGCCGGCCTCGCGCAGCATCCGCACCTGGGCGCGCTGGGTGTTGCCACGCACGATCGAGTCGTCGACGACGACGAGCTTCCGGCCACGGATCGTGTGCTCGAGCGGGTTGAGCTTGAGCCGGATCCCGAGCTGGCGCAGCGTCTGGGAAGGCTGGATGAAGGTCCGGCCGACGTAGGCGTTCTTGACGAAGCCCTGGCCGAACGGGATCCCCGACTCCTGCGAGTAGCCCACGGCTGCGGGCACTCCGGACTCGGGCACTCCGATGACGAGGTCTGCCTCGACGGGGTGCTCGCGGGCCAGCTGGCGGCCCATCTCCACCCGTGCCTCGTGGACGACCCGGCCCCGGATGACCGCATCCGGACGCGCGAGGTAGACGTACTCGAAGACGCACCCCTTCGGCGTGGGCTCGGCGAACTGGTGGGTGCGCAGGCCGAACTCGTCGATGACGATGAGCTCGCCCGGCTCGACCTCGCGCACGACGCTGGCGCCGATGGTCTGCAGGGCGGCGGTCTCGGACGCGACGACCCAGCCCCGCTCAAGCTTCCCGAGCGCGAGGGGGCGGACCCCGTGCGGGTCGCGTGCGGCATACAGGGTGTGCTCGTCCATGAAGACGAAGCAGAAGGCTCCCTTGAGCAGCGGGAGGATCTCGAGGGCGCTGGCCTCCAGGCTGCGGTCCTGGTCCGCCGCCAGGAGGGTCGTGACGAGCGCGGTGTCGGAGGTGTTGCCCCGGCCGAGCTCACCCTGCCGGCCGGCTCCGAGGCCGAGGCGCTCAGTGACGAGCTCGCGCAGCTCGACGGTGTTGGTGAGGTTGCCGTTGTGCGCCAGTGCCACGCTGGACTCGCCCAGGCCGCCGAGCGTCGGCTGGGCGTTCTCCCACGTCGAGCCGCCCGTCGTGGAGTAGCGCGTGTGACCGATGGCGATGTGCCCGCGCAGCGAGCTCAGTGCGGCTTCGTCGAAGACCTGGCTGACCAGGCCCATGTCCTTGTAGACGAGGATCTTCTCGCCGTCGCCGGTCGCGATGCCGGCCGACTCCTGGCCGCGGTGCTGCAGCGCGTAGAGGCCGAAGTAGGTCAGCTTCGCGACCTCCTCGCCGGGGGCCCAGACACCGAAGACCCCACAGGCGTCCTGCGGGCCCTTCTCGTGCGGATCGAGGTCGTGCGAGAGACGTCCGTCGGCGCGTGCCACGTGCTCACTCTCCCACAGGGCGTGGGCCGGCGATCTGCGACGACCGGTTCCCGCGCGGGCCGTCCCTGACATCGGGGTCAGAGAATCGCCGACATCGGTGCCCAAGAATCGCGGTTGCGTGTCCGAAATGAGGGGTTCTTTGACATGCCTGTCGTATGCCGGGGGGTCGGCGACGGGGCTCGGGTGGGTCAGCGGCGGCGGTCGAGCAGCACGGCGACGACGCCGGCGAGGAGCGCCCCCAGAGCCGCGCCCATCACGCCGAGGTAGCCGAGCTGCGAGCTCGCGGCGTAGGAGGGCGTGGGGTCGCCGATGACCGCGACGGCGGCGCCGGCGAGGAACCCGAGGACGACCCCGGTGATCAGAAAACGCTTGATGTTGGGGGTGCGGCGGCGCTCGACGGGCATCACCAACCAAGCGTAGGCGATGCTCCGGCGCCCACCATGGGGAGGTGCCCCCCGTGGGAGGGCGCCGCCGTGGGGAGCCGGTTCAGAGCCCGACGACGGGCAGCTGCTCCGAGAGGTCGGCCCGCTGACCGGAGGCGCGGACGAGACCAGTACCGATGGCCTGCGCCCAGACCAGCACGCCGGTCGCCAGCGACAGCCAGGTGGTGGCGTCCGTCTCCAGGACGTTCGGTGGGGTCCCCCGCTTGTGCATCGGCCCCTCGATGCACTGGACCGCCCCGAACGGGGGCACCCGCACCTCGACCGAGCGGCCCGGGTGCCGGACCGCCAGCTCCTCGAGCGTGTACCGGACGGCGGTGGCGACCACGGCGCGCGGGATGCTGTCCGCCGCGAAGCCGGCCGCCCGGCATACCTCCAGCGCCTGTCGGCCCAGGGTGGGGTCGGTGCGGCGACGGGGAGGCATCCCCACATCGTGCCACCGGGGCCGGGGCGGCAGACTGGGGCGATGCGCGCCACGACGATCCACGCCCCGTTCGACATCCGCTCCGGTGACGCCCCCGAGCCGGCCGTACAACGGCCGACCGACGCCGTGCGGGTCACCGCGTCGTGCGTCTGCGGGAGCGACCTCTGGCGCTACCGGGGGGAGCACGAGTTCACTCCCGACACGCGGATCGGGCACGAGTTCGTCGGGGTCGTCGAAGCGCTCGGGGACGCCGTCACGACGTTGGCCGTCGGCGACTTCGTCATCACGCCCTTCGTGTGGAGCGACAACACGTGTCGCAACTGCCGCAACGGGATCAACACGTCGTGCGAACACGGCGGCGGCTTCGGGATGGCGGACCGCGAGGGGCTGCTCGTCGACGGTGGTCAGGGTGAGATCGTCCGGGTGCCGCTCGCCGACGGCACGCTCGTGTCGACGCCCACGATGCCGACGGACGAGCAGGTGCCCGACCTCCTGGCCCTCTCCGACGTCATGGGCACCGGGTGGCACTGCGCGCGAGGGGCTGCCGTGGCTGCGGGGGACACCGTCGCGGTCATCGGCGACGGCGCGGTCGGGCTCTCCGCGGTGCTGTCGACCCGACTCATGGGTGCGGACCGGATCATCGTCATGTCCCGGCACAAGGACCGGCAGCAGCTGGCAACCGACTGGGGCGCAACGGATGTCGTCGAGGAGCGGGGCGACGAGGGAGCCGCCCGCGTGCTCGAGCTGACCGACGGGCTCGGCGTCGACGCGGCGCTCGAGTGCGTCGGCACGGACGCCGCGATGCAGACGGCCATCGCGGTGACCCGGCCCGGTGGGAGGGTCGGCTACGTCGGCGTCCCGCACGGCATCTCCCGATGGGCACATTGTTCTCGAAGAACATCCAGCTCGGTGGCGGCGTGGCGTCGGTGCGGCAGTACCTGCCGGAGCTGCGCGACCGGGTGCTCGCCGGGGAGATCCACCCGGGGCGGGTCTTCGACCTCCAGCTGCCCCTCGCCGAGGTGGCCGAGGGCTACGCCGCGATGCACGAGCGCCGGTCCATCAAGACGATGCTGCTGCCCTGAGTCGCGGGATCATCTCTGTCGCAACTGTCTCCAGCGTGGCGCTCGAACCAGCATACGGGGGCTCGGGCCGCGGCCAGTGCGTGATGAGGTCGGTGAACCCGAGCTCCGCGGCGTGCCCCGCCATGTCCTCGAAGCGGTCCGTGCTCTCCAGTGCGTACCACCCGCCGCCGTCGAGGTTGAGGTGCCGCTCGAAGGTCGTGGTGTCCCGTCCCTCGGCGACGAGGACGTCGTCGAGCCGGTCGGTCAGCTCGCGCAGGGTCTCCCACCACTGCTCCTCGGTGTCGCGCTTGCTGCCGTAGGTCACCCAGCCCTGGCCGAGCCGGGCAGCGAGGCGGAGCGACCGGGGGCCGTTGGCCGCGACGACGAACGGGATCCGCGGCCGCTGGAGCGGGCCGGGCAGCGTGCGGGCGTCCACCGCCTCGAACCAGTCACCGGTGAAGTCGACGTGGTCGCGGGTGAGGAGCACGTCGAGCAGCTCGGCGAACTCGTGGAACCGCGCGACCCGCTCCTTGATGCTGAGCTCCGGCCCGCCGAGGAGCCTGGAGTCGAGGTCACCACCGGTGCCCAGCCCGAGGGTGAACCGGCCCCCGGAGATGTCGTCGAGGGCGAGCAGGTCACGCGTGAACGTCACCGGGTGGCGGTAGTTCGGCGAGGTGACGAAGGTGCCGAGCCGGAT
>JAABUM010002921.1_pt1 | contig 21937 bp, 17 predicted proteins | sample 5559161 | NCBI WGS metagenome assembly JAABUM01 (sample SAMN10711868, study PRJNA513369) | rock metagenome | isolation source: Antarctica rocks | place: Antarctica: Victoria Land, Siegfried Peak nord
TACGGCGCACGACGAACTTCGCGATCATCTCCGTCCCCGCACTCGCTTCAACGACGCTGTCTCCCTCGCTGACCAACGCCGCCTGTTCCAGGAGCGCTGGGGCGCGGTTTGTGCGCTGTTCCAGGCTACCTAACCACCCCGGCCCCTGCTCTCCCCCAGGCCAACGCCGCCTGCCGCCCCTGTGCGGTCTGAAACCTGACGCTTCCCTCAAGACAGCTAGGGGATCAACTCGCCTTTGCCACGGCCAGTAATCGGGTGCTTGTCACTGAAGACTAGGCAGGGGGCGGCAGCACAGGAGACGCCGGGGCAGGGCGCTCCACCACGCGGGTGCGCAGCGTTACCTCACCACGTTTGTGGGCCAGCGCCTGCTCAAGACTGACGATCAGGGCCTCCTCGAAGCTCGTTTCCTGTGCTACCATCGCTATCCTTCTTTCAACGCCGCCACGAGGCGCCGGAGTCGCCGCTTTGTCGCCTCAGACAGGGTGGCCTGTGCGCTTTTCGCATATGCCAATCAGTATGCCATCTCTTGCTGATCTCCACGCTACGCCAGAACAGCGTGTGCTCTGTCCGCGATCATAGCAGAACAGCGGCGCAGGCCACGGGACATCTCAAATGTGGCCTCGTCCGCCTCTGGAGCCACCACGGAAAGAGGCTGCGCCAAACGTGCCTAATGAGTGAGCCCCTTGCACATCGGCGGCTCGTGTTCACCGCGTAACACGACTATCCAGTCGCCATCGCTGGGTGTCCGGAGCTGCCAGGTCTGGCCATCTGGGGCCACCCCGGCGTCGTGGTGGGCGCCGTCGCGGGGGGAGATCCATGTGCCACGCACGGGTGTGGGCAGGCCAGCCAGGCGCAGGGTGATCGTCTGTTCCATGGGGATGTAGACGATCGCGGCTGTGCCATCCTCGGCGCGATCGGCCACGACGGTACGGCGCGCGTCGTCCCGGCCAGGCTGCGTCACGATCATCTCCGGCGCGGGGCGCAGCAGCCACCATGGCAGAGTATTCAAGGCGTCTATCAGCACGGTCATCTGAGCCGAGCCCGGCATGGCCAGCGCCTCACGCCATGCCAGCGGCACCCCCGTGTCCTTGTGTGCCATGGGGGCCTCCGTGCCCTCACTCCAGCTCCACACGCCATGGGCGCCGTAGCAGACGCCGGCCGGCGGCGAGGCGAGCACGCTCCAGTAGCTGGCCCGCCGCACGGCAAAGTCATCGAAGGGGCGCTGTGAGTGGTAGGCGATGTGGCCTTCGTAGGGTGGCTCCAGGTTGATGATGGGGCGGGCGGGCGCGTCACGCCACGCGGTGCTGGGCGGACCTTCGGGGATCCAGCGTAGGAAGGTCTCGTCGTCACCATGGGCGCTCTGATAGCCCAGCACGGTCAGCCACGGCTCGCCGGCGAACGCATCGAATGGCCAGTTCATGCCGTAGGGGTGCAGGGTCAGCGGCGGGTACGGCGGCTCAGGGAAGACGGCACGGCCCACCTGCCGCCAGTACTCGGCCCCGTCGCCGGTGAAGTTGGCCTCGGCGATCAGGTCCCACAGCACGTGGTGCCCGCCGTAACGGGCGACAATATAGCGGGCCAGCACGATTACCTGATCCTGGGGCAACCCGTGGCCTGGGTTGAGCGGCGTGTCCTTGCCCGCGTGGATGACCAGCGGCACGGCCAGCAGCCCGTGGGCGTTCATGGCGTCGGCGCGCTCGTCTAGGCGCTGAAAGAAGAGTGGGTCAATGCTGATGCGCTCGACGCCGCTGTAGGCGGAGCGGCCCTCGGCGTTGTAGGCAACCGAGCGGAACGGCGTGGAGAGATACTGCACCGCCGTAAACTTCTTGGCCGCGCGATCGGCCAGGTAGACCTCCCATTCTTGGGGCGTTGACAGCAGCGGACCGAGCCAGCACGTGTCGGCCAGGTAGAAGAACGGCGTGCCATCGGCGTGAGCCAGGGAGTGGCCCGACGGCGCAACGTCCACCCGCCCATGGCGGTAGAGCAGGTTGTCGCCGGCGTAGGCCACGCAGGAGAACGAGCCACTCTGACCATCCAGCCCAGGAGTGGCCGGCGTGCCGTGGGTAGTGTAGCTCCAGGTTCCTGTCTCGTCGGGGCTGAAGCGGGCTCGCCAGGTCCACCCACCTTCCCAGAAGGCCTCGACGGCATGGCCCTTGCCCGACGGCGCGCGGAGGTCAACACGCAGACGCACCGTGTGGACCGGGTCGGCGATCTCCTGGCTGCTCTCAAACTGGCCCTCCCAGCGCCCCCACTGATGAACGGCCGCCGTGTGATCCTGTTGCTGCACGTTATTGCCTCCCTCAAGCGCCTCTACGTTGGGTTGCTCTCTATGCGCGCCGCGCCTTCGCGCGGCGGGGACACCTGCTTCTTAGGCGGCTCCCCGTGCGGCGGGGACACGGGCCAGAGCAGTTCGGCCACGGTCCGACGCCGTGTGGTGATCGCCCTTGCCGTGTAGCCCCACCAGCCCTAGATCTTCCCACACATCTTGCATGAAATTGCATGACACTCATGAGATTGAGCGGGTTGGGGCCATTCTCACTCTTTGGGCCCGCTTTGTCAAGGGGGAGCAGGGCTCATTGGGCAGCTCGGGTGGGGCCAAAGGTCCTACCCAAGAGGTGACTATTGGCGCTGTTGGCCCCCGCTGGGGCGGCGTATGCTGGTGAGGTAAAGCACGGGCCACCTACAAGCAGGCGTGCGCGCCGCCAGGGCGCCACACGGCCGTAGGCTGGCCAGGGCAATGAAAGGAAACAGGGAGAGACCATGGGTAAGATCAAGACGCTGGCCAGTGTTGTGCTAATGCTGTTGCTCGCCTTGGGCGCCGGGGGCGTTCTCACGGCGGTCATCCTCAACGCGGCCCAGGCCCAGCAGGAGCGCCTGGCCAGCGCTCAGCAGGCCGCCCCCGCGGCGGCGGTGGCTCAGCAAGCCGCCCTAGAGACGACAAGGGGCATGGCGGACTCCATAGCTGGCGCGACCAAGGCACAGCCCGCCGCGGCGACCAAGAGCGCGGCTCAGCGGGCCACCAGCGTCTACCCTGCCGGCGCGTTCTCCACCGGTGAGACAACCACCCCCGATGGGCTGAAGCTGCTGCCCTACACACTCGACCACGGCGTCAAGGTCTTCCACCTGACCACCGTGCGCGTCCACTGGAAGACCGGCGACGGCCAGACCTATGAGGCCTGGACCTACAATGGCGCCGTGCCCGGCCCGACGATCCGGGTCAACGAGGGCGACCGCGTGCGCATCATGGTCAAGAACCTGCTGCCCGAAGGCACCACGGTGCATTGGCATGGCCTGGAGGTACCCAACGCCATGGATGGCGTGCCCATGGTGACGCAGAAGCCGATCATGCCCAACCAGACCTTCACCTATGAGTTCACCGCCACTCCGGCCGGCACGCATATGTACCACACGCACATGCACACGTTGTTGCAGGAGCCAAACGGCCTCTACGGCCCCTTCATCGTGCTGCCCCGGCACACGGCGGCCCAGCACATTGACCGCGAGTTTACCATGATGATCGCCGATGGCCCGTTGGGCTACATCATCAACGGCAAGTCTTTCCCGGCTACCCCGGCGTTCAACGTCAAGCTCGGCGACTGGGTGCATATCCGCATCATGAATGTGGGCGACATGGCCCACCCGTTCCACATGCACGGCTACGACTTTGCTCTGACCAACAAGGATGGTCAGCCGCTGCCCCAGGCCAGCACGCAGAACACGGTTGACCTGAACCCTGGAGACACCGACGACCTGGTCTTCCACGCGGACCGCCCCGGCGTGTGGGTGTTCCACTGCCATATCCTGTCCCATGTGGAGCAGGCCGATGGGACTATGTATGGCATGATCCAGGCTATCGTGATCAAATAGCGGGGCCAGTAAACCGCGCCCTGCTTTAGCTGGGCAGCCGGGCCAGGCGCAGCCGAGCGTCCAGGGCCAGCGCGCCGGCGCCGGCGGCGCGCACCACCACGGGGTTCATGTCCATCTCGGCTACCTCGGGGATCTCCTCCACCAGCCGCGAGAGGCGTAGAAGCAGCTCACGCAGCGCGGCCACATCGGCGGGCGGGCTGCCCCGGTAGCCCCGCAACAGCTTGGCTACCTTGACGCTGTTGATCAACTCGTCGGCGTCCAGGTCGGTCAGCGGGTGGACCCGGAAGGCCACATCGCCCAGGGCTTCCGCCGTCACACCACCTGAGCCGAAGGCGATCAGCGGGCCAAAGATAGGGTCGCTGACCACCCCGACCAGGCACTCCACGCCGCCGGTCAGCATCGGCTGCACCAGCGCGCCATCCATCGCCCCACCGTGGCCCGCCGCCTCCAGCGCCTCGGCGATAGCCTGATAGGCCTCGGCGGCGGCCTCAGGGGTGCGGATGCCCAGGCAGACGCCGCCCACATCTGACTTGTGCAGGATCTTGCGCGAGACCAGCTTGACGGCCACGGGCGGCCCGATGCGCTGGCAGGCCTCGGCGGCCTCCTGGGGTGAGGTGACCACCATGCCCTCGGGAGTGGCCACACCGTAGGCGCGCAGGATTGCCGCCACCTCACTCGGCTCCAGCCAGGGCTTCTCCTCCCGCTCCAGGGCGCGGTCAGCCACGGCCCGCGCCGCCGCGGAATCAATCCCCGGCAGGGTCGGCGTCTCACCGGCGGGGCGGCGCAGCCAGGCCCCATGGGCGGCGGCGTGACCCAGCGCCCGCGCCGCCGCCTCTGGAAATGTGTAGGAGGGGATCGCCGCCGCGCCGCGCAACGCCTCGGGCATACCCTGGGCGCCCACAAAGCAGGCCAGCACCGGCTTGCCCGGCGTTGGGTCGCACGCGGCCACCAGCGCGCGGGCCACGTCGTCGGCCTGGGTGACCAGGGGCGGGATGAATAGCACGATCACCGCGTCCACACCCGGGTCGTTCAGCATGTGCCGCAGCACCTGCCCGTAGTTCTCAGCGGGGCTAGAGGCCAGCATATCCACGGGGTTGCCCACCGACGCCTCAGGGGGCAACAGCGCGCGCAGCGCTGCCCCCGTCTCGTCGGCCAGCGGGGGCAGGCGCAGGCCGTTGGCCTCGCAGGCGTCGGCGCACAGGATGCCCAGGCCGCCGGCGTTTGTAATCACGCCCACGCGGTTGCCCGTGGGTAGCGGCTGGTTGGCCAGCAGCGTGGTCACATCGAACAGCTCCTCCAGGGTGTCACAGCGGATCACGCCAGCCTGGCGGAACAGGGCGTCCACCGCCACATCCGAGCCAGCCAGGGCCGCCGTGTGCGAGGCTGCCGCCCGCTGCCCAGCGCCACTGCGCCCGCCCTTGACGGCCACGATGGGCTTGCGCGCACCCACCCGCCGGGCGATGCGGGCAAAGCGCCGCGGGTTACCAAACGACTCCAGGTACAGCACGATCACCTTTGTGGCCGGGTCGTCCTCCCAGCGCTCGATCAGGTCGTTCGAGGAGACATCGGCCTTGTTGCCGATCGAGACAAACGAGGCGACGCCGATGCCCAGCGCCCGCGCCTGCTCCAGGATGGCGATGCCCAGCGCGCCCGACTGCGAGGAGACCGACACAGTGCCCGGCGGGGGCAGCGTGGGGGCGAACGTGGCGTTCATGGCCCACTCGGCGTTGTTGACCAACACGCCCATGCAGTTGGGACCGATCAGCCGCGCGCCACGCCCGCGGCACAGCCGCAGCAGCTCATCCTGTTGGCGGCGACCCTCCGCCCCCATCTCGGCAAAGCCCGCCGAGATGACGACCAGCCCACGCGCCCCGGCGTCCAGGCTCTCCCGCGCGGCAGCGTACACATGGGCCGAGGGCACCACGATAATAGCCAGATCAATAGGATCGGGGATGGCCGCCACGCTGGGGTAGGCGCGCACCGAGGCGATAGCCTGGGCCGTGGGATTAACCGGGTAGACGGGGCCGGGGAACCCACCCTTCAACAGGTTGCGAAACAGCTCGTGGCCGATGCTGCCGGCGCGGCGTGACGCGCCGACCACGGCGATTGCCCGCGGCCGGAAGATCGGCTCCAGCGAGGCGCTGGCCGCCACGTGCATGCGCGCGTCGGCGTTGGCCACATAGGCCGCGCCAGGCCGCAGGTCCACGGTCACCTCCACCTCGCCGCCTTCCCAGGTGCGGGTCAACTGAAAGCCCAGGCTTTGCAGCAAGCTCAGCATCGTCGTGTTAGAGGCCAGGACGAGCGCGAGGAAGCGTGTGATGCCCTCGGCGCGCGCATCGCGCGACAACAGCTCGAACAGCGTCGTGCCAATGCCCCGCCCCTGCTGGGCGTCGTCCACGGCGATGGCCATCTCGGCTACCAGCGGGTCACGCAGCCGGGAGTAGGAGGCCACGGCCACCACGCGGCCCTCTAGCTGGGCCACCAGCACATGGCCAGCCAGCACAACATCCATCGTGCCGTGGCCCATCAAGACGCCCGCCGAGTGGAAGCGCAAGGTCCGGCTGTGCGGCGATAGGCGCTCAAACAGGGCTTCAACGCCCGCGCGATCATCTGGAGCCAACGGCCTGATCAGGACCTGCCCGCCGTCACGCAGCAAGGCGAACTCACCGGCTAGCGTATTCATGCCCTTCTTCTCGCTGGTTGGTGTGCTATCCGTCTCCGGCTCTTATGTCAGACTGGCAAGCCGTGGGCCTGAACGACGCGCGAGATCTGGCCAACCACCGCTCCATTATACCCGCGCGCCTGGCCTAGCCCCGGCGGGGCCGCTCGCCCGGTGACCTTATTACCCCCGCCACTGACCAGGCACGGGCAGTCTATGGCTGCGCTGATGGCACGCTCCTTGCCAGTGATTGTTCAACAACTCACGGAGAATGTAGCTGTGAGGGTGCAGTGCAAGAAGGAGCTACTCATGCTGAAGAAGTCGGCTGACATGGGACAGACGACCAAGACACAGGCGACGGAGTTTGCCGTGAATAAGACGCGGCGCCTGGCATTCACCCGAACCGGTGACCAGGGGTGGCAGGCCGTGGACGTGGAGCACATCGCCGCCCTGGAGACGCTGGAGCGGGTGAGCCACACGAAAATTGGGGAGAATTGGTTCTCCGTCTACCAGGCTAACGGTCAGCATTAAAACCTACCGGCGCGTAGGTCTGGCACGACATTATGGGCGCTTAGTTCGCTCAAAGCCAGGCAACAGGGGTTACCAATCAAGGGGCCTATAGAAACGCGGGATGTTCCGCACTGCTATAGGCCCCTTAGATTGTCTCGATCAGATAGATCGTCGGGGTGAGGCCGCCCACCACAATGACACTGCTGGAGAAAAGCCGCCACCCGCCAACGGCCAGGCTCCTCTCCAGCAGCGTCTTCTCCGCCGTGACGATCGCGCCGCGCCCGCCTGGCCGAACCACGCGATGCAGTTCGGCGAGCAGGCGGGGGTAGAGCGCCCGGTTGGCCTCATGGCTACCGGTGCGGCGGCCGTAGGGCGGGTTGCAGGCTATCACATCAGCCGCCGCGGCGTCCAGAGGTAGGGCGGTGGCGTCCCACACGGCCAGCCTGGCGGGAGTGCCAGCAAGGCTGATGGTGGCGCGGGCAACCGCGCGGGGCTCTATGTCGCCGCCCAGCAGGAGGGCCGGCGCCGGCAGGGCCAGTACACGTTCGTGGAGCAGCGTGCCGGCCCCGCACAGGGGGTCGAGAAAGACATCGCCGCCGGGTGGGGCCAACAGGCGGACCATCGCGGCGGCGACGGTGGCGTTGAGTGAGGCCGGCACGTCGCCCCCTGCCAGCGGGCGCTTACCCAGGGGCGGCGACCACAGCCGTACACCCAGGTAGGCGTTGGCCAGCGGCCCAGGGCCAGACCCGGCGGGCAGCACCTCCAGGGTGAGCGGGAGCCTCTGACTGGCCCGAGGCTGGTCCGTGCTGATCCCCAGGTGGTCCAGAGCAGCGACCGCCCGCGTGCGCAGGGCGTCGCGGTTGGCCACGCCAAGTCCAAGGCGCACGTAGGCCGCACTGGCCTTCAGGCCGGTCAACCGCTCCCAGAGGGCCAGTGCAACTGCCAACGCGGGGGCTGACGCGGGGGCGCCCAGCTCGGGCAGCGGGCCAGCGTCGAGCAGGAGGTCCTCAATGGTGCGCAGGGCGCGCAGCGGAGCCAGCGGGCCGTTCCACTCGACCAGCAGGCGGCCGGTCATGAGCCGAGCCGGCCCTACCACCGCGCCCAGGGCGGCCAACTCGGCGGCGGCGATCTCCTCTAGCCCCGGCACGACGCGGGCGAGCAGGGCGGCAGTGACCGTGGCCGGTAGGGCAACCCCACTGGTGGGGCGGACAGAGCTGGGGAAGGGGGCAGCGCCGGGCAGCGCCCCAGAGGCAGAGGCGAATAGCGCGCGCAGGTGGGGGCGGTCCTGGGCGGCCAACAGGCGCAGGTGGGCGGCCACGCCGTCGGCCAGGGGTGTGGCGGCAAGCAGGGTGGCCAGCGCGACGCTCTGCACATCGCGCCGCTCGTCGTCCAGCAAGTGAACCAGCACAGCATGGGCGGCGGGATCGCCCAGGCGGCGCAGCCCAGCAACGGCGTGCAAGCGGGTGCGTGGGTCGGGGTCGGCGGCCAGGCCGCCCAGCAGGGCGCCGTCGCCGGGCTGGTCGGGCCGGGCAGTGCCGGCGAGCACATAGGCGCAGGCCCGCCGACAGGGCACCGGGCACGGAGAGGGGCCGGCGGAGGGCGCCAGCGCCGAGCCCAGATGGGCGGCCACGGCGGCTGCGCTGGCCCCGTCCCAGCGCAGCAGGGCCTGGCTGGCCCGCGACCGAGCCGGACCATCGCCAGCGTGCAGGAGGGGCAGCAGCGCGGCGATGGCGGCGGGGCGGGGCAGGTGATCCAGGGCGACCAGCACAGGGGTGACCAGATCTGGAGGCGCGACGGCCAGGTGGGCAGCCAGGGCAGCCACGGCGGCCTGCCCGCCGATCTGGGCGGCTGCCCAGGCCGCCGCGCGGGCTACCCGCTCGTCGGGGTCGGTCAGCCGCGCCATGATCGGCGGGAGCTGAGCGGATGCGCCGATGCGGCCCAGAGCCCACAGCGCGGCAGCCACCACGTCAGGGTCGGCGTCGGTGAGCAGCGCGGTTAGGTCAGCCTCAGCCGCGGCCAGGCGGACCTGGCCAGCCGCGCCGGCGGCGGCTTTGCGCCGCGCCACGCTTCGGCTGCGCAGGCCAGCCAACAGGGCATCAGGATCAGGCAGGTCCGCGGCGGCAGGCTGGGGGCGGCCAGGGCGGGCCATCACCCGTCCCCCGCCGCCAGAGGGCTGGCGCGCAGGTCATGCAGCAGGGGCCACAGGCAATAGATGGGCAGCGCGACGAAGTAGGTGAGCAGGCTGCGCCAGCCGAAGGCCAGGGGCACGAGGGCCAGGGCCAGGCCGGCGCCGGGGTGACGGCGGCAGGCGCGGGCGTACCACAGCACACAGGCCCCCAGCGCGGCTAGCTGCAGGGCGGAGTACAGCCCACGAGGCCCCAGGGGCAGCCAACCATGCACGACCAGGCCGATCAGGCCGGCGCCCAACGGGAACATGGGGTCGAGCAGGGGACCAAGCACACCGTGAAACCAGGCCTGGGGGGAGTGCAGCACGAAGGGCAGGTTGAGCAGGCCAAACACGGCAGCCATCACGGCGACCTGGCGTAGAGCCGCCCGCGGGCCACGGGCGCGGACGACCAGGACGATCCAGAAGACGGCAAAGAACCAACTCTGCTGGCGGGCAGCCAGGGCGGCGCCCATCAGCAGAGCGGAGAGCCACGGGCGACGCCAGGTTGTCCAGGCGGCCAGGATCAGGAACAGATCCAACGCGTCGGATGAGCCGGAGACGACTTGATCCCACAGGGCGATGTTGGCCAGGGCTATGGGTAACAACCAGGGGCGCCAGCGGCGCGGGGACCACCAGGCTAGCAACGCATAGCAGCCCAACAAGCACACCAGGTAGAAGCTGCTCAGATCGCGCCAGCCCAGGGCCACAAAAGGGGCGGTCAACAGAAAGGCGCCGGCGGGGTAGCTAAAGTAGGACTCAAACTCGCGTGGATGCTGTTGGCGCGCGGCCCGCGCTCGGGCAAAAGCGGCCTCTAGCTGGGGCCGGCTGGGGTAGATCGCCACACCGGCAAAGGCCCCCGCCCGCAAGGGCGTGGTGTAGCGACCAGTCAGGCCATGGCGGGTGAAGCAATCCACCACGGAGAAGTCGGCGTAGGGGTCGCGCCCCCGCAGAAAGAGGTCCGTGGCACAGGAGGTGATGGTCACGGCGTCGTTCTGATAGTGCCGTGGTTGGGCCAGACCGGCGGGCACGGCGGCCAACTGCCCGGCCCCGTGGACAGCCAGGGGCAGGATCAATGCAAAGCCCAGAATGGCCAGCCGCCGGCCATGGGGGGCCAGGGCGCGCAGAGGGCCAGGCATAGCCGAGCAGCAACATAGGGTGAACAGGGCCAGGCCGCAGAAGAGCAGGGCCACGATAGCCAGAATCGCCCCGTGGCGGACCAAGCCAGGGCGCACGTAGGGGGCCAGCAGCTGCACGCCGCCGAAGCAGGCCACGCCGCCCAGGTAGAGCGCCAGCCGCAGGGTGGCCACGGGGTTCCCGGCGGGGAGCACGGCGTCCAGACGGCTGGCCAGCCACGCCAGGAGAGAGCCGGGCAGCGGGCGGGGGACGGCCCGCGGTGGGGGCGGGGTCATGGCGCTCAGGCCCATGCGTCGGCGGCCTCGGCGTCGGCGGCCGCCGGGTTGGGGCAGTGATCGGAGCGCCGGGACGGTAGAGCGACGACAACGGCCCACAGGCAGAACGTGGCCAGGGGCATCAGGTAGGTGAACAGGCTGCGGTACGCCAGGGCCAGCGGGGCGAGGGCCAGCACCAGGCCGGTGGCGGGGTGGCGGCGGCAGACGCGGGCGTACCACAGGGCAGCGCCGGCCAGGGCCACCAACTCCAGGGCGGTGTAGACGCCGCGCGGCCATAGCGGCAGGAGGTCCTGGCGGCCCAGCGCCACCAGGCCGGCGCCCAGGGGAAACATAGGGTCTTTGAGCGGGCCAAGCACGCCGTCTACCCAGGCCCCCGGGGCGGGCAAGAAGTAGGGCAGGTTGACCGCGCCAAAAACAGCGGCCATGATGGCCACCCGCTGGGCCAGCGCGCGCGGCCCATAGACGCGCCCAACCAGGATGGCATAGAAGAGGGCCACAAACCAGCCTTGCTGGCGAGCAGTCACGGCGGCGCCCATCAGCAGGGCGGAGAGCCAGGGGCGCCGCCACAGCGACCAGCCAGCCAGGATCAGGAACACATCCAGCGTATCCGAGGCCCCGCCGGAGACCTCGTCCCACACGGCCACGTTGCCCAGGGCCAGTGGCAACAGCCAGGGCCACAGGCGGCGGGGCGTCCACCAGGCGATCCACAGGTAGGCCAGAACGATCCACAGCAGAAAGTAGCTGCTCAGATCGTGCCAGCCCAGGGCGATGAAGGGGGCTACGAAGACGAAGGCCCCAGCCGGATACGAGAAAAGGGACTCGAACTCGGCGGGCCGCTGAAGATGCAGGCGTTTAGCCCGATCAAACACGCGCCGCAGGTCGCCGGCATGGGGGTAGTAGGGGTAGGAGCGGATACCGGCGTACTCTCCGGCCTGCAGCGGGGTGGTGTAGCGGCCATTGAGGCCATGCTGGGAGAGGCAATCCACCAGGTAAAAGTCGGTGTAGGGGTTGCGGCCCCCCAGGGCCAGGCGGGCGGCGCAGGAGATGTTTGTGATCGCGTCGTTCTGGTAGTGGTGGGGTTTGGCCAGGTCACGGGGGTACTGCGCGATCACGCCCACGCCGAAGACGCACAACCACAGCACGGGGACCAGGCCCAGGGCGACCAGCCACCGGCTATGCGCCAGCAGCCGGCTCGGGGGCCCCGGCGTGGTGGCGCGGCAGGCGCCCAGGAAGAGCAGCAGGCCGATGACCACGCAGAGGGTGATCAGCACCGTGCCGGGGCGGCGGTCCAGGCCGTCGCGCATCCAGCGGCCAATCACGGTCACCGCGCTAAAGCAGGACAGTCCGCCAAGGTAGCCGACGAGGCGCAGGTTCCACACCGGCCCCTCGTCGGGCACACAGGCCCAGAACCTGGAGGCCAGCGAACGGGCCAGTCCTACCGGCCTGGGCGGAGTGGTTAGCTCAGAAGACAACGGGGATCTGGCCAACGCACAGCACCTTATTGCCCGCCCGCAAGCGGCGGGGTCCGCTTGCGGAGATCACAGTGAGGGGCAGCCGGGGGTCCGTCGGCGTGGCGGCGGAGGGCGAGGAACCGGACACCAGGTTGACGGCCACGCAGGTGGAACTGACACCCGCCTCGGTAGCCCCAAGGCCCATGCTGGTGCTGGAGACGGCCACCACCTGACCGGGCCGCCACGCCGTGGTAGGCAGCCACGCCAGGGCCGACTGCCGATCAAAGCGCCAGGCCAGGCGGCCGTCAACATCGGTCAGATAGGTGGTCATGGTCAGCGCGCGGGTGACCTGATGGAGGGGGGTCCAGTAGGTGGTCAGCACCACATCGGGGACGCGCAAATTGACCACCTCGCGGCGGCTGATCGTGTAGCCCAGCAGCAGCAGATCGTCGCCCGCGCGCACGCGCAGCGGGTGGGCCATGGCCGGCTGGGCGGGCAGGGCGAAGCGATAGAACGCGGCGGGCAGGCGCGGCACGGCGGGGGCGGCCGAGCCAGGGCGGCGGCGCAGCAGCAGGTAGCCATCATCGGCAAACAGGATATCCCAGCGGCGCGACCCCAACAGGCCCATCACGCTGGCCTTAAGGCCGTTGGGATCGGTGGGGATGGGGCTGGCCGAGACGTCCAGGGCCACATAGTCGGCGTCGCGCGTATCAGGGAACAGGTAGATGCCCGCGCGGTCGCTGAGGTGGGGGTTGAGCGTATCCTGGGCCGAGACGGCGGCCTGGGGCGGGATCAGGGCCAGCATGCGCTGGCCCAGGCGCACGTGCTCTGTAATGGCCGGCCACTCCAGGGCAGCGGAGAGCGGGGTAAAGCCGTTGACCCGCGCGTTGGCTATGCTGAGCAGCAGCAGCAGGCAGCCCCCGGCGGCCAGGGCAGGGCGGCGGGGCAGGCCGCGCCGTCCGGCCCAGCGGACCAGCCGGGCCAGGCCAAAGACCGAGGCAGCCATGACCAAGCCCACGAACTCGGCGGAGTAGTGGCCCAGGCCACCGTACATATGCTGATCCACGGTGAACAGGATGAGCAGGAAACTGGGTAGGCTGATGGCCAGGGTGAGCGGGCTGAGCAGAGCCAGGTAGGCCGACGGGGCGAACAGGCGCTGCAGGAAGCCCCGTTTGGGCGCACCCAGGACCACCCCGGCCAGCCGGTCGGGGTGGCCGGCCCAGTAGCGCAGCACATCGGTGGCGGTGACCTGCCGATAGCTGTTGGGCGCGGTGAAGCTTTGGTCCATAAAGCGGGCCAGGTAGGGGCTGGTCTGCACGGCGCTGTGCTGCGAACGCTGCGCGGCGGGCACGATGACCAGCACGGCCAGCAGGGTCCATAGCGCGGCCAGGCTAGCCACGGGCAGGGCGACGCGGCGGGGCATACCGCGCCGCAGGCTCCACAGGGCCAGCAGGGCTACCACAAAGCCGATCTCCTCCTTGCAGGCGGCGGCGGCCAGCGCGGCCAGGATGAAGGGCAGGGCGCGCCGCTGGTCAGCGAAGTCCAGCGCCCACAGCAGCAGCGCCGCCGTCAGGGTGACCGGGTGGAACTCATAGAGGTTGGCGGCCTGCAGGGCGGGGAAGAGCAGGTAAGCCAGGGGGAAGGCCAGCTCGGCCAGGGCGCTGCCCGGCAGATGACGGCGGGCCAGCTGGCGCAGGGGCAGGGCGCCGGAGGCCAATACCAGCGTCTGCAGCGCCAGCAGGAAAGGGGGGTGCTGGTAGAGCAGATAGAGCAGCGAGATGGGCAGCAGGATCGGCTCGACGTGGAAGGAGAGGCGCGTGTCAGTGCCGAACGCCTCCACGATCAGGCGCTGGCGCATATTTGTGAAGTGAAAGGGGTGGCCGTGGGCGGTGTTCCACACGGCCTGCTCCATGTTGCCCATATCCAGGGCGTGCATCAGGAAGGCGTCGTAGCGCCGCAGGCAGAGGGCGCACACGACCACAACGTAGGTGACCACCATGGCCCAGAACAGCACGGAGACAGCCAGATCTCGCCCGCGCGCCCGCGCGCTAGACAAGGAGGCGCCCCGGGGGTAGACCGTGTGTACTGGCGTCGTAGAGGCGGTGGCGGACATGCGGCAGCTTCCCTCGACCCGTCGGTGACTACAGGCGCCGGAGGAGAGGCCTGCTGGCGCTGGGATGCGGGACGGGCACTCCACACCACGCCCGTTAGGGACGGAGCGCCGCGGAAGATCCGCCACGCCTTCTAGTGTAGGGCCGACGTCGCCTGAACGCAACCGTTCCAGTCACCCTGCGCCTGAATATGCGCCAGGAAAGCAGGCGCGTGGCGATCGAGACGCGGGGAGGGCTCCTCTGTTATGTAAACTATGCTCTGGTATCACTGGGCGCTGGCGGGAAGGGGGATACAGACCCATCCGTGGCGCCTCGTAGCAGATTAGGGAACGACGGGTCAGGCGATCCAGGATTGCAGGTCGGGCATGGCCGGGTGCTGACGCAACCGGTTGAGCGCGCCGATCTCGATCTGCCGGGCTCGCTCGCGGGTGATCCCCAGAGAGCGGCCGGTCTCCTCCAGGGTATGGGGGTGACCGTCGAAGAGGCCAAAGCGTAGCTCCAGCACGCGGCGTTCGCGGGGCAGCAGCACGGCCAGGAGCGCGCGCACATCGGCGCCCAGGAGGGTCTCGCTGGCCCGCTCGTAGGGCGAGGTGGCGTTAGGGTCCTCGATCGTGGCCGTGATGGCCCGCTCCTCGTCGGCGCCCAACTCCACATCCAGGGAGAGCGGCTGCTGCACCACGTTGAGCACGGTGGCCACCTCGGCGGGCGACAGGCCCACCTCGGCGGCCACGGTTTCACCAGCGGGCTCCTCGCCGAACTCCTGATGCAGGCGGCGGGCGGCCTCGGCCACGGCGGCGTGGCGGCTGACCACATGGACAGGCACGCGGATGGTGCGGCCCTGGTCAATCAAGGCACGGGAGATTGACTCCCTGATCCACCAGACAGCATACGTGCTGAAGCGATAGCCCTTGCGGTAGTCGAACTTACGGGCCGCGCGCATCAGGCCCAGGCTGCCCTCCTGCACCAGATCCAGCAGGTCCAATCCACGGTTTGTATACCCCTTGGCCACGGAGACCACCAGGCGCAGGTTGGCCGCGACCAGGTGATGGGCGGCCTCTTCATCGCCCTCGGAGACGCGCTGGGCCAGCGACAGCTCCTGCTCAGGCGTGAGCCGGGCCACCTGGCCAATGCTCTGCAGATAGGCGCGCACATTGGGGTCGTCGTCACCGGCGGAGACCAGGCGCTTCTCCGACGCCTCGGGGCGCATGGGCCGGCGGCGCTCTCCGGCCTGGGCAGCAGGCCGCTCGGTGTTCCGCACGGGACGGAGAGCAGCGGCCGCCGTGCTACTACCCTGCCGCCGGCCACGGCGGGCAGGCCCACCCAGGGCCGCCCCAATCTCGCGTTGCTCCGCTACCGCGCTCACCATCCGTCACACCACCCTCTCTCACGATTTCCGAGGTCCATACCGCCGTGATCGGCGGCGCCTCGGCGCGCCTTCGCCTCTCGAATCCTCAGCGCTAGCGGCGGCCAAAGGTCCCTCCACACACCACCAATGCCTGCTATAACACGGCACAGCCCCAATCTATTCCGTGCCCAGGCCAACGGCAGGCTGAGCGGAGTGACCACCTCACAATGGCCCCGCTCTCTGCTACCTCAGGCGCGCCTGAGGGTTCAGGGCTCTCAGGAATCGGGGCGCCTTGACACCATTCCTGAACCCTACCTACACTGATAGGAAAGGGTGGCCCGCCTTTGTCAGGGGGTCGGGTAACGAGGCGACGGCGGAGGAGACGGCAGGTGGGCAAGATCCTGGCGCGGATGCGCGAAGACATCTCGATGGCCTTTGAGAAAGACCCGGCGGCGAAAAACGTCTTCGAGGTGCTGCTGTACCCTTACCTGCACGCGCTGTGGCTGCACCGACTGGCCCACGCGCTGTACCTGCGCGGCTGGCCGTTCCTGCCCCGCTTCATCGCCCAGTTCGCCCGCGTGGCGACGGGGGGCATCGAGATCCACCCCGGCGCGACAATTGGCCGGCGCTTCTTTATTGACCACGGCACCGGCGTGGTGATCGGCGAGACCGCCGTGATCGGCGATAACGTGATGATCTACCACCAGGTGACCCTGGGCGCGCTGGGCTGGTGGAAAGACATGAAGCGCGTGGGAACCAAGCGGCACCCCACCGTCGAGGACAACGTGATCATCGGCTGCGGGGCCAGCATCCTGGGGCCGGTGACCATCGGCGCGCACGCCAAGATCGGGGCCATGTCCCTGGTGATCGAAGACGTGCCCCCGTACTCGGTGGTGATGGGCCCACTGGGCACGATCCTCACTCCGCAGGACCGCAGGGAGCGCCGACCCGAGGAGCAGAGTGCCTACAAAGGATAGGGGCGCCTGCTCCCGCTCTTCCGTTCGCGCATGCTCACGGCGCTGTTGCCGGCTTTTCAGCACAGTGGTCCACGCTCCACGCTGTCCCACAAAGGCAAGGCTGTACAGCCTTGCCCTAATCACGCCCTAGAGCCTCGGTGGAGATACAGCCTCAGATGACTCTCGCGGCCAACACACTGCTCTCGGCCTCGTGTGTATATATAAAACTACGGTACCGATTGGTCGCTTATTATATACGGTGACTGAATGAGCGGTGTTGTGTCAGACGAGACAATTCCGGGGCCGCCTCGCCTGATCTGTTGGCGGACCACCCACAAGGTAAGCATATGATCAAGCCAATGGGCAATTTGGTCCCGTCCTGCTACACTGACTGGGTAGGGGCAGGACCCTAATAGGCGATAACCTGGCCATGGATGAGCGAAGAGGGAGACCCGCGCATGAGTGACATATTAAACGAGGTGCTGGCAGCCAATGCGGCCTACGCGGCCAGCTTTGGCGACAAGGGCAAACTGGCCATACCACCGGCGCGGCGCTTCGCCATTCTGACCTGCATGGATGCCCGGCTTGACCCAGCCAAGTTCGCCGGACTGGCCGAGGGTGACGCACACATAATCCGCAATGCCGGCGGCAGGGCCAGCGACGACGCCATTCGCTCTCTGGTCATCTCCTATAAGCTGCTGGGCACGCGCGAGTGGTTCGTCATCCATCACACCAACTGCGGTATGGCCTCCTTCACCGACGCCGTGATGCGCGATCTGCTGGCTCACAGCCTTGAAACCGCGTCGCTGGGTCCCAACGGCTGGCAGGACACGGGCGCCGGCCCTGGCTCCTCCGAGGCCGAGTTCGTCAACTTCCTGACCTTCAGCGACCTGGCTCACAGCGTCGTGGACGACGTGCGACGCATCCGCGCCCACCCGCTGGCCCCCCGATCCATACCCATCTATGGCTATATCTACGACGTGACCAACGGGCGCCTGATTGAGGTCCCTGACGCTACCCAGGCTGGCCAAGCCAGCTAGCGTCGCCTTCTCCTTGTTGGTGGCCTGAAAGCCGGGGCGCGGCAAACACAGCGGGCGCTCCAAAGAGGGGCCGGGCAGGCAGGGGCTAGCCAATGCTGGAGATTGGGTGATCCCCCTCAGATTGGAGTGGTCACGTCCACGACGCGGTCACTGGACAGGTTCACCGAGAGATGGAGTTGGTCACCGATGGCCGCGACGTAGGCGGCCAGTGTGGAGAGATGAACACGATTGCGCTGGCGGCCCTTACCTGGCCGCCTCATCATGGTTGCGGCGGTCGCCGATTACAGGCCCGACAGTTGCGGGTCGTTTGGTAGCCGCACCTTGGCATAGATGTCGGCGACCGAGAGGGTCACGCCCAGGCAGTCCAATGTGATCGTCGCGGCGGTGCCGTAAGCCCCATAGGTCCACAGGTCGCCAGCCCGATGATAGTGCTCGACAAGGCGCGCCGTATAGTTCACGAGCAGATAGTCTTGCACGCTGGGCAGGGCGCGGTACTCGGCTAGCTTGTGGCCCCGATCGTTTTCCGCCGTCGTCTCGGAGAGGACCTCCACCAGAACGCTGGGGTGGTGAATCCGCCTCTCCTCACCGGCGGCGAGGTCACGCGGATCACAGCTCACCGCAACATCAGGGTAGCGGTAGATCGTGGCGCTCACCTGCACGCGCACATCAGGACTGTAGACGATACAGGGACTTTGGCGTAGCGCCACATTGAGCGCGGCGGAGACGTTGCTGGCCAGCGCGGCGTGGTTGTTCGTCCCACCGGCCATGCCTTCAACCTCGGGGTGGAGCGCGTAGACCCAGCCGCCCACGTACTCGTGTTTCTCCTGGCCCATCGCCTCGAAGGCCAGATACTGCTCGACGGTCATGCGCATGCGCTCGGCCCCACGGCCCCGCGTCGCCCCAGGGTTCACGGCCATCGCGCTGCCCCTCCGTCTGCGTCACTGCGCCCACTCTATACTGCCACGCCAGCCCAACTCCAGTGTACCGCAGGGATCACTGCACTACAACAGGACAGCGTACGCGGGTTCAGGGGCTAACCAATGCTGGAGGTGGCGGGGCCAGGAGACTGCGTCCGTAGGTGAGAGGTGTCGTTAACGCACAGGATCTCAGCCGCCATGGGCGGGTAGAGGGGCCAGTCCCAGCGCTCCCCCTCGGGCACAAGGCGTACCCTGGTGAGGGCACAGTAGGCGGTGTCGAACCAGCACGGCGCCGCCGGAGGGATACCCAGAATGGCCTGTAGCAGGTAGGTGATCACGCCACCGTGGGTGACTACCACCACGTGGTCGTGGGGGGCGAAACGCCCCTGGATCGTGGTCAGCAGGGTCTGGCAGCGGGCGACAAACGACGCATAGGTGTCTCCCCCGTAGTCCCAGCCATCAGGGCCAATAGCCGGCGGCAGCACGGCGCGGGGGTAGCGACGCTGAACGTCATCGCGGCCTAGGGCGCGGTGGGCATAGCTGAACCCTTCGCGTAGATCGAGCCATACCTCAATGGTAGGGATGTCGGCAACCTCGACGAGCGCCTGGGCGGTGGTCAGGGCGCGCAGCAGCGGACTGCACAGCAGGTGAGTGACGCCGGTGTCGGCGAGATGCCGGGCGGTCTGCCGGGCCTGCTGCCGGCCCAGGGGAGTCAGGTCGCCATCGGCGCCGTCCTCACACTGCCCGTGGCGCACCAGCGTGAGCTGCATGGATGCTCCTCTCTATAGTCGTGGGCGCGCGGCGGCCACTTCGTCGCGGTAGGTGGTCAGGCCGATGTTCAGCTCGGCGAGCAGGTCGCGGAAGAAAGGGCTGGCCAGCAAGTGAGCCTCGTGTTCGCGCTCGGCGATCAGCGTATCAAGGCCGCGCAACTCGTCGTCCGCGTAGCCGGGGTGGCAGATCAACTCGGTCACGCCAGCGGGCAGCGCCGTGAGCAGGGCGCGCAGGGCGGCCTGGGAGCGGCGGTGGCCCAGTACGGTGAGCACGGTGAAGCGATCGGTAAAGTAGAGGCCGCGCGCGGAGATCAGGGGGGAGACGGCGCGATCAGGCAGGTTGAGGGTCAGCCGGGCACGGGGCTGGCCGGGCAGCTGCAACACAAAACCGCTGGCCAGGCGGCGCACGGCGGGCACGCCGTAGATGTGGGCCAGGCGCAGGGTCAGGCCGGCCAGGCGGGGATACATGTGCATCTGGCAGTGGCTATCCAGGTGGGTCAGCGGTAGACCGGTAGAGAGGTACAGCTCGATCTGGGCGCGCCACTCGCGCTCCACCTCGGCCATGCTGAGTTGGCCGCGCAGCAGGCGGGCCATGGCCACGCGGGCCAGCGGGAAGCGGCCATCAGCATTAAGTAGGCTGGGCACAAGGCGCGGCGGCGAGAGCGGCTGGCCGCTGACCATGTTTAAGTGCAGGCCCGCGTCGAGGCCGGAGCCGCCCACGCGCTGCCAGGCCGCCTGGCTGGACGGCAGGTTGACCAGCACGCTGGTGGAGGTGACCACGCCGAGGGCGGCCAACTCCAGGATGCCCTCGGTGACGCCGGGGGCCAGGCCTAGATCGTCGGCGTTGACGATCAGCCGCCGCGTCTGATGGGGGCTACTCCCCGCAAAACGTTTGGGAGGCCCTACGGTCACCTGCCCACCGCCTTGAAGCGCGGTGCGGCGGCAGGATAGCGCCACACATGGCGGCGGGGATTGCCCTGCCTGGGGCGACGGTAGCAACGTGGCGTGGTCACAGAACTACCTCCTTATAGTTATAGTGGGGCCTCACCCGGCAGGCGGCGCCAAAACACTACAGGCACTCGCTGGCCATGGAATCTTGGCTACCATACGTATCATACGCGGGCTCCGCGCCCGGCCCCACCTCTAGCCGCGCAGTATCTGCCCCCGGGTGAAGGTAGCGCTGGTAAAACCGCGGACGAGACAAACCCGACTGGTCACGGAGATCATAGAGATCCTGGCGCGTGGCCGTCTGCTCCAGCGGCCATGTGCCGCCCTGGCGCCACGCGACGCCGCCCCCCGCCCCTGCCAAGGCGTCATGCGCTGGTTGGAGGTCCCACCCGATGAGCGTGTCCGGTAGCTCGTGGAGAGCGACGTAGCGCGCGGCCAGGACCTCGCCGGCGGCACACCGCAGGCTGCCCCCAACAGGCTGAGCGGCGAACACAATAACGTGAGCGCCGCCGGCCGCCCACTGAGGCCGGGAGTAGACGCCAACCAGGCGCGTCAGCTCCACCTGCAGTCCGGTCTCCTCATATACCTCACGCACGGCTGCCCGCGCGAGGGACTCGCCGTCATCCACTCCGCCTCCAGGCAAACACCACACCTCGAAATCCTCTCGTTGCGTAAGCAAGACCTGGTCAGCGTGCAGAACCGCGACGGCAACCCCCAGGGTGGGCATAAGATCAGCTCCTTTCGGTTCTCATCCTCAACAGCTCTCCTACCGTGAAACGGGCATCCTCTAGCAAAGTCCTACTGCACGGTTAGCCCGCTCACCCCGTCATGTGCTGGCTGGCGCTCGAGCGACTCAACTGGCTACACAGCCGGGCCATCCAGCGGAGGCAACCCAAGCGCCCGCGCCGCCCAGGGGAGGGCAGCACGGAGTTGTCGCAGCTGCACCATCCGCGCAGGCGACCCTGGCACGGGAGCGGGCAGGACTGCCCGCGCCGCCCAATAGCCGCTCAGTAAGGCGGCGAACCCCGGTTCGTCGGGCAAGATCTGCTCAGGTCGGGGGCCTCCTTCGGATCGGCCAGCAGGGGCAGACCTGCTGGCGGCGCCGTGGCCGTCACCCGGGCGAGCGTCTCCAGGGTGTGCTGGATGAGGGCGGGCGACCATGGAGGCGGCCAATGGGCGGCGCTGAGGTCTTCCAGGATGTGGATGGGGGAGGTCTCCGCATCCCCATTGTCCCAGCCGAGCACCGCCGGCAGGAACGGGGCGGCGATCTGACTGTAGACATGCCACTCAGCGCGCAGCCACCCGGCCGTCTGCTCGGTGGCGCCGACCTTGACGAAGGCTGAACGTCCGTGGGCATCCTCCACGAGCCAGCGCCCAGCCAGGGTATGGCCGCCGCGGACAGGCCGCCAGCTCTGGGGCTCCGTCCCCAGCATCGCCGCGACTCGCCTGCCAGTGGCTGCTGTGGGCATGTTCCCCGGTGCTGGGAATGCTGGCCCGACCATAGCGCTCCCCCCACGTTGGCTGGTTTACCCTCCGCGGCTATGCGCGGAGGCGGGTAGGCTGGCTTGCAAGCATCACCCTTGTACCGCTATTCACGGGCATCGGGGTGACCAGACCGATTATCAGCTTACCACGCAGGCTCTGGTTCCACTTGTCGCCCGGCCTAGTATTACAGCGAGACATCATGGGAGATAGAGCAAGGCTTCAAGCTGGCGCAGCCGCCGTTTGCGGTGGGAGCGGTAGGCCGTGGCTTTGCGGCGCTGCTGATAGGCCAGCAAGGCCAGGGC
>JAABUM010002923.1_pt1 | contig 21932 bp, 29 predicted proteins | sample 5559161 | NCBI WGS metagenome assembly JAABUM01 (sample SAMN10711868, study PRJNA513369) | rock metagenome | isolation source: Antarctica rocks | place: Antarctica: Victoria Land, Siegfried Peak nord
TATATGACAGCAAAGATGACTAAATGGGCGCACCGTCTTGTCGCGAATACGCTCGTAGTCCTGCACGATGCCCATACGCTGCAGCGCCATCAAGCGGCTGTACGGGTTGGAGTCCACCACCTCCGCGCTCATCTTTGCGATGCGCCCCCGTGCCCCCTGAAGGTCATGCACACATCGCTTTGTGTGTTTGAAAGGAGCCGCTTTGTGTGTTTGAAAGGAGCCGCATCACGTAGTGTATCTGGAAGGAACTGCAGCACCTCCACGCTCATCTTTGCGATCCGCCCCCGCACCCCCTGAAGGTGTGAACACAACATAATTGTTGCATGAAAGTGATGTGTCCTGTTGCTTGACGGTGCTCGAGGGTTGTCGCCTCCGCGCTGATCGTAGCGACATCGCCGACGCAGCATGCTGTGAGTGAATAAGCAGGATGAAGAAGCAAGGCGCCGACTGAAGCGTGATCACTGTGTCAGAATGGACATGTATCCGACGCAAAGCAGCCAGACATGCAACGCAAAAAAAATGCCGCCAACTCACCAGCGCAGGCAGCGGGGATGGGGCGCCGAGAGCGTCATCCAGCTGCGCGTTCAGGCGCTGCAGTTGCTGCGACAGCTTGCCCGCGCCCTGCCGCAGCGCCTCAGCGTCAACGCCGTCCAGTTGCTCCTGCAGGATGCACGCATTGGGAGATGTGTTTGCTGGAGTGACACGCGTTGCGGCGGCACATCATCTGGGTTGGGGAAGGTACATACCGCGAGGCGTTGCAGCACACACGACGGAGCGAGCCAGACTGCGCCACGGGCTGCATGCCGCTCCAGGGATGGCGGCGCGGAGGACCGAAAGCTGCATCGGAGACGTGCAATGCCTACCTCCAAGGAGTCCAGGGCCTGCTGAAGCGGCGTGGCCGCCGGCTGCTGTTGTTGCGGCATGATGCAGTCGGACCTTCAGATGTGTTTTGTGTTTGTTAGAGCGACTCGTCTGAACGAATAATGAATCTCAGATCAATGCCACCAGGAGTCTGCCGGGAGCAGCGCCGCGCAGGGAACCGCAGCTCACGACGGTCCAGAGGACAGTGGAGACGGCATAAATTTGACTGACTGCTTGCAATTGCTCTCTGGCTAGCCTCTGACATGCCGAGAGGACGATGAGTCCTGTTAGGTCCCACGTGATGTGTCAGTTCTGTGTCAATCAGGTCAGTAGGTCAGCACTGACGCACCCCCCGTGTGTGTCAGGCCCAACACTGTGCAGGACGCATAAATTGCTTGCAGTCCACCTGCGTTTCGATCTAGAGTGCCTGACGAGGGTGCGCCCCATCGCCACGTCTCTGTTGGCCGGACAGCAACGATCATGCACGCCGGGTGCGCTCCTCTGCTGCGTGGTTGCATTCTTACGCTCAGTGGGACATTCTAAGTTTACGGATCGGAATTCGCTGACATGTTCCTGCCACACTCTGCATAGACGTCCCTCATCAGTGAGGTGCACCTGCAGCCTGCAGAGCTGGGTACGCGCCTCAGATTGCTGTGGCATGTTGCCTGCAGGCTGCACGATGCGCAGGCAGGATGCATCCTGCCGCATGCACGTGGCAGGTATGCCGTCACCCTGCTGCCGGCACATGCAGCATGCGCAAGCCGCGGCTTGTGCGCATCGCCGACATCGCGGCACTTCGCCTCAGGCCGGCTGATCAGGTGTGATTGTATGCTGATCGATGCCTGCTCGAGCGTGAATGCCACACAAGAGAACACAGCTGACGAAGTGCTTAACGTCGCCCAATGTTAGAGTCACAGTGCGCAACAGCCGCTGATCATTTCGTATTACCTCCCTGCATACAGGATGGTGCAGCTGCAGCGGCTTGCCGCATCAGCAGAAGCTGATCCAGGAAGCGAGCCGCGCCGCCACCGTGGCCGGCCTTGCAAGGTCAAGGATGTGCGCTGGGATGTGGATACCGAGGCGGCCGTGCTGGCATTCTGGACAGCGGAGGGCGCGCTCCTGCCAGAGGCGGAGATCCAGCCGCATCAAGTCGAGCAGCAGCAGCGTGTGCGGAGGAAGATCCTAACGTGGGCCAGCAAGCACACGCGGCACCGCAGCGTGGCGTTCCTGGCGGAGTGGATGGCTCGTGCGCACGCGGCAGCGGCGGAGGTAGCCTATGACGGCGACCTAGCTCAGGTGGCTTTACTCGAGGTCCATTTCATCGGCGGAAACTGGGACCCAGCTGGCATCATCAGCCACGCACAGACCCTCGAGGGAGTCCTCGCGGCCCACGGCATCAACTGCTCCACGGCTCGCATCATGACGGTGAGCAACAGGCTCGCCAGAGACAGTGCCACCATGACGACCAAGCTAACAGAACTGATAGCCACGCTGGCAGAGCTGCCTCTGTGCGACGACCCGCTGGCGATCGTGCAGCGGGCGCCGAATCTACTTTCATTACGCAATCTCAAGGAGGTGCTGCCGCGGCGCGTGGCGGCGCTGCAGCGGCTGCACCCGCAGCTCGATGTGGAGAGCGTGCTGGCCAGGATGCCGGGGCTCCTCTGTTTTGAAGCGGAGAAGCTGGCCGCCAATTGGAGGGAGCTGCATCGTGCGACTGGCCTGGACGGTGATGGCGTGAGGGCGCTTGTGGAAGGAAAGCCGGGCATCTTGACATGCGCCTCTGGGCCGCTGGCGTGGAAGCTGCAGCAGGCGCACGCATATGAGCGCCAGCGGCAGGCGGCAGCAGCAAGGGATTTTGTTCCGCTGAAAACTTCGGTCATGGCGAGGTTCTCGAGTGCAGCCTCGATTCGAATATGGAGGCTGGAGTATCTGGCCTGTGTGTCGGCATTCGGCCGCGCTGCATCGAGCTGGGTGTTGATGACGCCGGAGAAGTTCGAAGCCCTGCACGGCCCCGGCTTCAGGGCCTGGCGCAAGGATCACCCTATGCCGCCCGAGGCCTTTAGGGAACTCCCTCATTGACGCACGACTTGGATGACCCACACCGAGCTAGTGAGTTTTGATTCAAATTAGGTGACTTCCTTGTCTTTTAAAGCGTGCTTTTGTATCTAGCAAATTCACTGCGCTCCGGCTGACAAAGTAGGAGAGCACGCCGTCCAATACCTATCTACAATTCTGCATCCTACCGCCGCCACCTGCGTCCATCTGCTGTTGGCTGCTACGCCGTCGCCGTTACCAGCACTAGTGCATTGCTACTCCATAAAACTGAGCGGAATTCCCACATTGGCATGCACAGGCAGTGCGAAGCAGGACTGGAAGCAGTAACCTCCACAGCATGCCCAGCAGCACCGCCGTCCCTCCGTCCCTGCTCTGCCTCTGGTTCTTGGACCCATCGACGGATCTCTAACGTCGGAGATGTGTGCCGTCGCACATGGCATGTTGTGCGTTACATTGCAGCTTTCTTGAGCGCATTTTGACCACATGATGTGATCAACGCGCGGAAGGCTATGTTTTTTGTCCAGTAATGTGTCGACAGCTAAACTCACTGCTGAGCGGCGAGGGATCGTAAAATATCCTGTGCTAGTCGATTCGCTCTCCGCTTCAGCGTTCGCCCTTGGGCACGCAGTTCTTATACCTTTCAGGCATGAACAATCTTCCAATAGAATCCTAACGATCTTGTTCGTGTAGAGTACGGTCGCACGTTTTTGCAGTGTTCACTGCTACATATATGCGCGCCCTGTTCAGCGATGTGAATCATCGAGTGGAAACGCGCTCTCTTATCATGCAGCTAGGTCTCTTATATCAAAATACAGCACGCGAAGCAGTTCGTTACAAAAAGGCAAGGTCTCGCCGAGCGGATGGCGGCACTACCTGCCACTTGCACTAGTGCAGTACTGCGCGGCCAGCAGCCGCATGGCCTGCGGCGCACTGCTGAGCCAGCAGGCCTCCACGCACTAGTCGCTTCTGTGACCAGCACCTCCGCCGGAGCTCCCATCGACAGGAGCATGCTCTGCAGCATCGGGGAACAGCTGGCGCCGCGACGGCCGCCTCCTCATCAACCACTTCATGAAGCGCCAGCCGCGGCAGTAGTGGAGAACAACATCCTCCCAGCTGCAGCGCTGTTCCCAGATACGAATGATGACAGAATCGGCCGGCACATCACTGGAGCTCGAGGCAAGGAACTTCCTTGCCTCGAGCTCTGGATTTACTTTGAAGGTAAATCCAGCACTCGGTACAGATACAGATACAGCATTGTCGGCCGTCATCAGAGCCGCCTTTCGTATCACAGAGGGGTCAACCAGTGAGTCTCCAGCGCCTGCAGAGGCGGCAGTGCGGCGGTGGCTGGATGCCATTCTGCTGCTGTGGTTCGGCGGACAGGCGAGCAGCCCAGCAGGCGATGGCGATGCTGGCACAGCAGCGGCAGTGAACGAGCTGCTGCGCGATGTCTGCCACATCATCCCAGGCGGCAGCAAGACACAGATGACGACCAGCGACACGGCTGCGGCGCACTGTGCCGTCTTGTACGACATGATCAGGTCGGTAGTTTCATCTGAAGCAGATATCTTCGTGCCGTGACGCTCTGTTCTCAGGTGCCACCATCACAAATGATGCATGCTGTAGAAGTTCCCACATCGATGAATACCGCTGTGTGCACGGTCCATGTATGGTAGCATCAATCACTTTCCGCTTTGCAATCAAGCTTCTGGCTGTCCGCCTGGGCTGCAGGTGGTGCCTCCGAGGCGATGAGTCAGCGCATTGGCACAGCTTTGGAGTCGCAAAAAAGCACACCAGGCAGATGGAGCGCATTGAGGTGCTGGCGGCACGCCAAGCGCCGCCGGACAGCGGCGGCAGCACGATGCAGCCTTCGGCGTGCCTGGCGGCCGCCGCACTGCAGTGGAAGTTCCTGGTGGACAACGCCGCCCCTCTGTCAGCCTATCAAAAGTGTGTATACGCCCCTGAGGCCAGGCTGTACCTCCTGGCGTGGGGCGCCTTCCTGGACCACATTGCCGCCATGCTGCAGCTGTTTGAGCCGCGGCTGGAGCCAGTCGCGGCTGAGGACGCGGTCGTGGCGGCTTCGGCATTGCTGCTGCTGGACCCGGCAGTTGTGCGCCGGCACTGGGCGGCCATCTGCGGCGCGGCAGAACGGCCAGCCGCTGGGCCGAACGTTCCCAGGCATGCTGGCAGACGCCGCAGCCAACAGACGAGCCAGCGCCGACGCGGCTTCCAGCATTGCGCCCGCCAGCGCCGTCAGCCGCAAACGAGACAGCGGCGGCGAGCTCGTGGCGGCGCGGCAGAGCAGCTCGCAGTGGTCCAGGGGTACACAGCGCTGCAGCCGGATGCGTCATGGCCGCCTCGGGAGCTGACACTACCCCTGTGGGGGCTCCCGGCCTGGATGCAGGAACTTGCCGGCGAGCGCGGCAGCATGCTCTTGCGCCTGGAATACCTGACGATTCAGGCATGCCTGAATTCCCCCTGCGCAGGGGGAATACGCCCCTTTTTGGTGCAGCCTGCGACAGCTCGGGCGGCCGCCGGCCGAGGCCGGGGCTGCGGCGGCGGTAACAGGAAGCGGTCAGGGGAAATGGCAGAGGCTGCCTTGGCGCTGCCAGCTGAGGGTTGACTCTGCCTCTCGGACGAAGAGTTTGCTGGCGCATGGCCGATTTTCGAGGAGTGGAGCTCAGGCCTGCGGTTTCTCTGATGGCGTCATGGGCTGGTGCTTCAAATTGCACGGCTTCACATGGCGGCGTGAGCGGCAGTGGCAAACGGCACTGCCATGGAGAGGAATGCATGGCTTTTTGTGAGGGTTGCAGCATCAGATAGAATAGCGTGCAAATCTCAAGGCGTCGCTGGACCCATCAGCCTAGGCTCTACCAGTGACCCATCAGTCTAGGCTCTACCAGGCCTGTGACATTCAGGTCTTGACTTGCACAGTGTTTGTGTCAATGCTGGCAAAAGAAATGCTCAAGTCTTCAAGCTGTGCCCGGCAACGCGGGTGAATGTCCCGAGCAGTTCAGGCAGCAGCCTCACTTCGCTGCCCATCCCGCGCCGTCCTGGTGCTTCCACCTGTCTCCTCCAACCATATGGCGGCAGTAATGCCGTCTCGCGCCGGCACGATGCGGATGACGTCGGGGTGCGGCGGCCGCGGGGCGCCGGCAGAGTACAGCGCGTACATGTCGGCGTCCAGCAGGCTCTTCATCAGCGCCGCATAGTCCAGCGCGCCCGTCGCCTCCGGGTCGTGCTGCCGAAATACCATGATTGACGAGTGTCAGCAAGCTGTCCAAGCTCAGATGATGGAAATCCCATCACTAACATAAAGCAGGTGACCGGCCTGTTTGCACAGTCCATCTCGAGCGACACCAGCTTGAATGTTGTGTGAGCGTGTGCTGTTGTTCTGTTGCTAAAAATCACATTCAATGATGGCACACCTTTGAGAACAGCGCCAGCAGCGAGTCGTCGTCCAGCTGCATGCCGACACTCTCCGTCATTACTCTGAAATCCTCGATGTAGATCTGCGGCGGCTTCACACATGTGAGAGTTAGAGACGTCTAAGCGCTGCCATTACATCTCTCTGCGTTTCATCATTCGCCATCGTGCCAATTCTCCAATGCACACTTCTGCCCTCCAGGACGTTTGCGCGCCTCCGCTGCCGCCTGGCTGATGCTGTTCAAATGTGGTGTCCCATGAATATGTCCAAAACGCTACCAAACCACAAAGCCGTTGGGTGAAGCGGGGGCTGCAGCTGTCAGCGCCGTAGCACAGCTCGCTGATGGACTTGCAAACTCATTTCTGACATTGCGAATTTTGTACGTCGATTAATCGCACCCGCCCGCAGCCGGTGGAGTCGTACATCTTGAACAGCTTGCGCAGCTTGAAGGCGTTGTTATTGGCGTTGCCCACCTTGCCCGCCAGCCGCTCCCGCATCGCCTCCATCATCGCCTCCAGCCGGTCGCTGCGCGGGTACCCATAACATTGACTAACAACAGACATACAAGGGCCGCTGCATACGGGAGTGGTCATGGTGCGGGATACAAAGCACTGACGCTGCACAGCAGTGCACTCCATCTCAGCAGCGTACTACAAAGCAGACAATAAGGGGCTGACTTCCGCGCTGGAGTTCATTGCGCTGACACACAGCAAGGCATCCTATGCATCCGGATATCCAACTTGAACACGTGGTGGAGTTGACAAGGGTCAGGAGACTCACGGGCCCACACGCTTGTAGGCCGAGTGGTACACATGCCGCAGATCCGCCGCCTTCAGGTCCTTGTTCTGCACGGACAGAGGCCAGTGTTAAGGGTTGACTGCATGGAGGAGTGCCGGCTCTTCGGTTCAGATTAGGACCTGGCGCGCAAGCTGTCAACTGCCTTCACATGTCCTGCGGCTGCTCTGCATGCCATGCATGATGCATGATGCTGCCAGCAGCAACGTGGAGGCTACGGATCCAGGGTCAGCAGCGGACCCACCTCCAGGGGGCTCCTTAGAATTGCGCTCGCCGCCAGCGGCGCTCCGTACTCCGATCTGTAGGAGGTGCCGTGCGAGTGCAGCCGTGCATCCCCCAGTGCGATGTTGGAGGAGCGGGCCTTGACGCGGTCCTGCCGCGCCGCCGTCTGCAACCTGTCAAGGACATGAGAAAAAGCTGCTGAAAGTTGGACAGCATCAATCCTCCTACAGTTTCACACCTGCTGCGCAGCCGGCTGCAACCTGCAGACGTGATGGTATCGCATCTCGTGTGAAGCGCTGTCACAGACTGTCTCAAGATCTCGAGACTCGGCCCAACACAGAGCTGCATAATCCTGCTCAGCGCAAAGGCAGAAGGTGGACATGTGCAAACCGCGAAGGTGCGGTGCTCTGGAGGGCTACTCTGCGAGCTGCTGACGTGCTGTATCATCGATGAGGAACTGTGTTCACCGCGGCCACAGGTTGTCATGATGCCCCGCCGGCCCGTGCGCCTCTGCGGAGTTGCAGACGTCGCGTGCCGCGTCAGTTGCAGACGTTTCCGGTGGCGCCTGCGGGAAAGTTGAAACTTCGACCATTTCAGACATCCGGCAGAGGCATCGATGCAAGAATCCCGTTCAGCATGTCTCCACCGAACTTCCAATCTCTGTGCTTCCGAAGATCTAGGTTTGGGGTGCGCAGCCGTGCTGCATCTGCTGCAGGTCCCCTTGACGTCCGGTGCCTGATGCCCAGAGTTCTCAAGCATCCATTGCCAGCTGCACAGATCAAACCGTGGCAGGGGCTTCATGTGATTCATGTAACATACTGGAGCTCGAGCAATGGCTATCCAACGTCAGGTGACATTCGCACTGCGAAGGTATGTGAAGGCGACACAAATGTGCCCCGAAGCCTGCGCCGTCACGACATCACTTGTCCGCGAATCGAGCGCTGGACACGCTGCTGTTGTGACGGCGCCATCCATGCACATGAAATTTATGTAAGAACGTAAGAATGCTTGCACCTTGGATCGTGCATAGAGGAAGCTGTCCTGCGGCGGCTCCTTCGTCTCCCACTGCGCCATCACCGGCGTCTTGCCGAAAGTCTCGCCGCCGCCCCTGATGTGGCCGGTGTACCTGAGCCCATAAATTGAAAACTTGGAGCACAAGGCTGGAGATGTCGTCGTGCCTGCAAAGGCAGGTATCAACACGGTCATGGCTGGGCCGCCCCCGCAGCCATAATCGCGACACAGGCATGTGGCCCTGCCTGCTGCGCATCCACAAAGACCATCTGGTCAGTGTTTCCGACACTAGACACCACCGGCTGACTAGTTGAACTCGGGTGACTTTGTGCTGAACGGCTTGAGGTGACCACGCCGCGGTAGAACTTCAACTAAGTTTCGCACAGATGTTCGATCCGCCGCAGGGTTCATATATCAACTTGATTGGCTGACGCAAAGATATTCCCACCCCGGCATTTTCCATTGCGGCTCTGTAAAGAGCTCCGACTGCTCCGTTGACATGGCGATTTCTGTCGTTCGAAACACCGAAGTTGACCGCGACCGCTCGGAGACCTGGCTCATTCAGCACATCATACGGAGCTGTGAATTTGCACAGGATATTCAGACGGTTTTACGAAGCGCACGGCCGACCAGCCGAACTCCAGACAGCGACGCATGGTTAGGGTTTAGCCACAGCAATACACAGCACGGTCCGCCCGGGGACACATTACCAGATCGCTACATCGGGTTGCGGTCTGTTGCTCATTGATCTTGTTATTGTGACTCGCATGTGCTCAGCGATCTGAGCCACCTCTAGGGAAAGCTGTCTGTACAGATGGTTGCATCGCGTTGAGCAACTGCTTTCTCGGTCCGGCAGCAGCAGCAATGGCTTCGCAGATGACACTATCTCAGACGCAAATTCTGTCTCAGGCCAGTGACCTCTCCGCTGGATCAGACGCGGCAGCTCCGGATGCTTTGAGTCAAATGCACCCGGCCCCTCCTGCTGCTCCCCAGGGCCCAGTGCCGCGGCCCGCGGGCACGCAGCGACCAGCAGGCAAAGCTGGTGGTGCTGGTCCCGCCATGCCGGCGCTGGCGCAGATCGGGCTGAGCTACGTGTCTCAGAGTAGCACTCAGCAGTCAGCATCGCAGCGGGAGCAGGGCGCAAGCCAGAGCGGCGCAGCACCGGCAGCGCCTGTTAGGCTTGACTCACATCAGCGAGCTGCAATGTGAGTCAAAAGCCCTCCACACATGCTCCCCGCGCCATCCTGTGCCTGAAGCACACGCATGGTCCCGCTGAGGGGTCTGGTGGACGCATGCTCAGTTCGATGGTGGCAACATTTGATGGCGAGCATGACCCTCCGGTGCACAGGCAGGACGTGCTGGATGGTCACAACTGCCTTATTACCGGCCCGGCGGGAACGGGTGCGATAATGCCTGAACTGGTTGCGCCGTGCGGCACGAGACCTACGCTGCACGCGGTATATTGGTCGGAATGATATCCGCTAGGCACAGAGTGCATGCTTGCAGATGCCAGGAAGCTGTGCCTCAGTGTGCTGCAAATCATCTCCGAAAGCATGAAGCCTTCTGCCACATGCGTGATCAAGCTGCCGACCACCGCAGGCAAATCATTCTTGATGACACACATCATTGAGGCGGTGGAGTCGGAGGGCCGTTGCGTGGCGGTCACGGCCACGACAGGCATTGCGGCGGAGCCACTGCACGGGACCACTCTGCACCGGCTGCTGGGTGCGGGAATGGACAATGATCTTGACTTCCCAGCTCGTATCCAAGCTGCAGCTTTTCTTTTCAGTTGGGATTCGCCCAGTTGCTGCACCGCCTCTTCGGCTGTGCCTCAGCAGTCTGCTTAGTGTGGCCAGTAGACTTTGGTTCAGCAGCGCTCGGTGAAAACAGTTTTCGAAAGCCTTCTCATGCTGAGTTGAATCGACTGTGCTGCCAGGGTGCGGCGTGCCGCGCGTGGCAGCAGACTTTGGCAAGATGTGGACTCGGAGGGATATCCTGCGGCGGCTGGATGTGCTCATCGTCGACGAGGTGTGCTGTCTCTGCCACGACTGTGACATGTGTCCGCCGTGAGCGAGATGGCATGCCTCTCCAGTTGACATGTGCCGTACAACTTGCTGATACTGCTGAACTCACATGCTCATAATCTACTGCACCGGCGCAGGTTTCGATGATGTCGGGGGAGTTCTTCGCACACTGGCTGGCGCAGCTGCGCAATGTGCGGCAGCGGCGGCACGCCAAGGAGCGCCAACTAGACGAGCTGCAGGTCGGAATCCTTACAACCTGTCCCGGCATTTGCATTCTGCTCGCTGATGAAGTTTCTCTGGCTATCTGCACCCTGTGCCTGGCAGAGACAGGGCATCTACCTGTCTGTGGGGTGGCGCTTCACTTGCCTTCAGGTTGCCACTCGCGCAAACAGGGTTCCGGGGAGCAATGGGGAAGGGGCTGCATCAAGGCCGGTGACTGTGTGCAAGCAAATGCACGGGTGTCACTTCGACAGTCAGCCTGCATTTGGACTGGATCAACTGTGGTTGGTTCCAGTTGTGCAGATCATCCTCGCGGGCGACTTTCTCCAGCTGGGGCCTATCTCCGAGCTACCGCGCGCAGGGCGCCGCAATTGCACGTGCGCCCTGGCTTGCAAACCTGCAAGCGATGTGTTGCACAGGCCGCCAGCTGTCTCCGCAATTGTAGACTGCCGTAAAGCAAGCCCAGCAATAGCGAGTCGATCTGCAGCCATAGCGCGTCGATTATGTGCGCGCCGCTGACTCAGCAGGTGCCGGCATCTGGCCTGGTGGTTCCGATTGGGTGGCTTATGTGCTCATGCACGTGCCGCAGGACGCTGCGGCAGGTGCTGATGTCGGTTGGCATCGGCACCCGCGGCCGGTGCTTCGAGACGGCGGCCTGGAAGCAGCTGCAGCTCAGGATCCATGTCCTGTCTCAGGTGAGCTTCCCCCACCTGGTGGAAAGATGCCAACTTGCTTCGAAACTTCGTCCCCAGGCGCCAAAAGAACAGTCCCTGGAGGCCACCACGCAAGATCGAATCGGATCTGACCTGCAGAGTGTTCTCCCGCCTCATATGGGCACCTAGGCACAGCCGCCGCTTCATGCTTCCACTTGTCAGCTGTCTTCTCGTTCCCCAGGTGCACAGGCAGGCGGACCAGGTCTTCATCGGAGTCCTGCACCGCCTCCGGGCCCACACCATCACAGAGGACGACGTGGCCTGGTTCGAGCACAACTGCAGCAGCATCGCCGGGGTGCCTCTGGACGCGCCGCGGACCTACCTGGCGCCGCTGCGGGCGGTGCGTCCTTCGATGAAGTTGTTTAATCCTGCAAAACACCGTGGAATTTCCCTGATTGGAGCAGATGGCTCGTGCTGGCCTTGCACGTGCGAGCCCTCGAAGGAGGGTTTCTCATTTCTCCTGCTGCTGTGGCCATGGACAAACCCTTATAAAATAATTTGCCGCCCATCATTGGGCAGAGCGGACGGCTCCTGCGGGCGACCTGAACAGCTTCCAGCGCCCGCTGAAAGATTCTGGCGCCCTGAAAGCTGCTGATGCCGATTCTCTGGCGCTTGATTTCCAATTTGATCATGGAATCGAGGCGGAATGTTGACCAACTTGAATGTTGACCTGGCATCTACTGTTGAATGGACGCAGGAGGTGGAACAGCGCAACCGGGAGGAGTTTGCTGCGCTGGAGACGCCTGTGCACGGCTACGGCGCCATGGACGACTTTGACGTGGACCCCGAGTTCCTGCCGGAGCTGCCGCCCGAAGTGCGCAGGTGTGGCTGTGTGTTTCATGAACACCCTTGTGGAAAAAACGACACTTCCGCTTCGATTTTTCCACGGCCTACGGTGTGGACGCCGATTTCCTGCCGAGCTGCCACACAAACCACGTAGGTGCGACTCTGCTCATCTCACTTTTCCCCCGCCCTTTCTCTGTTCCATCCTACTGATTCCCCCTTTCCAGGAATTCTCGCCTGACATCATTCCGACCACTCGAACACGTGTGTCACAGCGCCGCGGCGGCTGGCCCCAGGCCTCCACCTGCGCGGCCGCTGATACACGGCAGCTCAAGCACACGACAAGACTGGCGAGTCCAGGCACCGGTGGCAGCAGCAAACTCTAGCACGAGAAATTTGTTCCCTGAACACTGTCACTGTGGGTTTTGCACAGGCAGCGGTGCCGGAAGGATCTGGCGCCCGACAAATTTTGGAATGAGGAGTGCCGGGCGGAGCAGCCGCTCAGGCTGCGGCTCGGCGCAGCGGTGATGCAAAACGCCAACACTGTGACGGTCAACGGCACGCTCCTGTGCAACGGCAAGTCCGGACGCGTCGTCGAGTTTGTCGATGCTGCGGTGAGCTGATGTTCCGAGACTGCTGCTGTTGGTTTCGATCACGTTATGCTGTGCAGCAACAGCATGGCAGAGCAGATTTGGGTGCAGACACTACTGCTGCAACGTAGGTCGACCACCATATCATGCACCTGCCACTGATGAGGTGCTTCTGTGCAGCCCACGTACACGGAAGCATGGAGCATATCTGCCGCTCGATGAGCAGCAAATTCGCGAGGCTTACGCTCCGTGTCCGAAGTGAGACATGTGAAATGCAGGTAGACGGAGTTCAATACCTGGAGCAGTGCATCCGGGTGGGCGAAGAGAATATGGCACCGGCCCCCAATCTGGTGCAAATCCTGACGCACCCACCCCACACCGAAGTTTGGCCGTGTGTTGTTTCAGCAGCTGGCCCTGCATGCTCGACACTGCATTGCCGGTGACAAGCTGTGCGCATCCCAGCCCCGACGTGCGGGTGCAGGCCATGCAGGGTTTATGCAGAAGCTTCTGCTATTCGCATGCAGGCGGCGCAAGCTACTGCGCGCCTTAATATGCTGTTGCTGATCCAGGTTGCGATGCGAAAGTGCTTGCGATTTCCTGACCGAACATAACTGCAGTTCGAGTCGCCGCGCCGTGGGGAGCATGGAGAAGCCAGCGCGCCCGACGGCACCTTCGCCAGCACAGGCGTGTTTGCTGACAAGTCGTCAGACGAAGACGACCTCGAGCTCGTGGAGGAGCGGACGCTGACACAGGTCCTGGAGGTGCGACTTGTCTGAACGCCTTGGTTAGGGATGCTGGTTTCATACGGCTGCGTTCCAGAGCCGCTCAGAGGTGTCTCCAAGATGACGCTGCGAACTCCCATTCAATCTCCTGGTATTGAACACCAAAAGGGAGGCAGCTCTTCGACCCTGCTGCAAGCTCTGTGCAGGCTCGGAGGGAGGAGGCAACACGGAAAGGCAACTTCCTCGACCTGTCATCTTCTCAGACGGCAACACAGGTGCGGTGCCGGTGCCCCCTGCTCAATGCTCAATGCTTCCAGCAACTCCAACATGCTGTCAAGCAGTCACCTCATCACGCACGCTGCGATTGGGAAAGCCTGGACACTTGGAATCGTGACGGCACATTCCTGGTTTCATGCTCTGTTCTGCAGGCGGCTTTGCAAGTGGCCTCAGAGGCGCCCTCGCCCTCCACCGCCATGCGGCGCCTGCAGCTCGGCAGGCTCGGCGGCGGCAGCGGCCAGGGGGCTCCCAGCGACAGCACGATCGTGCTCGACCACAGCCAGGGTGGTGGCGGAGCGGCGGCAATGGACATCTCGCCCCTTCCGGCAGCCGCCAGGCCCGCAGCAGAGTCGGTGGACGCGCCGGCGTGCTCGACACCGCGGGGAGATGGCGGCAGCGGTGTTGCGAGTGCGGCCGAAGATGCGGCGGCAACACCTGAGCGCAAGGACCGGGGGAGGCAGGACAGCGCCGCCGTCAGAGCGCCGGGCAGCGGCCAGAAGCGGCGTTCGAGCGACATTGCGACCAGCAGGTAGGGTCGCAAATTTTTCAACAAGACGCTTCCCAAGTCTAGCACGATCATTCGTGCAGGTCGTGTCGCTCATTCAATTCCACGATCCCATGCAGTTGAGCTGTCATAAGCAGGGCGCTACCTCTTTTGCATCAACACACAGGCACTGGTCTATGGAGGGGAGACGTGTCGAAATCAAATTTTCCTGTAAATCGCAATCGTGCGATGTGCAGGCACAAGCCGCGGTGGCGGCGACCGGCGACAGACCTGACAGGCCTGACGCACGGGGAGACGCATTGGGAGATGCGGAGGAGGGAGGTCCTGCGGTACCAGGTGAGTGAAGGCAGAACCAGTTGCCACGTTTTGCAAGATTATGCTTTCCCAGTGCTGGTCATGGCTGCTGAGGCTGAGTGCAGACAGGGACACACCAGCTTTGTTGCGGCAGCGCGCTTATGTCACTTCCACTAAGATGCTAAAATCTGCTTCCTGCAGTCCATGCTGCAGCAGCTGCGCCTGTGGACACAGCAGAACCCGGGCGCCAGACTGCCGGTCGTCAAGTACACCGGGGTGGATGAGCCGCAGGTGCCTTTTACAAGCACCCCTTGTGGCTTCCACATTCAGCCGTGTCCACGCTCTTGTACGTTGCAAAAATTATTCAGAGCAGGCGAACAGGTGCTAGTATAAACGTCAATGATGCCCTGATTTGCCTGGTAATATGCTTATCTGGGCACATCGTATTTCCGGCAAAAGCTCATGATGCACAGGACAGTTGACTCACAGCTGACGGCATGCTGACTGCATGATGCCGTCAACCAACCTGGCGGTCCCCCATTGCAGATCGTGTTCCCGGCGCGCTTCACGGACGAGCTCAAGTTCGTGGGCACCAGCTGGCGCATCCAGCTGCCGCTCATCTGGGCCTGGGCCATCACCATCCACAAGTCGCAGGGCATGACGCTCGACGCCGTCGATGTGGATGTCAGAAAGTCCTTCGCCTACGGCCAGGTAAGTAACGAACATAAAACGTTTGTGAATACAAACAGGTGGCCTCCCTGCAGCGTTCTGCTGAGGAGTCACATGCACACTGGTGGCTGAGAGCTACGAGACGCAGGAGAGCATGTGCAGAGGTAGTCGCCAAACGTGCGACAACAACAGGCAGCAGGAGCTGCTCGTCAGCTGGTCATAATCTACAATCAGCCAGCCATGGTCCCAATGGTGCGCTGCGGTTGGTGGCTGTCAGGGTCGCCAAGCGGTCAAATCCTGAAGTTCGCCACCTTGTTGCCCTCCTGCAGATCTACACGGCGGTAAGTCGCGCGCGCGACCGGCAGGGCCTGCGCGTCACCGGGCTGCGGCAGGCGCTGGCGCGGGGCGCCGGCGGCGCGTGCCCGCGGGCGGCAGGCTTCTACGCGGCGCCCCACACCTACACTGGCGCGGGTATCCAGCCGGTCGGCACCCTGTGGCCACCCGAGAACGACCTCCAGGCCAGTTTGACACTGGACCTGCGGGAGTTTCCCTGTGACTTTGTATCTCAGAAGTTGACTGGCGATGCCTGACTTACTGGCTGATCCGACACGTCAGCAAGGGAAGAGGGGCTGTGGGGGACACAATACCCTTTTTTGGAAACTGCAAGCGTCTTCATCTCAAGTCGCCTGAGCACCGCTGTGTCGTTGCTGCACTTGTCTTCTCCAAGCTGAGGCGCTTTCCTTCTTGCACAGGAGCTACGGACGCGGCTGGTTCTGCTGGTTGAGGGCGGGCCCTCGTGGGCCGCTGCCGACTCGGCGGCGCTGCGGCGGAAGTTTCACGAGACGGTGTATGGGGATTCCACAGAGATCGCCCTGGACGACGGCTCGCAGCAGGAGGCCGAGAAGGCAGAACCAGAGGTGTTCGGAGCGCCGCCCGGCGCCAAGGTGCCCGCGCCGCTGCAGGTAGCTGCTTGGCGTCCCGTCTCGAAACTCTTGCCCGGCTTTTGTTGGAGGTGTCGAGCTTCTGTGGCCGTTGCAGGGCTGCCCAATCGCTTCCATTGGAATGAGAAAAGACATGCTGATAATTTTCATGCGTCTAGCAGCCTGGCCTGCATCAGTGCGGGAGGCTTCATCCGGACTGGACATGTTTAGAAGCAGGGCGCAGCTGTGAGCAAAGCTGTAAAAGTTTGATAGTCGCTTTGGTTGTTTACTCGTCATGCAAGACACAGTACATATATGTGCAGGCGTGGGTGCCAGCGCAGGGGCCGCCACCGCCGCTGCGGCAGCAGCAGCAGCAGCAGCAGCAGCAGCAGCAGCAGCAGCAGCAGCAGCAGCAGCAGCCGCAGCAGCAGCAGCCGCAGCAGCAGCGCGGCGTCAGGCAGGAGGTGCGCGGCTCGGCATGTGCATTCAGCAGACGAGCAGTCAGGCTTTTCGGGCGTACTGGTCCCTTGAAGCTCCGCCTTGGAGCCCCTCAAGAGCTTCAGTGTTGGCGCTACAGCAAGGCAAGATGCTGGAGACCTGGCAGTGTCCAATACTGGCTCCCCGTTCCATACAGGAGCCGCCTGCTCCCGACGCCCAGCTGCATCTGGACAGTGCGGTGGCCCGGGCGCTGCCGCGCACGGGGCAGCAGCTCGCGGCGCAGCAGCCGGCGTCGCAAGTGGGTGCGGCGGCGCTGCATATGAAGGTGCAGCAGGCGGCGGCGGCGACCAGCCGCGTGCAGCGGGCGCTCTTTCAGTAGTTTCAGCAGCTTTTAACCGGCCTATCATGGCTGCCTCGCGATTTCGGCTATGTGCAATCATTGGTGAACTGCAGATTGATACTGCCAGATGCGGTGAAGCCAGCTGATGACACATGTACTCTCTGACACCGCTTTTCAGCGGTTGTGTTACTAATATTGTTGCTGCTTGATTATATGTTCGTTGTTTGCACATCAGGCACAGTCAATGAGTATTAGGTACGAGTACCTGGAGTGGCTTCGTTGAGTAACGATCGTCAGGCTATTACGTGCTGCCAGGGGCATTGCGCTGCAGTGCATCACGGCGTACTGCAGGTTACCGTGCCGCCGGCGCTACGGCGCTGCCGCGGCTCGCAGTACCAAATTTGTACCATATACAGCGCTTCTGCGCCTGCCCACATCCAGACTTTCACGGCGCCAAAGCTGAAACCCCCTCGGTATTTGACAGACAAGGCCAGGGGTTATCAAAGCGCAGCACAGCACGGTCGTCCCAGAATGATGCATGCAAAACGCGTTTCGCCGCACGGTGTGCCTTCCTTTGCACGATGCGAGGAATCGGATGAGATCGAAGTTCACACGTGCACACCAGGTTGACATCCTGCCGAACGCTACTGTACCCACGGGCCGTTGTGCAGGGATCATCGTTATTTTCGGAGCATACTATCCGTTGAGACATCGCTCGCTCAGGGTGCTAGTTGTAGTAGAATTGGCTGCACAGATGATGGTGTCTCAGAGGCAGAACATGTCGCTCCCTGGCGGGTGACCTGCATAAGTTGCAGTGCACGTGACGATCGTGTCTGACAGATGACTAATCTGGATGACCACACCTTGGACATGATGCAACACGACCCTGATTAATTGTGAGACAGAAAATTGCTTACGATCTGCCGGAAGGCGACACAGTCTCGGCTGGGACTGCCTCGCATGCCGCCCAAGCTGCCGCACCAGTTTTTCATCGCAGCGCACGTTGCATCAGCGAGCGGAAGTAGCCAGTCAAGTTCTTACAATCATGTTGTCAAGTATTATGCATATGCATGGCCGCAGCAAGTCTTGCAGGGCGCACATAAGAGATAGGAACGGCAACAGTCAGATTGTACACTACACACCATCGATCATGCCAGAACATCTGATTGGTGCATCGACCAAGAACGTTTCAGCACGCACAGCCTGTGGCTGGCAGTCAGGAGCATCCAATAAACACAGATTCAGTGATATGTGAGGCTGTGTCAACAACTCTTTCAGCGCAACAGCACCTCAAGCTACTGCATGTGAACGAATGCTGTGCGGCACTGGCGCTGCTGCGCCGCCACGACGCGCAAGTAGAAAGGAACGGATTGATCATCCCTTGGTGGGAACGATGCTGTTGCCTGCGGCGGCGCATGTGACCGAGGCTGTGACGTTCGGGACGAGGCAGCGGTGGGTGTTGGTGCAGCAGAACAGCTTGCCGCAGCAGTATGCAATAACGGTGAAGAAGGACGTCAATCAAACATGCATCCACAGCTTCTGGGATGCAGTGCCGCCTGATGCACTTCCAAAGTGCATGTTGGTGAGTTGTAGCGCTTGGCGTACCTCGGGTCGACCTGCATGACTCATGCAGGTCCCCTCCCAACACCTCGGAGGTTTTGGGAGGGCCAAAGTCTGGGCCGAAGCAGCACCCCTGTTTCCCCTGCCTCCTGGGAGGGTGTCGGAAGGCGCCGGGCCGTGATAGGTGGCGTCACACAGCGTGAACTTGCCTGCGTTCACGGCCGCTGTGGCGTGAGACATCTCAATCGACCATGCCCATATTCCCGGACACAGGCTTCGAAACCACAAAGCATGCATTGATGGTGTTGCATCCAGTGTTTTCGGAGCCATCTGCCTCCACTAAATGCGACCTACGGCGTTGCCGGAGACTTGATCAGCCCGCAAACTGCGCAAGTTGCGACATGTCTCGCTCGGTGCACATACCGTTGCAGTTGACGGCGTTGGTGCAAGGAGACCCGAGCTCTCCCAGCTGCAGGAATCAATTTTATGACAGGTCCATTAGCGTCAAAACAAGCAGATGTCACAGGCGCGTCGTCATGGTGAACACACGCTGCTGCCGGGGCATGTCTTTCATCCTGAACTATCTGCTTTCGCTGAAATAAAATAAAATTGCAAGGCCAGACAGAAGGGAGCGAAGGGCAGGAGGATCTTACTGCAGAGGCGGGTGTTGCAGACAAAGCCACCGACAGAATGGCCAACGGCACAGCATGGCCATCGCGGCTGCCACTGGCAGCTGCTTGCTCGCCAAGAATGGAAGCACGAGTGCACGACTTGCCTTGACTGTCGGTGTCTGTCTGTGTGGTGTGTCTGGCAGCTCGCCTGATGATTCCTGTGTGAGTTGGTGAAAATTATGATCTTTGCTTGCCACGAGATCGTGATCATCTGAGCCCGACCTCATATGAGGTCTGTATGCATACAGACCCTCCGACGACCTCGAGCCAACACCTGGCATGCATATTGCAGCAGTAGCCTTGGCATCACGCGACGTTCGCGCCAGAAACAGAACCCCAAGACGCCAGTCAGCATCGAACACATCCAAGGTCAGATTTCAGGCTCAGGCTGGACTATTTTTTCAGGCTGGACTTCAGGCTGATATTTTTTAGGTGAAAATTCTGGTCACCATGGATTTGCCGAGACAGCGAAGCGTTCAGCAGGTTGTTTTTCTGCGGTGTCTATGGTTTAGGAACTGGTATGCGAAGTACTGACCCCGAGCAGAGCCAGTTTTGGCGTCAAGGCAGCACTGCCGCTTGGCGGCAGCTGCAGTGCAGCTCACACGCACGCAGAGCATGCATCTTCCATGACGGTTGTGAGCACCGATTCTGCCTGATGCCAGCGGCTCTGCCTGACGCCTGGCTGCGGTTCTGCCTGACGCTGGTTCCGCCTAACGCCTGCGGCTGCTGCGGCCACTTGCTGCCGAGGAAGCCGTGGCGCAAGCCCGAGGTGCGGTGGCACAACGAGCTGCTGGCACTACTGCAAGCTGGACGCCAGCGCTCTCCTGCGGCGGTGGACTGCCAATGGCCTACTGTTGTGGCGGTGGTAATGACAGCTGCCGCAGGTTCTACTGCGTCGCTGGCGCACCCTGCTGTGCAGCGGCGGGCGGCACCTGCTGCGCCGTGCCACTGCCCGGCGAAGCTGCCGCCGCTGCCGGTGCATGCTGCAGGCGCAGGCGGCGCGCGGCGCCGCTGAGCTGGGCGCGCGGGCTGCCAGGCTGCCACGCGGCAACGCTGCCTTGGCGCTGCGGGCGGTGGCAGCATGGAGCGGATGTTCATGATTACGCCGAGGCTTGCAGCCCTGCTAGCGCCCTCCCAGGTGCTGAAGATGGGCTTGGGTGACCCTCTGCCGGCTGGATGTCCCTGGCGTCGCAGCGCGGCAGGCCGCTATCGCCCAGCAAGTGCTTGCAGCTGCTGACCACTCAACCGCCGTTTTCGAACTTGTAATTGGAACCAGCTGGGCGGCAGGCAGACAATAGGTCCACCAGACGTGCTCTGGCTGCGAAACTTTTTGCTTTTCTCAACATTACATCCCAGGCCCATCGATGCATGGACACGAATAGGGGTAGCGATATGTGCTTTATGGCGATAGCGAAAGCTGGAAGGCGGTAAGCGGACCACCAGTGCTGGGGCACAACATAGCCCAGGCAAGACAGAGTGGTCCGGAACGGTTAGCGGTCTGGCGATGTGCTGTGTTCTGGATATGAGCGATGGCCAAAAATGGCGTCAAGGCTAGGCAAACACACCACTCATACAGCTAGGTGTCCATAGAGATCGCAAATGCACTGCGCAATGCCCTGGCACAGCCGCATCTACAGTTATTAATCAACGGTTCGAACGCACCCTTTACTTTTCTCGACATTACATCCTCATCGATACATGAACACTAGTAGGGGTAGCTACAAGCTGAAAAAGCGAGGGAAGGCGGCTAACGGCGGTAATGCTGCGGCGCTATACAGCCCAAAGGCTAAGGGTCCGGGTCCGAGCTGAATCGCTGTATGCGCAAGGGGCAATATGCGGAACGCTGACCGTGAGCAATGGCCAGTAATGGCGTCACGGGCAGCGGTGCTCGGCGGGGCAGCAGGACATCACTGACAGCGAGCGCCGCCGGTGCCGCGAGGCAAGCGGCGGGCCGGGCCAGCACTCGGCTGCAGCCCGCCTGTGCGGCGAGGGTGCCACCCTCGCCGCACAGTGTGTGGTCCCTTGAAACAATGGGTGGGGTGGACCTGCCCCAGGACCACACACAAAGGGGGGCGAGCCCTATAACCTCAGCGAACCGCACAGGTGCATGTCAGGAGCCCGCGGGCCCGCGGGACTCACGCTCGGAGCGTGCACCAGAAAAGCACAAATGATCAGTCGGCCAATGTCAAGAACGTACCCGCTTTTGCTTTTCAAAAGCGTCGAGAAGTTCTCGACATTATACCCCAGGCGCATCGATGCATGGACACGAATAGGGGTAGCGGTTTGTGCTGTATATGGCGATAGCGAAGGCTGGAAGGCGATAAGCAGACCACTGGGGCACAACATAGCTCAGGCAAAAGCGGTCCGGAACGATTAGCTGTCTGGCGATGTGAGCTGTTCTGGATACGAGCGATGGCCAATAATGGCGTCAAGGCCAGGCAAACACACAGACAAACAGCTAGGTGTTCATAGAGAGCGCAAATGCATGCGCAATGCCCTGCCGTAGCCGCGTCTACTTTCGGAAGCCAGCTGTTCACCCAGCACTGGCCAGCAGCCCTGCCGATCGAAGCTGCTGTCGAGAACGTACCCTTTCTTTTCTCGACATTACATCCCAGGCTCATCGATACATGAACACTAGTAGGGGTAGCTATAAGGCTGAAAAAGCGAGGGAAGGCGGCTAACGGCGGTAAAGCTGCTGCGGAGAACGTGCCCTTTTTCTTTTGCTTTTCTCGACATTACATCCCAGGCTCATCGATACATGAACACTAGTAGGGGTAGCTATAAGGCTGGAAAAGCGAGGGAAGGCGGCAAATGACGGTAATGCTGCGGCGCTGTCCAGC
>JAABUM010002924.1_pt1 | contig 21926 bp, 21 predicted proteins | sample 5559161 | NCBI WGS metagenome assembly JAABUM01 (sample SAMN10711868, study PRJNA513369) | rock metagenome | isolation source: Antarctica rocks | place: Antarctica: Victoria Land, Siegfried Peak nord
TGGCCCGGCGCCGGGCGTCGGCGGCATCCCGGTCATGCCCCTACCCGCCCGGCGGCGGATCGAGATACAGCGGGCTGGCCAGGTAACGCCGCAGCCAGAACCGCAGCAGCACCCCCAGCGCCGCCGCCACCGGCACCGCCATCAGCACGCCCAGGAACCCGAACGCCGCGCCCCCCGCGAACAGCGCGAAGATCACCCACACCGCATGAAGTTCCACCCGGTCCCCCAGGAAGCGCGGATAGATCACGTACCCCTCCAGCACCTGCCCGGCCACGAACACGCCCGCCACCGTCGCCACCCCCGTCCAGGTCGGGAACTGCGCCATCGCCAGGCCGATGCTGGCGACGCCCCCGGTGATGCTCCCGACATAGGGTATGAAGGACAGCAGCCCCGCACTGAGGCCGACGATCAGCCCGAGGTCCAGCCCGACGGCGGACAGCGCAAAGGCATAGAACACCGCCAGGGCCACGCAGCACAGCGCCTGGCCGCGCAGCCAGGCCGACAGGATGCGGTCCACCTCCCGCGCCTGCGCCCGCAGCACGCCGGCGTAGCGCCGGGGCAGCCAGCCATCCACGCGCGCCACCGCCCGGCGCCAGTCGCGCAGCAGGTAGAACGCGACCACCGGCGTCACCACCACCAGGGACAGCACGTTGAACAGCGCGAACCCGCCGCCGACGATCCGGCTGAGCGCCCCGGCCACGAAGGCCAGCATGGACCCGGCCTGGCCGCCGACCAGGTCCCGCAGCTTCTCGTCCACGAAGTCCGATCCCAGGCGCTCCTGCAGGCGGCTGATGACCTCCCCGGCCCAGAGCCGCACCGAATAGACGTAAGACGGCACCCGGCCGATCAGCAGCCCGACCTGCGCCACCAGCAGCGGATACAGCAGCAGCGCGAACAGCAGGCAGGCCGCGACCAGCGCCACCACCATCACCGTCGCCGCCAGCCCGCGCGCCATCCCGGCCCGCGTCAGCCGCGTGGTCGGCGGGTCCAGGAAGTAGGCGATCCCCGCCGCCACGACGAAGGGCAGCAGGATGGCGGCGAACAGGTGCAGCGTCAGGTAGGCCGCGACCAGCAGCCCCACCAGCAGCCCCAGCCGCTGCGCCCGCGTGGCATGGCGTGCGGGCAGCAGCGCGGTGGCGGACGTGGCGGCCGGTACTGTGCCTGCGTCCTGAGACATGCCCGCGGCCTGCGGCATACCCGTAGCCTGCGGCGTGCCCATGGCCTGAGGAGGCTGGGAGCGGGGCAGATCAAGCGTCGTCATCGTGGCCCCGTCATCCCGCGCGCCCATCCCGTTCCGGGGGCCGCGAGGCCCGCCACACATACAGCACGCCCGACGCCACCGTCGTCGCTGCGGCCAGCCACAGCAGCGCCGTCCGCAGCCCCGGCGCGTGCAGGCCGAAGGATTCGAGCGACATTACCACGCATACAAGCAAGATTTGCACCGCCGTGTTGGCCTTGCCCAGCAAAAGCGGCCGGATGCGCAGGGGCCGCCCCAGCCGCCACATCGCCGCGATGCCGCCCAGGATCACCAGGTCCCGCCCCACCACCAGCGCCGCCATCCAGCCCGGCAGCAGCCCTATAGCCGCCAGCGCCACGAACATGCCGACCAGCAGCGCCTTGTCCGCCGCCGGGTCCATCCAGGCGCCCAGCACCGTGCCGCCCCGCCGCCGCGCCAGCCAGCCATCCACCGCGTCCGACGCCCCCGCCAGCGCGAACACTGCCAGCGCCCAGCCCATGCGTCCTTGCAGCACCAGCCACACCGCGAACGGCACCGCGCAGAGCCGGCCGAAGGTGATGACGTTCGGCAGGTTCAGCACCTCGCCGCCCCAGGCCGCGCGCCACGGCGTTGCCGTGCGGGGGCCGCTGTGGTTGTGTCCGCCGACCTGATCCGGACGCTGCATGGAACGGACTCTAACGCATCCGCGCCGGCAACGCACCCGGCCGGCCCGCCCCCGTGCCGACCCCGGTGCAGGCTCCGCCGCCGACCCCAACGCAGACCCTCCCCCCCACCGACCTACGCCGACCGACCCACGCCGACCGACGAGGACCCGCATGACCCAGCCGCCGAACGGCGCGACCTACCGCCAGGCCGGCGTGGACATCGAGGCCGGGGACGCCCTGGTGGACCGCATCAAGCCGCTGGCCCGCGCCACTGCCCGGCCCGGCGTGATCGGCGGCCTCGGCGGCTTCGGCGCCTTGTTCGACCTTAAGGCGGCCGGGTTCCAGGACCCGGTGCTGGTCAGTACGACAGACGGCGTCGGCACCAAGCTGCGCCTGGCCAAGGACACCGGCCGCCATGGCACTGTCGGCGTTGACCTCGTGGCGATGTGCGTCAACGACCTGGTGGTGCAGGGGGCGGAGCCGCTGTTTTTCCTCGATTACTTCGCCAGCGGCGCCCTTGACGTGGAGCAGGCCGCCGCCGTGGTAGCCGGCGTCGCGGACGGATGCCGCCAGGCCGGCTGCGCGCTGGTCGGCGGGGAGACGGCGGAGATGCCGGGCATGTACGGCCCCGGCGACTACGACCTGGCGGGTTTCAGCGTCGGTGCCGCCGAACGGGGTGCATTGCTGCCGGCGGGCGTGCAGGCGGGGGACGCGCTGATCGGCCTGCCCAGCAGCGGGGTGCATAGCAACGGGTTCTCCTTGGTGCGCCGCATCGTAGAGCTGGGCGGGGCGTCGCTGGACGCGCCCGCGCCGTTCGCGCCCGGCATGACGCTGAGCGAGGCGCTGATGACGCCGACCCGCATCTACGTGGCGCCGCTGCTGGCGCTGCACCGCGCCGGGCTGCTGCGGGCGGCGGCGCACATTACCGGCGGCGGCCTGCCCGGCAACGTGCCGCGGGCGCTGCCGGACGGCTTCCATGCCGTGCTGGACGCGGGCGCCTGGCCGCTGCCGCCGGTGTTCCGCTGGCTGGCCCGGACCGGCGGCGTGGCGGCCGGGGAGATGCTGCGCGTGTTCAACTGCGGCATCGGCATGGTGCTGGTGGTCGGCGACCCCGACGCCGCCCTGGCGCTGCTGGCCGGGCACGGGGAGGCCGCGCGCCGCATCGGTCATGTGGTGGCCGGGGATGGCCCTGCCGAGGCGCGCGTCACCGTGCCGGAGGGCTGGCTGGATTGATGCCGATGCCGGTTCGCACCTGGTTGGGCTTTTCGGCTAGCTCGTCCCGCTTGGCCCGCCTTCACGGCTTCGCACCGTCGTTGCGAGCCGCCCTTGCGGCGCGGCAAGCCAGGGGGCGCCGGCATCGCTCCTGGAACGCCGCGCCGCCATCCTTCCCGCAATGACGGGCGAGGGCGGGAGGGAGCAGCCAGCGCCTGAGACGGCGGGCACGGCAGCGCCCGTGCGCGTCGCCATCCTCATCAGCGGGCGCGGCAGCAACATGGCGGCGCTGCTGGAGGCTGCGGCCGAACCGGGCTACCCGGCGCAGGTGGCGCTGGTGCTGTCCAACCGTCCGGACGCCGCCGGGCTGGACCATGCCCGGGCGCGGGGGATCGAGGCGCTGTGCGTGGACCACCGCCCGCATGGCCGCGACCGCGCCGCGCACGAGGCCGCCATCCACGCGGCGCTGCAGGCCCGCGGGATCGGGCTGGTGTGCCTGGCGGGCTACATGCGGCTGCTGACGCCGTTCCTGGTGGGCGCCTGGGCCGGGCGGATGCTGAACATCCATCCCAGCCTGCTGCCGGCCTTCCCGGGGCTGGACACCCATGCCCGCGCCCTGGCGGCCGGGTGCAAGCTGCATGGCTGCACCGTCCACTTGGTGACGGACCAGATGGACGCCGGCCCCATCCTGGCCCAGGCCGCCATCCCCGTGCTGCCCGACGACGACGCGGACGCGCTGGCCGCCCGAGTGCTGCGCCAGGAGCACCTGCTGTATCCCCTGGCGCTGCGCCTGCTGGCCGAGGGACGGCCGGGGCGGTCGGACGCCGGGGCGAGCCTGCGGAACCCTCAACCTTTTGATCCTTCGCCGCCCTTGCCCCCGCCTGCCGCCGGGACGTAGAACCGGGCGGCATCACGAGGCTCACCATGGCAACCACGGACACCGCGACCACGGACACCCAGCCGAACCCCCGCCAGAACTTCGGCGACGACGCCGCCCCGGACAACGCCAGCGCCGCCAACACCCAGGTCACGGCAGCGGGCATTGACGAGGCGTTCGTCGCCGACCGTCAGATGTTCTGGTCCCGCTTCACGACGTTCACCACCGGCGCGGTGGTCGCCGTGGTGCTGCTGCTGATCGCGATGGCGGTGTTCCTGCGCTAGCTTCTCCCTCTCCCTCCGGGAGAGGGTCGGGGTGAGGGAAGCGGCCGGCACAAACCTTGCCCGGGAAGCACCATCTCCGTGCCGCATGACCAGCTCGGGTCCTTGCGGCCTCCCTCACCCCGATCCTCTCCCAGAGGGAGAGGGAGCAGGAAGCAACGCTGCTTTTGAGGTCAGCCCGCGATGCTGGCGCTTGGTTCGTTCCCGCCGTACGGCTTGCGATGCTGAGCCATGACATCGGGCGCAAGTGCCATCAGCCCGCAAGCCGGCGATGCGGCGAGGGCAGCGGACACGCCAGCTACACCCGCACCAGCTTGATCCGCTTGCCGTCCACCCCCAGCGTGATGCCGCCGGACTTCAGCAGCAGCGCGTCGGCGCCGAACACGTCCCGGCGCCAGCCGTGCAGCACGGGGATGTCCGGCTCGTCCTCCGACGCCAGGCGGTCTAGGTCGCCCGTGGTGGCCAGCAGTTTCGGCGCAACGTTGTGCGCCTCGCACTTCGCCGCCAGCAGCACCTTCAGCAAGGACACCAAGGCCGGAGAGGGCCGCGGGCCGTCGTTGCGGCCCGGCGCCTCCGGCAACGCGTCGTCCGGCAGCGCCGCGGCGGCCTGCAGCGCCGCCACCAGCCCGGCGCCGCTCTTCCCCTCGGCAAAGCCGCGGGTCACGCCGCGTATGCGGGACAGCGCATCGGCCGTGGTCGGGGCGACGGCGGCGATCTCCAGCAGGCTCTCGTCTTTCAGCAGCCGCCCGCGCGGGATGTTGACGCGCTGCGCCTCACGCTCCCGCCAGGCGGCTGCGGCTTGCAGCATCCCCAGCATCCGCCGGTTGCCGGTGCGGGGGCGCAGCCGCTCCCAGATGCCCTCGGGGTCGGGCCGGTAGGTCTCGGGCTGCGCCAGCACCGCCATCTCCTCGGCGACCCACTCGGCCCGGCCGTCGCGGGCCAGGCGCTCGCGCAGGCGCTCATACACGCCGCGCAGGTAGGTGACGTCCGCGGCGGCATACGTCACCTGCGCCGGAGACAGCGGGCGGGCGGACCAGTCGCTGAAGCGGTGCGCCTTGTCTATGTGCCCGCCGGTCAGGCTGGCCACCAGCGAGTCGTAGCCAACCTGGTCGCCGAAGCCCGCGACCATCGCCGCCACCTGGGTATCGAAGATCGGCGCCGGGACCTGGCCGAACAGGTGCAGGAAGATTTCCACGTCCTGCCGCGCGGCGTGGAACACCTTCACCACGGCCGTGTCCGCCAGCAGCTCGGCCAGCGGGGCGAGGTCCATGCCCTCCGCCTCCGCGTCTATGACCGCCACGTCGTTGACCCCGGCCAGTTGCACGACGCACAGCTCAGGGAAGTAGGTGCGCTCCCGCATGAACTCGGTGTCTATGGTCACATACGGCTCGGCGCGCAGGCGCGCGCACAGGGCGGCCAGGGCTTCGGTGTCGGCGATGAGAACGGGATCGGCGAAGCTCTGGGTCGGACGGGGCATGGCGGGTTCTACCCGGCGCGGCTTGACACCGCAAATGGCCGCGGTTTGTGTGCCCCCACCTTTCTAGGACGCTCAGACATGCACGCCTACCGCACCCACACCTGCGGCGCCCTGCGCGCCGGCGACGCCGGGCAGGCGGCCCGGCTGTCCGGCTGGATACACAGCAAGCGCGACCACGGCGGCCTGCTGTTCCTGGACCTGCGCGACCATTACGGCATCACCCAATGCGTGCTGCCGCTGGGCACCGCCGGGTTCGAGGCCGCCGACGCCCTGCGGGTGGAGAGCGTCGTCACCGTCACCGGGCAGGTCGTCCCGCGCAGCCCGACCACCGTGAACCCCCGCCTGCCCACCGGCGAAATCGAGCTGCAGGTGCAGGCGCTGGAGGTGCAGTCCAGCGCCGACACGCTGCCGATGCAGGTGGCGGGCGACGAGAAGTTCCCGGACGAGCTGCGCCTCAAGTATCGCTTCATTGACCTGCGCCGGGACAAGGTCCACCGCAACATGATGCTGCGCGCCGGCGTCATCGCCAGCCTGCGCCGCCGGATGATCGCCGAAGGCTTCACCGAGTTCCAGACGCCGATCCTGACCGCCAGCAGCCCGGAGGGCGCGCGGGACTTCCTGGTGCCGTCGCGCAGCCATCCCGGCACCTTCTACGCCCTGCCGCAGGCGCCGCAGCAGTTCAAGCAGCTTGCCATGGTCGCGGGCTTCGACCGCTATTTCCAGATTGCGCCGTGCTTCCGCGACGAGGCCAGCCGCGCCGACCGCAGCCCGGGGGAGTTCTACCAGCTCGACTTCGAGATGAGCTTCGTCACCCAAGAGGACGTGTTCGCCACGCTGGAGCCGGTGATGGCCGGGGTGTTCGAGGAGTTCGGCGGCGGGCGCACCGTGACGCCGGCGCCGTTCCCGCGCATCCCGTACGACGAGGCCATGCTGACCTATGGCTCGGACAAGCCGGACCTGCGGAACCCGCTGCGGGTGGCGGATGTGACGGCGCAGTATGCCGGGTCGGGCTTCGGGCTGTTCGCGCGCATCGCGGCGTCGGGCGGCATCGTGCGCGCCATCCCGGCGCCGGGGGCGGGGGGCAGGCCGCGCGGCTTCTTCGACAAGCTGAACGAGTGGGCGCGGGAGCAGGGGGCGGGCGGCCTGGGCTACATCATCTTCGAGGAGGACGGCGGGCGCGGCCCCATCGCCAAGAACCTGGAGGCCGAGCGGATCGAGGGCATACGCCTGGCGTGCGGCGCCCGGCCCGGGGATGCCGTGTTCTTCGCGGCGGGGCAGCCGGACGAGGCGGCGAAATTCGCCGGGCTGGTACGCACCCGGCTGGGCCAGGAGCTGGGCCTGATCGAGCAGGACGCCTTCCGCTTCTGCTGGATCACCGACTTCCCGATGTACGAGCGGGACGAGGAGACCGGCCGCATAGACTTCAGCCACAACCCGTTCTCGATGCCGCAGGGGGGCATGGAGGCGCTGACCGGCCAGGACCCGCTGACGATCAAGGCGTTCCAGTATGACATCGTGTGCAACGGCATCGAGCTGTCGTCGGGCGCCATACGCAACCACCGGCCCGAGGTGATGATCCGCGCCTTCGAGATCGCGGGATACTCGGCGGCGGACGTGGAGGCTCGGTTCGGGGGGATGCTGGCGGCGTTCCGCTATGGGGCGCCGCCGCATGGCGGGTCGGCGCCGGGCATAGACCGGATGGTGATGCTGCTGGCCGACGAGCCGAACATACGCGAGGTCATCTTGTTCCCGCTGAACCAGCAGGGCGAGGACCTGATGATGGGCGCCCCGGCCCCGGTGGACGCGGCGCGGCTGAAGGAGCTGTCGCTGCGGCTGGACCTGCCGCCAAAGGGCAAGGCAGGATAGGCTTCCTACTCCCTCTCCCTCCGGGAGAGGGCCGGGGTGAGGGAAAGGGAAAGCGCCGACCCGTCCGTGCCGGGACCGCGCTGCCAACGACCGGACCCCGGCCCTCTCCCGGAGGGAGAGGGAGCAGCGCAGCGCAGCACTTCCGCGCCCGCCCTGGCGGGCCTATGTGTCACGCCACCGTATCCGGAGTACAGCGCATGGCCTTGCGCCACCTTGCCGCCGCTTTCGCCTTCAGCCTCGTCGCAGCGCCCGCGCTCGCGGCCGACCCCGTGCCTATGCTGGCGCACCGCGCGTCCTACAACCTGGTCATGGACAGCAGCAAGGGCGGCGACGTGACGGCCGCCACCGGCACCATGGCCTATGAGCTGACCGACGCCTGCGAGGGCTGGGCCACCCGGCAGCGACTGGCGCTCACGCTGACCAACAGGGACGGCCAGGACATCGAGTCCGTCGCCGACTACGCCACGTTCGAGAGCAAGGACGGCCTGTCCATGCGCTTCCGCATGAGGCAGACCACCGACACCGCCGTGTCCGAGCAGATCGAGGGCACCGCGACGCTGGAGTCCGCGGGCGGCCCCGGCACGATCCAATATACCATGCCTGAGGCCAAGACGATGCCGCTGCCTGCCGGCACGGTGTTCCCGATGGGCCATACCGAGGCGATCATCGCCGCCGCCAGCGCCGGCAAGCGGTTCATCGCGCTGCCGGTGTTCGACGGCACCGGGGACCGCGGCGTGCAGGACAGCTCCGTCGCCATCGCCGCGTGGGGGCCGGCAACCAGCGCCGCGCCCTACCCGGCGCTGGCTGACTTGCCAGGCGGCCGGGTACGCATCGCCTTCTTCGACCGTGAGAAGGCGCCGAGCGCGCGGGAGCGCGTGGCCGGCAGCCCGGATTACGAGGTCGGCATGAAGTATTGGGCCAACGGCGTGTCGGACGACTTGCAGATGGACTTCACCGACTTCGTCATGCGCGGCAAGCTGGCCGAGTTCAACGTGCTGGCGCCGCACTGCTAGCCCGGTGGCCTGGTCCCTGAGCAGCGCCCCGCGGCTGGGGGGTGAGGCTGCCATCGTCACGGGCGCGACCGGTGGGCTGGGATGGGAGACCGCGCTGGGGCTGGCCCGGCAGGGCGCCACCACGATCCTCGCCGGCCGCAACCCGGTGAGGGGCGCCGACGCCCTGGCCCGGCTGCTGGCGCGGGCGCCGGGCGCTGCGGCGCGGTTCGAGCTGCTGGACCTGGCCAGCCTGGACTCCGTGGCGATGTTCGCCGACCGGATCGCCGCCGCGCACCCGGCGGTGTCCGTGCTGGTGAACAATGCCGGCGTCATGGCGCCGCCCAAGCGGCTGGTGACGGCGGACGGGTTCGAGCTGCAGTTCGGCACCAACTATCTCGGCCACTTCGCGCTGACGGCCCGGCTGCTGCCGGCGCTGCTGGCGTCCGGCGCCGGGCGCGTGGTCAGCGTCAGCAGCGTGGCGCACCGGTCGGCGCAGATAGACTTCGACGACCCGCAGGGTGCCAAGTCCTACAAGCCCTGGGCGTCGTATGGCCAGAGCAAGCTGGCGATGCTGATGTTCGCGCGGGAGCTGCAGCGTCGGGCTGCGGCGGCGGGCTGGCCGTTGCGGAGCGTGGCGGCGCATCCGGGCTGGGCGGTGACGGACATCATCGCCAACGGTCCCGGCGGCGGCGCCCCGGGGTTGAAGGAGGCGGTGATGCAGGGCGCCTTCCGCGTGTTCGGCCAGTCCGCGGCGCGCGGCGCGTTGCCGCTGCTGTATGCGGCGCTGGCGCCGGAGGCGGAGGGCGGCGGCTATTACGGGCCGGACGGGTTCATGGAGATCAAGGGCGAGGTCGGGCCGTCCCGCGTGATGCCGCAGGCGGCGGATGCCGCGGCCGGGGTGCGCCTGTGGGAGTTGTCGGAGCAGGCGACGGGGCTGCGGTTCGCGGCGGCGTGATGCGCGTTGCGTCTGGCGCTGCTAAAACGGTCCTGACACTGCCGGAATCCCGTCCCTTGTCCACCAAGGTTAGCCTTCTCGCCATCTCATTGGCCATCGTGCTGCTGCCCTGGCTGCTGTGGCGGGTCGGGGCCGTGCGCCGGGTGGTGCCGCTCGCTGTGGTGCAAATCCTGGTCGGCGTGGTGCTCGGTCCGTCCTGCGCCGGGCAGGTGGCGCCGGAGCTGCACGCCGCGCTGTTCACCCGCCCCGTGCTGGCCGCGCTGGACGGCGTGTCGAGCCTGGGCGTGCTGCTCTATGTCTTCGTCACGGCGTTGCACCTCGACATGGCGGCGCTGCGGCGCGACGGCCGGGGCCTTGGCTCCATCGCCCTCGGCAGCGTCCTGGCGCCGCTCCTGCTGGGGGCGGGCGCCGGGGCCTGGATGCTGCATGGCGTGCCGGGCGCGCTGGGGCCGCTCGGCAGCGGCCCGGCCTTCGTGGCGGCGGTCGCCATCTGCGTCGCCGTGACCGCGCTGCCGGTGCTGGCGGCGATCCTGCAGGAGATGGGCCTGCTCGGCGCCCGGATCGGCCAGACGGCGCTGGCGCTGGCGGCGCTCAACGATGCCGCGCTGTGGGTCATGCTGGCGGTGCTGCTGGCCTTTGCCGGGTCGCATGGCGGGCCGGTGGGAGTGCTGATGCTCCTCGCGGCGCTGGCGTGGTTCGGGCTGCTGGCCGTCGTCGTCCGGCCCTGGCTCGCGCGCCTGGCCGGCGCCGGGGACCAGGCCGTTCTGGTGGCCGGGGTCGCCCTGGCGGTCCTGTCGGCAGGCGTGTCCGAGGCGCTGGGCACCGGCTTCCTGATCGGCGCCTTCGTCGCGGGCGCCGTCATGCCGGCGGGGTGCCGGGCGGCGCTGCTCGGTCGTTTGGAGATGGTCACGGCGACGGTGCTGTTGCCGTTCTTCTTCATGTCCACCGGCCTCAAGGCGGTCATTGAGCCGGGGTCGGCGAGCTTCTTGGGATTGCTGGCCATTGCCGTCGCGGCGACGGTGATCGGCAAGATGGCCGGCACCGCGCTGCCCGCCCGCCGGGCCGGCTTCACCTGGCCGGAGAGCCTGTCGCTCGGCGCCATGATGCAGACCAAGGGACTGATGGAGGTGGTGGTGCTGACTACCCTGCACGACGCCGGGCTGATCGGGGTGCCGATCTTCTCCGGCATGGTCGCGATGGCCGTGGTCTGCACGGTGCTCACGGCGCCTGCCGTGCGGCTGTGCCAGGGGATGGAGCGGCGGCGCGGGCCGGGAGCGGCTGCGCGCCAGGCGGGCTGATCGGGCCTGGCGGGCGACGATGGCAGGCAGACGCCCGCACACCGCGTCCACCGCGCGCCGTGCCGAAGCGCGTCGAGACATGGCCCGGTGAGGCTGCTTGTCGGCGCGAGGGCATCATACCGGCCCACGTCGAAGCTGCCTAGTGCCTGCCGCCCACCGTTTATGCCAACCGCCTAAAGTCTTAATTTTCGCAGACTGCTACAGGGATTAGCTTGTTGCAGGTTACTGTGGCAGGATTACCCTGTCTGCCACTGGGAGAAACACCTTGAACACGTCTGAGCGGGTGATCCATTACCTCAGTAATAATATTTACTTAGTCATTTGTGACGACTGCTTGGCTCGGGGTTTGCGAGTTCGCAGCTCGCTGTCTCGTATGCTGGACGTGCTGAATACAGAGTATTTCCATCGTGCCGTAGCTCCCTGCCAAGTCTGCATGGAAACCAAGATGTCGATCGAGCAATACCAATTTCCTGAGGGGGGCCGGAAGCGGAAAAAGGTGCATTAGTCTTTGCGATCTCATTGCGATTATATCTTCCGGGATATCTGAAAATCTTGACTTATGCTTAGCCGCTCGCATCGGGCGAAATGCCGCGTTTCGGCCAGTCAGACTTTAGACAGGTGGTATTACTGGTGGCTTGATGAGGGCAAGTCGTTCTCAATGCAGGCTGGCATCAGCCGCCTCGATAGGTGGCGAGTGCCGCCCGGCCATCCTCCCCGGCGCTGGCCGCCCAGCCCTCGATGACGGGACCGGCCGCCGCGGCAAGGGCCGCCCGCAGCGCGGGAGCGGTGGCCAGGGTGACGCCGTTGGCCCGCATCCGCGCCTCGTTCTCGGCCTGCCGCGTCACGATGGCGCGGAAGCCGCGCGCCTCGGTTTGCGCCGCGGCCTGCGCCACCGCGGCCCGCATCGCGTCCGGCAGCGCCGCAAGCGCAATGGCGCCGCAGAAGGCAAGGCTGAGCGGCGATGCGTAGTCGAGCGTCGTGAAGCAGGGCAGCACCTCCCACAGCCGCGCCCCGGCGCCGCCGTCGCCGGATGACAGCACGGCGTCCAGCCCGCCGGCCCGCAGGCGCGGCAGGGCGTCGGCGAACGAGATCTGCTGCGGCTCGGCGCCGGCTGCGCGCAGGATGGCGGTACCCGCGGCATCGTAGGTCCGGACGCGCAGGCCGCGCAGGTCGTCCGGCCCCCCTACCGGGACGCGGGACCACAGGCCCGTCGCCGGCCAGGGCGTGGCATACAGCAGGACCAGGCCGCGGTCGCCCAGTGTCCTCTCATAGGCGGGGCGGGCGGCCCGCAGCAGCCGGGCGGTGTCGTCCGTCGTGGCCGTCAGGAACGGCAGGGACGAGAGCTGGAAGATCGGCGCCTCCGCGGCGAGGGCGCCGGTGAAGGCGTCGGCCGCCTCGATCCTGCCGTCCGACACGGCGCTGAGCATGGCGGCGGAGCGCAGGCCGTCTGGGGCGTCGAAGCCGGGCTGCACCAGGAGTCCGCCGTTCGACAGGGCGGCGACGGCCGCTGCGAAGGCGGCGATGCCTTCGCCGGGCATGGCGGTGGCGGGATACTCGGTGGCGATGCGCCAAGTGGGGGCGGCCCGGGCAGGGCGGGGGAGCAGGGGGCTGGCCAGCAAGGCAGCCAGGGACAGCAGCAGCGGGCGGCGTTGCGGCATGTTCGGCCAGCCCTCTGGACGTGGGACGGAGGAGGATAGTTGGGTTGGCCGAGGCGATGCAAGCTGGCGGCGGGGCGGCTTGCGGCCCAAAGCCGGCTTTGCCTCCGGTCATGGACTGCCGATCCCGTCTGCCCGCATGATCCCGCCGCATTGCGCCGGGACTGCGATGAACCCTTGTCCAACCACTGACTCCCTCAAAGCTGGCCGACCCGGCGCCCTGGCTGCCGCGGCGGCTCCGGCCTTCGCAGTCGGCTCCATGCTTTCGTTCCAGGTCGGCACGGCGCTGTCGGTCCCGCTGCTGCTGGCGGTGGGGCCGTCCAGCACGACCTGGCTGCGCCTGGCCGGGGCGTCGGCGGTCCTGTGGGCGTTCACGAGGCCCAACCTTGCCGCCCATGCCGGCCGCACGCTCGCTGCTGCCGGCCTGCTCGGCGTGGCGACCTGCGGGATGGCGGTGTTCTATGCGGAGGCAATCGCCCGCGTCCCCCTTGGCATGGCGACTGCCATTGAATTCATCGGCCCCCTCGCCGTGGCCGTCGCGGCATCGCGCGGGTTGCTCGACGTCGCCTGGGCCACCTTGGCCGGGGTGGGCGTCGCCCTGCTCACGCTGACCGCCGCCGGCTGGTCCGCCGACACGTTCGGCATCGCCTGCGCCTTCGCTGCGGCTGCGTGCTGGGCGGCGTACATCGTGCTGACGAAGCGGGTTGGCCAAGCCTTCCAAGGGCTGCAAGGGCTGACCGTTTCGTTGACGGTGGCGGCCCTGGCCGCAACGCCGTTCGGGATCGGCCAACTGCGGGGCGGCGCGCGCGCCTGGGAAGTGGCGGCGTCCCTCGCGCTGGGCGTCGTGATCCCCGTGCTGCCATACGGGCTTGATATGCTGGCGATGCGGCGGATGAGCACCCGTGCGTTCGGCATCATCGCGAGCGCCGACCCGGCGATCTCCAGCCTTGTGGGGTGGCTGGTGCTTCATCAATCCCTTGGCGGACAGAAAGCTGCGGGCATCGCGTGCGTGGTACTCGCAAGCGTCGGCGCGACGCTGGGCCGCCGCTCCTCGCCATAGGCCCGGTTCCCATGGTCAGCCGGCACTCCGACCGCCCTTATTCGCAGCAGTTCGATGGGACAAACAGCGCGCTCATCCTTATTTTAAATGTTTGCCCCGTCGGTCACTTGCCATGCGGATGCACCTCGTCCTCGAGTTCAGCACTATCTCTTTCGAGGTCATAGAGTACGTCCTCAAGATTATGCACGCGCCCGGCAGCTACGTCTGCACGGGCGCAGGCGAGAGTGTCATTCCATGCTTGCGGAGGTGGTTGGTGCCTATCCGTCAATGCGCTCATTAAGAAAAGATAGGGCCGTGCGTGCGTGATCGCCAGCGTTGCGCCTAGTCATTGGCCATGGCGGACAGCCATGCCCGAGATGCCAACCTAATCCGACAGAGAAGAGTCTTCGACCGTCCTACAACCCCCGCCCCCGCTTTATGACACCCTCCCCGAACCGCCCGCGCAGCGCGTCCACCGCGCGTTGCGCCGCCGCGCGCCGGGGCGCGTCCGGGTCGGCCAGGTCCGGCTGGTCCGCCAGCGTGCCCGGCAGCAACGGGTTCGCGCCCAGCCCGATCAGGCGGAACGCGGTGCCGTCGGCCTCCCGCAGCAGCAGCGACCGCCCGGCGGCGAACAGGCTGTCGGGCAGCGCCGTGGGGCCGGGCAGCCGCCCGGCGCGGGTGCGGCTGGCGAAGCGGGCGGTCTTGAGCTTCAGCACCACGCCGCCTGCCGCGAACCCGCCCTCCCGCAGCCGCCGCGCCAGCTTCTCCGCCATGCGCCACAGGTGCTTCTCCAGCAGCGCCGGGTCGGCCAGGTCGGCGTCGAAGGTGGTCTCGGCGCTGACGGACTTGGTGTCGCGCTCGGGCTGGACCTGGCGCGGGTCCTCGCCGCGGGCGCGATGGGCCAGGGCGGGGCCATCGTCGCCCAGACGCCCCCGGGCGGCGCGGTCGTCCAGGGCCTGCAGGTGCATCAGGTGCGTGAGGCCCAGCGCGTGCAGCTTGCGCTCCTGCGCCGGGCCGACGCCGGGCAGCAGGCGGACGGGTTCGCCCGCCAGCACCGCGGCGGCCTCCGCCCCCAGCACGGCGAAGCCGCGCGGCTTGTCGCGCCCGGCGGCGATCTTGCTCAGCAGCCGGTTGCGCGCCAGGCCGACCGAGACGGTGACGCCCACCTCCGCCTCCACCCGCAGCGCGAAGCGGGCCAGCACGGCGGCGGGCGGAGCGCCGTGCAGCGCCTGGGTGCCGGACAGGTCCAGCACGGCCTCGTCTATGGACAGCGGCTGCACCAGCGGGGTCAGGTCCTGCATCAGGGTGCGTATATGCCGGGCCGCCGCGGCGTACTTGGGCATGTTGGGGCGGATCACCTCGGCGTCCGGGCAGGCTTTCAGCGCCCGCCACATCGGCATGGCGCTGCGGACGCCGTGCATCCGCGCGACGTAGCAGGACGCCGCCACCACGCCGCGCACGCCGCCGCCGACGATAACGGGGCGCCCGGCCAGTTCCGGCCGGTCCCGCTTCTCGACGCTGGCGAAGAAGGCGTCGCAGTCCACGTGGGCGATAGGGAGGGTGAACAGCTCCGGGTGGCGCACGATGCGGCGGGAGCCGCAGGCGGGGCAGACGGAGCCGGGAGGCGCCGCGCCGCAGTCGCGGCAGAGGCTGGGGGCGGTCAGCGGCATGGCGCGGATGGATGCGGCGGAACGGCGCACCTGCCAGCGGAAGCGCCCCTTCTCCCTCTCCCTCCGGGAGAGGGCCGGGGTGAGGGAAGCGGCAAGGACCGGCCCCTAGTCCTGCCGGCGCTGTCCGGTCCTGCATCGTCATGCGTCGCGCTTGCGGCCTCTCCCTGACCCCGGCCCTCTCCCGGAGGGAGAGGGGGAAGGAAGCAGCCTCTTGTCACCCCGGCCACAGCCAGGCGGCGCCGCGCACGCCGCTGCTGTCACCGTGCATGTTCCTCACCACTGGCGTCGCTGCCACGTCGCTGAACACGTAGCCCCGCATCAGCGTTGGCACCTGCTCATATAGGTGCATCATGTTGGACAGGCCGCCGCCCAGCACCACCACGTCCGGGTCCAGGATGTTCAGCACCACCGCCAGCCCGCGCGCCAGCCTGTCGGCATGGCGGTCCAGCGCCGCCCGTGCCGCGGCGTCCCCGGCCTCTGCACGCGCGCACAGCGCCGCCCCGTCCGGCGCGTCCCCGGACCGCGCCAGGCCGGGGCCGGCGAGATACAGCTCCAGGCAGCCATGCTGCCCGCACCAGCAGGGCGGCAGCGGATACTCGTCCGCCCGCGGCTGCGGCAGCGGCGTGTGGCCCCATTCCCCGGCGATCCGATTGCGCCCGGACAGCACCTGGCCGCCGATCACCACGCCGCCGCCACAGCCGGTGCCCAGGATCACCCCGAACACGCAATGGTGCCCGGCCCCGGCGCCGTCCGCCGCCTCGCTCAGCGCAAAGCAGTTGGCGTCGTTCTCCACCCGCACGGGCCGGCCCAGCGCAGCGGCCAAGTCCTGGTCCAGCGCGTGCCCGATCAGCGCCTGGCTGTTGGCGTTCTTGACCAGGCCGGTGACGGGGCTGATGACGCCGGGGATGCCGACTCCGACCGTGGCGCGCACGGCCAGTTGCCGCTCCGCCCCCTCCACCAGGGCTGCGATGGTGGACACGATCTCGTCATACCCTGGTGGCGTGTCGGCCCGGCGGCGCAACGCGATGCCGCCGGCAGGGTCCAGCACGGCGACCTCGATCTTGGTGCCGCCGAGGTCTATGCCGATCCGATGTCCCATGCCGGCGTTCTACAGGCCCAACCGGCCCTTGCTCAAGCGCCGCCCCTGCTGGGATACTGCCGGCATGAGCGACTCCCGGACCATCCTCGACGTGAAGGGCATGAACTGCCCGCTGCCGGTGCTGCGCGCCAACCGGGCGCTGCGCGGGATGCCGCCCGGCGCCGTGCTGCGCGTGCTGGCGACCGACCGCGCCGCCGTCGCGGACTTCGCCGCCTTCTGCCAGGAAACCGGCCACGCCCTGCTGGCGCAGGACGAGGAGGGCGGCGTGCTCGGCTTCACCATCCAGCGCCGCGACGAGCCGCCCGAGGGGGACCTCAACCCATGACCGTCGCCCTGTTCACCCATCCCGCCGGGCTGGAGCACGACACCGGCCCTGGCCACCCCGAATGCCCCGACCGCCTGCGCGCCGTGCTGCAAGCCTTGGAGCACCCGGACTTCGTGCCCCTGCTGCGCGAGGTCGCGCCGGAGGCGACGGTCGAGCAGTTGGAGCGTGCGCATCCCCCCGAGTACGTCCGCGCCATCCTGGCGATCCAGCCGCCGATGGGCGACTTCGTGCAGTTGGACGGCGACACCCTGATGAGCCACGGCACCCGCGAGGCCATCCTGCGCCTGTGCGGCGGCGCGGTCGCGGCGGTGGACGCGGTGATGGAGGGCTGGGCGCGTGCGGCTTTCGTCGCCGCGCGCCCGCCGGGCCACCATGCCGAACGGGCGCGTCCGATGGGGTTCTGCATGTTCAACGGCGCTGCCGTCGCCGCCCTGCACGCCCGCGCCCGGTGGGGGTTGCGGCGCGTGGCGGTCGTGGACTTCGACGTTCACCACGGCAACGGCACGCAGGACATCTTCGAGGCCGACGCCGACCTGCTGTATGTCAGCAGCCACCAGCACCCCTGCTACCCCGGCACCGGCATGGCGGGCGAGCGCGGGGCGGACAACAACGTGCTGAACCTGCCGCTGCCGCCGGGCACCGCCGGGCCGGGGTTCCGTGCGGCGTGGGAGCGGATGGGCCTGCCGGCGCTGCGGGAGTTCGCGCCGGAGCTGCTGATCGTGTCCGCGGGCTTCGACGCGCACAAGGCGGACCCGCTGGCGCAGTTGATGCTGGAGACGGAGGATTTCGGCTGGATCACCGACCAGCTCCTGGCCGTGGCGGACGCGCAGTGCGGCGGGCGGATCGTGTCCATCATGGAGGGCGGCTACGACCTGCGGGCGCTCGCGGCCTCCGCCGCCTTGCACGTCCGGCGGCTGATGCGGCAATAGGGCGGCCCACCCATTGCACTACGCAACCGCAGCACGCAGTCGCAGCGCGCAACCGCAACACGCACGCAACAGGACCACATCATGGCTGACGACATCACCGGCCTGTCCTTCGAGGACGCGCTTGCCCAGTTGGAAGTCATCGTGCGCGACCTTGAGAAGGGCCAGTTGAAGCTGGAGCAGGCCATCACCGCCTATGAGCGCGGCGCCCTGCTCCGCAAGCACTGCGAGGATAAGCTGCGGGAGGCCGACGACCGCGTGCGCGTCATCGTGGAGCGGGCGGACGGCACGCTCGGTTTGAAGGCCGAGGGCTGATGGGCGAGACCTTGGACCGCATCGACATGCGCGCCTCCCTGGCGGAGCAGGCCGCGGTGGTGGAGCAGGCGCTGGACATCCTGCTGCCGCTGCCCGGCGGGCACGAACTGCGGCTGGTCGAGGCGATGCGCTACGCGACGCTGGGCGGCGGCAAGCGGCTGCGCGGGTTCCTGGTGATGGAGGTGTCCAGCCTGTTCGGCGTCGCCACGGCCTGCGCGGCGCGGGTGGCGGCGTCGGTCGAGATGCTGCATGCCTATTCCCTGGTGCATGACGACCTGCCGGCGATGGACGACGACGACGTGCGCCGCGGCCAGCCCAGCACGCACAAGCGGTTCGACGAGGCGACGGCGATCCTGGCCGGGGACGCCTTGCAGGCGCTGGCGTTCGAGCTGCTGGCCGATCCGGATACACATTCCGACCCGCAGGCGCGGTGCGAGCTGGTGTCGGCGCTGGGCCAGGCGTCCGGCGCGCGCGGCATGGCGGGCGGGCAGATGATAGACATGGCGACCGAGGGCCAGGCGCTGACGGCCGGGGAGGTCGCGCGCCTGCAGGCGCTGAAGACCGGGCGGCTGATTCAGTACAGCGCGGAGGCCGGCGCCATCCTGGGCCGCGCCGCGCCGCCGCTGCGGGCGCACGTCGCGGCGTATGGCCGGGACTTGGGCGCGGCGTTCCAGATCGCCGATGACGTGCTGGACGCGGTCGGCACCACGGAGGGGATCGGCAAGACCGCCGGCAAGGACGAGGCCGCGGGGAAGGCAACCCTGGTGGCCCTGCTGGGCGTGGACCGCGCGCGGACGCAGGCGGAGGCCCTGGCGGCGCAGGCGGCCGGGCACCTGGCTGCATTCGGCGACCGCGCCGACCGCCTGCGCGCCCTGGCCGCCTATGTCGTGGCCCGGGAGAATTGATGCTGCCTTCTCCCTCTCCCTCCGGGAGAGGGGGAAGCAGCGGTCTTGCCCAAGCGGCGCGCTGACCAGCTTCTCGTGGACCGCGGCCTGGTCGAGAGCCGCACCCGCGCGCAGGCGCTGATCCTGGCCGGCAAGGTGTGGTCCGGCGACCGCCGCGTGGACAAGGCCGGCGACGCCATGCCCGACGACGCGGCGCTGGAGGTGCGCGGCCAGGACCACCCCTGGGTGTCCCGCGGCGGGCTGAAGCTGGACCATGCGCTGCAGGCTTTCGCGCTGTCCCCGGCCGGGCGCGTTTGCCTGGATGTCGGCGCCTCCACCGGCGGCTTTACGCACGTCCTGCTGCACGGCGCCGCCGCCCGCGTCCATGCCGTGGACGTGGGCCACGGCCAGCTCGCCTGGTCCCTGCGGACCGACCCGCGCGTCGTGGTGCATGAGCGTACCAACGCCCGCTACCTGACCGCGGAGCAGGTGCCCGATCCGGTGCAGGCCCTGGTCTGCGATGCCAGCTTCATCGGCCTGTCCACCCTGCTGCCGGCGCCCTTGGCCCTGTGCGCCCCCGGCGCTTGGGCAGTGGCGCTGATAAAGCCGCAATTCGAGGCCGGGCCGGGCCAGGTCGGCAGCAAGGGCGTCGTGCGGGACGGCGGGGTGCATCGGGCGGTCTGCGCGCGGGTGCGGGACTGGTGGGCCGGGCTGCCCGGCTGGACGGTGCTGGGCATCGCCGACAGCCCGATCACGGGTCCTGAGGGCAACCGGGAGTTCCTGATCGCCGCCCGGCGCAGCGCGTAACGGAGGCCGGCACCGCGTCCGCGCGATGCCGGCCCGCCCCGGTGCTACTTCGCCGCGAGCGCCGTCCGCAGCTCGGCCGCTGCCACGTCCTGAGCCTTGGCCGCGTCCGCCACCACGGCGTTGGCGCCGAAGAACTCGTGCGTCACGCCGTTATACAGGTGGTGCGTCGCCTTGTTGCCGGCCGCGCGCAGCTTCTCCGACAGCAGCAGCCCGTCCGATGCCAGCGGGTCAATGCCGGCGTTGATGATCGTCGCCGGCGGCAGGCCCTGCAGGTTGGCCTTGCCGACGATGTTCAGCCGCGGGTCCTGCAGGTCCGCCGGGCTGGCGATGGTGTTCTTCACGAACCACTCGATAGCCGCCTTGCTCAGCGGCACCGCGTTCTGGTTCTGCACGTAGGACGGCGTGCCCAGGTCGGTGCCGGCGACGGGATAGACCAGCAGCATGTGCAGCGGCGCCTGCACCTTCTCGTCCCGGGCGCGTATGGCGACATCAATCGCCATGTTGCCGCCCGCGGACTCCCCGGCGATGGCCACCCGGCGGGGATCGCCGCCCAGACGCGCCGCGTTCTCCAGCACCCACTTGTAGGCCGCGAAGGTGTCGTCATGCGCGGCGGGGAAGCGGTTCTCCGGCGCATGGCGATACTCGACGCTGGCGACGACCGCGCCGACCTTCTTGGCCAATGCCATGGCGGACGCCTCATAGGTGTCGAGGTCCGCGATCACCCAGCCGCCGCCATGGATATAGACGATCACCGGCAGCGGCTGCCCGGCGGTGCTGGCCGGCGTGTAGATGCGGATCGCCTGCTGGGTGCCGGCGGTCGGGTAGGTCATGTCCTGCTTCTTGACGCCCATCGCCGCCATCAGCGCCGCGGGGTCCTTGCCCTGGTCCTTCAGGATCGCCTTCACGGCGTCGGCCGGGGACGGGCCGCGGCGCGTCTCCTCGACCGACTGGGTGCCCAGCGGCTTCGCGCCGAGCTGCATCAGCTTCTCGATCACCCGGCGCATGTCGGCGTCCGAGCGCTGCATGGTGCCGCTGTTGGGGGAGGTAGCCGTGGACGGCGCGGCCTGCGCCCATGCGCCGCCGGCCGTGCCGAGTGCGAGCATCACGCCCAGGGAAGCCGAGGCGAGAGTTGCCCGCTTGTTTGCCGTCATCGTGTCGTCTCCGATTTTTGGGACCGGCGTCCGCGGGTGCGCCGCCATGGCTCGCGGCTTGGAACAGCGCGATGCGGTCCCGGTTCCGGCAGCGGCGGCTGACATTCGCGCCAGGGCCGGGCGCGCCAGGGCCGGGCGGCGCTGCCTAAAGCAGCGTCTCGACCAGCTTCGCCCTGATCTCCTGGACCCGCTCGCCCAGCCCGCGGCGGCGCCAGGCGTCCAGGGTGACGATCTGGGACGCCTTCACGTCGCCGTCGAACATCGCCTCCATGGCGTCGCCGAACTCGGTGCCCAGGATGATGGCGTCAATTTCGTTGTTCCAGACGGTGCTGCGCCAGTCGAGGTTGGAGGAGCCGACGGCGGACCAGGCGCCGTCCACCACCGCGGTCTTGGCGTGCAGGATGCGGCCCTGCCGCTCGTGGATTTTCACCCCGGCCTCCAGCAGCTTGCCGTATCCGGCGCGCCCGGCCGCCACGGCTGCGCCGCTGTCGCTTTGGCCGGGCACCACAAGCTGCACGTCCACGCCGCGCCGGGCCGCGGAGATGAGCGCCTGTGCCAGGTCCGGCGTGGGCACGAAGAAGCCGGTCGTGAGGTGGACCGACCGCTGCGACAGCGTGATCGAGGCCAGCAGGGTGCGGTAGATCAGCGGCTGCTCGCTGTCGGGGGCGCCGTCAATCGCCTGCACGACCGTCGTGCCGACCTGCGTCGCGGGGGTGGGCGGCGGGTCGGCGATGGCCGGGCCGCGTTGCTGGCGCCAGGTTTCCATGAAGTAGCGCTCGAACTGCGCGACCACCGGCCCCTCGATCCGCACGTCGGTGTCGCGCCAGGCTTGCCGGTCCGGGGCGGCGCCTTGGGGCTTCGGGGTGTTCCGATAGACCGCGCTGATGTTCACGCGGCCGGTGATCGCCACCCGGCCGTCCACGCACAGCAGCTTGCGGTGGTCGCGCTTGTTCAGCTCGACCGGCACGCGCTCGTTGGGGCGCAGCGGGTTGAACTCCAGGACGCGCACGCCGCCCGCCCGCAAGCGGTCGAACAGGGCCGCAGGCGTCCCGGCTGCGCCCCAGGCGTCGTAGATCAGGTTGACCTCCACCAGCAGTTCTAAGTCGGCCGCCGACGATGGGATCATCACCTGGCGACCTGGGCTTCGATGTTGGGCGGTGGTTTGGAGTCGATCAGGGTCTGCATGAGGGTGGCCCAGTCTGGGAAGACCAGGTAG
>JAABUM010002928.1_pt1 | contig 21895 bp, 18 predicted proteins | sample 5559161 | NCBI WGS metagenome assembly JAABUM01 (sample SAMN10711868, study PRJNA513369) | rock metagenome | isolation source: Antarctica rocks | place: Antarctica: Victoria Land, Siegfried Peak nord
CACCGTAGGCCTGGCCAACATGATCAACCGCTTCCACGCGACGTTCCTCACCGACGTCGACCCCGATACGCAGCAAGCGCTGGCGCCGAGCTGCCCGCTCGCCTACCCGAACGTCCCGATAAGCGGATAACAGGAAGCGCTCAGCATCCGCCGGCAACCACCGTCAGCGCTGCCGAATCAGTTCCTCAAACGGGGCGGACGGCAAAGCTGCTCCACGATGGTTACCCACCTCGACAAGCGCTGGTCACAGCCCACCCAACGCGTGCCAAGCTACGTCCGCATACGCGCGGACCCGATCCATGCGGTCCTCGGCACGAGCCAACCGGCGATCAATCGCTGCACGGTCACCAGCCAGGTGGGGCAGGCAGTGCTTGGCCCGTGCACGCGCCAGAGCGGCTCGCCCTCGTACGGTCGGTCGTTGCCGTACTGGCCGAGGCGCAGCCTCCGGCGCCAGCTGGTCGGAGCTCAGCTAGTGGGTGAGCGCCATACTGCTCTACTGACCAGACGTCCCGGCGAAGGGCAGGAGCGGCCGACTGATGGCGGATGCACACGAAGTACGAGTTCACCGGGCCTACGACGAGGCAACGCCGATAGACGGCGTCCGGGTGCTGGTCGATCGCATCTGGCCCCGTGGGCTGAGCAAGCAGAGGGCCGGCTTCGACGAGTGGTGCAAGCAGGTCTCGCCGTCGACGGCATTGCGCAAGTGGTATGGCCACGATCCGAAGCTTTTTGAGGAGTTCGGCCGCCGCTACCGGGCCGAGCTCGACGAGCCCGACCACGCGGAGGCCCTCGCTCACCTGCGCGAACTCGCTGACCGCGACACGCTGACACTGATCACCGCTGCGAAACGCGCCGACATCAGCGAGGCCGTTGTATTAGCCGAGCTTCTCCGAGGGAGGACTGAGATATGAACGCTTCGCAGCAAGGGTTCCCACCGCTGGGGCTGGCTTTGGAATATCCGATGTCGCTCGGGGTCTACGACGGGTACACACAGGCCCAGAGCGTCGTCGACTACCTGTCGGACAACGAGTTCGCTGTGCGCAACCTCGCGATCGTCGGCACTGACCTCAAGTCGGTCGAACGCGTCACCGGTCGTCTGACCCGGGCCAAGGCGGCCGCCGCCGGCGCCATCTCGGGTCTGTGGATCGGGTTGTTCGTCGGCATCGCCTTCGCGCTGTTTAGCACCCAAGGCCGACTGGGCTTTGTGATCGTCACTCCACTGCTGGGTGCCGCCTTCGGGCTGGTGTGGAGCCAGCTGGGGTTCACGGCGGTGACCCGAGGCGGAACACGAGACTTCTCCTCTGTCAGCCAAGTGATTGCGACCAAGTATGAGGTGCTGGTCGAGCACAACCTCGCTGAGCGGGCGCGCACGGTGCTGGCTGGTATGCCTGCCAGCTGACAAGCGCGCGGCGCTCGGGCTCTCCCGGGCTGCCGGACCGGCCGGCAGCGACACCCTGACCGTCCGGTGAAAGCCCTTGGCGTCGTGATCGCGGTGCTGCTGGACCTGGTGATCGGCGAAGGCTGGCGCATCACGACGAGAGACGACACCCGGTCCGCGTCGCTGCTGGCGGGCCTCCTTACCGTTGGCCCCGCCTGGGCGCCGCGGTCGGTTCAGCGGATGGACGGGGGCGGGCGCACCAGACCGGCAGCGGCGCGGCGCTCGGCGACTCGTCGCTTCCACCTGTCGGCCTGACGAGCCCCGCGAGGTTGCTTGGCGTCCATGAGCGTCCGGCCGCCGTTCAGCCCGAGCACGAACCTGCGACCCGCCCCGCAGGTGAGCACGTCGGTCGCCGCCGACTGCGGTCCCCCACCTAGCCCGGCGCGGCCGACCCCACCGCCGTCCGAACCAGCGGGGTCGTCGAAGGTGACGTAGACGCGCGAGTTCGACATCGACGTGACACTCGCGGGGCAGGTCCGCCACGATCGGGACGCTAGGCGGCGCCGCTTGACCAGGGTGTTTAACCCGAGCCCGACACCGCCCAAGGCAAAGGCGGCGTCCACGTCGGTTCCGTCGACCAGTACCTCCCCGAACCACTCTGGTCGGTTGTCCTGGCCGCCCACGGTCATCCGCCTCGGGTCCGCCCGGTCGTAGAAGACCGTCACCTGCTGCCCGCGGCGGTAGCGGCCGTCGTGCCCGGTCAGGTCGAGCCGCTCCGCCAGTGCGCGCCCGGAAACGACGTAGTCGATCTGGGCGTCACCGACCCACGACTTCCCGTCCCGGGTCACGACCGTGATCTGCCCCGGGGTACGACCGCCGTCGCGGCGCAGGCCGTCGCTGACGGCGTGGAAGTGCGACACGGACCACAGGCCCGCAACCAGGACGGCGGCGGCGGCCAGGACGGAACATATGGCGCCGGAGAACCGCCTGCGGACCGCCCGGTGGGTCGCCGGCAGGGAAAGGGCGCTGGCGTCCGAGCCCGGTCCGTTCATAGACGCAAGGTAGGGCCGAGCCGCCGGCTCGGGTCCGAGCGCCCAGAGGTGGGCACCCCGACCCGCCCTACTAACCGACGACAGCGGTGCAAGCACACCGGCGGCTGGCGACTGATGAGAGCTCAACTCTGCAAGGATGCGCCCGTGCTTCCACGTTCCTGGGCGCGGATGCCGGCGTTGCTCTTTCCTCGGCGCTGTGACCTCCGGCTGCACTTCCGGCTCCTCTAACCCCCCGTCACTATGACCAACAAGGGGTCCAAGCCGTACTCGTTCAACGGTTCGTGGCGAGAAGCCGGCTACGGTGATCCGACGATCGATCGGGACATGGGCGGTGCGTCGCTGTTCGACCCCGCAAGCCGCAAGCGCTACCTCGTCCTTCGGGACGCCGATCGGCGTTGCCTGTGCAGCACGGACCTCGGACAGGGCGGCACGGGCAACGACGGGTTGTCCATGGGGCCAGGTGACGTCATGAGCTTCCACGCCTACTTCCCGTCGCCGGAGCCGACCGTACGTTCGGTGCAGGTGTCTCTGCCGCAGTTCACACCGGTGAGCGTGGGCATCATATGAGGGGCCTGTCGCGCTGGTTGCCCGTGGTGCTGGGTGCGTCCGTGGTGTGCGCACCGGGCGTCGCGGGTGCCGCTGCGCCGCCGGGTGGTGCCGTCAGCCCCCCGCGGTCCCCCGTCACCGACCGGGTCCTAGCGATCAGTGACCGTGACGTCGTGGCGGACATCCGGGAGACCTCCGGGACGCAGCACCAGGACCTGGCGCTGGATACCGACGTCCTGTTCGCCTTCGGTTCCTTGACGTTGACGCCGGCCGCCAGTCAGACGCTGTCCCGTGCAGCCGCGCTGCTGACCCGTCGCGCGAAGGGGAGTGCAACGGTAACCAGCGACACCGACTCGGTCGGTTCCGACGTCGCGAACCTGCAGCTGTCCCGCGACCGGGCTGCAGCCGTGCAACAGGCGCTGACGCCCCTGCTGATACACACCGCGCTGGCCTTGCGTTCTAGCGGTCGCGGGGAGGCCGATCCGGTCGCGCCGAACGCCTTCCCCAACGGCAAGGACAACCCCGAGGGCCGCAAGCTGAACCGTCGGGTCTCCCTGGCCTACCGCTCGTGACCTCCTCCCGGCTCGTCGGCCTGCTCGCGGGTCTCGGCCTGCTCAGTGGCGCCTCGGCTGCACCGGCACTCGCCCTTGTCGGCAGCGCCCCCCGACCGGTGGCGGCAGCCGGCACATCGGTCCCCGGGATGCACGTCGAGCTGCTCATCCTGTCGGCTCGGGACGCCGAGCTCACCGCCCGGTTCCGAGTCACCAACGCCGGAACGACGCCGCTGCGTAGCCGGGTCTTCGGCGACCCGGTGCAACGTGGCATCGACCGCCAGCTCGGGCGGGACCTGGGCGGCGCCTTCGTTTTCGACTCGGCTGAGCGCGCTCTGTACGCACCACTTCGCGACCAGGACGGGAAGGTGCGTGGCAACCGCCTCCCGGCACAGCTGCAACCGGGCCAGACCCTCGAGGTGTCCGTCAGCTTCCAGCGACCGCGTCCGCCCGCGTCGACGTCGGCTTCCCCAAGACCCTGCCCTTCCTGCAGCGGCCCGTCGGCTAGGTCCAGATGGGAACCGCACCCGTGGTGGATGGGCGGCTGGGTTGCTGCCGACCTCGGTCGAGCAAACAGTTTCGTGCCGTGGTCGCAGTGCCCGTCCTGAGCCCGGCGCGACGTCGGCTGCTCGCGCTGCTCCTCACCATGCTGGCCGGCGGGTGCGCCGGGTCCGGCAGCAGCGGTGCGGCGCCGCCGCGTGCCGTTGCGACAGGGGAGAGCCTGACCACCCAGACCGACCCCGCGTTCAGCCTCAGCTATCCCAGGACCTGGACCTACCGGGAGGGCTCCAGTCCGTACGGCATCTACAACAACTTCATCGGGCCCAAGGGGCACGGCGGCTTTGAGCAGGCCGTGCTGGTCGGCCGCACGACCTATGCGGACCGGCAGACGTACGCCGACGCCATGACGGCGTACGGGCTGGCCCACCCGGAGCGCACGCTGGAGCCGGCCGCCCCCCTGGCCGTGCCCGGAGCGGTGGAGGCCAGCATCGTGCGAAATACCCGGACGCTGAAGGGGACCCCGATCCGATCCTGGACGCTGTTCGTGCTGACCCCCTCGAAGGTCGTGCTCAACCTGGAGTTCGTGGCGCCGGCGGAGGACTTCGACGAGCCCCGCATGAGCCGCCTGCTGTCCACGCTGCACGCCACCTGACCGGGATTGCTGGACGACGCAGGACGGCTCGGTGGCAAGCGACACTCCGTAGAGCAGCTGGGGCAGTGAGCCTTGACTGAGGAATCGATTTCTGACATGTTCGGCCGCGTATACTGCTGCTCCGCGGGGGTGTCCCCTGGCTGCTGACCCGCGCGGACCTGGGCGAGGCGCTGACGAAGGTGTTCCCTATGGCCAACTACTTCCTGCCGGTGGAGGCAAAGCCTCTGGAAGCGGTGCCGGGTGTCGTCTACGTGGTGGCAAATGGCGACCTCCGCGACAGCGCCAACGTGACGTGCTGGCCGACTCAGCAGGAGCTCGAAGCCGACCTCAGCCGGGCGGTGAGCTCCTTGGGCTGGCAGGTCCAGCGTGCCCACGACGTGGATCCGGTGAAGGGCCATGGCTTCATCGACGGCCAACGCGCCGGCATCGAGGTCTTTCGGCAGATCCCGCCGGATGCCCCGTTGATCGTGGCAGAGGCGGTCTGGCAGTACAGCCATCATCTGCTCGCGGGCCTGCGCAGCCACCGCGGCTCGATCCTGCTCGTGGCCAACTGGAACGGACGCTTTCCCGGCCTGGTCGGAATGCTCAACCTGGGCGCCAGCCTGACCAAGGCCAACGTGGGCTACTCGTCGCTGTGGAGCGAGGACTTCACCGACGACTGGGCGATCACCGGTCTCAAGACCTGGCTGGAGACCGGGGGGCTGGAGCACGACCAGTCTCACGTGCGTGACCTGCCGGTGCTCGCCGCGGGACCCGAGGTGGAGCTCGGGGTGGCGCTTGCTCGCCAGCTTCGCTCCCAGAAAGCCATCGTCGGCGTCTTCGACGAGGGCTGCATGGGCATGTACAACGCCATCATCGACGACGAGCTGCTGAACCCGCTCGGCGTCTACAAGGAGCGCCTCTCCCAGAGCGCACTCGTCGCGGAGATGCACCAGGTCGGCGACGAGCAGGCACAGGCCGCCCGGCAGTGGCTGGACGAGGCGGGAATGACCTTCCACACCGGAAGTGATGAGGCTACCGAGCTCACCGATCAGCAGCTGCTCAGCCAGCTGAAGATGTACTGCGCCGCGCTACGGATCGCCGACGACTTCGGCTTGGACGCTGTGGGCATTCAGTACCAACAGGGCCTCAAGGACAGCGTCCCGGCCAGCGATCTCGCGGAGGGGCTGCTGAACAATGTGCAGCGCCCCCCGGTGCGCAGCCGGGACGGATCTCGCGAGTTGTACGCCGGTGTAGCGCTGCCGCACTTCAACGAGGTCGATGAGGGCGTCGCGGTTGACTCCCTCATCACCAACCGCATTTGGAACGCCATGGGTCTGGACCCGGCCACGACGCTGCACGACATCCGATGGGGAGAGCAGTTCGGCGAAGACTTCGTCTGGGCCTTCCAGATCTCCGGCTCGGTGCCGGCCTCGCACAACGGCGGGTACGCCTCGTCCTGGAGCATGCGCCAGCCGCCTATGTTCTTCCCGCTCGGCGGGGGCACCCTGAGTGGCGTCTCGAAGCCGGGCGAGATCGTGTGGTCCAGGGTGTTCATCATGGACAACGTGCTGCACGTGGACCTGGGGCGCGGGACGGTCGTGGAGCTGCCCGCCGAGGAGACGCAGCGGCGGCTGGACGCGACTACGCCGCAGTGGCCGCTCATGCATGCGGTCCTGCACGGCGTGGGCCGCGACCAGTTGATGGCGCGCCACAAGGCGAACCACGTCACCGTGGTTTACGCACCCGATTCCGTGACGGCCGATAAGGCTTTGCTCGCCAAGGCCGCGATGTTCACCGAGCTCGGGTTGGCTGTGCACCTGTGCGGTGACGTACAGGTCTGACAGCTCGGCGCCCCCCCCCCGGCCGGCCGGCCGCACTTCGCGGTCCGACCGGTTCGGGGATCGCTCGTCAGCTCTTGTTGGAGAAGTCGTTCTGCTGGTAGAGCGCTGCGGCGTTCTGTGGCGTCACGGGGGTGATGTCGAGGGTCTGCTGCTTGTCCACGGGCTGCCCGGCCGCAATCTTCGCCACCGCGTCCGCGGCCTGCTTGGCGCAGGTGGGGTAGATGAACGTGCCGGTCAGCTGTCCCTGCTGGACCGACCTGATCCCACCGTCGGGAATGGCCAGACCATCGGTACCGATGAACTTCATCTGCTTGGCCCGCCCCACGGAGCTGGCCGCGAGATAGGCGCCCAGCGCCATCGGGTCGTTCTCGGCGTACACCAGGTCGATCTTTTTGTACTGGCTCAGGAACTGGTTGGTGATGCGGGTGGCGTCGTCCTTGAGCCACTTGGCCTCACGGTGGTCCAGGATCTTGATGCCCGGGTTGGCGGCCACCGCCTGCCGGAAGCCCTTGTCCCGGTCGATCTGCGGCTGATTGGACAAGATGCCCTGCAGCTCCACGACGCTGCCGCCCTGCGGGAGCAGCTTCACCGCGAGCTCACCTGCCTGCTTGCCCGCTTGGACGTTGTCGCCGCCGATGAAGGCCGTGTAGCAGCCGGTGTTCACGGTCCGGTCCAAGATGATGACCGGGATGTGGGCGGTGCAGGCCTGCTGTACGGCGGCGGTGAGCGGGGCTGCTTCGTTCGGGGAGACGATGAGCGCGTTCACCTTCTGGGTGATGAGCTGCTGGACCTGGCTGACCTGCGTGGTGCTGTCCTGGTGGGCATCCTTGATCGGCAGCAGCTTCAGGTTCGGGTGCTGCTTGATGTAGTACTGCAGCTGGATGTTGAGCTGGGCCCGGTAGGGCTCGGCGTTGTTGGACTGCGAGTACCCGACCACGAACTGCTTGCTCGCGCCGGCGCCTGGGGCGCTGGAGCCGCTGCCGGAACTGCCTGACGCGTTGCCGGCGGGGGCGCTGGACGCACACCCGGTCGCCAGGGCCGTCATGGCCACCAGCGCGGAAAGGGCGAGCCGATGGTGGTGTGCGAACTGCATGGTTCCTCCTGGTGCTGGTACTGGTGCGGGTACTGACCGCCGGAGAATCATTGGACTGGCTCCTTGTCGAGGTGGGAGGTGCTGGGCCGGCCCGGGGCGACCAGCCGGCGGCCGCTGGAGACGGCGCCGCGGAAGAAGTCGGGACGCTGAATCACGACTGCCGCGACGACGATGAGCCCCTTGACGATCAATTGCGCGTTGTCACTGACGGCATTGAGTCCGAGCACGTTGTCCAGCATCGTCAGGATCAGGGCGCCGACGAACGTACCGACCACGGTGCCCTTGCCCCCGGCCAGGCTGGCGCCGCCGATCACGACAGCCGCGATCGCATCGAGCTCGAAGGAGGTCCCCGCCAGCGGGTCGGCGGAGGCGCTGTAGGCGGCGTCGATCGGGCCGGCAAAACCCGCGAGCAGCCCAGCCAGGGTGAAAACCGCGATCTTGACGCGGGTGACATTCACGCCGGACAGCCGCGCGGCAGTCTCGTTGCCACCGACCGCGTAGACGTGCCGGCCGAACCTGGACTTGGACAGGACGAGCTGGAAGATGATGACCACGACGATGAGGGCCAGCACCGGGTAGTAGATGCCACCCCGACCCACGATCGGCAGTGCCACACCGGTGAACAGCTTGTGCCCCGGCGTCCCGAGACTCTGGAACACCTCGGAGTTGTGGGTGAGACTTCCGCTGGCGGTAGCAATCTGGGTGCCGATGCTGACGTTTCCGCTGATTTCCCGGTCAATGCCGCGGGCAATGTTGAGCATCGCCAGCGTCATGACAAAGGACTGCACCCGCAGCCGTGCGGTGCCCGCCCCGTTGCAGAAGCCGAACAGCGCGCCGACCAGCATGCAGATAGGGACGATCTCCAGCGGGCTGAGGTTGTGCCGCGCCAGGAGCAGCGCGGCGACGGTCGAGCCGATGCCGAGCAGCGAACCGACGGACAGGTCGATCCCGGCGGTGAGGATGACCAGCGTCTCGCCGACCGCCAGGATGCCCCGGGAGGAGAAAGCTCCGACGGCGTTGGTGAGGTTCTGCTGGTTCCAGAAGACCTGTCCCTGGGACAGGATCCCGAAGGCGATCACCAGGACGAGCCCGACGTAGCCCTGTAACGAGCCGAGCACCGATGCCCCGGCCCGCAGCCGCTCGGGGCTCAGCCCGCGCGATCTCGCCGGGCCGCCCTCGGGCGTCGGCGCATCCTCCGGAGCCGACGTGGCCGGTGTGGCCGGTGTGGCCGGTGTGGCCGCAGGTTCCTTGGTGCCGCTGCTCATCGGCTCAGCCCCTGTTCGAGGGCGGTCGAAGCGGAGCCAGCGTCGATGTCGAGTACGGCCCGGCGGGCCATGGCGGCAGCCAGGATGGTTTCCTGGGTGGCCTGGCCTCGATGGAACTCACCGGTGACCCGGCCTTCGCAGAGCACCAGGATCCGGTCGCACATGGCTAGCAGCTCGGGTAGTTCGGAGGAGGCCATGAGGATCGCGGCCCCCTGCGCGGCCAGTTCGGTCATCAGCTCATAGATCTCGGCCTTCGCGCCCACGTCGATCCCTCTGGTGGGCTCATCCATGAGGATCAACGAAGGGCGGGTGAGCAGGCACTTGGCGAGCACAACCTTCTGCTGGTTGCCGCCGGAAAGGTCGGCGACCGTGCTGTCGATCCCGGGCGTCTTCACGCGCAGGCTGCGCACGATCTCGGCCACTGCTGCACGTTCCCGTCGTCCGTCGACCAGCCCCCACCGCCGGAACCGGTCCAGTGCCGACAGGCTCGCATTGAAACGCACGGTGTTGCCGAGTACCAGGCTCTGCGCCTTGCGGTCCTCGGCCACCAAGGCAATCTTGTTGCCGATGGCGTGCCTCGGCGAGCGGGGGTGATAACGGCGGCCGTCCAGCCAGAGCCGGCCGTGCACCGCGTGCCGGGGCTGCGCTCCGAACACCGTTTCGAGGACTTCGCTGCGGCCGGCCCCCATCAGCCCGGCCAGCCCGACGATCTGCCCCGCCCGCACGGTGAGACCGATGTCGTGCAGACCCGCCCGGCCGGCTCGCGGGTCGCCGTCGACGTTCAGGTGCTCCACCCGCAGCCGTTCCTGGCCGTCACTGGATTCGGCCTGCGGCCGCGGAAACAGCTCGGTGAGCGGGCGGCCGACCATCATCGCGATGAGCTCGGACCGGCTGGTGCCAGACATGTCGCGGCGGCCCACGAACGCACCGTCGCGCAGCACGGTGACCGAATCGGCAATCTGCTCGAGTTCCTCCAGCCGGTGGGAGATGTAGACGACCGCGACCCCGCGGTCGGCGAGCTGGCGGATCACGGTGAACAAGCGCCGCACCTCGGCGTCGGCCAGGCTGGACGTGGGCTCGTCCATCACCAGGATTCGGACGTTGAGCGACAGCGCCTTGGCAACCTCGATGAGCTGCTGCTCGGCGATTCGGCACTGCCGGACCAGACGCCGCGGACCGAGTCGCAGGCCGACACCGGCGAGCAGCTCACGGGCGCGCGCATCCATGCGGCCCCGGTCGAGTGCACCTCGGGCGGTCCGCAGCTCCCGTCCGAGGAAGATGTTGTCGGCGATCGACAGCTCCGGAACGAGGTTGAGCTCCTGGTGGATCATCCCGATCCCGAGCTGCTGGGCATCTCGGGGCGAGTGGATGGAGGCGGGTTGCCCGGCCAGGTCGATCTGGCCGTCGTAGTCGGCGAACACCCCGGCCAGAACGTTCATCAGGGTCGACTTGCCGGCACCGTTCTCGCCTAGCAGGGCCGCGACCTCACCTTCGTGCACGGTCAGCGTCACGCCGTCGAGCGCCCGTACGCCGGAGAACGTCTTGGCGATGTCGCGCATGGACAGCACCACGGGCCGATCCGGCGCGGCCGGCCCAGGCGCCGTCGTACGGGGTTCTGCCACCGGTCAGCCGACCAGCCGAAGGCTGAGGTAGTCCAGCCCGGCGGAGTAGCCCACAGCGGCCGGGTTCTTCCCGGTGACGGTGAGCGTCAGCGTGTGCCGACCGGACGTCAGCGCGACCTGTCCCTCCTCGATCGGCGCTGTCACCGCGACGTTCGGGGTGTTGTAGGCGTCGAAGGCCGAGCCGACCGACTTGCCATCGACCGCCAGTGTGTTGATGCCGTAGTCCTGGGCCTTGGTCTGGACGACGGACAGGTCGTACGTGCCGGTGTTCGGCACCGAGAAGGCAACGCTCACCTGGTCGCCGGGCTTGGCCCCCTGGAGCCACAGCTGCGCGCCGGCCGACCAGTTGATCCCGCAGCAGTTGCCCTGGGCGACGGCCGGGGCTGTGGCCGACAACGGCGGAAGCAGCGACTCGGCTTCCAGCCGGAGGGTGTCACCGCTCGTGGCCGATGCCTGCGCGGACGGCGCGCCGGCGTTGCCGGCCCCGTCGACGGCAACGACCCGGTAGTACCAGGTCTGATGCAGCCCGGCCGAGTGGGTGAAGGAGGTCCCCGTCGCCTCGCCGAGCAGGGTGGCAGGGCCGGTGGCGAAGGTGGGGCGCATCGACGCGTAGACGTCGTAGTGGTCCACGCCGACGTTGTCCGTCGCCGGGTTCCACGACAACGTGATGGCGTTGGACCGGTCACCGGTCGCTGTCAGACCGGTGACCTGGGACGGGGCCCGCCGGTCGGTGAACGAGCGCACCTGCGACAGGGAGGTGTAGCGGGCGGCCGTCCAGGGCGGCGAGCCCGCGGTGGGGGCCAGCCCGATCGTGATGCTGCGCTTGCCCGCGGTAAGGGCTGCCGGCAGTTGGAAGGTGTCGTCCAGCCACCGGTGGTCGGTGTTGTTCAACGGCTCCGACCAGGTGCCTGCCGGTCGGCCGTTCACCGTGACGGTGGCCGACTGGCCGGGGATCGCCTGGTCCGACATCCGCCGCACCAGTACGCCCTGGTTGTGCTTGTTCACCGCCAGCCGGAAGGTCAGCGGCGTCCCGGTCGCCCGCAGCGTGTGCGTCACCGGCTCCGGGACGGCGTTGTTGCCTTCGTAGGTCGAGGTCAGCGTGCTCACGGTCCCGGGGGTGGCGGCGGTGTAGCCGTGGGCCTGCTCACTTGCCGCGTTGCCCACCTCCAAGATGTCCGAGCTGTTCTGCGCGACCGCGTCCCGGCCGTACCAGTAGGCGGTGGAGGCGTAGTTCGCCTGGACGTCATCGACCGGGCCGTGCTCGATACCGAACGTCATGGCGGAGGCGAACGGGACCGCATCGGTCAGCATCGAACGGTAGGTGCCGGTGCAGTCGGTGTCGGCCGGGCAACCGAAGCCGGCGCCCTGGTGAACCGGCTCACCGTTGACCGGGTCGGTGAACGTCCCGCGGTCGAAGTACCAGCCGCCCTCGTAGAAGTCCTCGGTCCCGGTGCCGTGGATCTGCGGGGTTCGCGAGCCGTCCACGTACACCCGCTCGTCGCCCTCGAGGTACACGCGGCTGGCCGGCCCCGCCATCGTGTGGGTGACGCCCACGAACTTGCCCTGGCTGGCGGTGTGCAGGAACAGGTGGTCCTTGCCGGGCGTGGTCGGGCCGCCGGCGGAGGTGGCCCGGAAGTAGCCGTCGTTCCCGGCCGGACCGAGCGCCGCCGCTTCCGGCCGGGAGCGGGCTGAGGTCACGCTCACGTCTCCCGAGGTGATCGCCTGCTTCGAGCCGTTGTAGAGCTCGACCTTGGCGTCGTGCCGGAACGGCATCGGCCACCAGGCCGAAAGGGTGCGGGTGTCGGGGTTGATGCCGTGCATCAGCGCCCGCACCTTGGCCAGTCCCAGGCCCGCGCCGAAGAACTCACCGAGCGGCGCGTCCACGGTGCGCTGCCCGTCGAAGCTGATCCTGAGCCGGGCGTGCTGCAGCACGTCGTTGGAGGCCAGCACCGCGGGCTCGTTCTGGGTGTCAGGGGGGTAGCAGAAGGTGCGGGTGCCCGCGAAGGTCTGCTTACTGATCGAGTACGCGTGCGCGGTCTCGCTGCTGATGTGCTCTGTGCCGACATCAACGGTGTCGCTGCGCACCAGGGCCGCGCCGACGCGTGAGTCGACCCAGTAGGTGAACTCGTTGTAGTCGTTGTCCGAGGAGACGAACTGGTTGCGGATCGTGATGGTGGACTTCCCGGCGGTGGATGCGGGAGGCAGAGCGACCGTCTGGTTCTCCCAGTTGCAGCCGGGCTGGGCCGGCAGCGGCGCCCACTCGGCGACCGGGTGATTGTCGACCAGGATGCTCGCCCGTTGGTGGCCGATCGCCGCGTCGAGCCGGCGGGTCAACTGGACCCCCTGGTTTTTCGGGTCGATCTTCACCGTGAACTGGCTGTAGGCGTTCGCGTCCCGGCCGAAGGCCCGGCCGTCGTCGGTGACCGTGTTCGGCGGCGGCGGGCCGACCAGCTGCGGGAGGTGCACCTGCAACGCGGAGATCGAACCAGGGCCGGTCCCGGCCGACAGCTGGGTGCTCTGCCCCGGGGCGAGCCGGAATGCCCGTCGCGTCGTGGAGGCTCCCGGCTGCGCCGGCTTCGGATCGGCGGTGCCCGCCGCCTTCAGCTTGGCGATCACGTCCAGTGCCTTGTCCGCGGGATCGAAGGAGGGGACCCCGATCGCGTCGGCGAAGCTCCGGTAGGTGACGTGGTAGTAGTTCGGGTCATGGTCGGTGTAGACCAGCATCGAGGACCGGTAGGTCATCGGCGTCAGGACGTCCACGCCGCCGGAGGACTGCTCCGCGTTGGCCACCAGCGGGAACACGAACGGCGCCCCGAGCTTGCCGTCCACCACGTCCTGGAACGGCGCGTCGATGACGGTACGTCCGTCCAGGACGACGTGCAGGTTTCCTGCGTTGTTCACCTTGCCGGACTGCCCCTGGTAGAAGTCTGTCGCCCAGATCGAGTCGATTTCACCCGGCCCGCTGTGCTGGGCGAGCGTGCATCCGCCGCCTGCCTGCCGACCTAGGCACCGGTTGAAGTCGCCGTTGCCGCCGGCCCGGTCGAAGCTGGAGAACTGCTTGGTCTGCACCCCGCGCGTGAGGTCGGGCAACCGGTTGAGCTGGCGGTAGGTGTCCCACCCGATCGCGCCCTTGCCGTTGGTGCCGTCGGGCGTCTGGTGTCCTGCGTGCTGCGACGCGGCCGGTGTGGTGGGGCTCCCAGGGGCGGCCTGCGCGGCACCGATCAGCGGTGCACCGAGCAGGCCGAGGCCCAGCGCTGTGACCGCTGCGATCGAGCGGGTGGGGCGGACGTGGGTGCCACGCGGACGCTGGCGGGACTCCTGCATGCTGCTGCTCCTAGATCTGCGTTGCGAGCTACTGCACGGAGCCACTGAACCGTGGTCGGCTACCTGGCTCCCTGCCACTCCCGGTACTCTCAGAAATCGGTTTCTGGGAACGTAGGGTGAGGCTTGGGACTTGTCAAGGTTGCCGCCGCCGCCGCACGGTAGGGTCGCGAACTCGATTCCTGCCCGAAGGACAACGTGCACTCGACGATCCGCGATGTCGCTTCCGCCGCAGGTGTCTCGAAGGCGACCGTGTCCCGCGTGCTCAACGGCCACGCCACCGTTGACGCCATCCTGACCGGTCGGGTGCACGCCGCCGCGCAGCAGCTCGGCTACCGCCCGAACGGGCTCGCCCGCAGCCTGCGGATGCGGGCGACAACGGTGATCGAGATGGTCATTGCCGACGTCACCAACCCGTTCTTCACCGCCATGGTCCGCGGCGTCGAGGACGCCGCGCAGGCCGCCGGGTATTCGGTGGTCCTGGCCAACGCGGACGAGGACCTGGCCAAGGAGGCCCGCTACATCGAGGTCGCGGCCGCCGAGCGGATGGCCGGTGTGATCATGTGCCCGGCATCGGAGACCGACACCCGGGTCGAGCTGCTCCTTGATCGTGGCATCCCCGTGATCGCCGTCGACCGACGCCTACGCACAGCCGCCGTCGACAGCGTGACCGTGAACAACCGGGCCGCATCCCGGGACGCGGTCGCGCACCTGCTCGCGCAGGGCTGCCGCCGCATCGGGCTGATCGGAGGGCTGGCCGGGACCACCACGAGCAACGACCGGCACGCCGGCTACCGCGATGCCCTCCGCCAGGGGGCCGTCCCGATGGACATCGACCTGGTCGTCGACGGCGGCTTCCGGATCGACGGCGGGTACGAGGCGACGCTGGGCCTCATGCGCCGGCGTGAACCGCCGGACGGGCTGTTCATCGCCAACAACCTGATGACGCTCGGCGCCGTCGGGGCCCTCGCCGACGCCGAGCTGCGTTTCCCGCAGGACGTCGCAGTTGTCGGTTTCGACGACGTGCCCTGGGCCGATCCGCTACGTGGCCGCATGAGCGTCGTGTCGCAACCGGCCTACGACATGGGCCGGCATGCTGCCGGGCTGCTGCTGCGCCGGATCCAGGGTGAGGACTTCCCGCCGCAGCGTCTGGTGCTCCCCGCGACCCTGCGGATCGGCGCGAGCTCGGTCCGGCGCCCCGGCTGACCGGCTAGGAGTGGCGGGCGCGCAGCGAGGGTTTGTCGGTCTTGCCGACGGCGTTGCGCGGCAGCGCGTCCAGGAACTCCACCCGCTTGGGCGCTGCGTAGTCGGCCATCCGGGTGCGCACCCAGGCGCGGACCTCGGTCGCGGTCAGCGGCGCGTTAACGACCAGGTATGCCGCCACCGCCTCGCCGGCCAGGGTGTCCGGCACCCCAATGACGGCCGCGTCCTCGACGGCCGGGTGCTGCCTCAGCAGCTCCTCGACCTCGGCCGAGAAGATCTTCGTGCCACCGCGGTTGATCATGTCCTTGCTGCGGTCCAGAATCCGCACGAAACCGTGCTCACAGATCCGCGCGATGTCGCCCGTGTCGAACCAGCCGTCGACGATTGCAGCGGCCGTCGCGGCCGGGTCGTGCCGGTACCCGGTCGTCACCAGCGACCCGCGCAGCCACAGCTCCCCCGGTTCCCCCGGCGGTAGGTCGAGGCCGTCGTCGGACCGGACGACAGCCTCCATGCAGTCCAGCGGCCGCCCGACAGTGCCTGCGTGACCGGTGAACTGCGAGTCGGTGAGGATGCAGCCGGGCGAGTGCGTCTCGGACAGGCCGTACACGTCGTACAGCCGCACCGCGGGCAGCGCGGCCCGGAGCGCGCCCACGAGGTCGGCCGGGAACGGCGCACCTCCCGCCGCCAGCCTGGTCAGCGCGGGCAGCTCCGCGAAGCCCCGCACGCGCAGGCACAGCCGCCACCAGGACGGCACGGCGTACGCCCAGGTCACGGCCCGCACGCGCAGCACGTCGACGTACGCGGTGGGGCTCGTGGTGTCGACGAGCACGCAGGTCGCGCCGACCAGCATCGCCGGCAGGACGTGCGCGTGCATGGCGGAGATGTAGTACATCGGGAACAGCACTGCGGTGACGTCGTGCGGCCCGAGCTGCAGCACCCGCTGGTAGCTCATGCCCGAGTGCACCGAGGCCCGGTGCACCACCTGCGACGCCTTGGGGCGCCCGGTGGTCCCCGAGGTGTAGACCACGGCGTACGTCGAGGCGGGGTCGCGTGCCGGACAGGTCCAGGCGGTGGGCGCAGCCGTCACCAGCGCCGCGCCGAGGTCCTCCGCGCTGTCGAGGTCGAAGCCGGGCGCGGCGAGGCAGAGCTGCGCCTGCGAGTGCTCCACCATGTACGCCCACTGAGCCGGAGCAAGCCGGGTGTTGAGGCCCACCATCACCAGACCTGCGTGGGCGCAGGCGAACAGCAGCGTCGCCAGCTCCAGGGTGTTGCCGGAGGCGACTGCGACCGCGTCCCCCGGGGCGAGCCCGCGATCCAGCAGCGAGCGCGCCGCCCGCTCGACCCGGTCTGCGAAGGCGGCGAAGGTGATCTCCCGGTCGCCGTCCAGGAACGCCGTGCGGTCGGGCCAGCGCTGTACGGCCCGGTCCAGCACGTGCAGGACGGTCGCGGGCCGGCGGGCGTAGGACAGCGCCGGCGCTCCCAGCCAGGTCTCCAGGACGACCGGGTCACCTGGGCAGTCGTCGAGGTCCACCCGTCCACTCCACCACCGCGGGGGGTCGGCCGGTCTACTCAGGTACGTTGATACCGCCGAAGCACCCGATGCCCCGGAGGCCGCCTGCCGTGACCCGGATAGCCGTCTGCGGGGGCGTGTACTCCAACCCTTACGCCCTGCGGGCCTTCGTCGCCGACGCCCGCACGCGGGGGGCCGAGCAGCTGTACTGCCTGGGCGACCTCGGCGGCTACGGCGCCGAGCCGGACGCCATCTGGCCCCTGCTGCTGGACAACGACATCGCCGTCGTGGCCGGCAACTACGACGTGGCGATCGGTCGAGGGGACACCGACTGCGGCTGCGGCTACACCGATCCACGGGACAACGAGTTCGCCCAGCTGATGTACGACTACACCCTCGCGCACACCGACCGGACGTACGCGCAGTGGATGACGACGCTCCCGACCGAGCGGCGGTTCACCATGGGCGGCGTGGACGTGCACCTGGTGCACGGCTCGACGCTGGCGCTCAACGACTTCTGGTGGGAGTCGCTCGACGAGGCGAACCACCTGCTCAAGGTCCAGGAGTCCGGCGCGGATCTGATCATGTGCACGCACTCCGGCCTCCCCTGGACCCGGCAGGTCGGCGAGACCCTCGTCGTCAACGTCGGTGTGCTCGGCCGGCCGGCCAACAACGGCCGTACCGAGGTCTGGTACGCCCTGGTGGACCTGGTCGACGGCGCGGCGACCGCGGAGCTCGTCCCACTGGCCTACGACTGGGCGGCGCAGGCCGCCTCCATGCGCGCTGTCGGCCTGCCCGAGGCCTTCGTGGAGACCGTCGAGACCGGCTGGTGGACAACGTGTCTGGAGGTCGTTCCCCCGCAGGAGCGCTCACGCGGCAAGTACCAGCTCTACCGCTCGGCCCTGCCCGACACCTTCGACCAGGAGGCCGTGTCCTGGGCAGACGCGCCCGAGGTGGTCGACGACGGCCTGCCGGTCGTCCCGCTGTTCGGCTCGGCGCTGTTCCCGCCACGGCTGTGGATGTACACCAACTTCCACTGCAACCTGGCGTGCTCGTACTGCTCGGTGGCCTCGAGCCCGCTGGCCCGCAAGCGCTCGCTGGGGCTGGAACGCGTGAAGATGCTCGTTGACGAGGCGGTGGTCGAGGGCTTCACCGAGATCTACCTGACGGGCGGCGAACCGTTCCTCGAGCCCGACATCGTGGAGATGGTGCTCTACGCCACCGAGCGGCTCGACGTCGTGCTGCTCACCAACGGAATGCTCTACCAGGGCTGGCGGCTCGAGCAGCTCAAGCGGCTGTCCGGACGCGCGCGCCTCGTCCTGCAGACCTCGATCGACGCCGCATCCGCCGAGGGGCACGACTGCAACCGCGGCCGCGGCTCCTGGCAGAAGGCGATGGACGGGCTGGTCCTGGCCAAGGGCCTCGGGCTGCCCGTACGCGTCGGGATGACCTCGACGCCCGAGAACGCCCACGAGGTCGAGCCGCTGCGCGAGCTGCTGGTCGGCATGGGCATCACCGGTAAGGACTTCGCCGTACGCCCCCTGGTGGCCCGGGGGTTCTCCACCGAGGGCGCGGTCATCGAGGACACCAACACCGTCCCGGAGGTCGCCGTCACCGCGGACGGCGTGCACTGGCACCCGGCCGGCGCCGACCTGGAGACGAGTCCCGACATGCTCCTGGCCCCGCATCCGTCGGCCGAGCAGTGGGTGCCGCTGGCCGAGGCCAAGCGCCTGGCCGTCGAGCGCTTCCTCGTCCTGCGCCGCAATGACGGCTCGCTGCCCCTGGTCTACAACTGCGCCGTCTAGATTCCGTCGACGGTCGACCCGACCCTCAGCGCCGATCAGGCCCGTTGCGGGTCACGAGGCGCACAGCGGGCACAAGGACGGTGTCCGAACCTCGACGGCAGGAGACACAGTGCAGATCGACAAGCAGATGATCATTGACCTGATTAAGAAGCGGGGCGACAGCGGTCAGGCCGACCAGGCGCAGTCCGAGCTCCCCGACAAGGTCGACACCGACCAGCACGCCGACCTGTTGCAGAAGTTCGGCGTCAACCCGCAGGAGTTGCTCGTCAAGCTCGGCGGCGGTGGGGGCGGCGGAGGACTGGGCGGCCTGCTGGGAGGCTGACGCCGGTCGGCGGCAGAGGGCCTTAGAGCCACGCCCGGACAGCGGCCCACGATCCGCTCGACGGATCGATCGGGTCGCGATGCCCATCGCCCGGCGGGGCGACCAGGCCCATGTCGCCCCCGGCCGCCAGGCAGTCGGCGACGTACCGGCGTGAGCGTTGGACGTCGATCGTCTGGTCGTTCTCCCCGTGCACGATCAGAGTCGGTATCGGCGGCGGGAGCCGGCGGACAGGATCGGTGTCGGCCCACCGCTCGGGGAACTCGTCCGGCGATCCGCCAACCAACTGGCGAGCCGCGCGACCCGCGCTGGCCAGATCCGTGACCGGGGCCAGCGCCACCACTCGTGTCGGCAGCACCAGCGGCGACCCGCCGACTGCGTTCGACGGGGTGGTGGCGCGGTCAGCGGCCCACAGTGCCAGGTGAGCGCCGGCCGAATGCCCCAGCAGGGTGACCCGGGTCAGGTCCAGGCGCCGATCGGCCAGCGCAGCCAACCGGTCGATGCTGTCGGCGACATCCTGGAAGGTCATCGGCCAGCCACCGCCACCGCCGAGGCGGCGGTACTCGACATTCCATGCAGCCCAACCTCGCCGGGTGAGGTCGAGCGAGATCGGCCTGGTCACCAGCTTGCCGAATCCAGTGCGCCAGTGGCCGCCGTGCAGCACGACGACGACCGGGTGGGGGCCGCGACCGGGTGGCAGGTGCAGGTCGGCGACCTGGTCGGGGTGGTCACCGTATGCATAGTTCTCCGGCCGACGCAGAGCGCTCGCGGCGATCCGGGCCGGCAGCGGGACGGGCAGCGACACCGGCATCAGGCGACCGACTGCGGTGCGGATCGCGACAGCCGGCCACCCACGGCGACCAGCCCCACCGCCAATACGGCCCCGACGGCGCCGGACACCAGTAGTGGGAGTCGGCCGTCGCCGTGCCAGGCGAAGCCGGCCCAGATGCCGGCGGCCAGGATGCCGACGCCCGTCAGCCCCTGGTAGATCCCCTGCGCCGACCCCTGCCGGCCGACCGGTGCCAACGAGGAGACCCAGGCCTTGCCGACTCCGTCGGTGCAGGCGGCGAACCCGCCGTACACGGGGAGGATCACGAAGACCCAGCCGGCGCTCGGAGCAAACGCCAGACCGATGTAGCCGCAGGCGAAGAACACCAGCCCGGCGGCGAAGACCAGGTGCCGGGGGAAGCGGTCGGACAGCGACCCGGCCGGGTAGCTCAGCGCCCCGTACACCAGGTTGTAGACGACGTAGGCGGCGATCACCCCGGCCGTGCCGAGGCCAAGCTCGCTGGCGCGCAGCAGCAGCAGCGCGTCCGGGAAGTTGACCAGCGCGAACAGGGTCAGCACCCCGACCAGCAACCGCAGCCGGCCGGGCAGCCGGTCGGACGTCGTGGCAGCCGTACGGCGGACCGGAGCGGGGCCCTCCCGGACGGCCCGGACCAGCAGGACCGAGAGCACGGCCGGCACGACCGCGACGAGCAGCAGCGGGCGCAGGCGGTGGCCGAGCAGTTCGTACAGCCCGAGCCCGGCGAGCGGCCCGATGACCGCGCCTGCGGTGTCCGCGGCCCGGTGGAACCCGAAGACCTTGCCTCGTACGGCGGGGTCCACGTCGACCATGAGCAGCGCGTCCCGCGGGGTGCCGCGGACCCCCTTGCCGAGCCGGTCGACGGCCCGGCCGGCGAGCACGACGGGCCAGATCCCGGCGAGCGCCACGATCAGCTTGCCCAGCGCCGCCAGACCGTAGCCCAGGGCGATGAGCGGCTTTTTCGCCCGCCCGTCGGAGAGCCGGCCGGCGAGCAGCTTGGTGACGGCCGCCGAGCCCTCAGCGACCCCCTCGACGATGCCGACGGTCGCCACGGGAGCGCCGAGCGTCCCGACCAGGAACAGCGGCAGCACCGGATACAGCAACTCGCTGGCCGCGTCCTGCAGCAGGCTCACGCCGCTGAGCACCTTGACGTTCGGCGTCAACCAGCTCATGCCAGCGCAACGAGACGTTCTGCGGCAGCGGCGATCCGCTCATCGGTGGCGGTCAGGGCGAAGCGCACGTGCCCGGCGCCGTCGGCCCCGTAGAACGCGCCCGGGGCGACGAGCACGCCGATGTCGGCCAGCGCCTCGACGCTCGCCCAGCAGCTCTCGCCTCGGGTCGCCCACAGGTACAGCCCGGCCTCGCTGTGCGTCACGGTGAAGCCGGCCGCCACGACGGCGGCCCGCAGCACCGTACGGCGGCGGCGGTAACGCTGCTTCTGCTCGATGACGTGCACCTCGTCGCCGAGCGCTGCGACGAGCGCCGCCTGGACCGGTACGGGGACGAGCAGACCGATGTGCTTGCGCGCCTCGATGACGGCGGCGACCGCCCGGGCGTCCCCGACCGCGAAGCCGGCGCGGTAGCCGGCCAGGTTGCTGCGCTTGGACAGCGAGTGCAGGGCCAGCACCCCGTCGGTCGAACCGTCCGAGACGCTGGGGTGCAGGACGCTGACCGGCTCGGCCTCCCACCCCATCTCCAGGTAGCACTCATCGCTGGCGACCAGCACGCTGTGGCTGCGCGCCCACGCGACGATCTCCCGCAGCCGATCCGGCGCGAGCACCTGGCCGGTCGGATTGCTCGGCGAGTTGAGCCAGACCAGACCCACCTCACCCGGGTCGTGCGCCATCGGGTCGTCAGTAGGCACGGGAACGCAGCCCGCGAGCCGCACCCCCACGTCGTACGTCGGGTAGGCCAGGCGTGGCAGCAACACCTGGGTGCCGGGCGGCAGGCCGAGCAGCGACGGCAGGAGTGAGACCAGCTCCTTGCTGCCGATGCTCGGGACGACGTGCCGCTCGTCCACGACGGCGCCGAGCCGGTCGGTTGACCAGCGGACCAGGGCGGCCCGAAGGGCGGGGGTTCCGGTCGTCAGGGGGTAACCGGGCGCGTCGGCCGCGGCGCTCAGCGCCTCCTGGACCAGGGCGGGAGTGGGGTCTACCGGCGTGCCGATGGACAGGTCGACGATGCCGTCCGGATGACGCCGCGCCACGTCGGCGTACGGGCCGAGGCGGTCCCAGGGGAACTCGGGCAGCTGCGCGCGTCGGGCCCATCCCACCGGCCCGGGTCCGGCCACCGGGCTACTGGCCCTCGGTGTTCTTGCCCACAGGTACCGCCATCACCACGGGGTGGTCGACGTCGATGGGGCCGACCTTGCTGGCGCCGCCGGGGCTGCCGATCGTGGTCGTCTCGGTGAAGAAGTCCACGTTCGCCCGGTAGTAGTCCTTCCACTGCG
>JAABUM010002929.1_pt1 | contig 21894 bp, 22 predicted proteins | sample 5559161 | NCBI WGS metagenome assembly JAABUM01 (sample SAMN10711868, study PRJNA513369) | rock metagenome | isolation source: Antarctica rocks | place: Antarctica: Victoria Land, Siegfried Peak nord
GACGAGCCGCCGAAGTAGTGCAAGAACACCAGAGCGACTTCGCCCGCACCGCTTTCACGCACGTGGAGCGTCGTTCCGTTGATGAGGATTTTCATAATAGCCTGGCGCGCCGCGTTTGCGGTCGCGCAAAAAGGAACAACTTAAAATAGAAACGGCATGACTGATTCTGCAAAAAAATTTGACCCCGCGCGTGCGGGTGAATACGAACAGCAAAGCCGCATCGCTCTTGCAGGGTATGAGGCGTGTCACGAACTCGCGGCCTGTCTGTTGGCCGCTGCACTCGGAAGCGGCGGCACTGCAAAAATCTTAGTTGTAGGCGCTGGAGGAACGGCAGAAGAGATCACGACAGCCGGAAGGCTGGAACCTGGTTGGCAGTTCACAGCAGTTGACCCGTCTCAACCAATGCTCGATCTTGCTGTTTCTAAATTGCAAGAACATGGGCTGGCCTCTCGCACGCAAGTTCATTTGGGTTATGTAGACGAACTTCCTCCTGATGAGCTTTTCGATGCGGCGACTTTGATTGGCGTGCTTCATCACCTACCCGGCAACGAGCCAAAGCAAGCCATTCTGCGCTCCATCGCAGCCAAACTCAAGCCGCAAGCACCATTGGTTTTGGCTGGTAATCATTACGCTTATGCAAGTCAGCCGCTTTTACTGGCGGCGTGGGGTGAGCGTTGGCGCATGAACGGCACGTCTCCTGACGAAGTTAAAAGCAAACTCGCCAAGATTGTGCAGGGAGCCGACCCTCCGCATTCAGAAGAGGCTATCGCGTTGCTGCTCAAAGGCGCCGGTTTTGAACCACCGCTTCGGTTCTTCTCCAGCCTGTTTTGGGGTGCGTGGCTGTCACGCCGAGCATCCACAGAGTAACAACATCAAGTCATCAAGGGTGTTGCTGCTTGGACGTTACACCTCGACCTTGAGGCGCGCCGGTCGCTCGGTGATTTCAAACAGTTCGCCATGTGGCACGATAGTGATTTGCCCGAATTCTTCGAGCAACTGGCGATAGGCGTGCGCGACGGGGCGCGGTTTGCGGTTCATGTCGAACAAGCCGCACTCGTTGACGCGCCCGTTTTGCTCGGTGAGCGCGGTATCCCAGTCCACTTGATCTATCAAGGAATACCAGGTGAAGCCCAGCACCGGCACGCCGTCGGCGCGCATCCGCATGATGTTGAGCCACTGTTTCCACAGCCACGTCGGGGCGTAGTCGGGGTTGAAAGTGTTGGTTTCGGTGTGCATCACCGGCTTTTTGTAGCGGTCGTAGTATTCGCGCGTGATGAGATACCAGCCTGAGACATCTTCTGCCGACAACATCTTGCCATCGGGCGTCATGATGTGCTCGTTGTTGCCGTAGTAATCGTTGCCCATGATCTGATAGCCGGGCGGCTCGCCCTTCATGAACCAGTTGTATTCTTCGCGGGTCAGGCCGTTGTCCATCATGTAAAGGCACACGTCGGCATCGGGCGCGCGGGCGTAAAGCAGATCGAGAGACAAAAACCTCAGCGCGTTCTTGAGCTTGATTTCCGGCGAAGGTGTGGCGCTCGCGTCGTGGATGTATTCGGCGCTTTCGCTTTGCACGATGATGCAATCGGGACGGCGGCGCGCAATCGAGTGCGTGCCCAGAATGCTCGCCGCGACGCAGTGCTTGAGCGCGGTCACAAAGCCCCGGTCGGTTGTGAGTCGCTCGTTCCAGCCGCCATCTTTGCCCGAAATGCGCGAAGTCACGAAGATCTCGTTGACCGGCGTGTAATAGCGAACCCACGGGTAGCGTTTGGCGACTTGCTCGGCGTAGTTGGCGAAGTGAATCGGCAGTTCGGGGTTTTGCAAATCGCCGATAAAGTCCGGCACGCCGAAGTGCATGAGGTCGAGAATTGGCGTGATGTTCAGTTTCTTGATCTCGGCCATCACCAGATCCGCGAATTCCCAGTCGTAGGTGTCCGGCCCCTGTTGAATCGAGTAATACGGCAAACCGTAGCGGAGCACGTTGAGGCCCAGTTCGCGCACCAAGCCTAAGTCCTGCTTATAGTTTTTGTAATGCCCGCACTCTTCGAGCAAGTCGCGGCGAATCCGGTAGCCGTCCTTTTCGATGGTGGGATACGAACACTCGATGCCCGTAGCGAAGAGGAAGTTGCCCGCATATGAATCGGGCAGACCGGAGCCATCCGAGCCACCCGCGCCGCCGTATTGATCGCCGGAGTAGTCGCTTGATCCTAATTGTTTGGTAACGATGTCTAAAAAGCTGTTGCTCATAATGTGTTCCTTCAAAGCTGCTTGTAGGGACATGGCTTGCCATGTCCGTTGCGACCACATCGCGTTTTGCGGACATGGCTTGCCATGTCCCTACAAGATGCACGTTTCGTTCAAGTAGTCGCTTGTTTGGTCGCCAGAAACCTGTCCGCCGTTCGCAACGACAGCGCCATGATGGTGAGCGCCGGGTTGACGCCCAACGCCGAAGGAAACACCGAGTTGTCGCAGATGGACAAATTCGGCACCTCGAACGAACGCCCGTCGGCGTTCACGACGGCGCTCTGATCGTCGTCTCCCATGCGGCAGGTGCCGATGGTGTGGGCGTAGCGCGCGAAATCCCAGGTTTCGCGCGCGCCAGCCGCCTCGAAAATCGCGCACATGATCTTGAGCGAGTGTGCGTGCATCTTCTTCTCGTTCTTGCCCGCCGTGAAATGCACGCGCGGCTTGGGCAGTCCACGCGCGTCGAGTTCGTCCGACAACTCCATGAAGTTGCTTTCATACGGCAAGCAGTCGCCCAGAATGTTGATGCCCGCCGTGTGATTGTAGTTCGCCATGTGGGAGCGTAGCGCCTCGCCCCATTCGCCTCGCGGCCCTTGCACGCGCGCGAACTGCGAAGCGTAAGTCACGGGCATCACGCCGATGGATTGCAACAAATAGCCGCCCGCAAAATCGGCGTCTTTGGGCCGGTGCGTGTCCTCGGAAATCAGCCCGCCGGGAATGCCTTTAAAGGGCCGCACCATCTCGTCGAACTGCCCCCACAACTGCATTCCGGTGTGCGCCATGAAGTTACGACCGACCTGACCCGAACCGAGCGCCAGATTATTGAGCATCAGCAAACGCGGCGTTTCGATGGCCCCGGCGCACAAAAACAAGTGCTTGCATTTCTGCCGTTCTTCGATCCCATCGCGCGTGTAAACCACGCCCGTCACGCGGCCCGATGAATTGGTTTCGATGCGCGTCACGAAGCAACCGGGACGGATTTCGGCGCCACTTCCGACGGCCAGGGGCAAAAACGTCACGTCCATCGAAGCCTTGGCGCCCGTCGAACAACCCGCCTGACAAAAGCCGCGATTGGTGCAGGCCGCTCGCCAGCCAACGCCCTCTTGAAAATAGGGAGCCGAAAGCGCGGCGTTGGCGGCGGGACTGGTCTTGATGCCCAACTGGTCGCAACCGCGCGCCATGAGCCACGCGGCGGCGTTGAGAGGAAGCGGCGCGAGCGGGTAACTCGTTTTGCGCGCTGGACCCCAGGGATAAGGCGAGGGGCCGGACACGCCGAGAAAAAGTTCCAACTCGTCGTAATACGGCTCCAAGTCGTCGTAAGAAAGCGGCCAATCGCAGCCCACGCCGAACTCGGAATGAAGTCGCAAATCGTCCGGTTGCACGCGCGGCGTGTAGGCCGTGTAGTGGAGCGTCGAGCCGCCCACGCCGATGCCGGAATTGTTGGCGCCAAAGTGCATCGGATCTTTTCCGGCGCTCAGTCGCTCGTCCGTCCAGAACAGTTTTTCCTGCGCCTGTTCGTCAGTCGCAAAATCGCGCGCCGGATTCCACATCGGCCCCGCTTCAAGCGCCACGACGCGGAGTCCCGCCCCAGCCAAGCGCGCCAAAAGCGGCGCTCCGCCCGCGCCCGTGCCGATGACGAGCGCATCCACTTCGTCATTCAAAGCGTGTTGGCGCATTGTGGGCGACGACGGCGACGGAATCGGCGCGCGCACCGAATCGCCCATGAGCGGCAAAACGGCAATGGGCACCGCCTTCTCCCCCTCTCCCCCTCTCGCAATGTCTCCCTCCTCCGCGACGGGTTCGCGGTTTTCGCGCTCGTTCAAACCAATGCGCGTCCAGCCGGGCGCGTCGGCGAAACCGGCGTAGCCGATGCTTTGCTGCACAGTGGGCTGTCCGTAGAAGTTCTCTGTCATTTCGCCCAAAAGTTCCTCGAACCAGAGCACGGAAGGCATGGTTTGCCAGACTTCGCCTTGGGCATCGCCCTCTTGAACCGCGCGCAAAACGGCGTTTTGTTGCTCCTCATCAAGGGCGATGAAGTCGCCGCCGAACTTCGCCTGAGCGCATTGATCCACGCCGCGCAACCCCAATTTCAACGCCTCGCCATCGGGCGGAAGCGCGTCGTAGCGCCAGCCGTTGCCTTTGCCCCGCGCGATGCGCTCATCCAAAATGCCCGCCAGATCAACGGGCACTGGGCGCTCCGGTTGCGGCACCAGACGCAGGCAAACCGCGCGCAGGGTGACAAGTTCAGTTGGCGAAAGAAACTGCGGCGACGTGGAAACGGGACGCGCCAATCGCTCTTCGAGCGCGTCGCGCGTTGGGCGCGTTACAGCATCGCTGTCGAGCAAATCGCGAAGCGTGTCGCGCGGATATTCGGGAGTTGTCATTGGTCTGGTGGGTGCGGGCTTTGTTGAGGTGACACTTGGAAGGAACAAGATTGGAAGAGGGCGTCAGCCCCGCACCATCATTCAAGCGGGACTGACGCCCTCTTCCAATCGATACCTCGACTCCAGGCTACCTTGGTTTTTGAGTTGGGTTTCAAGCGTTGGCGCCGAGTCTGCCACCGGTCACTTCGACTAAAGCGCCGGTCATAAATGAACCGTCCTGTGAGGCCAGCAAAACGTAAGCAGGCGCGAGTTCTTCGGGCTGTCCGGGGCGCTTTAACGCGACTTCGTGTCCGAAATTTTCGACTTCTTCGATGGGCATGGTGCCGGGAATGTTGGGCGTCCACACCGGGCCGGGAACCACGCAGTTGACGCGGATGTTCCGCTCGCCCAAAGACAGCGCGAGCGATTTAGTGAAAGCGTGAATGGCGCCTTTGGTCGCGGTGTAATCAATGAGCAATGCCAATCCCGTCAGTCCGACGATGGAGCCGGTGTTGATGATGCTGTCGCCGTCTTTGAGGTGCGGCAAAGCAGCCTGCGCCATGAAAAAGTAACCGAAGATGTTGGTTTCAAAGGTGCGGCGGAATTGTTCTTCGGAAATGTCCTCGAATTTCTTTTGCGCGCATTGGTAAGCCGCGTTGTTGACGAGAATGTTCAAACCGCCATATTCCGCCACGACCTGAGCGACGGCTTCCCGGCACTCTTGCGACTGACGCACATCGCCTTTGATGACCAGACACTTTCCGCCGCGTTCTTCGACCATCGCGCGGGTGCGCTGTGCGTCAGCGTTATTTTCGTTGTAAAAGATGGCGACGCGCGCGCCTTCGAGGGCGAACGCAACCGCGACGGCGCGACCGATGCCCGAATCGCCGCCGGTGATGAGGGCGATTTTGCCTTCCAATTTGCCCGCCGCTTTGTAAGCCGAAAAGTCGCTTTGGGGCGGCGGGATCATGTCTTCTTGAGAGGCCGGATAAGGTAGTTTTTGGCCTTTGATGTCGCTCGATGTGGGACGGAATGGGTGGTTCATGGAAAGGTTTGGATGATTAAGCGGCGGGATACAACTTGCAACCCGGCGCCTGTGGCGGGCGGGAGCGGCATGAAAGTGATGCGTTGGTCTGCGTAAGGCACGACGAGGCAACGAGAAGTCCAAGGACATGGGCGCGTGATGTGGTCATGGTGTCTGCTGAAAAGCCGTTCAAACATTCGCGTTCAAACCCGCAAGCGAAGCAAAGGCGCTTGAAATGGTAACGGACGGACATCACCCTTACTTTACGAACTCATCACGCTCACATTCTTTTTTTCACCCATCGCGCGTCGCCCCGCAATCCGAAATATGCCCGCTATCTCTCGATAGCGAGCCTGCTGGGGTTGATGCGCGCCAATTACATCTTGCCGTGCATCATCTTCATCATGAGCGCTTTCTCGGCGGGACTCATGTGCATAAAGGTGCGCTTTTCGGAAGCGCTCATATGGCCCATCATCGTCTTGCCGATTCCCGTCTTCATTTCGCTCATCTCGCCTTGGCCGTGACCCATCATCGTCTTGCCCAGGGCGAAAGCGGGTCGGACAGCGACGCTTGAAGCGACGAAGGGCAAGAGCGCAAAGCTCGCTATGGCGATGGATTTTGAAAATTTCATGGTGTTCCTTTATGCCGATTCCTGTGACCGGACGCTCTCAATATAATCGGCCCTGGCCACAGGATCATCACGCAAAGATTCTTTTTCGGTCGCAAGACGGCTCTTTTGTCGGCGACGACTTGAAGAGGACGGTCATGTGGGTGTTGCTCGGCTCCTGCCCAGCGACTCACGACGCCGGTTCGCGTAGCAGCGTCTCGATGTCGCGCGTGGCGCGGGCTTCATCCTCGTGCAACTCGCCGACGTAGGTTGAGCGCACGCGGCCCGCTTTGTCGATGATGTAGACCGTCGGCCAGAACTGCTGATTCCAGCGATTCCAGTTCGCGCCGCCTTCATCAACGACAACGGGGTAGGTGATGCCGTGTTCGCGCACGAATCGCTCGACGTTTTTCGGGTCGCGCTCTTCAGGGGTTTCGGGCGTATGCACGCCGATGACTTCGACTCCTTGAGGCGCGAACTTCTTTTCCCAGCGCTCGTAAGCGGGCAAATTCACGCGGCAGTTGGAGCAGTCGAATGTCCAGAACTCGACCACAGTCACTTTGCCCCGGCGGCCGGCGAGCGTGAGCGGTTGGCCGCCCCGCGTGTTGAACCAGCGATTGCCGGTAATTTCGGGGGCTTGTCGCCCCTGTGTTGCCGCGTCACTTGGCGAAGACGCGAGCGCCGCCATTCCCAGAGCGCCCACAACTGCGGTGCCGCCTAGCCATTTCGTCCATTTGTTGTTCATTAGTTGAGTTGATTTCCTGTTTTGAAAGCGTGTCTGTTCATCCGTAGAACAGGGCTTGCCAATGTCCCTCTATCGGGCCTCTCTTGTTAAGCTGCGGGCGCGCCCGATTGGAGCGAAGCGGAGCCGAAGTTGACCGCGAATCGCTTGCACCAAATCGACACGGCGCCGTATTTGTGGGCGTCGAAGTTGGCGGGCAAGGCGTAGTTCTGGTCGCCGATGTTGCCCTTGATGCTGCCCAGGTCGAGGAAGCCGCCGCTCTTGATCTTGGCGTCGTCGTTGCCCTGCGCGCCTTCGACGGCGTAAACGTGAACGTCCGGGCCGTTCGAGGTCGAGAAGTTCGTCAGGCGCAAGACGTAAGCGCCCTTGTCTCCATACAAACCGGCAGTTCCTTTGGTGGGATGCGCACCAGAGGAAAAGGCGCCCTGCGAAGCCAGAGTTGGAACACCTTGACCGCTTGAAGGCAGTGTTTCGTTGACGGTTTGGTTGACAAACAAGCGTTCGGGGCGAAATGCCACCCAGCCACCGGTGAGGGCAACGGCGCCGATGAGCGCGGCGGTGGCCTTTTTGCCGTTGCTCCATGTGCCCGGATGAAAGCGGCTGCGGGTTTCGCTTTCGGGCAGGCAAGAATGACCGTTGATCGGCGTTTGGGTTGTGGGAGCGGGTTGCTCGGTTTTTGGTGCGTGAAGTGTGTTCATGGTGCCTCGTGCGAAGAGGTTGAACTGTCATCTCCTCGCCTACACCTCTTCCAATGGACGCCTGTGCGCTTTTGTTCCCGCTTCCTCAAATTCAGTGCATCTTCTTCCACGCTTCGAACAGGCGCCCTGTCGCTCAAACCAAACGCCCGCCATCACGAGAAGGCGGGCGTTCTGGTTTGCTTTCGGCGTCGCTTCACACGACGCCGAAAAACTCGGAGTGCGGCACAATCGGGGGCGCCGCGAACTCCTGCACCAACTCGCGGTAGGTCGTGCCGACAACGCGAATCGGGCAGAGAGGTCTATCCAACGGAATTGACGTGGCCATTTGGCTCGCGGTGCGCCATGCTTCGGCTGTCTGAAAAAGGCGTTTGTCGGGAAGTTCAAATCGGGGGGTTCGTCTCCGAAGTCCACTCTTCTTCCGGTTGGAACAGCGCGTTGATTCGATCTTTGAAAACGTCCACATCGGTGTTCAGGGGAATGGTCTGCGCTTTGGCGCGCACGCCCAACAGCAGTTCTTCCTGAAACTTGAACTTGTGCAGGCAATGGCGGCAAATCACGAGGTGTTGCCGCACTTTTTTGTCTTCTTCGGGCGAAAGTTCGTGGTCAACGTAATCGTCCAGCCGCTCCAACGCTTCCCGGCAACCATAAATGTCCAGCCCCAACAGTTTGATTCTGTTCATGATTTTTCCCCATCTCCTTCTTCTTAATGCCTCCAAGTCTCGCTTTGTTCCGGCACGCCAAAACTTTTGTGTCCCCTGAGTTCGAGCGCGCCTTAGCTCCCGCTTCCCGAAACGATTCCTCGCTCGCTCGCCAAGTCCCACAGCTCTTTTTGCAGCAGTTTGCGTCCCCGGTGCAAGCGCGAGCGAACCGTGTTCAGCGGACAATCCATCACCTGAGCTATCTGCTTGTAGTCCAACTCGCTCACGAAATACAAAGTGGCCACACCCCGAAACTCGTCGGGCAAAGCGCGAATGGCCGACGCGATTTGCTCGGCATCGAGGCGATCCAACAGCGCGCCCGCCGGATCGCCGCCGCCTTTGTGCATCCCGATGCCGCGCGTTTGCTCCCACAAATACAGGCTGTCGATTGCCTCGTCGTCTTCGACTTGCACCGTCTGCGGGCGCCGCGCGTCGTGGCGCAAGCGGTTCAGAAAGCAGTTGTGCTGGATCTTGAGAAACCACGCTTTGAAGTTGGTGTTCTGCTCGAATTGCTCGAAGGCGCGAAAGGCTTGGATGGCCGCTTCTTGAGTCAGGTCTTCGGCATCTTCGGCGCTACGCGTCAAAAACATCGCTGTTTTGAGTGCCGGAGCGAGCACCGCTTCCAATAGAACTGGGAATTCTCCGCTGTCTCCGGTTCCAGTTGGGGTTGGGGGCGAATGAGAATTCATGGGCGGGGCAAGGGTTTGGGAAGCGCCGCCAAAAACTGGTCATCGGCGCCCCAGGTGAAGCAAACGCTTCAAACGCCGCGTAGGAGTCAAAACGGAGTCAGCCTCTTGTGGCGCCTGTTGACGGCTGGCATCGACCGGCGCGGGCCGGTGAGCCTTTAGGTGTTGTGCTTAAGTAAGTCAAACGAAAGCCCGTCCTCGAAGAGGGCGGGCCTTGGCCGGGCGTGAGGACGAAAGCGTCCTCACGTCTTGATTGTTCTCATCATCTTCATCAGGAGCATCTTCTCTTTCATGCTTATGCCCGCATAGACCTCTTTGTCGCTCGCGTTCATTTGACCCATCATCTTGGCCATCATCACTTGGTCGGTGGAAGACATCTGAATGTGGGCCTCGCCCATGATTTTGCCGTGCATCGTCTTGATGTCTTGAGCCAAAGCGGAAGGAATGAAAGCGGGCAACACAGACCCGGCGACCAGAAGGGCGCAGGTCAAGGCGCGTGGAAAAAGTGGGTCATTGGATTTTTTGGCCGCTCCGTGCGACCGGACACCCACAATATAGTGGCGCCAGGTCACACGCGCATCACGAAATGATTGTTTTTTGGTCACGAACGGACAAGAAAAATGGGGCGGGCGCTTCTTCGGAAGTGGTCTTTTGCGCGGTGCCGTTAAGGAGCACGGAGAATTGTTCGAGGGCGCAAGCCCCGCTCTCTCCTCCAAGCGGGGCTTGCACCCTCTTCCACTCAACACCTCAGCTTAGGCCACCACCTCTTTTTCAATCGCGGCAATTCGGTGATTGAAAAAGTGCGCCCATTCCATTTTCCGAGGCGCTTTAGTGCCCAGCGTTGTAATCGTAGCCTTGCTCGGCCCAATAGTCGGCGGGACGCTGGGCCACATAACGCAAGGTGCCGATGCGTTTGATGCTTTTGGTGCCGTATTTAACCGGGACGACCAGACGGAGCGGGGCACCATGATCGAGGGTGAGCGGTTTGCCATTCATCTCATAGCAAAGCAGCGTTTGCGGATGAAGCGCGGCTTCGCGTTCGAGGCCAACGTAGTAGCCAGCGCCCGGCGTTTCGAAGCCGACGTATTCGGGCAAATCTTCGGGATGCTTTTGAAGGTCGAGCGGGTCGCCCGAAGTCGTGGCGGGCGGGTATTTCTGGATGAAGTCGCTCAGGCGCGCGCCGCTCCAATTCACAACCACACTCCAACCTTCGATGCACTTGTGTTCGGTCGTCATCGTGACGCGCGGCAGGGCCTTGATCTGAGCGAGCGTGAACTTGCCCGTCGCGTTTTCATCGGCCAAACCTTCGACGCTCAAGTGCCACTTGGCCGGATCGAAATTCTCGTCCATGCCCAGGTCGCCGTTGACGCGGATTTCTCTCGCGCGCGCGGCGGCGAACTGCGGCGACATTCTGCTCTCGGAGAACAAATCGCGCGCAACTCCTTCGTTGACTTGCAAGCCGCGACGCAGCGGCCAGGGCACGCCATTATCCAAACGGCGCGAGCCGATCCAGCGCACGCCGCCGTAGGTCGCGCCCATAGCGAGGGCGCCCCACAAAAACGAGCGCCGCGACAGGCGATGCATCTGGTCTTCGACTTCGACATCATCTGGGCCACTGCGCCGCGCGGCTTTGACCTGCGCGGCGGGCATGACGGCTTGGTCATCGCGCACCGGATGCGCGTCGTCAGGCACGGTGTCCGCCTGTCCATCCGGGGCCGCGTTCTGGTCGGGTTGCACCGGTTGGATGGACATATCGGCGATTTTTGGGTCTTGTGGTTCGTGTTCGTTCATGAGGTTTCCGGCGCGGTTGTGCGCTCCGTGTTGACATCGTTCGTGTGAATCATCTCGGCGCGGCTGGCTGCCACACCGGGGCGACCCAGAGGCGCTGGCGCCGGTTGCGGTTTGGCTTGAGGCTCCGGCTTGGCCTGGGGCTTGGGTTCAACAGGCTTTGACCCTTTGTCCGCGCTGCCTTTGTGGTCGCCGTTGGCTTCTATGGTGACGACTTCATAACCAGTTGTCATCGCGCGAAAGTTGTTCCAGCCCGCGCGCGCGACCTGCGCGACGTGAACCAGAAAGAATCCGCAAAAACCCATCGTCAGCCAGAAGTGGAAAAAGCGCAGAACTTCGTAGCCCGTCGCGCCCGCCAACCCATTGAACGGCGACGAAATCAGCGCGAGTTGCACCGGCTTGTAGATGCCAAGTCCGGTAACGAGCGAGCCGAAACCCATGAAAATCACGCTGGTGTAAGCGATGCGCTGCGCCCCGTTGAACTTGGCGCGCGGCAAAGCTTGTTTGCGGATTTTGAGGTCGTGCAGCACCACTTGAATCGCTTCACCGATGGTTTTGCGACCGGGCAGCAAAAACTTCCACTCGCCCGAAAACGCGACGTAAAGCACATAAGCGAGGCCGTTGAGCGCGAAAATCCAAGCGAATACGAAATGCCACGCCTGCCCCTCGGCGAGGCGCGAGCCGAGGTTGAACTTGGTGTAAAAGGCTTCGGGAAAAAAGTGGAACAGCGTGTGTTTGCCGAGGCCCACGCGATAGACATCGTTGGCCCAGTAGATGAGGATGCCGCTCCACATCATGATGAACAGAACGGGAAAGCTGATCCAGTGAAACCACCGGATCGCTACGGGATGCTTTTTTTCGAGACGTTTCATAGAGTTAGCTCATCGCGGTGGTTCTTGTGGGAATTGAAAACCTTTCTCTCCAACAGGCTTTAAAACCTATATGGGATTGAAAGTTCCCCTTCGCTGAGGCGTTTTTGAATGAGGAAGAGACGCGCTCTGCAAACCCTTGCGAACGGGAACTTTCAAGTCAACACGCACCCTTTGGCTCCCCACAGCAAGATAGGGGAAGAGCGGCGTTTAGCGGATGTTTTTGGCAAGAAATGCGCGCATGAAAGCCGCGATTTCGCCCGGATATTCGTCGAGCGCGAAGTGACCGCCATCCAGCAGATGCACTTCGATGTTATGCACGTCGCGCTGAAGTTCGTCCACGTTTTTGGTTGAGAAAATCGGGTCGTTCTGGCCCCACGTCACCAAAACCGGCGGCTGTGAGCGACGCAAATACTCGTGCCACGAGGGATAAGCCGCGACGTTGGAAGCGTAATCGCGGAACAGCGCCATTTGGATTTCCTTGTTGCCGGTTCGGTCGAGCAGCGGTTGAACCACGAGCCAGTTGTCGGGGCTGACGCGCTCTGGATGAGCGGCGCCTTCGAGGAACTGGAATCGGGTCATTTCGAGCGTCAAAAACTCTTCAAGCACTGCGCCAACTTTGGGGTCGCCGGTTTCCCCGAACGTCTTAAGCGGAAGCCCCGCTTCGGTCAGACCTTCTTCGTAAGCGTTGGAGTTCTGGATGATCAGCGCCTGCACCTTTTCGGGATGGCGCGACGCCAGGCGAAACCCGACCGGGCCGCCATAATCCTGCATATACAGGCTGTAAGAGTCGAGGCCCAGTTGATGAGTGAACGCGTGGATGACCTCGTAAAGATGGTCAAAGGTGTAGTTCCACTGGCTTGCGGGCGGCGCGCTACTCAGGCCGAAGCCGGGATAATCGGGCGCGACGACGTGGTAATCGAGCGCAAGAAGCGGGATCAGTTCGCGGAACATGAACGACGACGTGGGAAAGCCGTGCAAAAGCAGGATCGTCGGGTTGTCCGGGTCGCCCGCCTCGCGGTAGAAGATGTCTAAACCTTCGATTTGAGTGGTCTTGTATTGCACGGGGAAGGAGTCCGCCGCGCCGATGATGTCGCTGACTTCAAGTTGTGTCGTCATTTGAGGTTTGTCCTTCGGGTCAAGCCCGCCCGGTCAATTCTTGTTTTTGGCGGCGTGGTTGTTGTGGCTCCACTCATCCCGTTCACACATGGCACGAGGTTCTGCCGCTTTTGGCGAGGTATTGCTGGTGATATTCTTCCGCGCGGTAAAACGCTGATGCGGGCGTGATTTCCGTTGCAATCGGCTTTCTAAAGCGCCCGCTCGCTTCGAGTTGGGCTTTCGACTTCAAAGCGGCGGCTTGTTGATCCGGCGTGTGGAAGAAGATGGCAGAGCGATATTGCGAACCGAAATCCCAGCCTTGCCGGTTGTGTTGCGTCGGGTTGTGGTTGCTCCAGAAGGCTTCCAGCAACTCTTCGTAGGAAATCTGCGCCGGATCGTATTCGACTTGCACGACTTCGGCGTGGCCGGTGTTGCCCCGGCACACGTCTTTATAAGTTGGGTTGTGCGTCGTGCCGCCGAGATAACCGACACTCGCATCGAGAACTCCGGGCAAAGCGCGGAACATGGCTTCGACGCCCCAGAAACAGCCCGCGCCAAAAGTGGCGATGTGTTTGTCGTTCATTTTTTCTCCGCTTCAAACTTCATAGCGACCGAATTCATGCAGTAGCGAAGCCCCGTTGGGTTCGGGCCATCATCGAAGACGTGGCCCAGATGCCCTTCGCAGCGCGCGCACAGCACTTCGGTGCGCTTCATGAACAAAGAGCGGTCGGATCTCTCTTCGACGTGGCCTTCGATGGGCTGCGAAAAACTCGGCCAGCCCGTTCCCGAATCGAACTCGGTGTTAGCCTCGAACAGTTCGAGGCCGCAACCCGCGCACTTGAACGTGCCCTCGCCCTGCGAGCCGTAATCGCCCGAAAAAGGGCGCTCGGTTCCGTGCCCGCGCAAGACTTTATAAGCTTCTGGCGAAAGCTCGGCGCGCCACTGCGCGTCGGTTTTGGTGATTTTTTCGATTTTGTTCATGTTGGTTTCCCAGGTGAGCGTTAGTGCGAGGCGGGTTCATTGACCAGCATTTGGATGTCGCGCGTGAAGCCCGCTTCATCGCTTCCAAATTCGCCTTCGTGCTTGAAACGCACGCGGCCCGCTTTGTCGATGATGTAGATCGTGGGCCAGAACTGCTGATGCCAGCGATTCCAGTTCTGTTCGTTGGAATCAATCAAAACCGGATAGTGAATGTTGAGCGCCTTGACGCGCCGTTCGACGTTTTTCGGGACGTGCTCGAAAGCGAACTCCGGCGTGTGAACGCTGATAACTTGAACATCGCGCTTGTTGAAGTTGCGGTCGATGCGGTTGTAAGCCGGGATGTTGGCGAGGCAGTTGGAACAGGCGAACGTCCAAAAATGCAAAACCACCACTTTGCCGCGCTGCGAGGCGAGGGTGACGGGTTTGCCGCCCGGCGTGTTGAGCCAAGGGCCGCCTACCAGTTCCGTCGCCAAGGGTCTGCCCGTCGTGCGCGTGGTTTGCGCCGAAGCGTTGTGGGGCGGCGCCAATAGCGCAACGCCTGTTCCGAGGGCGCTTAGTAGAACTGCGCCGGGAAGCCATTTCTTCCAAGTTTTCATGATTTGCTGTCTCCTTCTGGTGCAAAAACACCCAAGCGGCTGTGAATTGGCGCGACCGTTTTCTCAAAGATGTCGCAGGGGAAGAAGTTCAGGGCGTGTCCGTTAGTTGGCGGCGTCCACAGGATTCACAGTCGCCGTTCCTCTTAATGCCGCATCTTGCGGCTTTGTTCCCGCTCGACTTTGTGGAACGAAGATCAGGCGAGCAACAGCGCGACGTTTGCTGCTTTAGCGGAGTCAGTTTGGACGCGGTTGGCTCGCCAGGTGTCACAGCCGTATCACTCAAAAGTCACTTTTTGGTCACGCCGCGATATTTGCAGCCTCACGCCTTTGCCTGTATGGCGAGAGTGGACGCGAGGAAGCTCGCAACACCATTTCGAGATCACGAGACCATCGTTTCGCGCTCGGTTTCGGCTTCGTTTTCGGTCATTCCTCTCATGCGAGCATTCGGCGTCGAAAGTTGCACCAAGTCCTTGGCGAAGAACAAATCGAGCGTCCAGTCGAGCGCGACGCGCACTTTTTTCTCGAAGCGCGGCAACTTCGCCAGATAAATCGTGCGCCACATGAACCACGCGGGGAAGCCGGAAAACTGAACTCCCATCACGCTCGCCACGCCCGCCCGTCGCCCGATGGTGGCCAACTGGCCCAAGGTTTTAAAGCGAAACGGCTTCTTTTTGTCGCCGCGCAAACTCGCCACGATGTTTTCCGCCACGACTTTGCCCTGGCGAAGCGCGTGTTGCGCCGTCGCCGGATACGGCTGGTCGGTGTTGGGGTCAATGGCATAAGCCGCGTCGCCCAACACCCACACGCCCGGCCACTCCGCGACTTCCAGATTTTCGTTGACGCAGACACGGCCTTTGGTCGTGGCGCAGGGCAAGACGCCGAGCAGGGGGTTGATGGCGTTGCCCACCGTCCAAATCAAGGTTTGCGCGGGAATAACGGTGCCGTCTTTGAGCGTGACGCTCGAATCATCGGCGCCCGCCACGCGCGATTCGAGCAGCACTTCGATGCCGTGATGCCGCAGTTTTTTGGTGGCGTATTCGCCCAGCTTTTCGCCAAGTTCGGGCAAAACGTGTTTGCCGGAATGCACTACGGTCACGCGCAAATCGCTCGTCGTCAGGTGAGGGTAGCACTTGATGGCGTCGCGCAAAAAGTCGTTGACGGCGCCCGCCGTTTCCACGCCGGAAAAGCCGCCACCTGCGATGACAAAGCTTAAAAGCGGCGCGCGCATTCCCGCGAAACATTCGGACTCGGCGACTTCGAGACTTTCGATTAAGCGACCGCGCAGCATCACGGCATCGCCGAGGGTTCGCATCGTGAGGGCGCGCTCTTCCACGCCCGGCACGTCTTGAAAGGAGGCCACGCTGCCCAGCGCCACAATCAGATGATCGTAAGGCAAGTCGTGGCTGTGGCGGTCGGCTCCTCCCGGCATCGCGTGGGAAACGCGCACGCTGTGGTTCGGCAAGTCGATGTCGTCCACATCGCCGTAAAAGAAATCAACTTTTTTGAGCAGTTTTTGCAGCGGGCTGACGATGTGCGAAGCATCGAGGTCGGAGGCCGCGACTTCGTGGAGCATCGGCGTGAACAGGAAAAAGTTGTCGCGGCACACCAGAGTCACATGGATGTCGCCGAATTCCAGTTCGCGTTCGAGCAACTTTTCAAGCTCCATCGCGGCGTAGACGCCGCCGAAGCCGCCGCCCAGAATCAGGATTTCTTGGACGCTTTGGCGTCCGGTTTTTGGTTCAGTCATTGTGGTTTCCAAGCGCGAATGCGCGGATTTTTAGGGTTTGTGGGAGGTGTGTTTCTTAAGGACATGGCAAGCCATGTCCGCAAAACGTGATTTTGTCACACCGGACATGGCAAGCCATGTCCCTACGGCAAATTGGTTCTGCGAGGCTATTTGAAAAGTGTCGGCGAATGAATTCGCAGCCAGAAAAAGGCGTCGGCCTGCGCCGACGCGGAAACGAAAACGTGAAACCATCTCGCTTTCTGGCTGGCATCGTCGGTGCAGGCCGACGCCTTTTTCTGGCTGCGAATTCATTCGCCGGAACACAGTGCTACAATCGCTCAACCGTTCAACGAACAAACGGCAATCGGCAAACTGAACGTGAACGTGGCGCCTTCGCCCGGCGCGCTGTGCGCTTCGATTGTGCCGCAGCAAGATGACGCCCTCTTTAAAACCCCCAAAACCAAAAAGTTCACGCGAATTGCTTCGCCGGAATGGTTTGCCGCTCGCGCCCCGATTGTCGATGCGGGACGCTTTGAGCAACAGGGTTGCGTCCGCATGGGCGCGTCCTTGCGTGTTCCCGCTCCAAGTTCTGCTTCAACAACCCCGCGACTTCGCTTTGTCCCACAACAGGAAGGGCATGATCATCAAAGTGATCATGACCAAACCCCAGAGCGAATAAAATAGCCCCCGATGTTGCTCCGTGCGATGCACAACCTGAGATGGCAACAGAAACGGTTTGAACTCGCGGCGCAAGGCGGCTGTGTGTGCCGTGATTCTCACCTGAGATGGCAACAGAAACGGTTTGAACCCAGTGCCGGGAGTCTTAAGATGCTTGACCTTTGACTCCGAAGCGTCAAGATCAGGAAGAAGCGCACCCAGAGCGGCACAAGCCGCTAAAACGCCCATCTGTAGCCAAGGAGTTCGGGCGGTAGAGGAGCAAGGATCCAGAGCGAGTTGATACCAAGCAGTGCGTGTGTGGGCCATGTCATTTGACCTCCTGCTGACAGTTTGTGGTTGTTTTTATGGGGTGCTGGCGGCTCTGATACTCGCGCTGAGCACCTGAGCCACCCGGCCTGGGGCCAATTGCAGGCATAAGATCAACGGTTCGAAAGTGCGAGGGCGAGGGCAGGAACCCCCACACAAAAACCGAACAGAAGATGAACTTCTGTTCGGTTTTTTCCTATTTGAGATGGCGAAGCAGCACAACTTCAACTTCCGTAGATCCCAGAGCTTTGACTCAAAAGCCGAAGTGGGAATTCCTGCGTTGCTGCACATTGCGAGTGCCAGACGCAATTTCAGACGGGAAAAGCGCGAGTTTGGATGGTCTGAAGGTTTCTGCGATTCTTTAGGGCGAAACCTGTTTTCGTGTTGCGCGAACAAAAACTCAAACTAAAGGTGATGACTTCTCCGGCCCGTTCTTCTTCGCCGTCTTCACCCAAAACGCCCGCGCGTGACACGATGCGCCGCGTGGTCGCGCTGTTTGGCACTTACAAACCGCACCTCGCGGGCATCTTCGTTCTGGTGCTCGGTTCGGCAGGCATTGGTTTGCTCGCGCCATTTTATCTCCGCTCGCTCATCAACGAAGGGCTGCTCCGCAAGAACCTCGGCATCGTGACGCATTACACCTTGCTCACACTGGTCGTGACGCTGGGGGCAGCCGTCTTGTCGCTGGGCTACGGCTATTTATCTTTGCTCGTCGGGCAGCATTTGATGCGCGATTTGCGCAACCGCTTGAACGACCATTTGCAGGGAATGTCGCTGCGATTTTGGACGCGAACCCGCACGGGTGAGGTGCAGTCACGCTTGGTGTCCGATGTCGGCGGCGTGCAAAACGTGCTCAGCGACACCGCCGCCAGCGTTTTGAGCAACGTCGCCACCGTTTTGTCCACGCTTGTGGCGATGATTTACATGGACTGGCGCTTGACTTTGCTCAGCGTCGGCATTCTGCCGTTTTTCGCGTTCGTGGCGGCCAAAGTCGGCGACTATTCGCGCGGCTTGCGCACTCAAAACCAAAAACTGCTCGCCGACCTCAACTCGACGATGGGCGAAACCCTTTCGGTTTCGGGCGTTCTGCTTTCCAAAACCAACGGGCGCCGCGCGCTCACGGCGCAAAAGTTCGCGCGCGAAAACGACGCGCTCACGCAAACCGGACTTAAGCTGGCGATGCTGATGCGCGTTTTTTTCAACCTCATCGGCCTGAGCTTTTCGCTCACCCCGGCGCTGGTTTATTGGATGGCGGGCTGGCTTTCGACGCGCGGCGGTTCCTCTCCCTTGTCCATCGGCACCATCGTGGCGTTTTCGGCGTTGCAAGCGCGCCTGTTTTTCCCGCTGACATCGCTGCTCAACGTTCAAGTCGAAGTCAATTCCGCCTTGGCGCTGTTCGACCGCATCTTTGAATACCTCGACATGAAGCAGGAAATCACCGACGCGTCCGACGCGATTACTCTGGCGCCGTCGCAAGTTCGGGGCGAGGTGCGTTTCCAAGACGTGGGGTTTGCCTACGACGAAGAACAGGAACATCCGACGCTGGAGGGCATCAACTTGCTGGCTCGCCCCGGCGAACACATCGCGCTCGTCGGCCCGTCCGGTTCGGGCAAAACAACGCTGACTTACCTTTTGTCTCGCCTGTATGACGTGACTTCGGGTTCGATTGCCATTGACGGCCACGATGTTCGAGGCATCAAGCTCGACTGCCTCGGCCAAATCGTGGGCGTGGTAACGCAGGAAAGTTTTCTGCTCCACGACACCATCCGCGAAAACCTGCGCTACGCGCGCCCCGACGCGAGCGACGAAGAACTGCTCGGCGCCGCCCGCGCCGCCGCGATAGATGAGTTCATCGAATCCCTGCCCGAAGGCTATGATACGGTTGTCGGTGAGCGCGGCACGCGCTTGTCGGGCGGCCAAAAACAGCGTATTGCGATTGCCCGCGCCATCTTGAAAGACCCGCGCATTTTGGTGCTCGATGAAGCGACTTCGGCGCTCGACACACAATCGGAGCGTTTGATTCAAGATGCGCTGGCACGTCTTGCCACGGGCCGGACAACTTTTGCCATCGCGCACCGCTTGAGCACGGTTTTGAACGCCGACCAGATTTTGGTTTTGGAAAGCGGGCGCGTTGTCGAGCGCGGCACGCATTCGCAGTTGCTGGAGATGAACGGCGCTTATGCCCGTTTGTATGCGGCGCAATTTGAAGGGGAAGCCGTGGAAGTGGCCTGAGCATGATTCGTCCTGAAGAAAGGCCTCAAACACCAAGGCGTCTACCAAAGCCGGAACCGGGCCGCACCGTAAAGGAGCCAGTGGGCGCACATGACCCACCTCTTCGCGTTGGCGCCGCCAATCATCTATCGTGGAGCAGCTCACGTTGAACGTCTGGTGTGCCACCCTCTTCTGCTTCCCACAGTCGATGGCTTTAGGAGTTACGCAGTTGGAAGCCGGGCATTAAAATACCCGTCTTGAGGGCGCAAGCGCCGGACGCCCTCGCGGGCTAAGGCCTCTCAAACGTGCGTGTAAACGTCGCGCGCTCCGGCCAACGTAGCCCGCAAGGGCGTCCGGCGCTTGCGCCCTCAAGACGGGTATTTTAATGCCCGGCTTCCAACTGCGTAACTCCTGTGCTTGTAACAGCTTGAGCCGCAAATCCTCGCTGTAGGCTTTACCCATGCTTCAAGTGGTGCCTCTCACTCAAGACCTTCTATACCACCAAAACACTGGCGCGACCACCAAAACACTGGCGCGCGGCCCCGGTTCATCGCGAAAACGAAAAGCGCAAAAGGATGAACAAAACATCCTCCTGCGCTTTTGGGTTTTAACGTTTTGCGGCGTAAGCGCTGTTAAATCGCTGGCCCGGTCTGCGTTGCGTCGCTCCTGCGGAGCATCTGGCGCAACTCCGAACGAAGCCCGGCGTATTCGAGCGCGCGTTCTTCGGTGATTTTGCCTTCGGCGTAGTATTTTTCCAAGGCCATGTTCATGGTTTGCATTTTCCACTGCGAACCGCCTTCTTTGATGGCTTGATAAATCTGGCCGGTGCGCCCTTCTTCGATGTATTGCGCGACCGTTGGACTCACGTTCAAAATCTCGATGGCGCACACGCGGCCTTTGCCGTCCACTGTCGGCACCAGTTTTTGCGACAAAATGGCGCGTAGCGTTTTGCTCAGGCGCTGTTGAACGAGGGCTTTTTCGTGCGGCTGGAACATCGACAAAATGCGCTCCATGCTTTCGGCTGCGCTGGGTGTGTGAAGCGTGGAAAAGACCAAGTGGCCGGTTTCGGCGGCTTGAAGACAAATGCCCATCGTTTCGGCGTCACGAAGCTCGCCGACCAGAATCACGTCGGGCGCTTCTCGAAGGGCGGCGCGCAGCGCGTTGCTAAAGGATTTTGTGTCGAGGCCGACTTCGCGCTGGCTCACGAAGCAGCCGCGGTCTTGATAGACGTATTCGACCGGGTCTTCGATGGTGACGATGTGGCCTTTGCGCTCGGCGTTGATGAGGTCTATCATCGCGGCGAGTGTCGTGGATTTGCCCGAACCGGTCGCGCCGGTCACGATGACGAGGCCGTCGTGATAGCGCGTGAAGTCGGCTAACACTTCGGGCAAGCCAAGGTCGGAAAACTGGCGGATTGTCAGCGACACGACGCGCAAAACGAGCGCGTATCCGCCTTTGACCTTGTAAATGTTGACGCGAAAACGCGCGACATCGGGGATGCTGTAGGAAACGTCGTGATCGGGATGATCTTGAAATCCCGCGAATTTTTCGGGCGTCATCAGCGACTGGACAACCGGTTCGAGTTCCGCTTTGGTGAGCGGGGTGTGGTCGAGCTTGCGAAGCGCCGAGTTGATTTTTACGGCGGGCGCCGCGCCCTCTTTCAGGAAAATATCGGACGCGCCGGCCTGAGCGGCGAAGCGGCACAAACCTTCGAAATCAAATGCCATAATTGTAGTTTGTCTCCTCAAGAACTCGGGGCGCCGCCGCGCCACCTTTGAAAGCACAGCCATGCGCCCGCCACCAATAATCCCAGCGACAATAGCGCGCAAAGCCACGTGAGGGGCGAATCAACGGCCTGCGATACGCTCAGCCCCTGCGCGAGCGCGCTTTGCACCCCGGCGTGCTTGAGCAAGAGCGTGAGAAACAGCATTCCCCAGCCGCCGCACAACAGCAACAACCCCAACTCCAAAAAGCGCGCGCGCCACGCGCCGAAGCCGTGCCACAGCGCCAGAACAAAAGGAATCGGCGTCATCAACAAGTAGGCGCGCTGAACGGGCACGCTTCCATTGGCCAGAGCAAAGCCTGCCACGAGCGAATACGAAAGCAGCGCCGCGCCGAGCGCGATGAGCGCGTAATTGAGGTTCGCCTCCTCTCGCGTCGCGGCGGGCGGGCGAGACGAGGAGGCATTCGATGGTCGCAAAGGATCTTGGGGCGCAAGCAACATCTTTTCAATCTTAACCCAACCTCCCGCGAGCGAGAAGAGCACAGCGTTGAAAGCAAGAACCGCGTTTAGGTGTTTTGATAACCAAAAAGCAGTCTTTCTTGAGGTGACACCCTCGCCGGTGTTGATTGTTCGATGGCGCAAGCCCCGCTTGGCTTTCGTTGCGGGGCTTGCGCCATCGAACAATCAACACCTCAGCTTAGGCCACTACCCGACAACTGGTGCTTCCATTTTCACTTCTTTCGCCCGTGCTTTCAGGTATTGCTAATCCGTGAGTAGCGGCGTAAGCTCAGGGTGATGAAAACGCTGAGCATGGATTTGCGAGAACGGATCGTGTCCGCTGTTGTAGCGGGAGGCA
>JAABUM010002930.1_pt1 | contig 21891 bp, 17 predicted proteins | sample 5559161 | NCBI WGS metagenome assembly JAABUM01 (sample SAMN10711868, study PRJNA513369) | rock metagenome | isolation source: Antarctica rocks | place: Antarctica: Victoria Land, Siegfried Peak nord
CAGAAGGTCTCCGACGCCGAGATGGCGACCCTCCACCTGCGGCGCGACCCCTTCCACGGCGAGTGGAACTACACCCTCACGCCCCGCACAATGGGCGACGGGCAGGTTATTCCCTGACGGGCCCTAAGGCCACAGTGAGGGCAGATCAGCCGCCGTAGCGTGAACCGGGTTATTGCGGGCTGGGTCGCCAGGGCAACAACTGACGCCCGCTCATCGCAGCGCGGGCAATGGATCAGGATGTCGTCGCTAAAATCCCTGAAATTGCGTGAGTAAGGCCGACGATCGCGAAAGCGTGCCACCATCGTCACCACCCCTATCCGTCGCATGGAACATGCTGCTGCGCCAGGAGCGCGCGGTTCCGTCATCCCTCGCGAGCTAAACGCGCCAGCGGGCACTCATAACAGCGGCGTTGCTCGCAGAAGTGGCGACCCAGGTGGAGCGCGCCCTGTTGCGCGCGCCCCGTCCGCAGCCGCAGCCCCGGATCGCCGAGACGGGCGAGCACCGCGCGCGTCACCTCGTTGCCCCCGGTCGGCGGTGTGCGCTCCCAGAGGGCGGCGGCGGCACCGGCGAGGCGGTCGTCCCCCGACCAGGAGGCATAGGCGAGCGCGAAGGGGACCGCGACGTTCACCAGGATTTCGGCGGCACGATCCTTCCCGACGAAGCGCCCCTGCGGATCGGCGTCGCGCGGCGGGCCGAGCAAGAACGCCTGACACTCCGCGAGGCCCACGGCTGCTTCCTCCGCCCCGAACCCTTCCAGGGTCGCCGCGAGCAGGCCCGATCGCCCGGCCCGCGCCAGCATCGCCGCCAGACCGAGGAGACGGCGGAGCGGATGATTCGCCGGGCGACTTCGCGCCAGATACCACTCATCCGGCGCGAGGCGCGTCTCGCGCCAGGGCGCGCCCAACTCCGCCCAGGCGCGCTCGATCGCCGCCGAGTCGTCCGCATCGAAGCCATCGAGCGCGACCAATGCGGGCGTGAGCGGCAGGAAGCCGCCGACCCCGAGCAACAAGGCCGCCGCCTGCCGGAACGTGCCGCGCGCATCGCCGGCAGACAATCGCGATTCCAGCATGGCGAGCGGGAGCGCCCCGGCCAGCCGGACCATCGGGGCACGATTGCGCGTGTAGCCGAGCGCGTCGAGGATCCCGGTGTAGAGCGCCTGCCCCGGCGACGCGACGGTGAACGCCGCCTCGAACTGCGCCGCCTTGGCGGTCAGGCGCGCGTCCCCCGCACGGTCGAGCAGGGCGAGCGCGGTCGCCCGATTGGCGGCGGTCACCCGCGCCACGCACTCGTCCGCCGGGAGCGCGCCGAGCGCCGCGAGCGTCAGATCGTGCGGCAAGGCGGCGAGCGGGCCACGCAGGGCGGGCGCGAGGAGCAGGGTTGGAACCACCGTGCCATCCCGGCGCAGGCACGGCGCGACCGGGCCATCGGCGTCGAGGACGACGTGGAGGATCACGTCATTGTAGGCCGGATCGAGGTGATGGCCGTGCTCGCGCCAGCCGGACGAGCGCAGATGGATCTCGATATCGCCGCGCCGCAACTCCGACCCGAACGCGATCAGCGCGCCGCGAAAATCGGGGCCTTTCTCCAAAGAGGGTTCGCCTGCGACCGGCCCCGGGGGATCCTTGCGCTCTCGCGGTTTTTCGATAATCGGGCCGCACGAAGCATGTCTGCCCTGGGCATTCGTCGGGGGGTGGGGAACGACGAGGCCGCCGTCTGCCCAGGGCAGACGGCGGCCGCACATCGCGGGGTGGGTTGGGGTTACTGCACGTCGAACTCCTGGCGGGTGAGGTGACCGCGCAGGGTCTTGACGATCGCCTCCATCCCCTCGAGAGCCTGGACCCGCGCCTTCAGCCGCTCGATGGTCAGCGCGCACGTCGCGTGCTCCTGCACGAGTGCGTCGTATTGCGCCTCGCGCGTGGGCTGCTCGTCGAGGCGCCGCTCCAGTGCGGCGACGCGCTTCCGCAATTTCCGGATCGTGTCCAGCAGGCGTTGCCGGGAGTAGTCCTCGAGGGGGTCCTTGGCCGAACGCGCCGCCGCGCCCGCACCGGCACCGCCCGCACCGGCACCGCCCGCGCCCGCGCGGGAGCGCAGCGCGGTCGAGTGCGCCCGGAACAGGGCGAGGGCGGCCGGGTTGCGGTGGATGGTCTTGTAGTCGAGCCCGGTCACCTCGTGGACGGTGCGCGCGGTCACCGCGCGTCCCTGCTCCGCGAGCAGGCGCAGCCCCGCGTCGAGGCGGTCCACCGTCTCCCAGCTGCGGCGCGCGGCGACGGCGCGCCGGTGCGCATGCGGATCGTTGGCCGAGCCGGGAGGGTTACTCACCGGCCACCTCCCCGCCCGCGACCGGGCCCATGACCCGCTCGACCACCGGCAACTCCCGCCGATCCTCCCAGGCGAGGCGCTGGGCACGCATGACGGCCGCCAGGCCGTCCAGTTGGGCCAGGTTCTCCCGCGCCTGCCGCGCCTCGGTCCGCAGCCCCTGCTCCTCCGCGCGGGCGAGCACCCGCCCGATGATCTCCCGGTGCGGCGCGAGGTTCGCGGCCCGCCGCCAGTCCGGCACCAGGAAGCCGCACCCCAGACAGTGGTTGCGGTTATCGGGCCGGACGCACAACCCCGGCGAGCCGCACGCGCCGAACGTCACCGGGGCGATCGCCCCCCATTGCTCGAAGACGCGTCGGAGGTGTGCCTCCATCGCGTCCAGGTCGGACGCCTCCGGCATGACGACGATGTCGTCGGGCGTGATCCGGTGGCGTTCCTGCAAGGTGTAGAGCAGCCCCAGCTGCTCCTGCATCGGCATACGGGTGTAGTACTCGGTGATGGCCGGGGCCGCGTAGCGCTCGGCCCCGGCGCGGCCCGCGAGCACGAGCTTGTGATGTAACAAGAGGTGCGCCACGATCTCCACCGGGACGCGCTGATAGTGCCGCGCGTGCGTGGCGGACAGGTGGCGCAGCAGCTGGGTCACGAGCGCGATCCGCTCCCCGTCGGCGGTGTAGAGCGGCAGGCCGTGGTAGAGGAACCGGAGCAGCGAGACGATATCCCCTTCATATAACAGGCCGTTCTGGCCGTCGCCGCTCGCCGCCCACTGGAAGATGCAGCGTGCGGCGGTCAGATCCTCCGCCCTGGCGCTATTGACCGTCTCGACGAGCGGCACCTCCCCATACTTCGCCTCCAGCCCCGTCACGATCTCCTCCAGCAACTCAGCCACCTCGGGCGTCACGAGGAAGAGCTGGCGCTCGGCCTCCTCGGTGCTCCCCTTCGGTAAGAGGTGCTGGAAGACGCAGGGGATTCGGTTACCCGTCTTGCGCAGGTGCGCGTCGAATTCGGGCACGAGTTCGACCTTGTACCGCGTCACGGCGAACTGGAGCAACTCGCCCGCGCGCGCCGCGCTCGTCAGCGCGGCCATGGCCAGGGCCGCGCCGTAGAGGACCCCCCGGTAGAGGCACTCCGGATCGAAGAGCATCTCCCCCGGACGCTGGCCGTAGAGGAGAAACCGCGACTGGTGCGTGGAAGGCTGCAGCAGCCCGCGCCGTGACACGGCGAAGGGCGATTCGCGGTCGGCCAGATCATGCAGCAGGTTCCTCGCGATAACATCGCCGAACCAGAGCAGGTCCTCGGCCGGGCCCTCGTACTGGAGGTGGAAGTGACGCTGGGCATCCTTGTCAAAGGACCTACCGGCGGTTTCCTGCTGCGCATACCGCAAGGTCGACTTGCTATACCGCTCCGGATGCGCGAGCACCCATGACCTGCGGTCCCACAAGATAAACTGGAGCGGCACCGTGCGCTCGACGAAATGCGCGTCAGCCAGGGTGGCGGCGTCCTCCGCGACGACGCGCAGGGTCTCCTGCATGGTGAAGCGGTGCGGCAGGGCGACCTCGCCCGCCTCAACCCGGCGTCGCTCGACGCGGAAACGCTCGACGAGGCGCTGCATCGCCTGCTTGCGCAGTTGCGCGAGCGCCACGAAGAGTGGGAAGAGCGGGACCAGGACGTCGGTCCGCGCCTTCCGCTGCTCGCGTCCCTCGATGAAGATACGGCGGGACTGGTTCAATCGCGGGAGGAGCCCGGCCGGCGCGCACGGGAGGGTGCGCGGCAGCCAGGCCGCCCGCTCCGCCGGGTCGAGCGCGTCGAGCCAGCGGAGGACTTCCTTATTGGTGAGGCAGTCGTAGTCGAACAGGCAGCGCGACTCGTAGGGGCTGAGTTGCCGCTCGCCGACGAAGCGACGCCAGATCGCGGGCCGACGCAACTCGTCCTGATCCCGCAGATCGAACTCGTCCCGCAAGCGGCGGAGCAGGGCCGTCACGTTGATGCAGCGCGCATAGGCGGACGACGCCCGATTCCCGAACGCGCACCCCGTCGCGAGGATGATGGCGTCCCGGTCGGGGCCGTCGGCGTTGCCGTTCAGCAGATAGCCGATGACGCGGCTGGGCACGGGCTCCCAGTCGATCCCGGGGGCGGCGCGCAGATCGGCGGGCAACCAGGCCAGGAAGGCGGCCACGTGCGCGGCGCGCTTCGACTTGTTGCGGAAGCTCAGCCCATCCGCGCGCTTCGTGCGGCTTGCGACCGGTGCCGCGGTCACCGCAGGTCCCTTACCGGAGCCCTCGGCACCGGTCGCGGCGGCGCTCGTCGCGGCGGCGATGGTTGTCGTCGTGGCGGTGTCGTTCATCGTTCCCCCTTGCTCCCCTGCTCGGTCCCGTAGCGCCCGAGGCGCCCGAGGAAGTCGGCGCTGTAGCCACCTTTCGCGGGGGCGTCGGCCGGCCCCGCCTGCGGTGGGGTCGACGCGCCCGCGTCGACCGGGCGGTCCGGCCGCGGCGCGCGGCCCGGGTCGCGCACGATGGCGTCCCCGCGCTGCTGCGCCGCGACCCGGCCCCACTCCTCCAGGGCATCGATCGCGTGGTCGTAGACCGCGATCGTCTCCTCGCCGCTCCAGCCCATGATGTCTTTGCCGAAGGTGTTCCGCCGCTCGATGCGCCAGGCGTCGTCGTGGCCGTTGATCTCCTGGTCCGCGCGCAGGCGCAGCAGGTGCTCGGTCACGAACGCGTGGCGGATGTCGTGCAGGCCGATCGGCAGGGGGCAGAGGTGCGCGTGTCGCGCGTAGTGCCCGCGCCAGTGGTAGTAGAGGGCGTCGTAGTTATACGCATCGCCCCGACGGGTCAGGAAGAACGCCTCCCTGTCGTCGATGTCGGCCAGTCGGTGCCGCCCGGCCTTATCCCAGCGCGGCCGCTCGTCCCGCAGGTAGCGGTCCAGGTGGCCCTGGATGCGCGGCTGCGCCTCGAACGCCAGGGTCTTGGCCGCGCGGCCCCGAGCGCCCTTGTTGGTGACGCGCACCAGTCCGGTCCGGCCCAACTCCCGGTAGCCGCCGACCGTCAGCGTCGCGGGCTCGAACGCCCGCGGGCCGGTGTAGCGCAGGAGGAGGAGGATCGCGTGGTCGCGGGCCGTGAGGTCCGGGTCCGCGACGATCGCCTCCACGACGGCGAAGATGCCGGCCAGCACGTCCCGCGCGCTCAGGTGCGCGTCCGGGTGCCAGGCGTGCTCGTGCTTCGCCCGCACGAAGGCGGAGGGCTGCCGCCAGTGGGCCACGCCTCGCGCGCCCCGGCCCGCGTCGGCCGGCAACTCGCCGCTGGCGAGCGCCTTCTCGCGGAGCCGATTGAGGTCCACGAGCACCCGCGACTCGAGCGGGTTCTCGTGGGGGTAGAGGCCGACTTCCTCATCGGCCAGCACGTCGTAGAAGTTCTTCAGCGCCGCCCGGAGCACGTTGACGGTGCTCGGGGCGATCGGCGTCTTGGCGGTCGCCTCGTACCGCCAGCCGTCGAGTTTGTCGCGACCGACCTTCAGGGCGAGCTTGTGGCGCAGGAAGTGCACGAACGTCTCGCGCACGACCTTCGGGGGATCATTCCAGCGGATCCCCCGCTCCTCGAAGTGTGTGAGCACGGCGAGGATGTGGGTGAGATAGGTGTCGCTGGTACCCCGCGGCTCGTTGCGCTCGGCGCGCACGCGGTACCACTCCATCGGCGCCGGGACCGGCCGCCCGTCCGCGTCGAGGCAAACCACCGGATAGCGATCGGCCGGGCGACCCGCGACGCGCCGGATGCGGCTCATGTCGGCGAGGACGTGCACCGGGGGGCCGTTAATCATTGTCCGCTTCGTCTGGGGCATCGACGCATCCTCCTCGTTCAGCATGTCCGGCCGCGCGCCCGCCAGGGCGATTTCTCACGTTGTTGGCCTCGTCGGTGGCCCGCGCCATGACGCCGAAAGCACGGTATTCATCACTCGCGAAGCCCTCCCTTGATCATCGAAAACGTACCGGCTCTGCTGATACCGTGACCATCAGTTTGTACGTACACACCCCCTTTCGTCTTCAGTTCTACTCGGGTTCCCCCGACACCCCGTAGCCTGCAAACTACACCAGGAGGGGAGTCCAGGCGCTCTTGTGGTCTGTAGCCATCATCACCGCCTTCCGTTTGGCCAATCATCCTGCGATGATATGGCGGCAAGGGGGGAGAGACGTGCATGCGGGCCCAACAGCATTTCGGCCACGTATTACGACACGAGCGCGATAAACTGGCCCGGACCCAACGTGTGATCGCGGATATGTGCGAGTTGGACCGCAGCTACATCGCCGATTTGGAGCGCGGGGTCGTCAACCCTTCCCTCGTGACCATCCTCAGTGTCGCCAAGGCGCTGGAGCTTACCCCGGGCCAGCTCATGGATAAGGTCGATGCCGCGATCAGGGGCGATCGCGAATATCAGCGTGAACAGAAGCGGCCACGACGCGGCCCGAAGAACCAGGACGACGATGCTCAGGAGTCCGAACTGTAGACCCTGGCATCGCTGCCTCGTCCGTGTCGCCCCCGGTCAACGCGCACGTCGTCCCCCCGGGCCCCTCGGCGACCGCGCCGCCGCTCAAGCGCCGGGGGCGTCGAGCCAGTCCGCCAGGCCGGTCGGGTCCGCCCCCCCCTCCGCGACAGGGCGGTCGAGGATGCAACCGTTGCCGTAGTAGTCGCAGAACGCGCACAAGGCCGAGGGGGTGGGCGCCATGACGGGATCGGTGGCGATCGCATGGGCGAGCCCGCGGATCTCGCGCCAGGTCGTGCGGCATTCCTCCTGGTCGCGCACCGCCGACCAGGAGGCGGCCGTGGCCAGCCAGGCGGTCGTGCTGACGACGTAGGCGTACTCCCCGCCAAGGTTCGCCTTGACCACGAGGCGTTCGACGAGTTCCTGGATGCGATCGATCCGCCGCCCCTGGCCGGTCGCGTAGTCGACGATGTCGAGATAGCGGTCGCCGCGGTCGTCGGTCCCGGCCAGGACGAGATCCACCTTCGCGCCGAGGGTGAAGGGGGCGGCGGAGCCGCTCCCCGGCCAGGTCCAGCGCCAGAACCGCTCGACGGCCACGACCTCCAACCCGGGCGCGAGGGTCGCGAGGCCGACGGCCACCTGCGCGCGCGCCGCCGCGAGGTCGCCCCACCACGTCGCCTCATCTGGGTAAGCCGCCCGAGGCAGGCACGTCGCGAGGCGCGTCGGCCAATCGATCGGCAGGGTGCCCTGGCGCTGGTACTGGTGGGCGCAACCAGCGAGGATATCGTGGATCGCGATGCCGCGCGCCAGGGCGGGGCTCGGCTCGTCGGAGGTGGGTTGGCGTTGCCGGTAGCGGAGGCGATAGGCCTCGGGGCACTTGCGGTAGAGGTTCAGGGCCGACGGCGTGTGCAAGGGTGGGCGGCGCCCCGCGTCGGCATGCGGTGGTCTCGGTCGCTCGGTCATCGCAACACTCCAATCCCCCGTGCCTCACAGGCAAACACCGACCCGGCCCCCGGTGTAGCCCGGGCGCTCCTCGTCTGGGGATACCCCTCCCCGGACCCTATGTCCTTGTTCGTTTACCGACCGCGATCACCCTCCACCAAGTAGCACGTATGTTCTATTTTGTAGGCTGGAGTATACGCCCATCTTGCCAATTTGTCCAGAGTTTTAGGGTAGGTTGGCTGCCATGCCACCGCGGTAATCGACGCTCGATCTGGCGCGCACCTGCCCTTACATCAATGCCTGCCTCGCTTACCCCAGGCGAGCGTGCAACAAGCGAAGCGCGTTACTCATGCGGTCGCACGTGACCTGCTAACGCGCAGCGGTTGAAGTGTGGGATTGGCGGGTCATCGGAGGTTGGAGGCATGGCGTAGAAGGGAGAGTTTAGGTCTGATGTGGTAGTGGAGGTAAATGCTTCGCAGATCTTGAGGGGGGTATCAGTTGAAGAGCGGCAACGCCAACTGCCCCTTGCCATGGGGACGGTGGTTGCCCAAGAATCCCACGACACGACTATGGAGCGGTTGTGCCTCTCCGTAGCAGTCCTTGCGATTCCCGGAACTGAACGGGATATATGCCGGGCCGCTCACTCGTCGTTGGCGTTCCCATGCGACTACCAGGAGGTGATCGCTTTCCAACTCGCGAAAGCGTTTGAGGGGGTAGCGCGTGTCGGGGGAAGCAAACACATATTCAATACAGAGCCCGATGCCCGGGTTGGGAACCGACGCAGCGGCGGCATCCACCGCCAGGATGACGTAGCTATCCCGCGGGGCGCACAGCGCGAGTTGCTGCGCCGCCGCGACAACCGACACCCCGTGCCGCTTGGCCGTGCGCTCGACCAGGCCGATCGAGAATCCTTCCTCCGCGATCGCCTCGTACACACGCGCCCGCGGCATCAGGAATTCCGCGGCACCGACGTTGCAGATCCGCTCCAATTCCCGGCGATAGGACGTGGCATCGGTGCGGTACGTGTCGGTGAGGTACTCGATCAACTCCCCGTCTTCGTCGAGCAGGTGGTGCGTGATCTCGTGGAACACCGTGAATTCGCGACGCGGGCCCCACGTGACGCGGTCGTTGAGGATGATGTGGTCGCCCGAGAGGAGGCCGTCCGTGTCGGCCGGAAGCGGGCCATTGGTGAGGTGCAGGCCGAGACGGCGGCATGCCATCGCACCGTCGCCGCCCTCGACGAGGCCGTATGCGCCGCGAGCGCGGTCAACCAGCCCGCAAATCCGCCGATCGATCTCGCGCGAGGGTAGCCCCCACTCCATATCAGCCCTGCAACTTCGGCTCCAGCAATGCTTTCAACACCCCGTAGATGGCGATCCATTCGGCCTGCGTCTCGGGTCGTCGACCGCGGAACTCGATGCGACTGAGCGTGGCGGCCCACTCCGCATCGATCTGCCCCGAGGCGCTCAACGTCCGCAGCACTGCCGGGTAGCCCCCCATCTCGCCGGGATTGTCGCCGGTATTGTCCGGGAAATCCACCGGTGCGAGCAACTGTTGCAGCGTCAGTTCGTACCCGCGAGCCACGCGCGCCAGCGTCTCCACCGACGGGTAGGCGTCGGTGCGTTCCAATTCCGAGAGGTACGAGACCGATAGCTTCTCACCTGTCCGCTGCTCGATGCGCTCCCGCAACTCGCGGAGTGTGATCTTTCGCTCTCGTCGCAATTCGGCCAATCGCTCCTGGAGTTTCATTCCGTGCCCCTCATTCGCGTCTGAAGATTCGCTACGGACGAAGAATAACGCAAAAGATCGTTGACAGCGAATTCTTCTGTCGATACACTTATGGCAAGGTATTCTCCCATTACCGGAAATCCACCACATGGTGGGAGGTGGCGCGGCGGGAATGTCCGGGGTTCCCCCGGTCTGCTCGTCCTGTGTGTCAGTCGATGCGGGCCAGTCGCCCGGTCGGGAAAGGAGCACTATCGGCATGTTGGAGATGCAGGGCTACTTCGAGGAACTGCGCCAGGCGATCGAGCCCGACCCGCAGCGCAAGCGGGAAGCGCAACGGGCGGACGATCCGGTACGGCAGCATCTCGAGAGCCATTGGTCCTTCGCCGATCGCCATGTGACGACCTTCCTCTATGGTTCCTACAAGCGCAACACCGCGGTTAGCGACATCAAAGACGTCGACATCGTCGTCGTCACGAATCATTGCAAGGACGACGATCCCCTGGACGTGCTCGACGAACTCAAGGCGTCGCTCGGGCATCTGTACGAGGCACCAGATCTCGCCGATCAGCGCCGCTCGATCCGCATCGACCTGCCACTCCCGGACGTGCCCGGTTCCGCGCTGACCCTCGACATCGTGCCCGCGATCTATAGCGGCGAGCCCGACGAGCCCCTGTGGATCCCGGATCGCGACAGGCTCGAGTGGGTCAGCAGCCACCCGCAAGGCCATCTGCAGTACACCAGCGACTTGAACAAGGAGTCCCACCAGGGGCGCGCGTTCGTGCGGCTCGCGAAGATGGTGAAATGGTGGTGGAAATACCAGTTCGAGTTGAAGCGGCCCGGCGCGGCCGCGCACGAGCGGAAGCCGAAGGGCTTCTGGCTCGAGGTGATGACCGGGCAGTACGCCGATCTGTCGAAGGCGTCCTATCCCGAGCTCATCGTCTCGCTCCTGGAGAACAGCCTGGCGGATTTCCGGGCCTTCCGCACCACCGGTCGCCTACCCGAGCTGGACGACCCCGGCCTACGCGGGGAGAAGATTGGGACGTCCATGACCGCCGAGGATTTCACCCTCTTCCTCGACACCATCGAGGAATCGTTGGCGTGGGCACAAGCCGCGCTCCACGCGCCGACTGAGGACCGCGCCCGGGAATACTGGGAGCGCTTCTTCGGCGACAAGCAGGCGGTGGCGAAGGCCGGTGGGGCCGGGGCCGCGCTGCTCGGCCCCGCGGCGGTCGCCGGCGCGCTGCGATTCCCCGATCAACCCGTCGCCCCGCGCGGGCCGCGGGGGTTCGCCTAATGCGTCATTGGTACCTCGAGCATCCGGCGCGGGTCGCACACGAGGTCGCCGCGATCGAGGCATTGCTGGACACCGGGACGTGGCTGCTCGAGTGCCGGTGGTCGCTCGCTGGCGAGCTCTGCCTTGAGGCGGTCATCCGGGCACACGACCAGGACTACGCCGTGCGGATGACGTACCCCCCGCTCTTCCCCGCGATCCTGCCGATCATACGCCCTGCCCGACTCGAGCCACGGTGGTCGGGGCATCAGTACGGCCCACATGGGGAACTGTGCCTCGAGTGGGGCCCAGACAACTGGCATCCCGGCGTCACGGGCGCGCAGATGCTCGAGAGCGCACATCGACTCCTCCTTATCGAGAATCCGCACGCGGCGATCGACGGTCAGGGGTGGACCGTCGCGCCATCGCGGCACACGCTCTCGATCGGCCAGGAGTTGGTCGGGAAGTACGGGCGCTACTACATTGGTAACGCGTTGCGCCCAAAACTGGCCTCGCTCACCGACGGTGCTGGGGGCAAGTTCCTGTTCTCGACTCAGCATCGAGAGGTATCGTGGATAGCCTTTGTCTACGAGATCACCATCAGGGTCCCCGAGGATCGGATTATCGACCCTGTGATCCCCCGATTCCTACGGGAATCTCGGGGGGGCGTATCCCTCCGTGAAGGCGCATTCATCAGGACCACCATCGATCCCGCGTCGCTCAGGGGCATCACCCGTTTCGCGGATATCGAAGCCATCCTCATGGCGACTGGCTATGTGAAAGCGCCGCTGGTGGACCTCGGGGGCGGTGGGTTGCTCGGGTTGCTCATCATCGATCGCACCGGGGACACCCACATGTTCATCGTGTTCGACGATGGCGGGGTACTCGCCCTTGCTCCGATAGTCGATGAGGCGGAGAGCGCCGCGCGCGCCCCGCAGCGGGGCGGTCTCGCGTCCGTCCGAGTGGGCATCGTGGGGTTGGGATCCGCGGGGAGCAAGATCGCCGTCTCCCTCGCGCGCATGGGGATCAGGTCATTCTTCCTGATCGACCATGATGTCTTCCTGCCTGGCAACATTGCGCGGAACGCCCTCGACTGGGGTAATGTGGGCGAACACAAAGTGGATGCCGTCCTGGCGGAACTCGGGCGGATCAGCGCCGGGATCGACGCTGACGTGTCGCACCTACATCTCACCGGTCAGGAGTCAACTGCGGTCGTGAGCAACGCGCTGGAGAAACTCGGAGGGTGCGACCTGATTATCGACGCCACGGCCAACCCGACCGTCTTCGGCGTACTGGCCGCCGTGGCCATGGTTCATGAAAAACCACTCGTCTGGCTGGCGGTGTATGCCGGTGGCATCGGGGGGCTCATCGCCCGTAGCCGTCCCGGTCTCGACATCGACCCATGGGGCATGCAGCAGGCCTATCGGCAGTACTGCGACGATCATCCCGCACCAGAGTTGCAACACGTCGGCGACTACTCCGCCGACGGTGGCGATGGCGAGGTACTCGTCGCGTCGGATGCGGATGTCGCCATCATCGCCGCCCATGCCGCCCGCCTGGCGGTCGATACGGTCAGCGGGTCGGCAGCGTCGTATCCCCACTCGCTCTACCTCATCGGACTCGCGGCACGGTGGGTATTCACGGCACCATTCCACACTATCCCGATCGCCACCGATTATCTCCGCCACCGAGAAGTCGTCCCGGTCGACGATCGTGAGGTATCTAAGGGCTTATTGTTCGTGACCGGCCTCCAGGGTGAAGGATCCGATGCAGCTGCAACTCCCGCCTGAGATACGCGCCCGCCTGGCAGCGGCAATAACAAGCGCGCCACGGCGAGAGATCGGTGGCATCCTGATGGGGGAGCACGTCGAGGGCGAGGTGTTTCGGGTGCGCGAGGTGACCGTGCAGCGCCGCGGCGGGACCCGCGCGACGTTCCGGCGTGCCGCCGACCACACCGAGAGCCCGCTGCGGGCATTTCTCGACGACACCGGCCACGACTATCGTCGCTTCAACTACCTCGGGGAATGGCATTCGCATCCCGCCTTCGCCCCCGAGCCGAGCGCGGTCGATCACCAAACCATGCGCGACATCATCGACGATCCCGACGTGGGCGCATACTTCGCGATCTTAGTGATCGTCAGGCTCGACGAACAGCACCGCTTGCAAGGGACCGTGACGGTGTATCTGCCCGGTGGCCGGATCTTCGGCGGGCAGTTGATACAGGAGGATGACTGTGACTCGTGAGGACGACGTACTGCGGCCATCGTTGCTGGAACGCGAATCGCGGGGCGGCGATATCAGCGAGGGCGGGATCACCTACCAGGCCTCGGTGGTGCTCGCTTCCGTGCCGCAATGGCTGGCACGCGAGGGTTTCACCGCCCTCCTCCGCGAGGGCATGGTGGACGCCGAGGCCAAGTTCTTCATCCCGGGGCGTGGCTACGCGAAGGAAGCCATCGAGGTCAAGGACCACCCGGTGCCGCCCGCGGAGTTCTGGCGCGAGATCGACCGCTTCAGGGCCATGGATGCGCGCTGTGCCGGGGAATATCGCTGGTTCACCCTGGCTTGCACCGGGTTATCCGAGGCGCTCCACCCGCTCAAGAATAGCCTCCGTCGGATACGCGGCCCCCACGGCTTCTACGAGGAGGGGTATCCCATCGCGAGCAATTCATACGAGGGCTATGCACGGATCATCGAGGATTTGGAGCACACGCGAGAGGAGGCCACCTTCCTCTACGAGAAGGTCGCTCTCGTGGACGATCTGAGCCCGAACCGATCGCATGGTCAAGCCCTCTTCAAGGAGGCGATGCGCGACCATCTTGGGGCCTATGCGGACGCGACGGATCGCGCGCTCGGGGATATCTACGCCGACCTCAATATCCTCCTCCAGACGCACCGCAATACGACCATCCCCCGACTCGCGATCGAGCGGGTGCTGCGACAACGACTCCCCGACCACGCCCGCCCGGCGATCGCGCCCGTGCATCTCCTGACGACCACGGGGGTTGGTGAGGCCGAGGGCGACCAGAACGCCTTGCGGTTCGCCTGGCACGAGTTCTTCGGCGGGGAGGATCGGGCCTACCCCCCGCCCGAGGCGTGGGAAAGGCGGATACTCGGGGAGTTGCGCCAAACGAAGTCGTGGCTACGCCAACATCGCCAGGTGAAGCGGATACGCCTGACCGGCAACCGCCGCCTCTCGGCCTCGCTCGCGTGCGGGTGGGCCTTCTCGGCGGTCGCGGGCTTTGCGATCGAGGTGGAGCAACGCACCGAGGTATGGCCGACCGATGCCCACGCGGGCCCGGACACGCCGCCCTACACCCTCCGACCGTCGGGATCGGTACCCGGGCTGACGGGCGATCGCCTGATCGTAAGCATCGGGATCATCCGCGAAATCGACAAGGAGGTGGAAGCCCACCTCGCGCGGGTTGGCGACCGGAATCTGCCGACCTTGCATCTCTGGGGAAGCGCACCCGTCCTGTCGGCGAGCCAGGCGAACCTGATCGTCGGCGACGTAAAAAGCACACTCTCCGACGCCCTGGTCAGCACGGGTGCCAGGCAGCTCGACCTGTACTTCGCCGGCCCGGCAGCCCTGGCAGTTTTCCTGGGTCACCGGTTGAACGCCACCGCGCCGATCCGCTGCCACGAGCGGATTGCCGTGGGCCATTACGTCCCCACCTGCGTGCTGACGCCCATGAGCGCGTGACGGCCTCGGCGAGTTACGATCCGCTGCGGCATCCGTGGCGTGGGAAAAGGAAGGGGGAGCCGTCATGTCAGCCGAGGCCGAATTGCCGAGGAAGACCTTCGATTACCTGAATAACGACCCGATCGACTCGGAAGCGTTGGACCTGTTGGGCCGGGCACCATTCGCCAGACGCGTCGCGGAGACCATCCTCGCGCGGCAACACGACTCGAGCAGTCTCGTGATCGGCATCTACGGATCGTGGGGGTCCGGCAAATCATCGGTCCTGGAGTTGATGGCGAAAGAGCTCCGCCACCCGAAGCATATCGGCAAGCCGGAGGAGTCCGCGATCGTCGTTCGCTTCAATCCCTGGTACTTCAACGACGAGAGCGAGTTGATACGGAGCTTCTTCGCGACCCTGGCCGACGCGGTCGAGCGCGTGGCGGAGGCAACCCCCGAAACGGTCAGGAAACAGATCGGTGAGAAGATCCGGGAATACGGGCAGAAGGTCGCCCCGTTGCTGACGAATGCCGCTCCGCTCATCTCGATCGTCGGGGCCGCCGTCCCGTTCGTCTCATTCCTGAACCAGATCCCGGGCCTGTCGAAGGCGCTCGGCGATGCTCTCGCGCCGTCGCAGACCGGTCTCGGGCAGTTGCGCGGCGAGATCGACAGCGCGCTCGCCGCCTCCGAGCGCCCGGTGGTTGTGCTGATCGACGACATCGACCGCCTCGACACCGCGGAGATCCAAGCGGTCATGAAACTCGTGAAGCTCTCCGCCGACTTCAAGAACACGACCTACGTCCTCTTCTTCGACGACACCATCGTCGCCAAGGCGCTAGCGACCAGGTACGGCGAGGACAAGGCGGGCAAGGGCTTCCTTGAGAAGATCGTGCAGGTGCCCCTCCACCTGCCCGCCCCCGATCGGGATTCCCTGTTGAAGATCGCGATGAACGGCGCCCAGGAAGCGCTTCGTGTCGCCGATATCACCATGGAAGAGAAGGACTGGGAGCGCTTCAAGAGCCACTTCACCTTCGGCCTGTCCGTGATGCTCACGACGCCCCGCGTGGCCAAACGGTACGCGAACGCCCTCATGTTCGCCCTCCCGCTCCTCAAGGACGAGGTCAATATCCGCGACCTCATGCTCCTCGAGGGGATTCGGGTCTTCCACCCGGCGATCTACGAGGGGATCCGCGATCATCCCTCCGTTTTCCTCCAGTCCTCGGCAAGTATGCAAGACCTCGCGACCCGGCCACCGCTTGCCGAGAAGCGCCTCGAGAACGATCGGGCGATCCTCCAGGGCTAGCTTGCCGCGCTGCCTGGCGGCCAGCGTCGGTCGGCCGAGTTCCTGTTACGCGAGCTGTTCCCGCAGACAAGCAATCTCCTGAGCACGAATTCCACGGGCTACGGCCAAGTGTTGCGGTTCTGGACTGAGCATAAGCGCGTGACCTCGCCGGCGTACTTCCCACGGTATTTCGCCTATGCCATACCCAACGGCGAGATACCCGATGTACCGGTAGCAAACTTCATCACCCGCCTCCCGCTGCCCACGCTCGACCAAGCGGTCGATGCATTCTACGAGGTGGCAGGTGATCGAACGGCTGACACGGTCTCCAAGCTGCTCACGAAGCTCTCGCACCTGACGGGCCAGGTTGATGATCCAGCCGCCCGGCAGCTCATCCCAGCTCTGGCGAGGATAGGCAACACATCAGGGATCGATCAAATTTTTCTCCCGTATCTCGTCGCTCAACTGACGGACCAGATCGCGGTGCGCGAGGCGCGTGCAGATGTCGCAGCACAAGCGCTGGATGAGGCGAAGAAGCCACTGTACAAGCACTACCTACTCGGGGCATGGGAGCCTTCGCCAGAAGATATTGCTCTCGACAAAGAATTACTACCGGACGCAGCGCTCCCCCATCTGCGGGAGCAGATCATCGCGCCGATCAGGGAGTCGGCCAAGCAGGGACCGCTCTACCTGACACTTCCCGGAGAGGATGCCTTGTTGCACCTCCGGATCTGGAGCTGGCATTCGACGCCGAACGAGGCCCAGAGGCATCTCGAAGAAATCTTCGGGAATGATCCAGCTCAGGCGGCGGACTTCCTCCTGAGGGTGGCGCCCCAATTGCAGGCCGCGACGCTGGAGGGCAGTGTAGGAGCGGACTTGCAGCAACGTTCGGACCACCACCTCTACGGCAACATCGCCGAGGTAATCCCTCCGGCGCGCTTGACTTCCTTCCTGAGGGAGACCTTCGGGGGGAAGCTGGATTCACCGCCAGGCGATGGTGACGGCGAGGTGCCCGCGGAGGAACGCGTAGCGCGTCGATTCGTTGCCCTCTTCAAGTCGAGCGGAGCGCGATCGGGAGGTGATGCGCAGCCCGAGGTCCTCGATGCGGCTGACGACAAGGCTGGTGGCGCGGTGGGCGAGCCGACGTCTGACGTGGCCGGGACCGGCGTGGTCGGGGTCGAACCGTCACCGCTCCCGCAGGCCGGGGCGGATGGGGCTTACCGACAAGGCAGCCAGCGGGGGGGCGACGAGAGCGAGCGGGTGGAGCGGGTGCGACAACTTCGCGATAGCGTCTTCCGCGACGAGAGCGACGGGGATCGGCCGCTCGCCTCCCTTGAGGAAATCGCCAACACCTACCGCGAGATGGAGGCGGTGCACGCCGGGGCTACCGAGCAGGAGCGGCTGGCCATGCGAGACTCCTTCGGCGACGTCGCCCAGTTGTTCGCCTTCTCCGGCGGCGATCCCGACGCGCTCGACCCCGATGACGGCGAGCCGGACCCTGGCGAAGGCTGACGACCGTTACGCCACGACCGTGCCGGCCAGGGCCGGGCCCATCAGCGCACCAAGGGTTGGGGGCGTGGGACGTCCGGGGGGGCGATGTCGAGCACGTGGCCGGGGACGATTTCGATCGGGGGGCCGCCGGCGTCGTTCACGACCACAATTTTCCGCGCCCGACCGTCGGTGGCGTAGACGACGTGGCAGACGTGGCAGACGTGGGGAACCGTGGCGATATGCTCGGCGTGCCACGGGGTGTCGGGCGCGCGAGTCCCGGGCGACGCGAGGAAGCGCCGCGCCGTCGACCAGGCCGCCTGTTTCTCGCTCCGCCACAGCGACGCCGTTTTGGCCATCGGGGTCAGCAAGGAGCACACCGCCGTCGCGACATCGTGCCCCAGCCTTAGCATCCGCCCGGTGTCGGTGCCGGCGATCGGCCCGATGCGGCCGGCCAGCAGGATTTCGATCTGCCCGTCGGCACCGCCGCGCCAGCGCACGCGGAGCAGGACGGCCGGGTGGTCCTCGCGGAACCAGGGGGGCTGCTCCGTCCAGCCCTCGAGCCTGATCCGCCAGGACGCGAACCGCTCGGTCGCCTGCCACGCCGCGCACAGCTCTGTCGCGAGATCCGCCCCGGTATCGTCGGGCCAGTGGCCGATGGCGAGGAAATTCGGCCCGTGCGTCGAGGTCACGGTGCCGACGAGGTGGATTTGCAGCCCCTCGTATGCCCGCCCGGCACTGAACTCGCTCCCTGCCACCGTCGCGGGGCAGATGCGCGAGAACCACGCGGCATAGTGGTCGGCCATCTTCCCCCCTAGTCCCCGGGCACGGGTGTCCGGCCCGGGCCTGCCGCGCTCTCGCCCGGCCCCTGCACACCCGCCGTCACGGCTCCCGCTGCCCGGCAGCGTGGCGGGCCGAGCCGACTCGAGCAGCTCGACCCCTCGGCCCTACTCCCAGGCTTTGTTCGTGAAGCCGAGGCTCGTCGCGTTCTCCGAGACGGCGCGCTTCAGCTGATCGGAGACGCCCGCCGGGAAGTCCGCACCGATCTCCACGCTGACATGCACGGTCGCCTGGGGATCGCTCGCCAGCAGGCCGATGATCTCCTCCGCGATCTGTACCAGCCGCATCTTCGCCGTCGCGGCGTTGACGTTGGCGGTGCCGATAAAGGCGTGCGCCCGGGGGGCGCCACCGTACGTCGTCACCCCGTTCGTCGGCACCATGGTCGTCGTCGACGTAGGCGACGTCGTGGCGATCGGCGTCCCGAGCACACTGGGCGTAGAGACGGAGGCGCCGGGCTGCTCGGGTGACGGGACGGGCGACACGCTCTGCGCGGCCCGGGCCGCTTGGTCCGCCGCGTACTGCACCGCCGCGCCCGGCTCGATCAGCAAAAGCGTGTCGTCGAGTTGCACGTTGCCGTCGCCCAGGTTGAACCCGTCGAACGTGCCGTCGTGCTGGCCGTAGGCCGTGCCGAAGAAGTCACGCGAGGCGGCACCCTTGACGATGGCCTGTTCGAGTACATGACGGCTCTTCAGGCGCGGGAGATACAGATACCGCAGGGTATCCTCCCAGAAGGCCAGCGCACCCACGGCGGGCCGGTCGGCCTTCCAGTAGAGCGCCTGCAGGTTCGTGCGCAGGTGGATCGGCGACCAGGCGGTGATCACCAGCTCGTTCTCCAGGCACGCGCGCTCGATCTCCGCGGCCAGCGGCGCGCCGCCGTTGGTCACCGGGAACGCCTCGACCGTCGGCGTCGGGTCGGTGGCGCGGTGCTGCGCCGGGCAGAGGAGCCACTTGTAGCACTCGCGCGCCGCACGCGGCAGCACGTCCTCGGCGATCTGGAGTTCTTTCTCGGCCTGCTTGCGCTGGAGTTGGTCGATGTTCAGGCGCCCATCCTTGACGTCCTCGACGATCGAGCCCCAGGCCAGCGCGACCCGCACGCAGTCGCGCAGTCGCGCCAGCGAGGCGTGGTCGGGGGCCAGGAAGACGAGTCGGTTGCCGCGGTAGCGCGGCTTGGTGCCGTTGCCGCGCACGTAGTCCAGCACGGTATCCGCTGACGTCCGGGCTTCGGTGCGCGCGTAATAGTGTTCCGGGGCCAGCACGACGAGACGCAGCGCGCCGTCGTCGGGCACGTCGGCGTGGGGCGTGAAGAGGTGGACGCCGTCGAAGAACCCGGCCCCGCCGACCAGCCCCTTGAGGGTCGCGGCCAGCTTGGCTCGCACCTCGCCCTGGTCGTCGAAGCGGCCCTTGCGATCCTCCATCTCGCGCCGCAGATTGGCGCGGGTGTCGAACCAGAACCGCGTCGTGTCCTGCGTCGTGTCGCCGGAACTGTTGAGGTAGTGCAGCCGGTCGGCCAGGCGGCCGAGCGCGTCGGCGTAGGTGGATGACGTCTGACCGGGCTCCAGGCAGCCGAGCAGGATCCGGCCCCGGTCGATGCCGCGGATACCGGGCTTCGTCGCCACAGAGCCGGGCGCGCTGCCGAGGAAGATCGTGCGGGCCACGCGGCGCGCGGCGCGCACCGCCCCGAAGCGCGGCTCCTTGCTCTCCAGTGCGGTCGTCTCGGCCCGGTCGCCGTCGATGTCCTTGTCCACCACCGGGTCCCAGCCGGCCGGGAGGTAGTAGGTCAGCTCGTTACGCGCGCCGCCGTCGTAGAGCGGCAGGCTGCCCGGCAGGATCATCAGGTCCCGGTTGTCGTCTTTCCAGAGTCGATAGATAACCTTGGCCATCAGCTTGAGGACACCGCGGGTGCGCTGGAAGCCCTCGATCGTCGTCCAGTCCTCATAGAGCCGGTCGAAAACCTCGGGGTGGATCGGGTAAGCCCCGAGCAGGCGGTCGTAATATCCCGCCTCCTGCGTCTCGCCGGGTAGTCGGGACCCCTCCCCCACGTACATCTCCGCGAACGCGCGGCAGGTCGCCGCGCGGGCCGCCTCGTCGCGGACGGGCTCGAAGAGACGCCGCCGCACGATCGCGAAGGACTCCTCGGTGGCGACCGGTCGCCAGAGCGCCTGCACGCGGCCGAAGGATTTTTCCAAGGCCCGGAGCGCGGCGACGCCGCGCTGGCTGCCCGCCTCGATCTCCGACTCCGGCAGCGAGGCCAGGAGGATGGCGTTGTCGACGGGCTTGCAGGCCTCGGTGAGGGCCTGGATGAAGGAGAGGTTGCTGTCGAACGTGCCGCCGCTCAGCACCCGGCCCTCCGGGAACTGCCGGACGTAGGCGACCAACTCATCGATCAGCACCACGCAGGGCGCGTAGTACTCGAGCAGGGTCTGGAGCACGTCCTTGCCGGGCGAGGTGCCGGTGGCGTCGGCCTCGGCGACGAGGGAGAAGCCCTCCTCCCCACCGAGCTGCCAGGCCAGTTCGCCCCAGAGCGTGCGCACGGTCAGGTCGCCGTGCTGCCAGGGCTGGCCGGGGGCGTGGGCATTGCCGTCCAGCACGGCGACGCGCGCGCCCGGCACGTCCATTATCCCAGCGCGGTCGAAGAGGGCGGGAACCCCGGCCAGGTCGCCCAGCGCACACTGGCGGCTGGCGAGGTGGTAGACCGCCAGCATCGTGTGCGTCTTGCCGCCGCCGAAGGCGGTCTGCAACTGGATAACGGGATCTGCGGGCTGGCCATTCAACCGCTGGGCGACCTGTATGAGCAACTGGCCCATGCCCTCGGTGATGAAGGTGCGCTCATAGAACGCGGCCGGGTCTTGATACTCGCGCCTAGCACGGCCGCTCCGCACGGCGGTGAGGTCGGCGGCGAACTCGGCCTGCTGGAACGTGCCTTCCAGCACATCGGGGTGGGGGACAGCTACTTCTCGCCAGGGTTTCATCGGTGCTTGCTCCAGTTGAATGGCGGATCACACGAAGAGTTTGCCTTGTGTCTCGGTCGGCACGGCGTTGGCGGCGGACTCGACGCCAGCCCAGCCGGTGATGATCTCGTTGTAGGCGCGGGCGTCCTCAGCCCAGCCCTGACGCTCGCAGAGGGTGTAGAGGCGGTAGGCAAGCTGACGAGCGGCTTCCGATTTGCCCGGTACGGCGACGAGGAGACGTCCAGAGGCGGCCTCGCCATCCTGCTTCAAGGCGCGGATGAGGTGGTGTAGGGTCTCCCAGACGGGGTTACGGGCGTCGGCCTGGGGGTTCCAATCGGTCGGATATTCGGACCACTTGTGCAGGCGGACCTTCCCGCTACCGGAAACGATCACACCTGCGTCGTGCACGCCACCCACACTGGTGCCCTTCGCGCGGGAAAGGGTTTCGGCATCGCCGAATAGTCCCGCGCCCCAGCCGTGCTGCTCGAACCAGTGCAGGCAGAACTGGGTGTCGGGATCGAAGTCGTCTTCGGCGAGGAAGCGATTGATAACCTGGAGGGCGGTGCGGACGCGCATGGGTGTGCCATCGGCCTCCAGCACGGCGGCATATCTGGAGAAGACCGCCATGCCGGGGCCAATGATCGCCTGAGACAGGTCCACCGGCGCGATAGGAGAGCGGTCGTCGCCCGAACCTTTGGTAATTTCATCGAGAGCCTCAGGCAGCACGGCATTCAACTCGCGTAGGAACTCACGGCGGGAGATGGTGAGAGCGTCGGCGGGTCGCCTACGGCAGACAAGGAGGATACTAGTACAGGGTCGTGGAAATGGCCGCAGGGTTAGTGGCATACCGAGCGGCCTTTATGGACCCACCTGAAGGGCATGGCGGTGTGGTTGCAGTAGGCGATGAAGTCGCGGATGCGCTGTTCCAGGG
>JAABUM010002931.1_pt1 | contig 21879 bp, 21 predicted proteins | sample 5559161 | NCBI WGS metagenome assembly JAABUM01 (sample SAMN10711868, study PRJNA513369) | rock metagenome | isolation source: Antarctica rocks | place: Antarctica: Victoria Land, Siegfried Peak nord
CCGCGCCCTGACCGATGACTACGAGATCATCGTCGTGGAGAATGGCAGCACCGACTACACCGTCGAGGTGTTGGAGGAACTCGCCCCGCAATTCGCGCATCTGCGCGTGCTGACGCACCGCGAGCCGATCGGCTACGGCGGCGCGCTGAAAGTCGGCTTCGCGACCGCCGCCAAGGAGCTGATCTTCTACACCGATGGCGACGGCCAGTACGATCCGCGCGAGTTGCCGCGCCTCCTCGCCGCCCTCACGCCCGGCGTGGACGTGGTCAACGGCTACAAGATCAGCCGCTCCGATCCGGTCGGGCGGATCATCATCGGGCGCCTGTACCACTGGGGGATGCGGCTCCTCTTTGGCTTCCGCCTGCGCGATGTCGATTGCGACTTCCGCCTGCTCCGGCGCACCGCGCTCGATCGCGTGGTGCTCACCTCCGATACCGGGATGATCTGCCTCGAACTGGTCAAGAAGTTGCAGGATGCCGGGTGCGTCTTCGCCGAGGTGCCGGTCCACCACTACCACCGCTCCTACGGGCGCTCGCAGTTCTTCAACGTGCCCCGGATCGCGCGCACCCTGCGGGACATCCTCTCCTTCTGGTGGCAGCTGCGCGTGCGCCGCCTCCCGACCGGCGAGGCCGTCGTCTCCACGGTCGAGCGCCGCCAGGACGGTGTGCGATGACCGGTATCCTGTCATGCCAGGGTGGCGAACGATGAGTGCTATCCCGTCCTTTGAAGAAGCATTCGCCGACGCGCCGGTGCTGATCACCGGGGGACTCGGCTTCATCGGCAGCGCGCTCGCCCATCGCCTCGTCGCGCTCGGCGCGCGCGTCACCATCGTCGATGCGATGCTGCCGGGCGCGGGCGGCAACCTCGCCAACGTCGCCGCCATCCGCGACCGCGTGCAGATCAACATCTCCGACGTGCGCGACCCGGTCAGCTTCCGCTATCTCGTGCGCGGGCAGCGTTACCTCTTCAACCTCGCCGGGCAGGTCAGCCACATCGACTCGATGCGCGACCCCTTCGCGGATCTGGAGATCAACTGCCGCGCCCAGTTGGCGATGATGGAGGCGTGCCGCGAGCACAACCCCGGCATCCGCGTCGTCCACACCGCCACCCGGCAGCAGTACGGGCGGGCCAAGACGCTGCCGATCCCCGAGGACCATGTCCAGGATCCGGTCGACGTAAACGGCATCAACAGCATCGCCGGGGAGGCGTACCACATCCTCTACCACCGGGTCTACGGCATCCGCACCACCTCCCTGCGCCTGACCAACACCTACGGGCCGCGGATGCTGATCCGCCACAACCGCCAGACGGCGCTCGGCTGGCTGATCCGCCTCGCGGTGGAGGGGCGCCCGATCGAGCTCTTCGGCGACGGCGAGCAGCGGCGCGACTTCAACTACGTGGACGACGTGGTGGAGGCGATCCTCCTCGCTTCCACCAACCCCGCCGCCGAGGGGGAGATCTTCAACCTGGGCGGCGTGCCGGTCAGCTTGCGGGAGACGGTGGAGCTGCTGGTCGCGGTGACGGGGAGCGCGGGGGGCTATCGCCTCGTCCCGTTCCCGCCCGAGCGCAAGGCGATCGACATCGGCGACGTCTTCACCGATTACACCAAGATCGGGCGGACCCTCGGCTGGCAGCCGCGCACGCCGCTACGCGATGGCCTGGCGCAGGCCGTCGCCTTCTACCGCGCGCACTGGGATCAGTACGCCCCCGCTGAGGATTAGAGCGACAAGCGGACGGGTACTCATCCGCTCGCAAAGGCCGGTGGTATACTTCTGCCCGTATCGGTGCCGCGCGGCGTGGATAGGGGCGGGGAGATCGTCCGCCAGGGGCGCTGCCGGTATGGCCCGCGCACGGAATGGAAAGGATGGCCGCCATCATGGAAGTGTCCCACCTGCCCTATGCCTACTTCGAAGGGGCGATCATGCCGCTCGCGGACGCGAAGGTGAGCATCGCCACCCACGCGCTGCAATACGGCACGGGCGTCTTCGCCGGTATCCGCGGCTACCTCGATCAGGACGGCAGCACGATCAATATCTTTCGCCTGCACGATCACATGACCCGCTTCAGTCAGTCTGCGGGGCTGATCAAGATCGCTCTCGGGATGGATGTGGCGAGCCTCTGCGATCTGGCGGTCGAACTGACGAAGCGCAATGCGCCGACGAGCAACGTCTACTTCCGCCCCTTCGCTTACAAGTCCGGCCTCGATCTCGGCCCGACGCTCAGCGGGATCAGCGATAGCTTCTCGATCTACATGTTGCCGCTCGGTAACTACTACAGCGACGACAGCGGCCTCTCGGTAATGGTCTCCTCCTGGGGCCGCACGCAGGACAACGTCGTCCCGGCGCGTGGCAAGATCTCCGGGTCGTACATCAACGCGGCGATCACCAAAGATGAGGCGGTCGGTTACGGCTTCGACGACGCGATCCTCCTCAACTCGCGCGGCAAGGTCAGCGAGGGGAGCGCCTGCAACCTGATGATGGTACGGCGCGGTGTGCTGACGACCCCGCCGATCACCGCCGACATCCTCGAAGGAATCACCCGCCGCACGGTCCTCCAGATCGCGCGCGACGCCGGGATGCCGGTCGAGGAGCGCGAGATCGATCGCACCGAACTCTACCTGGCCGAGGAACTCTTCTTCTGCGGCACCGGGGTACAGGTCGAGGCGGTCACGCGGGTCGATCACCGCCTCGTCGGCGGCACCGGCACGGTCGGGCCGATCACCGCGCGGATCCGCGAGAATTTTTTCGACATCGTGCAGGGCAAGGCCCCGGAATATCGCGACTGGCTGACGCCCGTCGCCGCCCTGTCACCGGTCGCGGCGGATTAAGGGAAGCAAGGGAAATACACGGTGGGGCGAGCGCGGGAGACGACGGGGCAACAGGCGATAAGACATGGCGATGGTGACGGCACCCTGGCGGGCGTCACCGCCTCCACCCTCGGTGCCCTGCCCGATCCCGCGCTCGTCGAGGTCGGTACTCCCAAACAGGAGGCGCGTCTCCCGATGGTCATTGCACTGCTCATGGCGGGAGTGTGTCTCTCGGTCGTCGGCGAGCTATTGCTCGCGCACGGTATGAAGCGTTTCGGCACCCTCGATCTGGGCCTACCGACCCTGATCCCGACCCTCTTCCGTGTCTTCACCCAGCCGACGATCATCCTCGGCTTCGTCTTCGTCTTCAGCGCCTCGATCTTTTGGCTGGCGGTGCTGTCGCGCGTCCATCTCTCGTACGCCTATCCACTCCTCGCCTCCGGCTACGTCGTCACCGCGCTCCTCGCGCGTATCCTCTTCAACGAGCCGATCAGCCTCGCCCGCTGGGCCGGGATCATCATCATCTGTGTCGGCGTGGTGCTGGTGTCGCGGTCGTAGGGCGAGCCAGCGATTGATAGGTAGAAGGGTTGCGCGTCATAACAGCGCGCAACCCTTTCCCTTCAACCTGACTCGTGATTCGTTAGAACAGCGCATAATTGGGAGGCGTCCAAGCCGTGTCTTGGAGCTTCGCTAGTGCCGCTAGACAGCCGCAGCCGGGGAAATGCAACGCTAAAGTGGCCCCCGCTCCTGGGCCTCGGACCAACTAATTTGCGAGTGTTATAAGGGAAGGGAGTACAGTGACAATCTCGCTGACTCCTGATCAGATCGTCCGTGAGGTCGTGCGTGGTGAGCGACCGTGGATAGATCTGCGCCGCGTCGGTATGCGGATGCAAGTGGTATGCAATGAATACGGCTGGTACACCTGGACCGACGAAATTGCCGATGAGCCAGATGTTACGGTGGCGCTAGCGGACGTGGCCGTGGGGCTGCTAAAAACGTGGGGTGATCTCGAGGAGCGGCGCGCCTGGGCGTTCGTCCTCAAGGCAGGGACGTTTTGGACATTCCCCGAGGAAGCCGACGAGGCAGCGAAAGACGCCTTGATTGACGCATTATCGGATGTGAGCTTCGGGGATGAGCCGTTGCAAGCACAAGGGAACTGGCCAGCGCGCTTGTACAACGAAACGATAGCGAGTAGGTCGCTCTCTCCCTGCCCGGTGCCCGCCTGATCCCTCTCACGACCACACACCTCACGCCTCACGCCTGCCCCGCTCGCCACCGCGCGGCGCGGCGCTGGCGTAACCCTTCCACGATCTGCCGGTAGCGTTCCGGGTCGGCGCGATGCCGCCCCTTCGGATCCCAGTTACGCCCCTTCTCCGCGTTGCAGCCCGGATGGGTCAGCCCGAGGTTGGTCAGCGCGTTGTCGCCGCCGAGCGAGCGGGGATAGATGTGCTCGATGTTCGCGCCGAAGCCGGTGCGCGCGTCGAATGTGAGCCAACCGTTGCAGATCAGACACTTCCCGCGCCAGCGCCCTTCCGCTAACACGAACGTCTTGTCGGTGGCCGCGATCCGATTCATCAGGTCGATGGCGCGCATCCTCTCCGGTCCCTTCGCCATCGTTGGGGCGCGAGCAAGCCCTCCCTGGCGTGATTACGCTTTGCACGCGACGCAGAGGAGCGATGAGCCGAAGGGGAGGTCGCGCCGACGCAGGTAGCGCCCTTCGAGCGCGGTGATCGCACGCAAGGTGCCATTGATCGGTGCGGCGGGGACGGTGATATCGGAGTGGGCGATCGCGGCATCGTCGCGGCCCTGCAGGCGCGACAGGGCGCGCACCCCGGCCACCGCCGGCAGCAGGACGCTATTCCAATAGGTCAGGCGCTCCGGCAGGAAGCCCGCACGGGTCAGCAGCGCCAACGCCTCGCCCCTGGTGTAGCGGCGCTTCGTCTCCACCGCCACATCGTGCTCGCCGGCCAGCCAGCGGAAGGCGGGGAGGTTGAGGCAGAGCCGCCCGCCGGGACGCAGGACGCGCGCGATCTCCAGGAGCGCCTGGAGATCGTTGCCGGTCCCGGCATCGCTGATCACATCGAGCGACACCGCCAGATCGAACGATTCCGCCGCGAAGGGGAGGGCGGTGATCGATGCGACCGCCGTCTCGTGCAGCGCGCGGCGCTCGCGGCAAACGGCGATGGCGAATGGGGCGAGGTCGATGCCCACGACCGCGCCGTAGGGGCGCAGTCGCTCGGCCATGCCGCCGGTGCCGCAGCCGGCGTCGAGGATACGGGACCTCGGCTCGTGCGGCGGGAGATTATCGAGGTCGAGCGCCGCGACCACATGATCGCGCAGGGTGCGATACCACCAGAGGCGATCCTCGGCGATGTACATCTGCTCGAACTCTTCGCGCTTCAACGCCCCCCCTCACCGCTGTTCGCAAATAACGGAAGGCCCACGTCCGATATGACGCGGGCCTCCGTTCGTTCTTGGTAGCGCATACGGGATTCGAACCCGTGGTCTCCGCCTTGAGAGGGCGGTGTCCTAGGCCGCTAGACGAATGCGCCTCGTGGCGGTACCCCGCAACGGAACTATAGCAAGGCGCTGCCGCCCTGTCAAGGCGGTGGCGGCGGCGCACGCTCGATCGGCCAGCACGCGCGTGCTCGGATCGATGCCGGGGCGCAACCCCTTCTCCCAGCGCAGGAACTCGCGCGCCACGCGCATCCCGGCACGTTCGTAGAGGCGCATCGCCCCGGTCAGGCTCTCCGCGTCCACGCCGGGATCGATCGTAAGGCACGAGCGCGGGAGTGATAATCATCCCTCCCGCTGTAGGACACGCTATCCGGGCCGTGCTACGCGGTCGCCGTCTGCCCGCCCGGCGCGACCGTGGTGCCCGGCTTGACCAGCGGCAACCCCTGGCGGCAGAGCGGGCAATCGTCCGGCGCGTAGGTGGCGATGTCGGTCTGGTAGGTGGCGAAGAGGGGCGCGCCGAAATCGACCCGCCCGCCGCTCCGATCGACCAGCACCCCGACCCCGACCGTCTCCACACCATACGGGGCGAGCGCGGCCAGTGTTTCGCGGATCGAGCCGCCGGTCGTCAGGATGTCGTCCACCACCAGCACGCGCTCGCCCGGCCGGAAGGTGGCACCGCGCCGGAACTCGCGCCCGCTGCCACTATCGGCCCGCTCGGCGTAGACCGCGCGGACGCCGAGCTGGCGCGCGATCTCGAACGCCATCAGGATGCCGCCCGTGGTTGGCCCCGCGACCGCCTCGACCCCCGCCCCGGCGAAGCGCTCGGCGATCAGCGCGCAGACCTGCGCGGCGTCGCGCGGACGCATCAGCAGGGCGAACTTCTCGATGTAGCGGTCGCCGTGCCGCCCGGACGAGAGGAGGAAATGCCCCTCCTTCATCGCTCCCACCTCGCGCAGGATCGCCCCGACATCGGTAGCCATAGCACCTCCCATATCCATCTTCAATGACGAGTGACGAGTGACGAGTGACGAACCAGGAGAAGGCTAACGATATATCCGTCTCTCTCTCCCGTGCCCCTCTGTGTCTCGGTGTCTCCTGTTCCGGCCCCATTCCCTGCACGCGTCTACGCCGCACCCGGCAGCAGGAAGAACGCGACGCCGATGATGGCATAGATGGCGAGGAGTTGCACCCCTTCGAGCCAGTTCGATTCGCCGTCCATCGCGATGAACGAGGCGATGCCAACCGCAACCGCCAGCGCCCCGAGTTCGTAGACGTTGAAGAGGAGACTAAGCGGGTGCCCGGCAAGCAGGCTGACGAAGACGAGGACCGGCGCGACGAAGAGGGCGATCTGCAAGCTGGAGCCGAGCGAGATGCTGAGGCTGAGATCCATCTTATTCGCCAGCGCCGCCTGCACCGCGACCAGATTCTCGGCCACGTTGCCGATCAGCGGCACGATCATCACGCCGAGGAAGGCTTCGGTGAGGCCCCAGGTGCGCCCTACCTCCTCGATCGAGCCGACCAGGATCTCGCTCATCGCGACGATCGCCAGCGTCGCCAGGACCAGCGTCACGATCGCGCGGCTCCGGCTCCACTCGGGATGCTCTTCCTCCGCTGCCGCCGTCGGGGTCGCCGGGCCTGTCCCGCGCCGTTGCCCCACTCCGAAGACGATCATGGCGAGATAGCAAACGTAGACGAGGATCAGGACGATCGCGACGCCCACACTCAGTTCTTCGATGCGCGTCGCGTCGAGCCGTTCTCCACCGATCGAGAAGATCGCCGGGATCGCCAGCGCCGCAACCGCGAGCGTCATCATGGTGGACGATGTCCCCGCGAGGTTGCGGTCGAAGCGTTGCTGCCCGTGCTTCGTCCCGCCGAGCAAGAGGCTCGCGCCCAGCACCAGCAACACATTCCCGAGGATCGAGCCGGTGATCGAGGCTTTGACCACGGTGAGCAGCCCGGCGCGGATGGCGACGATGGTGATGATTAGCTCGGCGGCGTTGCCGAGGGTCGATTGGATCAGCGCGCCGATCCGTGGCCCGGTGTAGAGCGCGAGTTGTTCGGTCGCCTGGCCGAGGAGCGCGGCGAGCGGCACCAGCGCCAGCCCCGACACGACGAAGATCACCGTCCCCGGTACATGAAAGACAAAGTCGAGCAGGAGGGCGATCGGGATCAGTACCAGCAGCGGATAAAGGAACTTCATGCGCCGCTCGCATAATTGCGCCGTGCCAGATAGGCCGGATTCGCCAGCCCGACGATCTCGCGGACCGAGCCGAAGCCTTCGCGCGCGAGCCATGCGGGCAAGCCCTCGACAAGGCTGCTCATCGCGGTCGGGTTGGCGAAGGTCGCGGTGCCGACCTGGACCGCCGTGGCCCCGGCCATGAAGAACTCCAGCGCGTCATCCAGGGTGCTGATGCCGCCGAGGCCGATGATCGGCAGATCGACCGCCGCCGCGACCTGATAGACCATCCGCACCGCGACCGGCTTCACCGCCGGGCCGGAGAGGCCGCCGGTGCTGTTGCCGAGGAGGGGACGGCGGCGGCGGATGTCGATCGCCATGCCGAGCAGGGTATTGATCAGCGAGAGGGCGTCGGCCCCGGCGTCGGCGACCGCCCGCGCGATCGTCACGATGTCGGTGACGTTGGGGGTGAGCTTGACGATCACCGGCAGGGTGGTGACGGCGCGGACGGCGGCGGTCACCTCGGCGGCGAGGTCGGGGTCGCAGCCGAAGAACATCCCTCCCGCCGCGACGTTCGGGCAGGAGACGTTCAGTTCGATCCCGGCGATGCCGCGCGCCTCTTCGAGCATCGCCGCCATCTCGGCGAACTCCTCCACCGAGTCCCCGGCGATGTTGACGATGACCGGCACCTCCCAGCGCGACCAGATCGGCGGGTATTTGGTCAACACCCCTTTGATGCCGGGGTTTTGCAGCCCGATCGCGTTCAACATCCCCGCCGGGGTCTCCGCGATCCGCGGCATCGGCGCGCCACGACGGCGCGAATAGGTGACCCCTTTGGACATGATTGCGCCGAGGCGTTGGATATCGATCGTCCCGGCGTATTCGACGCCGTAGCCAAAAGTACCCGACGCGGCGATGATCGGATTTCGCAGGATCAGTTCGCGTGGGTTGTGCGGGGCGAGATCGACCCGCAGATCGGTCCCGGCACCCGCGCCGCGCATCGTCTCGATCATCGTCCCCTCCGTCCGTGCGGCCACGCCGCGTCTCCCGATCCCGCCGTCGCCACCCTACCCGATGACGAGTTGTTCGAGCGGGAAGACCGGGCCATCGCGGCAGACCGTTTTCAGGCCGCCTCTGGTCTCGACCATGCAACCGAGACAGACGCCCATGCCGCAGGCCATCGAGCGCTCCATCGCCGCCTGTACCGGTGGCAGGGTGCGCGCGCCGCGATAGGCGCGCAAGGTCTCGCGCAACGCCACGTAGGCGGGCTCGGGGGCGTAGGCGTAGATTGCGTCGGCCCATTCGAGGTAGTTCGGCAGCAAATCGGTGGCCGCGCCATGATGTCCGCGCGTCCCATCGGTCGTCGCGATGACGATCTCCGCCGCTTCGGGGAGGTAGGGGAGCGGCAAGAGGCTCGCGGCGGTCGGCGCACCGACCAGCATGACGACCTCCATCCCGCGCGCGAGCGCCGTCTCCGCCAGCGCGACCATCGGCGCGATCCCGTGCCCGACCGCGATCAGCAGCGCACGGCGCACACGAGGCTCGATCGTGTAGCCGTGGCCGAGCGGCCCCAGGGTTGGGAATTGCTCCCCCGCATGGGCCCTGGCGAGCGCCTCACTGCCGCGCCCGCCGGTGAAGACGAGGAGATCGAGCGCCCCCTGCTCCCCCTCGCGCGCGGCACGAGTGGCGCGCATGATGCTGTAGGGACGCGGCAGGAGCGGATCGCGCCCGCCGCTGCCGAGCATCACGAACTGGCCCGGCGTCGCCGCCGCCGCGACGCTGGCCGGGACCGCCAGGCGCATCAGCACATTCTTGGGCAGAATCTCCTCAGCTTCCAGCAGCTGGGCCATGAATTGCTGCGCCACGGCGACTCCTCTTTTTGTGCTTCGTTTTGCCGAGGGACCGTATTAGTCCACTCCCTGCTCTGCTTCATCGATCGCGGCGCGCACGTCGTCCAACGTCGTGCTGCCAAGGATCCGATCGAACAGCGTATGGAGCGTATCCGGGTTATGGAACCGTTGTAGCGCCGGGAGGAGCGGTTCGCTCGTCGCACCGGAGCGTGTAGCGAGCGTCATCGCGAGCGCTTCGCGCAGCCCTTCGGTGCGCCCGGTCCGCTCGGCGGTGGTGATGTATGCCATCTGCTGTTCCTCCTCGAAGGCCCGGATCTGCTGCCAGGTCGTCGCTTCCAGCGCTTCCGGTAGGCGCAAGAGCCAGTCGATGAAGCGATAAGAGCCGGATGATCTCCTCGCGGCTGTGGCCCTGGGCGTAGAGGCGGCGGGCGAGGGCAATTTTCGCCGCCGCTCGTCCGTCCGTGTCACGGCGCGTCACCTGGGCGAGACGGTGTGCCAGGACAACCGTCGCGCACGGGTTCGCGCTGCGCTCAAGTATAGCGAGATCGTAGTCGAGGAGTTTGACGGTGGGGAAATGCAGTTCGATCTGGCTGCCCCAGAGGATATAGCCGAAGTGTGCGGGTCGCCAGCTCGCCCGGTCGTCGCCCAGGATCGCCAGGCTGGCTATCGGGTGCCGGAAGCGATCGTAGAGGCGGGCGTGATAGCGGAACATCCGCTCGGCGAAGCGTTGATCGGGCTGACTCTGGACCTCGATGTGGACCAGCACCCACGCTTCCTGCCCGTCCCGCTGGTAGACGCGAACCAGCTTGTCGACCAGCCTGCCCGGCCCCATCGCCCGGCGCGACCTGCTGTAACTCCTTGTCGAACGGCTCGTACTGTCGCATCCAGTCGATCCTCGCGTGGACCTCGGGAAAGAGGAACGCCAGGATCTCCGGCAGATACGTGTCGAGCGCTTCCTTCCACGGCCCATCGAAGTCGTTCGGCGGCGGTGCGGTCGTCATCTCAGCGGTACGCCACCAGGAAGATCCGGCGGAAGGGGAAGAGCACCTTGCCGTCGTGCTGCGGCGGGTAGAGTTTGGCGACCCCGTCGCGCAGGCGCGCGAGGAAATCGGCGCGCTCGGCCTCGTCGCCGAGCGCTTCGAGATAGGGGCGGAGGCGGGTGCCGCTGATCCAGTCCACGATCGCGCCCGGTCCCGCGAGGACGTGGTGATACTCGGTCTCCCAGAGGGCGATCCGATTGGCGTGCGGCTGTAACGTATCGTAGTAGAAGCCCGGCGACTCCGCGACGAGCGCGCGCGTCGCTGGTTGCAGCCGCTCCCGCCACGCTGGCTCGTCGGCCAGGGCCAGGAGCACCCGTTGCAGCGCGGTCGTGTGGAAGGCGGGGATCTGCACGGCGAAGGCCCCGCCCGGCGCGACCTGGGCGAAGAGGCGCTGATAGAGACTCCCGTGGTCCGGCAACCACTGGAGGGTGGCGTTGGAGAAGATCAGGTCGTAGTGCTCCTCCGCCAGCCAGGTCACGATGTCCGCCAGTTGCCAGTCGCCAGCGGGGTAATCGCGTGTCGCGGCGGTGATCATCTCCGGGGAGTTGTCGATGCCGGTGAGCGCCGCCTCCGGCCAGCGTGCCCGGAGGAGTGCGGTGCTATTCCCCGGCCCGCAGCCGAGATCGACGATCCGTTGCGGCGCATCGAGCGCCACGCGCGCGAGAAGATCGATCGCGGGCTGCGTCCGCTCGTTGGCGAAGCGCAGATAGAGGTCGGCGTCCCATGTCGGCATATTCCCCTCTCCCCGATGTGGCGGGCCGCGCGGCCCGCCACATCCTCGCCGTATGGCTGGTTAGCGCCCGACCTTGCCCTGGCGGTAGTCGAGCAGCGGACGGACGTTATAGCTCCCCTCGGTACCGGTCATCGCGGCGGCCATCGCCACGGCGGTGTCGATCGAGGTGAGGCAAGGAATACCGCGCTCCACCGCCGCGCGGCGGATGAGGAAGCCCTGCTGCTGCTCCAGATAGGCCAGACCGGGCGTGTTGATCACCATTGCCACCGTGCCGTTGCGGATCACGTCGAGGACATCCGGGCTCCCCTGCCCGATCCGCTTCGTCACCAGCTGCACCGGCATCCCCTGCCGGTCGATGAACGAGGCGGTCCCCTCCGTCGCGTACAGGGGGTGGCCCAGGCGCACCAACGCCTCGATCATCGGCGCGGCATCGGACTTGTCCAGGTCGGCGAGGCTCAGGAGGACGCCCCCGCCCTTCGGCAGTCCCATGTTGGCGGACAGGATCGCCTTGTAGAAGGCGGCGGCGAAGGTCATGTCGACCCCCATCACCTCGCCGGTTGACTTCATCTCCGGCCCGAGCCCGACTTCCACCCCGCGCAGCTTGGCGTGGGAGAAGACCGGCCCCTTCACCGCGACGAGCGACTGTTCGGGCCAGAGGCCACCCCCATACCCTTGCTCCGCGAGCGTCCGTCCGAGCATGATCCCGGTCGCGAGGGCGATCAGCGGCACGCCGGTCACCTTAGAGATGAACGGCACCGTGCGACTGGAGCGCGGGTTGACCTCGATCACGTAGATCCGCCCGCCGTGGCTGACGTACTGGACGTTCATCAGGCCGCGCACGCCGAGTTCGAGGCCGATCTTCGTCGTGTACTCGATGATCTGCTGGCGCTCGTCGGGGTAGAGGTGCTGCGGCGGGTAGGCCGCGAACGAGTCGCCCGAGTGGACCCCGGTGCGCTCGATGTGCTCCATGATGCCGGGGATCAGCACCTGCTCGCCGTCGCAGATCGCGTCGACTTCGAGCTCTTTCCCTTCCAGATACTTATCGATCAGGATCGGGTGGCCGCTGAACTCGACCATCGTCGTCAGGTAGCGGCGCAGGTAGTCCGGCGTGTGGACCACCTCCATCGCGCGCCCGCCGAGGACGTAGGAGGGGCGGACGAGGATCGGGTAGCCGATCCGCTCGGCGGTCTTCATCGCCTCTTCGAGGGAGTTGGTCGCCGCGCCGGGGGGCTGCGGGATGCCGATGCCGCGCAGGAACGCCTCGAAGCGCCGCCGATCCTCGGCGGTGTCGATGGCATCGCGCGATGTGCCGATGATCGGGATGCCGGCGCGGTCGAGCGGCGCGGCGAGGTTGATCGCCGTCTGTCCGCCGAACTGTACGACCGCCGGGGTGTGGATAGGGGTCGCGCTCCCGGCCATCGCCTCGTGGCGGATGACCTCGATCACGCTCTCGTCGTCCAGCGGCTCGAAGTAGAGGCGGTCGCTGGTATCGAAGTCGGTGGAGACCGTCTCCGGGTTGGAGTTGATCATGATCGAGGCGATGCCCGCCCGATCGAGCGACTGGGCCGCCTGGACCGAGCAATAGTCGAACTCGATCCCCTGCCCGATGCGGATCGGGCCGGACCCGAGGACGACCGCCTTCGGGCCGGGCAGCGGCGTCGCCTCGTCCTCCTCCTCATACGTCGAGTAGAAGTACGGCGTGACGGCGGTGAACTCGGCGGCGCAGGTATCGACCGTCTTGTAGACCGGCTCGATCCCGGCGGCGCGGCGGCGCGCGGTGACGTCCTCGGTCGGGAGGCCGGTGAGGCGGGCGATCTGGCGGTCGGAGAAGCCCATCCGCTTGACGCGCCAGAGGAGTGCCGGGCCGATGTCGGTGCTCGCCGCCGCGATCTCGCGCTCGGTGGCGACGAGGCGGGCGAGCTTGCGGGTGAACCAGGGGTCGTAGCCGCTGCGCGTCGAGAGATCTTCCGGCGTGTAGCCGCGACGGAGGGCGGCGGCGAGCGCCCAGAGGCGCAGGTCGGTCGGTCGGGCGACGAGTTCGAGGATCTGTGACTCGCCGTCGGCCCCCTGCCACTCGGGCGCTTCCCAGGCGAGATCTTGCGTCCCATTCTCCAGGGAGCGGATCGCCTTTTGCAGCGCCGCCTCGAACGAGCGGTCGATCGCCATCACCTCGCCGGTCGCCTTCATCTGCGTCCCGAGGGTGCGATCGGCGCGGACGAACTTGTCGAAGGGCCAGCGCGGGATCTTGACCACGCAGTAGTCGAGCGCCGGCTCGAAGGCGGCGACCGTCTTCTCCGTCACGGCGTTCGGCACCTCGTCGAGCCGCCGCCCGACCGCGATCTTCGCGGCGAGGCGGGCGATCGGGTAGCCGGTCGCCTTGGAGGCGAGCGCCGAGGAGCGGCTGACGCGCGGGTTGACCTCGATCACGTAGTACTGGAACGAGTGCGGATCGAGCGCATACTGCACGTTGCAGCCCCCCTCGATGCCGAGCGCGCGGATGATCTTCAGCGCCGACGAGCGGAGCATCTGATACTCGCGGTCGGAGAGGGTCTGGCTCGGGGCGACGACGATGCTGTCGCCGGTGTGGACCCCCATCGGGTCCAGGTTTTCCATGTTGCAGATCGTGATGCAGGTGTCCGCGCTGTCGCGCATCACCTCGTACTCGATCTCCTTCCAGCCCTTGAGGTAGCGTTCGAGGAGGATCTGCCCGATCGGGCTCGCCTCGATCCCCTTCCGTACCGCGCTGTCGAGCTGGTCCATCGTGAAGGCGATGCCGCCGCCGGTGCCGCCGAGGGTGTAGGCGGGGCGGATCACCAGCGGGGGGGGCACCTGGGCCGCGAAGGCGTGCGCCTCCGCCATCGTGTGGACGATCGCGCTCTCCACCACCGGCTCGTCGATGCGGACCAGCAGATCTTTGAACGCCTCGCGATCCTCGGCCATGCGGATCGTCTCCGGGTTCGCGCCGAGCAAACGGACGCCGAACTCCTCGAAGACCCCCGCCGCGTGCAACTCCATCGCCAGATTGAGGCCGGTCTGCCCGCCCAGGGTGGGGAGGCAGGCGTCCGGGCGTTCGCGCTCGATGATCCGCCGCACCACCTCGACCGTCAGCGGCTCGATGTAGATGATATCGGCCACCCCCTCGTCGGTCATGATCGTGGCCGGGTTGGAGTTGACCAGGATCGATTGGATCCCCTCCTCGCGGAGGGCGCGGCAGGCTTGCGTGCCGGCATAATCGAACTCGGCGGCCTGACCGATCACGATCGGCCCGGAGCCGATCACGAGTACCTTCTTGATCTCTTGTGCCACGCCTGCTCCCTTTCTCGCGGTGCCCCCCAGCATCCTCTGGCTCGCCAGCCCCTGGCGCCCCCCGGTGTGAACGTGGACAGCCCGGCCCTAGCCGCGCTTCTCCCTATAGGTTTCGACCATCCCGACCAGGCGGTCGAAGAGATACTGGTTGTCCTGCGGACCGGGCGCGCCCTCCGGGTGATATTGGACCGAGAAGGCGGGCCGGGTCTCGTGCTCCAACCCCTCCACCGAGCCGTCGTTGAGGTTGATCTTGCCGACTCGCCAGCCATCGGCGGTCGGGACGTGCGCCGGATCGACCTTGAAACCGTGGTTCTGCGAGGTGATATAGACCCGGCCATCGAGGAGATCTTTCACCGGCTGATTGCCGCCCCGGTGTCCGTAGTGCAGGCGGCTCGTCTCCGCGCCGATACTGAGCGCGAGGAGCTGATGCCCGAGGCAGATCCCCATGAAGGGGATCTCGTGCTCGATAATCTGGCGCACCGTGTTCACCGTCGCCTCGGCGTTCTCCGGGTCGCCGGGACCGGGCGAGGTGGTGATGCCATCCGGCTCCAACGCTGCGATCGTCTCGTAGGGGGTGTCCCACGGCACGACCGTCACCTTCAGCCCGCGCCGTTCGAGCGAGCGGACGATGTTGCGCTTGTGGCCGCAATCGAGGACGACGACGTGCGCGCCATCCGGGTTGCCGGTCGTCTCGATCGCCGGGATCGAGGTCTCGGCGACGGGGTTGTACTCGGAGGGGAGCCTGGCCGCTTTGGCGCGCGCCACCAACTCCTCGTCGCTCAGCCCGCGCCGGTCCGGCACGATCACCCCACGCAGGAGGCCCCGGTCGCGCAGGTGCCGGGTGAGGGCGCGCGTGTCGACCCCCATGATGCCGGGGATGTTGTGCTCGCGCAGATAATCGGCGAATGAGCCGACCGAGCGCCAGTTGCTCGGCTCATCGCTGTATTCGCGGACGATCACGCCGCGCGCCCACGGCTGGAACGATTCGTCATCGGCGGGGGTCACGCCGTAATTGCCGATCAGGGGATAGGTGAAGCAGACGATCTGCCCGTTGAACGAGGGGTCGGTCGCCACCTCCTGATAGCCGGTCATCGAGGTGGTGAAGACGATCTCGCCGCCCACCTCGACCGCCGCGCCGAACGATTCCCCCCGGAAGATCCGCCCGTCCTCCAGGGCCAGGGCCGCCGTCAGTCCGTCGTACCGTTGCATCCCCGCTCCCTCCCTCTGGTCGCGCGCCCGACAGGGTGTCGAACGCGCTCGTCATCGTCGCTGATATCTCTATCTGACAGTTCGCCAACGCCTCCGTTGGCTATCGTCGGCGGTATGGCCTGCGCCGCAAGGCGCTCCGCGTGCCCTCGCGCACCGCGTAGCGGCCCCGCATCCGCGATTCAGCCCCCATCGGTCCCCCTCGCCGTGGCCTGACGATCGTACCAGCAAAGCTGACCGAGGAGGTGGGAGAAGCAAAGTTGGACGTAGAAGGCGACGATTGTGCGGAGCGCGGTGAGAAACAGGGTGAAGATGATCGCCAGGATGAAGACCGGCTCCAGCCAGAAGTGCCGCCCGCCACTCCCATTGAACGTGAAGCGCGTGCCGGCCGATAGCCCCTCGAGGAGGAGCCCCACACCAAAGTTGAGCGCCACCGCGATCGCGTACTGCCCCCAGATTGCGGCGGATGAACGCCAGGACCGTGCGAGATCGAACGCCGCGCCGAGGCGCTCGTGGAGGACCAGTTGCGCCTGCGCCGCCGAGATGAGCAGGCCGATCAGGAAGCTTAGGGGAATCAGTAACAGGCCGAGTGGGGTGATCACCAACAGGGCCAGCGGCGAGAAGACCAGCGGATTCGGCCCTAGATTGGCCCCGCTCCGGGTGGTCGCGGCGCTGATGAGGGCGATGACGAGCCCGAACGACAGAATCCCGATCAGGAGCACCGGCAGGAGGTAGACGAAGTTGGTGACGAAGGGGCGCCAGCCCCAACGCAGCAGCCCGCCGTAATCCGCCCACTCCGGCAACGGCGAGCCGTCGCCGCGCGCCACGCGCTCCATCAACAGCAGCATGTACCCCTGCACGAAGAGCGCCCCGATGATCGTGAAGCTCAGCAGGCTCCAGAGGAAGCCGAGTCCGAGTTTGCGCGGCCACGCCGGGTCGCGCGCGATGAAGCGCACGCACTCCTCGATATTCAGCCGGAAGGGCGGCAGCGGCGTCCGGGCGGCCATCACTTACCCCCTCCCCTTCGCGTCGGCGTGCGACGGTGGCCTGGGTACGTCGGCACACGATAGCTGCTGATTCGGTCCCTGTGGCGCGGCGCACAGCAGGTAGTGGGTCGATGTCTCGCCCTCGATCGCGAAGCCGAGGCGCTCGTAGAGGTGGCGGGCCGGGTTGACGCGCAGCACCTGGAGCCGGGTCGCCGCGCCCGACCGCCCGGCCTCCGCCAGCACCGCATCGATCAGCGCCGCCCCGAGTCCACGGCCCTGCTGCTCCGGGACGATCGCGATGTTAGTGATGAAGAGCGCATCGGGGCGCTGCTCGACCGCCAGTACCCCGGCCTCGCGCCCCTCCACCAGCACGATCTGGCTCGCCTCCGGCCTGAACCCGGCACGGAAGCGCGCCGCCTGCGCCGCATCGTCCCAGCCCCAGGTCTGCGCCACGTACTCTTTCAGGGTGGCAACGTTGAGGGCCTGGAGAAAAGCGAAGTCCCCCGTCGTGGCCGGGCGCAGCTGGTAGCGGGGCGGGACGACAGGCTCAGGCACGGTAGCGCACCTCGCCCCCGACCAGCGTATGCGTGACCGCCCCCTGCAACTCCCGCCCGAGGAGCGGGGTGTTCTTGCTCGACGAGGCCAGGGCTTCCGGCGTGACCGTCCAGCGGCGCTCCGGGTCGAAGATCGTCACGTCCGCCGGGGCTCCTGTGGCGAATGTGCCGGTCCCCGGCGGGAGCGCGTCGCCGAGGACGGCGGCGGGGGCGACGGTCAGTTTGGCGATGATCAGCGGCAGCTCGAGCGCGCCCGCGCGGACGAGGCTGAGCAGCGTCGGCAGGGCGACCTCGAAGCCGAGCATCCCCGAGGCCGCCGCGCCGAAATCGGCGGGCTTGTCGCGCGCGGCGTGCGGGGCGTGGTCGGTCCCGATCGTGTCGATCGTGCCGTCGCGCAGCCCCGCCACCAGCGCCTCGATGTCGGCCCCGGTGCGGAGCGGCGGGTTGACCTTCGCGTCGGGGTTGGCGGGCGCACCCTGCGGCAGCGGCGCTTCCCAGTGGAGGTGCCGTCGCCCGGCCAACCATTCGTCGGTGAGGGCGAGGTGGTGCGGCGTGACCTCGGCGGTGACGTGGACGCCGCGCGCCTTCGCCTCGCGGATCAGCGCCACTCCGCGCGCGGTGGTGGTGTGGCAGGCGAAGAGCCAGCCGCCGGTCGCGGCGGCGAGGGTCAGGTCGCGCGCCAGCATCACCTCTTCCGCCACGTCCGGGCTCCCCGGCAGGCCGAGCGCGTCGGCGACCGGGCCGGTGTTGATCCCGCCGCCCGCGACGAGGGCCGGGTCTTCGCAGTGGACCATGATCGGGCGCTTCAGCACCTTGCTGGCCTCCAGCGCCGCCAGCATCGCCGGGGTGGAGCTGGTCGATTCACCATCGTCGGAGAAGCCGATCGCCCCCACCGCGTCGAGCGCCGCGAAATCGACCGGCTCCGTCAGCGCCCGTCCGCGCGTGATCGTGGCGATCGGCAGAACGCGCACCGCCGCCTCGCGCGCCCGGTCGAGGACGAAGCGCAGCTGCTCCGGGCTGTCGAGCGCCGGTTTGGTGTTGGGCATGCAGCAAATCGTGGTGAAGCCGCCCTGCGCCGCCGCCCGCGCCCCGCCGACGATCGTCTCCTTGTACTCGAAGCCCGGCTCGCGCAAGTGGGTGTGTAGATCGATCCAGCCGGGGGTCACGACGAGCCCCGCCGCCGCGATGATCGCCGCGCCATCCGGCGGGGCGATCGCGTCGTCGCAGGCGACGATCACACCATCGCGGATCAGCAGATCGCCGACCCGGTCGTGACCGCTGGCCGGATCGATCACGCGGCCACCCTGGATCACGAGTTCACGCGGCATCGCTCACCCCCTCCGCCGGGACGAGCGCCGCCCCGCACGATCCTGCCGCTGTACGGCGGATAAGAAAAAAGCCTGTGGGTCCGTGAACCCAGAGGCTTCGGTCATTCTTGCGTCGTGGTTGTCTGGCGGTGCGCCGACCATCTCGCTCCATCGCCAGGCGATCCTGACGGCTGTCATCGCGCCGCACGAAGCCCGTCCGCACGCGGCGAGCGCAAGGAGTATACGAAGCGGTGCCGGTAGGCGTCAAGGGGCGCGGCGCGGCGGCGGTCGCGTATAGTTGCGCTTGCATGGGCGCGGCCCTCGATCGCATGGCCGCAGGGACGAGACAGGGCGCACGAGGAGGATGGACGCTTGACAAACGGGACGACGGGCGACCGCGAGGTCTTCTTGCGGAGCTTCCTGCGCGATTGGCGGACGATCGGCTCGGTGACGCCGAGTTCGCGTTTCCTGGTCGGGGCGATGCTCGATCAGATCGACTTCGGGCGGGCACGGCGGATCGTGGAGTACGGACCGGGGACCGGCGTCTTCACGCGGGAGATCATGCGCCGCCTGGCCCCCGAGGCCCAACTCCTCACGATCGATACCGAGGCGCATTTCATCGACGATCTCCGCGCACAATTCCCCGGTGATCCGCGTCTGATCGCCGTGCGCGGCTCGGCGGTGCAGATCGAGCGGCACATCGCCGCGCTCGGCTGGGACGACGCGGAGGTGATCATTTCCGGCATCCCCTATACCGCCATGCCCGCGTCGTTACGGGAAGGGATCCTCGGCGCGTCCGCACGGGCGCTCGCGCCGGGCGGACTCTTCACGCCCTACCAGTACTCGCCCTACATCCGCCCGCTGCTCGGCAGGCTCTTCGGGCGGGTGGAGACCCACTGGGTCTTCCGCAACGTGCCACCCGCTTTCTACTTCTCCTGTAGGCATTGAGGCGGGAGTGACACCGGCACCACTGTCTCGATCCCGGTCCATGCCGGGCGGATGCCCGCCTCGCGCAGGCCGGTCAGCGCGCGCTCGGCGTACGCGGCATGGTCGAAGGTGCCGACGATTGTCGGGCGTTCCCCGGTCGTTGTTTCGTCCACCGTCATATCAGCAGGCTCCTTCAGCGCTCCATCATGGCAGCGCGACCGCTGCGAGCGCCGACCGCCATTCGTGGCAGCGCAAAGGGGATGCCAGAGGTGGAAAAATACGTCGCGCCCACTTCCAGGTCGGAAGTGGGCGCGCTGTGCTGTGCTCGTGATCGGCGGTGGGGCTCAGCGCTCCTGGCGGCGCGCACGCAAGCGGGCCACCGCCTCGCCAACCGGGCCATCGGCCATCGCTTCCCAGAAGCCGATGTTCTCCAGCAGCGCCACCGCGAAATAGGTGCCGCCCAGGGCCGTCAGCACCGCCGCCGGGGAGATGACGATCGCCGCGACCGTCAGGAGCGCCGCGACGATCGGGCGGGTCGGGCGCGGGAAGGGGCGCAGCAGCATCGGGATCTTCGGGAAACGGAACTGGCTGACCATCAGCGCCGCCAGGATCAGCGTCAGCGCGGCGACGGCGTGAGGGGTCCAGAAGGTGGGGTAGAGGAGGAAGATGGCGAGGGACATCCCGCCCATCGTGATCGGCAGCCCCTGGAAAAACGGGCCTTTCTCGCTGGCCGCGAAGCGGGCAAGTCGCCAGGCTCCGCAGATCACGTAGCCACCGGCCACGAGGACGCCGAAGATCGGCCAGGAGTGCAGGAAGACGGTGTAAACGAGCAGGGCGGGGGCGACGCCGAAGGAGATGATGTCGGCCAGGGAATCGAGCGATTCACCGAACGGATTCGACCCGCGCAGCCGCCGTGCGATCGCGCCGTCCAGCACATCGAGGATCCCGGCGAGGAAGATCAGCGCGGCGGCGGTCGTGAAGTGGTGATCCATCGCCAGCATGATCGCCATGACCCCGCAGAGGAGGTTGCCGAACGTGATCACATTCGGAATCTGCTGGAGACTCTGGCGAACCCTACCCCTCAAACGCGTCCCTTTCCTCATTCCCCATCCAGCTGTCCAACGTCCGTCATAGCCCCACCATTGCAATAGCGGGATTACGGCGGCGTCATGCTACGGTGGTCTGCTCATAGTGGGCGAGTGGCGTGATACCCGCCTTTACATGATCGCCCCTGGCGACAAGCGCATGAGCCGTGCCGAGCGGCACGATCACATCGGTGCGAGAGCCGAACTTGATCATCCCGATCTTCTGCCCCGCGCGCAAGGCGGCGTCCGGCACGACCCAGAGACGGATGCACCGCGCCAGCAGCCCGGCGACCTGTACGACCACGAGCGGCCCGCGCACGCCTTCGATCGCGAGCAACTGGCGCTCGTTCTTCTCAGCGCCGACCCGATTCATCGCCGGGGCGTAGCCGCCGTCGATGTGGTGGACCTTCACCAGCCGCCCGGCCACGGGGGTGCGATTGACGTGCACGTTGAGGAGGCTGAGGAAGGTGACGATTCGCAATCCGCGCCCGCCGATGAACCACGGCTCATCGACCTCGTCCACGTCGAGGACGACGCCATCGGCGGCGGCGTAGATGCAGCCATCGTCGGGCGGGGTGGCGCGCTGCGGATCGCGGAAGAAGCCCGCGATCGCGCCCGCCAGCAGGAGCGGCGGCCAGATCAGGCGGCGGTCGAGCAGCCCCAGCGGTAGTGCGAGCGCCGCCACCCCGGCGATGATCGGCCAGCCCTCTTTCACGGCCGCGTAGGCGGGGGCATCGGCCCCGGCACCGTTCGCTGTGATCGTATCTGCCACGCCCAAACCATCCGATCGAGCGTATCGCGCGGATGGGTACACCCGATGCACGCCCATGCAATACTGTGCAAAACATGGCTCGCCTGTAGAAGGCCATAGTATGCCATAGGCGGGCGAGATTTGCCCAAAGGCAGGCACGAAATACCCGAGAACAGCATCCCGTGTGGCATACGGGCACGGTGGGGCCGGGTGTGATTAAGCGACCGTAGTAAGAAGTGCGGTCGGCCAGTTGTTCGCTATAAGTCGGCGAAATAGACCTGACAGGCGCGGTCGATCAGTTGCGGGCTGAGTGCGGGCGGGGAGTTGTGATAGCGTGCGAAGCCGACCAGGATGCGGAGGAGATCACGCGGGTGGCAGGCGCGCAGCTCCCGCTTCGGCTTGATGTAATACTCGCGCAGGAGATAGATCAGCACCTCCTGGTCGAAGGTGACGCCGAAGTCGCGGCACTGGCGCCGGAAGATCTCGCGGAAGGCGTCCGGCGAGGGGTTGTGGATGCGAACCTTGTTCTGGATACGGCGCAGGAACGCCTCGTCCACCAGGTCTTTCGGCTCCAGATTGGTGGAGAAGACGATCAACTGGTCGAACGGCACCTCGATCTTCTTGCCGGTGTGCAGGGTCAGGTAGTCGATCCGCTTCTCCAGCGGCACGATCCAGCGGTTCAGCAGCTCGCGCGG
>JAABUM010002932.1_pt1 | contig 21876 bp, 19 predicted proteins | sample 5559161 | NCBI WGS metagenome assembly JAABUM01 (sample SAMN10711868, study PRJNA513369) | rock metagenome | isolation source: Antarctica rocks | place: Antarctica: Victoria Land, Siegfried Peak nord
CAATGGCCCGCTCCACCTGGGTCATCCCACGTGAGGTCTTCGACGCCCGGCTGCACGAAGCCGCAGTCCGGGCGGGCGCTCAGCCCCACACCCACCGCGCGACGAAGGTAACCCCAGGCAGCGAAATGGCCGATGTCGACGACCAGTTCAGCGCCCCACTGCTGGTCGGGGCCGATGGCGTGCACTCCGTCGTCCGCCGCGCGCTCGACATGCCGACCGGCCCCACGGCGTTCGCGCTGCGCGGTTACGCACCCACGAGCACCGGACGCGGCGGATCGCAAGCTATGGCGTTCGGCATATCCCGACAGCCTTCATACGCCTGGTCATTCGATCGAGGCGACGGCATCGCCAACGTCGGCTACGGCGAGGTGCAGGCAGCCCGCGCACGTCGCGTTTCACGCACCGACCTGATGGGCCAGTTGGAAGATCTGCTGCCCGGTTCCAGCGCGGACGGAACGGCGTGGAAGGGCGCACACCTGCCGCTGTCCGGTTGGGGGGTGCAGGCAGGGCGGGGTCGTGTCGCGCTCACCGGTGACGCCGCAGGCATGGTCAACCCGATGACGGGCGAGGGTATCTACTACGCGGTGTTGACCGGGTTGATCGCCGGTCGGGCGGCTGTTGCTGCCGTGGACACCGGTAATCTGGACACCTACGGCCCCGATTACACGGCGACGGTGCGAGCCGTCCTCGGGTCGCATCTGCGGCACAGTGCCCTAGCGGCGAGACTGTGTCGTAACGGCCGCCTCCTCGAGGCGGGGGTTCGGGCTGCCGAGGCCGAACAGCGGGTCTTCGACGACCTGGTCGACCGGACTCGCCGGCGGCAAGATCACCCCTACCGTCCTGCGCCATCTCGGGCGCCACCTGATCGGCAGTGCACGACAGCGAATGGAGACCGCGCAATGACCGTGCAGATACTCAGTTCCCGGGGCGGGTTGCCGCCGCACCGGTACTCCCAGTCGGTCATCACCGACGCATTCATCGGCTCGATGGTCCCCGGCACCGACGAGCGCCTGGTGCGCCGGTTCCACAGCAACGCAGGTGTGAACTTCCGACACACGGCGATTCCGCTGGAGGAGTACGGCGAGCTGAACGACTTCGGGGATGCCAACGACCACTTCATCCGGGTCGCGACGGACCTCGGCTCGCAGGTCGTGCTCGACGCGCTCAAGGCGGCCGGGCTCGAACCCCGTGATGTCGACGTCATCATCTCTGCGACCGTCACGGGCCTCGCGATCCCGTCCCTGGACGCTCGGATCGCGTCGAACATCGGTCTGCGCCCGGACGTCGTCCGGATGCCGCTGGTCGGTCTCGGCTGCGTCGCCGGCGCAGCGGGGGTCGCTCGGTTGAACGACTTCCTGGTCGGCCGCCCGGACGCGGTGGGCGTGCTGGTGGCCATCGAACTGTGCTCCCTCACGCTGCAGCGCAGCGATCGGTCCGTGCCGAACCTGGTCGCCAGCGGTCTCTTCGGCGACGGAGCCGGCGCTGTCGTCGCGGCAGGCACCCGCCGCGCGGCCTCACTGGCCGACCAGATCACCCGCGAACCCGTGCAGCCGCGCATTCTCGCCACCCGCAGCCACCTCTACCCCGACTCCGAACGCACCATGGGGTTTGACGTTCGCAGCTCCGGGCTGCAGATCGTGCTGGACGCCAGAGTTCCCGATGTCGTTCGGGAATACCTCGGCGACGACGTCGACGCCTTCCTCGCAGACCACGACCTGTCCCGCAGTGACATCGGCTGGTACGTCGCGCATCCGGGTGGCCCGAAGGTGCTCGAGGCCATGCAGGACACCCTCGGCCTCGAGCGCGAAGCCCTGTCGGTCACCTGGGACTCCCTGGCGCGGGTCGGCAACATGTCGAGCGTCTCGGTGCTGCACGTGCTGACCGACACCCTCGCCGACCAGCCGCCGAAGCCCAGCAGTCACGGACTGATGATCGCCATGGGCCCTGGTTTCTGTTCGGAACTGGTGCTGCTGCAGGCACCGGAGGTTGCCGCGTGAGCAGTGAATTCCTCTTCACCGTCCTGATCCTGCTGGTCGGGCTGGAGCGGGTCGCCGAGCTGGTCGTCACCAAACGCAACGAGGCCTGGTCGATGGCGCGCGGCGGGTGTGAGTTCGGAGCGAAGCACTACCCGCCGATGGTGGTGCTGCACACCGCACTGCTGGCCGGAGCTCTGATGGAGGTGTGGGTGCGGCGCCCGCAGATCGACGCCTGGTTCGCGGTCGCCATGCTGGTGGTCCTGGTGGCCTCGCAGACGCTGCGCTGGTGGTGCATCACGACCCTCGGTCACCGGTGGAACACGAGGGTGATCATCGTGCCGGGACTCGCGCCCGTCACCGGGGGGCCGTACCGGTTCTTCTCCCACCCCAACTACGTGGCGGTGGTCGCCGAAGGCATCGCGCTTCCGCTCGTACACGGCGCATGGGTCACCGCGCTGGTGTTCACCGTGCTGAACGCCTGGTTGCTCACCGTTCGAATCCGTTGCGAGAACAAGGCCCTTGCGCAGCTGCCGCGTCCGGCCTCGGTACCGGTCGCCACGTGAAGGACCTCCTGGTCGCCGGTGGTGGTCCGGCGGGCCTGGCCACTGCCCTGTACGCGGCCCGCGCGGGCCTCGACGTCGAAATCTGGGAGCCCCGGGTAGGGGCCATCGACAAGGCGTGCGGTGAAGGTTTGATGCCGGCTGCGCTCGCTGCACTACGCGACCTCGGGGTAGACCCGCACGGTCACGACCTGACGGGCATCCGCTACGTCTCGGGGGGGCGTCGCGCCGAGGCCACCTTCGCCGCAGGTGTCGGACGCGGCGTACGCCGGGTCACGTTGCACCGCGCATTGCTGGACGCCGTGGAGGCTGCCGGGGTCCGGGTCGTGCAGCGCAGGGCCGCGGACGTGCGGCAGGACGATTCGAGGGTCGATGTCGGCGGTAACCGCTTCAGGTATCTGGTCGCAGCCGACGGTCTGCATTCACCGATCCGGCGCGCGCTCGGACTCGACATGCAGGCCCGTGGGCCCGTGCGCTTCGGGCTGCGCACCCATTTCGAGATGGCCCCGTGGAGCGCGTTCGTCGAGGTGCACTGGACGGCGGGCTGCGAGGCCTACATCACGCCCATCACAGCCAACCGGGTCGGCATCGCGATCCTGACTTCCGACAAGGGGCCATATGTCGATCACCTGGCGCGGGTACCGGCCGTCGCGGAGCGGGTTGAGGGGGCCGATCACGATCGGATCGTCGGTGCCGGGCCGTTGCGTCAGCGCAGCAGATCGCGGGTGGCCGGCCGGGTGCTCCTTGTCGGCGATGCCTCCGGGTACGTCGACGCACTCACCGGGGAGGGCATCGCCCTCGGCATCTCCCAGGCCCGAGTTGCCGTCCAGGCTCTTTGCGCCGAGCGCCCGCGCGACTACGAGCGGTCCTGGCGGCTCGCCAGTTGGCGCTATCAGGCGCTGACGGCCGGACTGGTAGGGGCCACCCAAATCGGCGTCGTGCGCAAGGTCATCGTCCCTGCTGCGCAGCGGGCACCCTGGGTTTTCGGCGCTGCAGTGAACGCACTCGCTGGGCCTGTTCTGGTCTGAACAAACCCCGGCTCGGCCAAGAACCCCTCGACGGGCGATCTAGAAGTGGGTCACCATTCCAGCGAGCCCGCAGCGCGGATCGTCGATCCCCACACTCCGACCCGCTCGTAGGTCGCGGCCGTCGAGCATTCCTGGCGCACCGGGCAGGTCCCGCAGCGGAATGCTGCGGCTTCCCGATCGGCGCGGTTGTTGCTGGTCCACAGCTCGGGATTGACTTCGCAGGGAACCTGTTGATCGGCCAGTCGAACTGCCCGAAGGGCAGCGTGGAGTTGGTGTCGAGCATCCTCGGCTTCTGGGGAAATAGCTCGCATGATGTCCTCCGTCCCAGGTGCGCCAACCTAGAGCGCGACGCGTGTGAGGAGGTGGTACCCAACTCGTCGCAGGTCTAATCACAGTTCGACGAAGGATGCTGGTCGCGCGGGAACAACACTCCAGGTCAGATGGTGCAGACAGGGCAGGCAGGAGCATGTCCTGTTCGGAAGAAGGGGGCACGACCGTCCGGATCGTCCGGATCGATGCTGCCTGCGTGGCTGCACCGGCTGCTGCAGTAGCAGCGCATCGCACGTGGGTCGCCGCGGTGGTGAATCATGACGGGGTGAATCCGAGCACTGCGTTCGCCCGCACCGTCGTCGACGAGATGGTGCGACACGGCATCCGAGAGGCGGTTCTGTCGCCCGGTTCACGGTCGGCGCCGTTGGCCTACGCCTTCGAGCGTGCCGACCGTGACGGATCGCTGCGGCTGCATGTGCGGGTGGACGAGCGGTCGGCAGCATTCCTGGCGCTAGGTCTGGCCAAAGTCACCAGGATGCCGGTGCCGGTCGTCGTCACCAGCGGCACGGCCGTGGCCAACCTGCACCCAGCGGTCCTGGAGGCGTCGCACGCCCAGGTGCCCATGCTGATCCTTTCGGCCGACCGGCCACCGGAACTGCGCGATTCCGGCGCGAATCAGACCACCGATCAGGTGCACTTCTTCGCAGCGGCAACACGCTGGTCCCATGACTTCGGAACACCGGATGAGCGCCCCGGCCAGGACGCCGTGTGGCGCTCTGTGATCTCCCAGGCGGTAGCCCGCTCGCGCGGGCTACCGGGCGGCGACGCTGGTCCGGTGCACCTGAACGTTCCGCTGCGTGAGCCGCTCGTACCGGACGACGACGCGGGACCTGGTGGACTCCCAGGGCATGCAGGACGCTCCGGTGGTGCGCCGTGGTCGGTCGTCGCGCCCGCCGGATCGGGGACCGCTGCCACCATCGAGGCGGTCCCGCGCACCCTTGCAGTGCTCGGTGACGTCCCCGATGCCGCGCAGGCATCGGCGTTCGCGGAATTCGCGGATATCGCTGGCTGGCCGCTGATCGCCGAGCCGTTCGGGTCATTGCACCGGGCGCGGGTACTGCCGCACGGTCCGCTCATCCTGCAGGCAAGCGACTGGGTGCAGGCACACCACCCGGAGCGGGTGCTCATGGGTGGGCGTCCGACGCTGGACCGGGGGCTGGCGCGACAGCTGCGTGACCCGGCGGTGAGTGTCGAGATCGTGTCGCCCGGGACCGCTGTGTCCTCTTGGGCTGACCCGGCGCACATTGCGCGCCGGGTGCACCCCTGGTCCGCCCTCGACGCGAGCCGAACCACGGTCGCCGGCTGCGTTGACCGCAGCTGGGCCGATGGCTGGCGAGCCGCCGGGGTGATGCTGGGCGTCGCCGCCACCGACATCGTCGATGCGTCGTGGCCCAGCGGGCTCGCGGCGGCGCGGATCGTGGCGCACTCGTTGCCGGTCGGCGCGGGCCTCTTCGTCGGCTCGTCCAGTGCTGCGCGCTACCTCGATCTGGGCAGAGATGCCACGCAGGTGGCCCACGGTGTGGTCTCTGTCGCGAACCGTGGACTCGCCGGCATCGACGGGTCCGTTTCGACGGCAATCGGTTTCGCGCTGAGTCGGGGTGACCAACCCGCGGTCGCACTGATGGGGGACCTGACGTTCGCCCATGACACGAACGGGCTGCTGATCGGCCCGGGGGAGCCGCGGCCGAACCTGACCATCGTGGTGTTGAACGACGACGGGGGCGGCATCTTCGGCACGCTCGAGCCCGGTTCCGGTCCGGCCCGTTCCTCAACGGAATCCGACGCCGCCTACGAACGGGTCTTCGGCACCGCGACGGGGGTGTCGATCAGCAGCTTGTGCTCTGCCTACGGCGTGCCACACGAGATAGTGACTGATCCCGAGGTGCTGACGCAGCGGATCTGCGGCATCACTGAGGGAATCCGGGTGCTCGAGGTGCCCCTGGAACGCTCCCGCCAACGGGCTCTGCAGGAACGACTTTTCGAGGTGGCCAGTGATGTACTCACCTGAGCACAACCGGGTAGACGAGCGGTCCGCCCGCGAATTCGTGGCGCGAACCGCAGCCGGCAACCTCATCACAGTGGGTGCCGACGGGTCTCCCGACTCGACATACGTGCCCGTGCTGTGGGTGGGGGACAGACTGGTCGCCCACCTCGCTCGCGCGGGAGAACAGTGGGCTCGCGTGGTCGACGGCTCACAGGCTCTGGTGATCGTGCAGGGTCCCGACCACTACATCACCCCCAGCTGGTACGCGAGCAAAGTCGAGCACGGGCGGGTGGTTCCTACCTGGAACTACTCGGCGGTGCAGCTTCGAGGGACGGTGTGGCTCAAGGATGACGCCGACTGGACGCTCGACATGGTCACCCGGTTGACCGAGGCGCACGAACGGCACCGCGACGATCCGTGGTCGGTCGATGACGCGCCCGCGAAGTACGTGACCACCCGGTTGCGGGCGATCGTGGGTATCGAAATACACGTCGAGTCGGTGCACACTCGCGCGAAATGGAGTCAGGAGAAGTCTGACTCAGACCGCGCCGGAGTTGAGGCCGGCTTGACCGCCGATGGCTACGAGGAACTCGCCGACCAGGTTCGCGACCGGCGCCTTTGACTGGCGTCGTTCAACTCAAGCGGCGAGCGCCGCTTCGATATCAGCGACGATGTCGATCGGTCTGGTGGTTGGGCCGTAGCGCTTGATGACCTTGCCGTCGCGGCCGATCAGGAACTTGGTGAAGTTCCATTTGATCCGGCTGCCGAGCAGGCCACCCTTCTGCGTGCGCAACCAGCGGTACATCGGGTGAGCATCCGCGCCGTTCACATCGACCTTGGCGAACATCGGGAATGTGACGCCGTAGTTACTCTCGCAGAACCTGCCGATTTCGGCAGCGTCGCCGGGCTCCTGTGACTTGAACTGGTTGCACGGAAAGCCCAAGACGACCAGGCCTTCCTCGTCGAATCGGCGCCAGAGGGTCTCCAGCCCCTCGTACTGCGGAGTGAATCCGCACTTGCTGGCGGTATTGACCACCAGTGCGACCTTCCCGTCGTATTCGGACAGCGGCTGTTCCTGCCCGGTGAGTGTCTCGGCGGTGAAGTCGTGCAGCGTGCTCATGAATCCGTCTCTCTCGACATGGATGACTGTTACTGAACGGTGGTTCGGAGTCATCGGTGAAATAGATCTACTGGCAAAAACTTTGCAGAATCGACAACCTCCCCTTTTAAACTGTCGAAGATGTCCAGTGACTTCTTCGGGCAGGGCGGGTACGCCGTCCGGTTCGACTGGGGCCCTGCGGGTGCCGCAGCGACTGCGGCCAACGCTGCGGTCATCGTCGACGTCCTCAGTTTCTCGACCTCGGTGTGTGTCGCGTGCGAGCGCGGGATGGCCGTCTACCCATTTTCCTGGGCCCGGGGTGGGGGTGGGGCTCAGCACTTCGCAGATGAGCGCGGGGCTATGTTGGCGGTGGGTCGACTCGAAGCTGTCACGACCGGTGGTGTCATGTGCCCGTCGCTGTCGCCGGCGGGGTTGCTGACGTGTGAGCGAGTAGAGCGACTCGTCCTACCCTCACCCAACGGTTCGACCATCGCCGCGGAACTGGCGAACACCGGTGCAGTGGTCGCGATCGGGTGCCTTCGCAACGCTGCCGCGACCGCCCGCTGGATCTCCGATCAACGAGTGCTCGGTCACACCGTGGCGGTCATCGCGGCAGGCGAGCGCTGGTCCGACGACGGCTCGTTGCGACCCGCCTTGGAGGATCAGCTCGGTGCGGGAGCGATCTTGTCGGCGCTCTCACGCAGTAGCCACGCGGACGCCATGAGCCCCGAGGCACGGACCGCCGCTGCTCTCTTCGACGCTTCTGGACACGTCTTGACCGAACGACTCCACGACTGCGTGAGCGGTCGCGAGTTGACGGCGCGAGGGTTTGGCGCAGACGTCGTGGTTGCCGGCGATCTGAACTCGAGTACCGCGGTGCCGGTGTTGAGCGGCGGCCGATTCGAAGCGGCAGGCTGGTCGATCATTCGGTGAGCGCTTCGCGCATCGGCAGCAACTTCGATTCGGATTCGGCGAGCTCGTCCTCGGGGACGGACCCTGCCACGATGCCGCACCCGGCGAACAGGCGCATCCGCGATGGGTCGCCGGTGTCGAGTTGGCCGCACCGCAAGGCGATGCCCCACTCGCCGTCGCCGCTGGCATCCAGCCAGCCCACGGGGCCGGCGTACCGCCCGCGGTCGAGGTTCTCCAGCGACGAGATCAGATCGGCAGCTGCGTCGGTCGGTGTTCCGCAGACTGCTGCCGAGGGGTGCAGTGCCTCGGCGAGGGTCAGTGATGTCGTGTAGTCCGCGAGTACACCGACGACGTCCGTCGCCAGGTGCATCACGTTCGGTAGGTGCAGCACGAACGGTGATTCCGGCACGTTCATCGACGTGCAGTGCGGGCGCAGGGCATCGGCGACCGAACGGACCGCGTATTCGTGTTCTTCGAGGTCTTTGGAGGATCGTGCGAGCGATCCCGCCAACGCCAGGTCGCGGCTGTCGTCGCCGGTCCGTTGGATGGTTCCCGCGAGCACCCGGGAGGTAACGAGTCCGCGTTCGCGCCGTACCAGCATCTCCGGGGTGGCCCCCACCAGGCCGTCCATCGCGAAGGTCCAGGTGTTGGCGTAGCGCGTCGACAGGTGCTCGATCAGCCAGCGGGGATCGATCGGTGCCCCCGTTTGGGCCAGGACATCGCGAGCCATCACGACTTTGTCGACCTGCCCTGAGCGAACAGTGTCGACAGCGCTGGCGACGGCGTTCTTCCAGGCGACCGGGTTCAGCGAGCCGTCGTTAAATGCTGCCGTCCCAGGGCCGGTCGGCGCGCCGTAGCGTCGTGGAGCCGAACCGGGTTCCAGGCGTTCGCTGACATGGGTCACCCAGGTGGTTCCGGCCCGCCGTCCGACGATCGTCGCGGGCACGACCAGCGATCCGCCGGAGGGGGAGGCTGCTGCGAACGCGAACGACCCGAAGGCGATCAGGCCACTGCCCGCGAGATCGACCTCCGACCGCACGGTTGCGGCGCTGCGGACCTCGTGCCACCAGTCGGCCGCATCACGGAATCGGCGTATCCCCGAGCTTTCGATTCCTGCCGCGCGGCCCCACCCGACCAGGCCGTCCCCGCCGCGCAGCCAACTGAACACGTCACGGGGCGCCAGGTCGGTGGGGATGAGCCGAGCGAGGTCTCCGGGGTCGTCGATACGCGTAGTGCGGACGATCAGATCGGGGATGCCGATCGATGCGGGGGCCGCCAGCGAGGTCACAACCAGAAAGGCTAGCCGGGTGGTGCAGGCGCCCATGCGCTGACTACGTCCGGGCGGCCGGTGTACCCGTGCCGGCGCCCGGTGCGCGAAGATGCCGGACATGAACCGCGCCACCCTCGACAAGCAACCGGCCGACGTCGCCCGGATGTTCGACGACGTCGCCAAGCGATACGACCTGACCAATGACGTGCTGTCGCTGGGCCAGGATCGACGTTGGCGCAAGCTCGTGCTCGGGGTGCTCGATCCGCGCCCGGGTGAGGTGATCCTCGACATCGCGGCAGGCACTGGTACCAGCAGTGTCCCGTTGGAGACTCGTGGCGCACGGGTGATTCCCGCCGACTTCTCCCTCGGCATGCTTCGTCAGGGTAAGAAGGTGCGATCCGACATGGCGTTCACGGCCGCCGATGCCATGCGGTTGCCGTTCGCCAGCGACACGTTCGACGCGGTCACGATGACCTTCGGGTTGCGCAACGTGGCTGATCCGGTCGTCGCGCTCGCTGAGTTTCTGCGGGTGACCAAGCCCGGCGGACGGTTGCTCGTGTGTGAGTTCTCGACGCCGGCCAATCCGGTGTTCCGGAAGGTGTACTCCGAGTACCTGATCCAGGCGCTGCCCAAAATCGCCCGCAGAGTGGGCTCGAACGCAGAGTCCTACGTCTATCTCGCCGAGTCGATCCAGTCCTGGCCGGATCAGGCCGGTCTCGCCGAACGCCTTCAGGAGGCAGGCTGGTCTGCTGTGCAGTGGCGTAACACCACGGGCGGCATCGTCGCCCTGCACCGCGGTCGCAAAGCGGTCTGACCGGCATGTCGGAGCTGGCATCTGCGCCGCCCGGGTTAGGGGCGCCTAAGTGCGTTCTGTCTGCGGCTGAGCCGTAGAGTGGAGATGCTCGTGAAAACAATCACAAGACCCTCTGAGGACGCCCCGTGAGCCAATCACAGTCAGTCGGCGCTACCAGCACCCCCGCCGCGGAAACAGCCGATGTCATCGTGGTCGGAGCCGGCCCTGGTGGATCTTCGGTAGCCGCGTACCTCGCGATGACGGGGCTAAATGTCCTGTTGCTGGAGAAGACCTACTTTCCTCGCGAGAAGGTGTGCGGGGACGGTCTGACCCCACGCGCCGTGCGGGAACTGGTCAGCCTGGGTATAGCGATGCCCGAGGACGACGGGTGGATCAAGAACAAGGGACTGCGGATCATCGGCGGCGGTATGCGACTGCAGCTGGACTGGCCCGACAACTCAAGCTTCCCGCCCTACGGCCTGGTCCGCACTCGGCAGGACTTCGACGACATCCTCGCTCGGCACGCGGTCAAGCACGGCGCGAAGTTGCTTGAAGGAGCGAACGTGGTCGCGCCCATCAAGGATTCGAACGGGCGGATTGTCGGTGTCGACGCCAAGCAGATGGGTCGGAACGGTCGCGCCACCGGCGAGACGATGAGCTACCGGGCACCGCTGGTGATTGCTGCCGACGGCAACTCCAGCCGACTCTCACTGTCGATGGGCCGCGAAAAACGCGAGGATCGCCCGATGGGTGTTGCGGTGCGGGCCTACTACACGAGCCCGCGTCACGATGACGACTACCTGGAGTCCTGGCTGGAACTATGGTCCAAGGATGCGAGCGGCAAACGCGTTCTTCTGCCGGGGTATGGGTGGGTGTTCGGAGTCGGCGACGGAACCTCCAATGTCGGTCTCGGCATTCTGAACACGTCCTCAGCGTTCGGCAAAACCGACTACAAGGACGTCATGCGGCGGTGGGTCGACACGATGCCGCAGGAGTGGACCTACAACGAAGAGACGATCACCGGTCCTATCAAGGGCGCAGCTCTCCCGATGGGCTTCAATCGGCAACCGCACTACGCCGACGGGCTGCTGCTGGTCGGAGACGCGGGTGGCATGGTCAACCCGTTCAACGGCGAGGGTATTGCGTACGCGATGGAGTCCGCCAGGCTCGCGGCAGAGGTCGTCGCCCAGGCATTCGCCCGCACCGACGACGCCAGCCGAGAGCGCGTCCTGGCCAGCTACCCGCAGGTAATGCGGGATGCACTGGGCGGGTACTACACACTGGGCCGGATGTTCGCAAGGATGATCGGCAACCCCGAGGTGATGCGCCTGGCGGTGAAGTACGGTCTGCCGCGCAAGACGATGATGCAGTTCCTGCTCAAGGTGATGGCCAATCTGGGCGACACCAACGGCGGAAAGATCGACGACAAGGCACTCGCACTGCTGACTCGGATGACTCCGGCGGCATGATGGACCCCAGCACACCCGCTTCCGGGTGGACGACCGTAGTCTCGGGCACCAGCCCGTGATCTCGCTAAGGAGCCCGCATGACTGACTACTCCTACTATCCGCTGCTGATCTTTGCAGCGCTCGGTCTGGGTTTCGCGGCGTTCTCGGTGCTCGGAGCAGCGGGCCTGGCGGGCCCCAAGCGCTACAACCGCGCCAAGGCGGATGCCTACGAATGCGGTATCCAGCCCAGTCCGCACGCCGACGGCGGCGGCCGCGTGCCGATCAAGTACTACCTGACGGCAATGCTCTTCATCATTTTCGACATCGAGAGCATTTTCCTCTACCCGTTCGCAGTCAACTTCGATTCGATGGGGCTGTTCGCGCTCATCGAGATGGTGTTGTTCGTCGCCACCGTGTTCGTGGCGTACGCCTATGTCTGGCGCCGGGGCGGGCTCGATTGGGACTGACAACTAACTTCTGCACGGGTTACCTCGAGAGCACAGGTGCGTGAGATGGGTATCGAAGAAAAGCTTCCGGCTGGATTCATGTTGACCACGGTCGAGCAGGTTGCGGGTTACATGCGCAAGGGCTCGGTGTGGCCGGCGACGTTCGGCTTGGCGTGCTGCGCGATCGAGATGATGGCGGTCGGCACCCCCGACTACGACATCGCCCGGTTCGGGATGGAGCGCTTCAGCGCCACCCCGCGGCAGGCCGATCTGATGATCGTGGCGGGTCGGGTGAGCCAGAAGATGGCCCCGGTCGTGCGCCAGGTGTATGACCAGATGCCCGAGCCGAAATGGGTCATCTCGATGGGCGTCTGCGCCAGTTCCGGCGGGATGTTCAACAACTACGCGATCGTGCAGGGTGTGGACCACATCATTCCGGTCGACATCTTCCTACCGGGTTGTCCGCCACGACCTCAGATGTTGCTCAACGCGATCCTCGAACTGCACAAGCAGATCCAGGGCATGAAGTTGGGCGTGAACCGGGTGGCCGCAGCGCGCGCCGCGGAAGCCGCCGCGCTCGAGGCAACGCCGACGCATCAGATGAAGGGGCTTCTGGCGTGAGCGAGGACTCCACGCAGGACGACCCGAAACTGGGTAAAGCGACCGCCGGCGATCAGACGACAGGTCCCGTCATGGAGCCGGTCGGGACGCCGCAGGGGCACACCGAGGCCGCGCAGGAGTTCGCCCTGCAGCCCAGCGAACTTCATGGCACTGAGCCGGTCGTCGTCGCCCAACGCAGTGGCATGTTCGGGTCCTCGCTCGGCAACGACACCAGTGGGTACGGCGGTCTGGAACGGCCCGTCCTGTTCCCTGGTGGCACCGAGCGCCCGTTCGGCGGGTACTTCGACCTGATGGCCGACGCGTTGGGCACGTCGCTGTTGGCTGGCGGGTCTTCCTACGACCACGCCGTAGCGCGCACGGTCGTCGACCGCGGTGAATTGACCCTGTTCGTACGTCGGGAGCACCTGCCTGCGGTGGCGCAGGCCCTTCGCGACGAGCCGCGGTTGCGCTTCGAGATGTGTATGTCGGTCTCGGGCGTGCACTACCCCCAGGAGGTCGGAGCCGAGTTCCACGCGGTCTACCACTTCTTGTCGATCACCAATGAGAACAGGCGAATTCGGCTCGAAGTGACGGTGCCGGAAGGCGATGCGCACATCCCCAGCATCGTCTCGACCTACCCCGGCGCGGACTGGCACGAGCGCGAGACCTGGGACATGTTCGGCATCATCTTCGACGGACACCCGGCCCTGACCCGCATCCTGATGCCGGACGACTGGCCGGGTCACCCGCAACGCAAGGACTATCCACTGGGCGGAATCCCCGTGGAATACAAGGGCGCCACAGTGCCGCCCCCGGACACGCGGAGGTCCTACTCATGACCACTACAGCGAAGAACGACGTCTTCGGTGCGCCGAGCAAGGATGGCTCGGGCGTCGACGACGACACCCCGGTGCTCAATGCGTCCGGTGGCGATTGGGACGACCTGGTCGACGAGGCTGCGGCGCTGCACGAAGAGCGCATCGTGGTCAACATGGGACCGCAGCACCCTTCCACCCATGGCGTACTGCGCCTGATCCTCGAACTCGATGGTGAAACCGTCACCGAGGCTCGCGCCGGTATCGGATACCTGCATACCGGTATCGAGAAGAACATGGAGTTTCGAACCTGGACCCAGGGCGTGACCTTCTGTACCCGCATGGACTATCTGATGCCGTTGCACAACGAGACGGTGTACTGCCTCGCGGTGGAGAAGGCGCTCGGCATCACCGACCAGATCCCCGAGAGGGCCAGCGTCATCCGAGTGATGATGATGGAGTTGAACCGGATCGGATCGCATCTGGTCGCGTTGGCGACCGGCGGCATGGAGATGGGCGCGACCACGGTCATGACTATCGGCTTCCGTGAGCGCGAGCGGGTGCTGCAGGTGTTCGAGGCGGTCAGCGGACTGCGGATGAACAACAACTACGTGCGCCCGGGCGGTGTTTCGACGGATATCCCGCCCGGCACGACCGACCAGGTGCGGGCGATGATGCCGGATCTGCGACGCGGTATCGGCGAGTTGGAAGCACTGCTCAACGAGAACCCCGTGGTGAAGGCCCGGATGGTGGATGTGGGGTACCTGGACCTGACCGGATGTATGGCACTCGGAATCACCGGTCCGGTACTGCGGGCGGCGGGCCTGCCCTACGACCTGCGCAAGTCGGCGCCCTACTGCGGTTACGAAACCTACAACTTCGACGTCCCTGTGCGCGACACGTGCGACGCTTACGGGCGGTTGCGGATTCGCATCGACGAGATGTACCAGTCGATTCGGATCGTCGAGCAGACGCTGGACCGTCTTGACTCCAAGGAGAGTCAGGGCAGTCCCATCATGGTGGCCGACAAGAAGATCGCCTGGCCGGCGCAGTTGTCGGTCGGCGCGGACGGTCAGGGCAACAGCCTGGACCACATCCGCGAGATCATGAGCGAGTCGATGGAGTCGTTGATCCACCACTTCAAACTGGTGACCGAGGGTTTCCGGGTGCCTCCGGGTCAGACCTATGCCGCGATCGAGAGCGCGAAGGGCGAGCTCGGTTGTCACATCGTTTCCGACGGCTCCACCCGTCCCTACCGGGCCCATTTCCGGGACCCGTCGTTCAACAATCTGCAGGCGGTGGCTGCGATGTCCGAAGGCGGTTCGGTAGCCGACATCATCGTTGCGGTGGCCTCGATCGATCCTGTGATGGGCGGGGTGGACAGATGACCTCACATGGTGCCAACCGCTCATCCGACGGTGAGCTCATGACCTCCGAAGTGTTGAGCGAGATCACCCACGTGCACCCAGAGCACCTGACGAACCCTTCGGATGCGTTGTTGCACCCGCCCACTGCGCTGCACGCCAGTCAGTCGCCGTACGACGACGAAGTCCTCAGCGCGCTCGAGCGTGACGCGGATCTGGTGATCGCCCGCTATCCGCAGAAGCGTTCGGCGCTGTTGCCGCTGTTGCACCTGATCCAGAGTGTCGATGGCTATGTCACCGGTCGGGGCGTCAGCTTCTGTGCTGCGAAGTTGGATCTGTCCGAAGCTGAGGTCAGTGGGGTGGCGACCTTCTACACCCAGTACAAACGTCACCCGAATGGCGAGTACACGGTCGGAGTCTGTACCAACACGCTCTGCGCCGTCATGGGCGGCGACCTGATCTACGACACGCTGAGCGAGCACCTCGGGATAGGTCACGACGAGACGACACCTGACGGCAAGATCACTCTCGAACGGGTCGAATGCAACGCGGCCTGCGACTACGCGCCGGTGGTCATGGCCAACTGGGAGTTCCTGGACAACCAGACACCGGGCACGGCAACTCAGGCCGTGGAGGACCTTCGCGCGGGTGTGGACGTCGTGCCGACCCGTGGCGCGGCCAAAGTGTGCACGTTCAAGCAGGTCTCGCGGGTGCTCGCCGGATTCTCCGACGGGCTCGCTGACGAGGGCGTCGGTGCAGGTGGTCCCTCGTTGGAGGGACTACTGCTGGCCAAGGGCCGCGGATTTGATCCGCACGCCCCGTCGGTGGACATCACCGGTGACTCCGACGCGGACAGTCCTGCCGCCGAAATGGCCCCGGGTCTCCCCGGCTCGACCGACACCCCCGCGAACCCCGCTGACAGCAAAGCCGGCGAGAAGGTGGACGACTGATGAGCACTCCGCTTACCCCCATCCTGACTCGGTTCTGGGATCAGCCGCAAAGCTGGTCGTTGGAGACCTACCTGGACCACGAGGGTTACCAGGGTCTGGAGAAAGCCCTGGCAATGGACCCGGTGGACCTAGTGGAAGCAGCCAAGGGCTCCGGTCTGCGTGGCCGAGGTGGTGCGGGATTCCCTACCGGCATGAAGTGGGGCTTTCTGCCCAAGCCGGACGGTGGGCCCCGTTACCTCGTGGTCAACGCAGACGAGTCCGAGCCGGGTACCTGCAAGGACACGCCGATGATGCTTGCGGCACCACACCTGTTGATCGAGGGCATGATCATCACCTCGTTCGCGATCGGTTGCAACCACGCCTTCGTCTATCTGCGCGGCGAGGTCGTCCACGTCTACCGCCGACTGCTCAAAGCCGTCGAAGAGGCCTACGCTGCAGGTCACCTCGGTCTGGATATCCACGGCACCGGGTTCAACCTCGACATCACCGTGCACGCCGGCGCCGGCGCCTACATCTGTGGTGAAGAGACAGCCCTGCTGGATTCCCTCGAAGGCCGCCGCGGTCAGCCGCGTCTGAAGCCTCCGTTCCCGGCTGTCGCAGGTTTGTACGCTCGACCCACTGTGGTGAACAACGTCGAGTCCATCGCGTCCGTTCCCTCGATCGTCCTCAACGGCGCCGACTGGTTCTCCGCCATGGGTACCGAGAAGTCCAAGGGTTACGGCATCTTCAGCCTGTCCGGACACGTCACCCGGCCTGGCCAGTACGAGGCCCCGCTCGGCATCACGTTGCGGGAACTACTGGAGATGGCCGGCGGTATGCGCAATGGCGCGAAGCTGAAGTTCTGGACGCCCGGCGGATCCTCGACGCCGATCTTCACCGACGCGCACCTCGATGTGCCTCTCGACTTCGAGTCGGTGGCTGCGGCGGGCTCGATGCTGGGTACCCGTGCTCTGCAGATCTTCGACGAGTCGGTGTCCGTCGTCCGCGCGGTCAGCAGGTGGACCGACTTCTACGCTCACGAGTCGTGCGGCAAGTGCACGCCGTGCCGGGAGGGCACGTTCTGGTTGAAGCAGATCATGACCCGACTGGAACACGGCCAGGGCACCCAGGACGACATCGACAAGCTGGTCGACATCTGCGACAACATCCTGGGCCGTAGTTTCTGCGCGCTCGGAGACGGCGCCACCAGCCCGGTGACCTCGGCAGTCCAATACTTCCGCGAGGAATTCGAGACCGGCATGCACAGTCCCTGGTGGGAGGCGTTCCCGCCCGAGCACAACGTGGTGTTCGACCTTCCCGTATCCGAGCCCGCCAACGCAGACAAGGAGGTTGTGTCCGCATGACGACGGTCACCTCACCCGCCGGGGGCGGAAATGCCGTCGACAAGGGCGGTAATGCGAGTGCGCCGCCTGCCGCACCTGACGCGATCACTCTGACTGTCGACGGTGTTCCTCTCAGCGTCCCCAAAGGCACTCTGGTCATCCGGGCGGCCGAACAAGTCGGCATCCAGATTCCCCGTTTCTGCGACCATCCCTTGCTGGACCCGGTCGGTGCGTGCAGGCAGTGTCTGGTCGACGTGTCGACCAAGGGGCCCGACGGCTCGATGCGCCCGATGCCCAAGCCGCAGGCCTCGTGCACGCTCGAGGTCAGCGACGGGATGGCTGTACAGACTCAGCACACGTCGCAGGTCGCCAACAAGGCACAGCACGGTCAAATGGAATTTCTGCTGATCAACCACCCGTTGGACTGCCCGGTCTGTGACAAGGGCGGCGAATGCCCGCTGCAGAACCAGGCGATGAGCAACGGGCGGGCACGCAGCCGCTTCGAGGACGTCAAGCGCACCTACCCCAAGCCGATCAACATCTCCTCCCAGGTGCTCCTCGACCGCGACCGCTGTGTCCTGTGTGCCCGTTGCACCCGTTTCTCCGATCAGATCGCCGGTGACCCCTTCATCGCGCTGATCGAGCGTGGTGCGCTGCAACAGGTCGGCATCTACGAAGAACAGCCGTTCGAATCCTATTTCTCGGGTAATACCGTGCAAATCTGCCCGGTGGGCGCGCTCACAGGCGCCGCTTATCGTTTCCGGTCCCGCCCGTTCGACCTGGTCTCGATTGCGAGTGTGTGTGAGCACTGCGCGAGCGGTTGCGCGATCCGTACCGATCACCGTCGCGGTCACGTGATGCGACGGATGGCGCTGAACGACGTCGCGGTCAACGAAGAGTGGAACTGCGACAAGGGTCGCTGGGCCTTCAAGTACGCCGATGCCTCCGACCGCCTGCAGGCGCCGATGGTGCGTGGCGAAGACGGCGAGTTGCGCGTCGCTGGTTGGCCCGAAGCCCTCGAGGCCGCCGCCGCGGGATTGTCCGCAGCGCGTGAACACGGCGGTGTCGGTGTCCTCACCGGTGGTCGCGTAACAGCCGAGGACGCGTACTCCTACAGCAAGTTCGCGCGCCTGGTGCTCGGTAGCAACGACGTGGACTTTCGGGCCCGTCCGCACTCGGCCGAAGAAGCGCAGTTCCTGGCGCACGGGGTCGTCACGGTCGCACCCGGTGCGCCTGGCGTCGACGGGGTCCCCACGAAGTATTCGGGGGAGCGCAGCGGCGGAGAAACTTCGAGGGGTGGCGTGGAATATATTGATCTCGAACACGCATCCTCGGTCCTGCTGCTGGGTCTGGAGCCCGAGGAAGAATCGCCGATGATCTTCCTGCGGCTACGCAAAGCCTCCCGCAAGGGCGAAGCCGAGGTTCTGTCCGTGGCGCCGTTCGCGACGCGCGGACTGCACAAGATGGGTGGCGTCCTGATCCAGGCAGCACCTGGTACCGAGGCCGAAGTCATCGAGGCACTTGGTGCCTCCACCGGTGAGCTCGCTGCACACGGTGACGAGTTGTCCGATGCTTCCGTGATCCTGGTCGGTGAGCGGTTGGCGTCCGTTCCGGGTGCTCTGTCAGCCGCTTTGCGGCTGGCGGACCGCAAGGGTGCCCGGATCGCTTGGGTGCCCCGGCGGGCCGGGGAGCGCGGTGCCCTCGAAGCGGGTGCCCTACCGAACCTGCTGCCAGGTGGTCGGCCTGTCGAAAACGGGTCCGCCCGTTCCCAGATCGGCTCGGTGTGGGGGGCAGAACTACCCGACACCACCGGTCGTGACACGACCGCCATGATCGCGGCAGCTGCATCCGGCGAAATCGGCGGTTTGATCGTAGGTGGAGTCGACCTTGCTGATCTGCCCGACCCGCAGCTCGCCACCGAAGCGGTCCACCGCGCCTTCACGGTGAGCCTCGAAGTCCGCGCAAGTTCGGTCACTCGGGACGCTGATGTGGTCTTCCCCGTTGCTCCGCAACAGGAGAAGTCCGGAACGTTCGTGGACTGGGAAGGTCGCGTGCGGCCGTTCAAGCGAGCTATCGAGACCCTGGCGATGAGCGACTTCCGAGTGCTCGACCTGCTCGCCGGTGAGATGGGCGAGTTTCTCGGTACCCGCACCACCGAACAGGTCCGCGCCGAAATGGGCGAAGTCGGCGCCTGGGGTGGCGCCGCTCCGACCGCGCCACGGACCAAGAGCGTCGGCGTACCGCGTCCACTTGTCGGGCAGGCCGTACTGGCAACCTGGCCGCATCTGCTGGACCGAGGCCGACTGCAGGACGGTGAGCCGTTCCTTGCCGGTACCGCGCCGGCGGCCCGAGCTCGCGTATCTGCCGCAACGGCTGAAGCCGTCGGCGTACAGGACGGTCAGCCGCTCACCGTGAGCACTCGTTCCGGTGCGATCACCGTGCCCGTGCAGGTGACTGACATGCCCGACCATGTGGTCTGGTTGCCCACCAACTCGGCAGGGAGCGCTGTGCGTACTACGCTGCGCGTCGATGCCGGAGATCTGGTGTCGTTGGGCCGACGCGCGGAGGTAGGTCGATGAGTCACCTCACAGGGCTGGTTGCCGTAGGCGCCAATCCCGCAGCCGACTTCAGCGATACCCCGTGGTGGTTGTCCCTGATCAAGGCCGTCCTTCTGTTTGCCTTCCTGCTGGTTCAGACACTCCTGGTGATCTGGTTCGAACGCCGGATCATCGGCCGGATGCAGCAGCGTCCCGGGCCGAACCGGTTGGGGCCGTTCGGTCTGCTGCAGACCCTCGCCGACGGCGTGAAGCTCGCGCTGAAGGAAGACCTCACTCCCAAGGCCGCAGACAAGATCATGTTCCTCACCGCCCCGATCATCGCGGGCGCCATGGCATTCGTCTCGTTCGCCATCATCCCCATCTCCGGCAACGTCTGGATGTTCGGGCACTACACGCCCTTGCAGCTGACAGACACCCCGGTCGCCGTGCTCTTGGTGCTCGCAGTTGCCGGAGTCGGTGTCTACGGAATCCTGCTCGGTGGTTGGTCCAGCGGCTCGACCTACCCGCTGATCGGCGGGTTGCGCTCCAGCGCGCAGGTGATCTCCTACGAGATCGCGATGGGCTTGGCCCTGGTCGCTGTCTTCCTCTACTCCGGCTCGATGTCGACCTCGCAGATCGTGCTCGCACAGACTGGCGTCTGGTACATCGTTCCGGCGTTCTTCTCCTTCATCATCTACGTCGTCACGATGGTCGGTGAGACCAACCGATTGCCCTTCGACCTTGCCGAGGGAGAGGGCGAACTCACCGGTGGTTTCCACACCGAGTACTCCTCGTTGAAGTTCGCCATGTTCTTCCTGGGTGAGTACGTGAACATGTTCACGGTGGCCGGCCTGGCTACCACCCTGTTCCTGGGTGGATGGATGGCCCCTCCGGGCATCGCGGCCATCGGCGGAGGGTTCTTCATGGGCGGCTGGTGGGGCGTGCTGTGGTTCGTCGGCAAACTGTGGATCTTCATGTTTTTCTTCGTCTGGTTGCGAGGGTCACTGCCGCGCGTCCGGTACGACCAGTTCATGCGCCTCGGTTGGAAGTTGATGATTCCCAGCACCCTGGTCTGGGTTGTCGTCGTAGCGTTCATTCGCGCCTCGAACGCCGGATTCCTCGGTGACACGGTGATCAGTTTCGGGGGCCGTGAGATTCACCGGTCGACGCTCTTGGTCATCGGTGTGACTGCATTGCTGGTGCTGGCCGTCGCCTGGATCTGGGACGCCGGTGCTGCCCGTAGGCAAGCCGAGGCCGATCTCGACGGTCGACCGGACGAGGTGGACCCCTTCGCGGGAGGTCACCCCGTCCCGCCGCTGCCCGGTCAACACCTGGTCGAGCCGACTCCGGCACTGACTGCCGCGTCTGCCCGATCGACGACGATCGCGGGCGACTCCGACACCGACGTACGCACGAAGGAACCCCGTGGCTGACCGACAGACGAATGGCGCTTCCGACAAGCCCGACCGCCCCGGCATCTTCGCCGGCGTGGCCGGGTTCGGCGTGACATTCGCGACCATGTTCCGCAAGGTCGCGACCGAGGAGTACCCAGAGGTCAAGCGCCCGACCCAGCCTCGCTTCCATGGTCGCCACCAGCTCAACCGACATCCCGACGGCCTCGAGAAGTGCGTTGGCTGTGAGTTGTGCGCGTGGGCCTGCCCGGCGGACGCGATCTTGGTCGAGGGCGCCAACAACGACGATGCCGCAGGTGAACGGTTCTCGCCCGGAGAGCGCTACGGGCGCGTCTACCAGATCAACTACCTGCGGTGCATCTTCTGTGGGCTGTGCATCGAGGCATGCCCCACCCGGGCGTTGACGATGACCAACGAATACGAGTTGGCCGACAACAACCGGGCCGACCTGATCTTCACCAAGGATCAACTGTTGGCCCCGATCCAGCAGGGCATGCTGCCCGCGCCGCATCCGATGGTCGAGGGCCTGCAGGAGCGCGACTATTACCAGGGCAGAGTCGACGCCGCAACTGACGCACAGCGTGACTGGGTCGATGCGCACGAGGACCATGCTGCGGCCCGCCAGGACACGTTCGACCCGGCGACCCGCGACGAGGGCACGCCTTCAGGAGCTACCTCCCAGACCGGCCGCCCCAACCACGCCAACGAAGACCGCGGTTTCGATCGTTCGCAGTCGGTCGGCGGCGGCCCGAACACTCCTGTGCCCGAGAGTGGCCCCGACAAGGGTCCTGATGGCGACGAGCCGATGGACCGCGCGATCCGCGATTCGGAGACCAGAAAATGATGAGTTTGGGCGGGGCTGAGTCCACCCTGTTCTTTTTCGCCGCACCGCTGGCAGTAATGGGCGCTCTCGCACTGCTGTTCGCCCGTAAGGCCGTGCACGCTGCGATGGGTATGGCGTTGTGCATGATCATCCTCGGCGTCATCTACATCGCCCAGCAGGCGGAATTCCTGGGCGTTATTCAGATCT
>JAABUM010002933.1_pt1 | contig 21870 bp, 23 predicted proteins | sample 5559161 | NCBI WGS metagenome assembly JAABUM01 (sample SAMN10711868, study PRJNA513369) | rock metagenome | isolation source: Antarctica rocks | place: Antarctica: Victoria Land, Siegfried Peak nord
GCGGCGTGAAGGGGGCCGCCACGAGGAAGTACCATGGAAACACCGGCGTCAATAGCATCAGGAAGACGACCACGAGCAGGGCCGTGCCGCCGAGCCCCGCCGCGAGGGCTTCATCGCCGCGCCGCCGGGTCCACAAGGCGAGCGCCAGCAGGACGATGGCGGCCGCCGCGCCATAGGCGCCGGTCATCCAGGGCCGGTAGAGGCCCGCCGCCTTGACGAGCGCCAGCGCGAAGAAGCCCTGTCCGCTATCGAGTCCCTGCTCATGGGCGTAGTCGGGCAGGAAGCCGATCACGCCGACCCCGGCCGACAGGAACGGCAGGTAGCAGACAGCGACCGCCGCGACGACGAGGAGCGGAAGCTTGACATCGTAGGGCCGCCAGAGTGCCGGCAGGCCGAGTGCCGCGGTCGGCTTGACGAGAGCCCCGAGCGTCAGGGCGAGCGCCGCCGCATAGGGGCGGGCCGCGCTGCCGCACCACGCGAAACCACCGAACAGGAACGCCATCACGGCAGCCTCGACGTGGCCGTTGCCGGCGATCTCCCAGACCGGCGCCGGATGCAGCAGATAGACGGCCAGCAAGGCCCGCGGCCGTCCGAGTCGGTCGAGCAAGCGCGCGGTCGCCAGCACCGCCACGCCCTCGAGCAGCACCATGGCGGCCTTCATGGCGAGGACGCTTTCCGAGACGCGCGTCACCAGCGCGAAAAGCGCTTCGGCGACGGGCGGGTAGATGGTCACGGCGTAGTCGCGCTTGTCGATCAGGCCGTATTGGGCGGCATCGCGCAACGGCACGAGGACCGGGTCGGCCGGAACATGGAGGTAGGGGTTGAAACCTGCGCCGACGACGCGGCCGTCCCAGATGTAGCGGTAGATGTCGCCCGAGAGATCCGGGGTGGTGAACAGGAACGCGACCCGCAGCGCCACCGCGGTCACCACGACGAGCGGGAGAGCCGCGCGGGCACCGGCCCTGAGCGCCAGCCGCGCGGCCGCGAGCGCGAGCCCGCTCTGGGTGAAGGCGCAGGCGTAGAACAAGAGGTCGCTGCGCTGCCGCGCCGCTGCCGTGCCCCAGGCCGCGCACCCGATCAGGCCCAGCACGGCCGAGAGCGCGAGCGGTACTCCTCCGCGCCTGCCATCAGCCCGCATCGACGAATCCCGCCGCGGCCAGCACGGCGCGGGTGGCGGGGGCAGGGGCGCCGGACCTGGTCAGGCCGGCGGGCGGACGGCCCGCGAACTCGGCGACGAGCCAGGCGAAGCTCTCCGCGTCATCGACATCGTACCAGGGTGCGACCTCGACGGCCGGCAATCCGATCGCGGCGGCCCTGTCGCGGGAGTGCCGCATCACGGCGGACGTGCTCCAAGGAATGTCGGTGAAGATCGCGGGCTCGCGCCGCTTCAGCCCCACCAGCGTGTAGCCGCCGTCGAGCGCCGGGCCGAACACGACCCGCTCCCCCGGGCGCCGCAGGGTCGCTACGGCATCGACGAGGATCGAGTCGGGCAAGGTGGGACTGTCGCCGTTGACCAGCACGGCGCAGTCGTGGCCGTGCCCCAGCAGGTCCGCCGTGGCGGCATCGAGAACGGCGCCGAGCACGGGATGGGTGTGAACCGCATAACCGAAGCTCGGCGGCAGAATCGTCGCGAGTTCGATCGCATCATCGGCCGGGCTGCAGACCGCGTAGCCCCGGGCGCCGACCGCGGCCCCCACGCGCTCGATCGTGGCCGCGACGTCGTCCAGGAAGGCACGAGACAGGACCGCGGCGCGCTCGGCACCGAGTCGCGGGATCAGCCGCGTCTTGCTGGTGCCGGCTTTCGGCACCTTGCAGACGATCGCGATGGCGGCCGTGGGGGTGGACAAGCGTGCGGTCTCCTCAGCGGCAGAATACGCCCCACCCCCGTCAGGGTTACGCACGACCCGACGCGACGCTCCGCCCTGAACGGTCCTGGTCGGCCGGGCGCGCTGCCTCTATATCTCGGCAACCTGCCTCCGAACGAGGCCGGGCCGCCGTGACCAGATCATGACGAGAACCGACAGGCGGCCCGCATGACGCTCCATACACCGCCGCCGACCGTCCCGGCAAAGTTCAGCCTGGGGCTGGGCCTGACCAACGAATGCAACCTCAGTTGCTCGTTCTGCTATCGCGATCCGTCCCGCACCGACCGGCTGACGCTTGCCGACGTCGAGGCCGTGATGGAGCGGCTGCCGATCCGCTCGGTCAACCTCGGCACGGGCGAGAACGGCATGCATCCCGATTTCAGGCGCATGCTGAGATATTTCCGCACCCGTGACGTCAAGCTCACCATCACGTCGAACGGCCACTCGATCGCGGTGCTCGACGACGAGGACGTCCGCTCGTTCGCCGAGGTCGAGTTCTCGCTCGACTACCCCAACCGCGACGAGCAGGACGCGCAACGCGGTGCCGGCAACTGGGATCTGGTTCAGCAGCAGGCGGCGCGCTGCCGGCGCCTGGGCGTCGGCGTGACGGTCATCGCCGTGATGATGCGGACCAACTACGACCGCCTGCACGAGATCGCGACGGTCGCCCAACGCTTCGATGCCCCGCTGCGCATCAACGTCTATCAGGCGGTGCGGACCGACCTGTTCGCCTTGACCTACGACGAATATTGGCGCGGGTTCGAGACCCTGTTCGCCGCCACCGACGTGATCGCCATCGGCGAACCCCTGGTGCGGGCCATGGCGGGCCTGCCGCCGCGGGCCGGCGGCTGCGGCGTGTCCACGGTGCGGGTCACGCCGCGCGGCACGGTGCAGCCCTGCGTCTACTGGCCGGGCGGGGGCGCCCCCATGGCGGATCTCATCGCGGCCGGTGCCGCCATCGTCGACACGGCGCCCTTCGCGGCGGCCCGCGCGGTTCCCGCGGCCTGCATTCCCTGCGCCCATCGCGCGACCTGCGCGGGCGGCTGCGCGGGGCGACGCCGCCTGCTCGACCAGCCGGCCGAGCCGGACCCTTATTGCCCGGTGATCCGCGGCGACGCGAGGCCGCTCACCATCCGCATGGCGCCATCGCGGGACTTGGCCAAGCTCGAAAGCGCCTGCACCACCATCGTGACGGCGCGCTGAAGGCCGTGCCTTGCCATGCCTCGCCGCGGCCCGCCCGTAGCCGGGTCGAGGGCGGGCTGGGCTGAGGGCGTCGTCGAAACTGGCGGCAGGCTGACCGGAGACCACACGGCATGGCGCATTGGCTCTTGAAGAGCGAACCCGAGACATGGTCCTTCGCCCACCAGCAGGAGGCCGGTCCGGACGGCACGTTCTGGAATGGTGTGCGCAACCATTCGGCCAAGCGATGCCTCATGGCCATGCGGGTCGGGGAGCAGTGTTTCTTCTACCATTCCGGCGGTGAGCGTGCCGTCGCGGGCATCGTGGCCGTGACGAAGGCCTACTATCCCGACCACACCGACCCGACAGGCAGGTTCGGCATGGTCGATGTCCGGGCCGTGCGGCCGCTGTCGCCCGTAGCGCTCGACCGGATCAAGGGCGAGCCGCGATTGGCCGAAATGGTGCTGGTCAAGAATTCACGCCTGTCGGTGCAGCCCGTAACGGATGCGGAATGGGCGGTCGTGCTGGAGATGGCGGGCCAATCGGCGGTGCGATGAGCCCGACCCAGCAAGATGTCGAACGGCGAAGACCAATGGCTCCTGTATGGCTCCTGGCCATGCGAAACGGGAAAGAGGAAAAATCGAAGGCGCTGTCGATTCCGGTTCATCTCAAGCGTCTACGGATTCAGGGGCTTGCACCCCGCCCCCCAACCGAGATGTGATATGCAGTATGCCCTGCTGATCTATGAGGACGAGAGCGCCACCCGAAAGGCTGAAAGTGGCCCCGCATTTGAGGCGCTCGTGAAACAGCACATGGTCTTCTCGGGGGAGCTTCGTGCGAAGGGCATCCAAACTGGGGGCGGCGGCCTGAAGGCCTCGCTGACGGCGACGACCGTTAAAGAAGCCGCTGGTAGCCGGACCATTCACGACGGCCCCTTCGCGGAAAGCAAGGAGCAGCTCGGAGGATTCTATATCGTCGATGTTCCTGATCTCGACTCGGCGATCGCGCTGGTCAAGCGCATGCCCATGGCGGACGGCGGCAGCGTCGAAATCCGACCGCTGCTCGGGCCGGGATGAGTCAAGGCGAGCTCGACCGAGCAGTTCGGGAGGCTGGAACTCGTATCATTTCAGCGCTGGCCTCCCGGTTCCGCGACATCGATGTTGCTGAGGAGGCGTTCGCCCGAGCGGCAGCCGCGTGGCCGAGGGGCGGAACGCCTTTCGACTACGCCGCTTGGCTCTACCGGGTTGCCTTTCGTGTGGCGATCGACAGTCTTCAGCGCGAGCGCACGCGCGAGAATTACGTTGAGGGTCCAAAGGCGCAGGAGCCAAATGCAGAGGACATCATGGTGGGCGATGCCAGTCTCATTCCAGATGATCGACTCCGTCTCATCTTTGTCTGCTGTCATCCGGCCATAGGGGCAGACGCACGGGCGGCGCTGACATTGAAAGTCGTTTGCGGATTCTCGACGGCCGAAATTGCGAAGGCATTCCTGGTCGCGGAGACTACCCTGGCTCAGCGACTGGTTCGGGCCAAGCGCAAGATAACTGACGCCGGGGTTCCGTTTGAGTTGCCCGACCCTTCGGCTTGGCCCAGCCGCTTGGAGGACGTGCTTTCGACCCTGGAGGTCGCATATGCGACTGCGCACGGGGACGCTGCAGGATCAGGGCCGCACGCCGGCTATGCGCACGAGATGTTGGAAATAACCCGCGTTCTTGCGGAGTTGCTGCCCGGTGAGCCAGAGGCGCTCGCGCTTGCGGCGACCGTCCGATACGCCGAGGCCCGGCGACCGGCGCGGCTTGATGAACATGGACGAATGGTGCCCCTCTCGGAGCAGGACCCGACCGTCTGGCGACGACCGTTGATTGATGAGGGCGAGAACTATCTCAGGCGCGCCGTCGCGATTGGTCCCGTTGGGCTTAGGATGCTCCAATCCGGTGTCCATAGCGCCTGGTGTGCGAGGCGTCACGTGTCCGAGCAGTTGCCTTGGCGAGTGGTCTTAAATCTCTATGACCAGATGCTCGCAATCCAGGACAACGTGATAATTAGGCTTAACCGCGCGGTGGCCCTTGCCGAAGTCGCTGGACCGGAAGCTGCCCTGGAGGAGGTGGAGCGTTGCAGCGGACCACTGGTCTCGAACTATCTTCCCTATCATGCCGTCCGTGCGGACTTGCTACGCCGGACCGGACAAGTCGAATCTGCCGTTGATGCCTACGATCGCGCTCTCGCGTTAGGCCCTGCAGCTGCTGAACGGGATTGGCTGGCGTATCGACGGAACGCTCTTCGCTGATGTGACGAGGGTACATCGTCCCGCCTGCCGCCGGGAACCCAAATTCGCAAATACTTCCTACCTCTGTCGAATCCGATCCTCACTGACCGTCTCTTGGTTGATGGCACGACTGCCAGCCAGAGCGGCAAAGAGGAGATTTTTCATGCCGAGTAATCCAAAGATCGAGCGCAACAAGCAAACCGTTCGCCGGCTTTTCGACGAGGTCATCAACACGGGGCATCTGGAACTTTGTGGTCGCTATCTCGCCGCCGACCGGGTGGATTATCAGGACTACGGTACGCCGCCAGGTTCGGCAAACGGGCACGATGGCTTCCAGCGAACGCTCGGTGCCTTCTTGGAGGGCTTCCCGGATCTACATCTTACCATCGACTTCATTATCGCGGACGAGGATCGTCTGGCGGCCTACGTCACCACGGAAGGCACCCACACGGGGTCGTTTATGGGCGCGCTGGCGACGGGGAAACGATTCAGCGTAACAGGCGCGGATATATTCGCGTTCAACGAAGAAGGGCTAGTCTCGCAACATTGGGGTGCCTTCAACACTTTGGGTATGTTGATGCAGCTTGGCCTGGCACCAATAGCAGGCTAGCGCTGGCCCCGTCGCCCTCGGCAGTGAAGACCCGGTGAACCGCGGTTAGCTTGTTGCAGCGGGCGGGACTGCATGCGCGGAGCACGACGGCAGCCGGCCGAACGCTCTCCGTACTGCCGACGGTGCCCTTTGGGCACGTCCCAACATGGCGTAGCAGCCATTGGAAACGCCTGCCTCCTTCGCGATCCTCGCCGTCGCTGGTGCAGTTCACCAGTCCATAAAAGTTGATGACGCGGATCGCTGCCGACATGATCGCGCTCCGTCTGTCGTCGCTTCTCGTCCCGAGCCGCATAAGATATAGGAGAGCGACCAGTCGCTCGAACGCGGAGCCGCGTTCGAGCGCGACGGACCGTTGAGGCGTCGGTCGAGAGCGCGGCTGCCCGCGGTGTCGCGGAGGCCGAAGCAGCCCGACTGAGCGGTGGGACGTCTGTTTCGCTTAGATGAACTTCAGCGCCTTCAGGCTGCTGTGGCCGTGGCGGCCGACGATGAGGTGATCGTGGATCGCGATGCCCATGGGCTTGGCGATCGCGATGATCTCGTGGGTCATGCGGATATCGGCGGTCGAGGGTGTCGGGTCGCCGGATGGATGGTTGTGGATGAGCCAGCTCAGTCCAGCTAAGAAGCTGTTATTGCTCAACAATGTGCCTTCCGAGCTATGGGTTAGGGGCGGCACTTGAGATCGGCAGATCGTGAACGCCCGGGATGATCACGCCCGATCCCCCTCGGTCGTGAGTAAGCGATGCGAGGCACGGCAGGTCACCAAGTTGTTTTCGTCCCAGGCGTCGAGTTGGTCAACGGGGTAGAGGACGGCCTTGCCGATCTTTACAAAACCGGGGCCGACCCGAGCTGATCGCCAATTCCGCAGCGTGCCGACGCTGATCTCGCCGCGATAGCGCTCTGATACTTCCTCGGCTGTCATATACTTCCGATCGGTCATCACCGAACCCTCTTCGTCACCATACCTCACGCAGACTTAGACAATGGTCCAAGCGCGAAAAAGAGCTCCTGACAGAGGTGAACAACGGCGTGCTCGCCCGGCCTGGCTTGAGTTCGCCCGAGTACGCCAGACCGCGGCCAAAAAGCTTGAAAGGGTCTGCGAACAGAGTCGACCCTGACTCCTATGTGGCTCCTGACAAACCTCTTTTTGAGTCCGGCGCGTCTACCATCGTCCTCGCGTGCAATCGGCGTCGGACATGATGAAATGGTCTTCACGAGGACGCCGCGGACCGGTCTGGTTGGATCGTGCTAGGGTCCGGCGTCGCCAGAGACAGCAGGTTTCGAGGTAGACGCGAGCCGTTCAAAATCCGGTTCCGCAAGGAGTGTCGGTTCGACCCCGACCACCCGCACCATAAATTGGTTGAGCGCTACCCTCCGAAGGCGTCGGTCACAGGTGGAATCCTGTCGGGTGCGCATTTCGGTGCAAAGGCAACAACGCATAGGAGCACCGCCTCTACGCCTGAGGAGGCGGCGGCGTTCGGAGCAACTCGCTCCGTAGTGACATAGTGCTCAGCGAGATGCGCACGAACTCGGTCTTCGCCGAGCGTGTTGGTGCCGTCCTGGATTCACCTTCCAGCGAACCCGTCGCCCATCAAGCAGTGGAGTCCCGGCCGCAGGCCTCGCAATCCTCAGCAATCAAGGGGTCCGCTAAGCGGGGCAACCGACGCGCGGCTTCGCTTGCCGATCCACTCACGGCCATTCAATCCGGCCAGCAGCACCTTCGGGAACAGCTCGCGCCGCTCGAACTAGAGCAGCTCCGCGGTGTGTTGGCCGATTATCGGATGGACCGCAGCAAGCTCGCGATGAAATGGAAAGATCGTCGGCGGGTGATCGACCAAATCATCGTGACAGCCATCGAGCGCGGTAAAAAAGGAGATGCGTTCAAGCGATTGCCCTGCTCGCCCGACCAGCCGCCTTGACCCACAAAGTGCAGCAAGGACTGGTGTTGGGCAGCCGCTCGATCGGGCGCCGTCACGGCCGCGAGCGGCTCGACGCTCTTGCGCTCGACCGGCATTAGCAGACCACGGCAGTAGTCCCGGAACGGTGCTCTCCGGGCTGGCGGCGTGGCTGGCAGTTGTCCTGCTTGCCGAGCTGCCCGCAATACTGACGGGTGACGCCGACCGAATGCTTGCCCTTCTTCGGAAAATCCAGTGTCGTCGATGATCCAAGCGTCGATCACGCCGTGACGCTCGATCGACGGCAAGACAAGATCCCGGACTGCGCCCATCACACGCTCGTCCGACCAGCCGCCTTAACCTACAAAGTGCAGCAAGGACTGGTGCTGGGCAGCCGTTCGACTCGGCGCCGTGACGGCAGCAAGCGGCTCGACGCTCTTGCGCTCGACCGGCATCAGCAGACCCAGACAGTTATCCCGAAATGGCCCTCGCCGATCGGCATGTCCCAGGGCCGCCGAGAGGGCCTCGACATAGGCCGTGAAACGCTCTTCGTTATCAGCTGTCATGATGCACCCCGGGCCAGTGACGGATCGGAACTGGAGCGGTTGGTGGCATCGCCAACGCGACCTTGTGACTCAGTAAGACTAGTGCTTCGATCAGTCCACCCAACTCTAGGTGCCCAGCCTTGGAAGTCGAAGCGGTCGTCTCCGTGGGAACCCTTGGCGCCGTCACCCCGTCGCGCTGCCGTCGAGAACCAGCCTGAAGGGGGGTTGTCGGTCTCGTCCCAGCACGGATAGCCCAAGACTTCCACGGCTTCGGTAAAACGGGGGCGGTCGGCCCGCGGCACCCCGATCCCGGCCAGCACGCCGCCGGAGTCAGGAAAAGCCCGAGGATGACCCGCTCGGACGCTATTTGGCATCGCTGTCCGATCTCCCCGCGCGCGTATCCGCCCGAACGCTGGTCTTGGCGGGCCACCGGCTGCCCTTCTTCGGGCTGCACCACCGGCCGCGCCGAACTGATCTCGCACCACGCGGCGCGCTGCGCCGACCTCGCCCGCTTCTGCCCGCCCGAGGCACCGCCGACCGCGGCCGAGATCGTGCCGCTCTTGTTTACCATGGAGCTCGACGCCCACCAGTTCTGGTTCGCTTTCAGCGAAACCTTGGCGCACATCAACCTGATGGCGCGCCGCGGGGAACTGACCGAGGTCGCGGACGGCGGGCTGCGGCGGTGGCGGAGGTCCGACGACTCCAAGCGGACCCGTTAAGTCGTCATAGGGGTCGATGGAGGCGCCGCCCCAGCACGCCGAAGATGCCTTCACGGAACGCCAATACGCAGACGACGAAGACCGCGCCTTCGACCACGGTGACCCAGGAACCGATCGACGACAAATAAAATTCCAGTGCCACGAACACCAGCGCGCCAACCGTCGGACCGAACATCGTGCCCATGCCGCCGATCAGCGTCATCAGCACGACTTCGCCCGACATGGTCCAGTGCACGTCCGTCAGCGATGCCAGTTGGAACACGATGGCCTTGGTCGAGCCCGCGAGCCCGCTCAACGCGGCCGACATGACGAAGACCGCGAGCCTGTAGCGATCGACCCGGTAGCCGAGCGACAGGGCGCGGTTCTCGTTCTCGCGAATGGCTCGCAGCACCTGTCCGAAAGGTGAATGGACGATCCTGTAGATCATGAGCAGGCCGGCGATGAAGATCACAGCCACCACGGCGTAGAGGCTGGCGTCGCCCGTGAGGTCGATGAGACCGAAGAGCCGCCCGCGCGGGACGCCCTGAATGCCATCCTCACCGCCCGTGAAAGGCGCCTGGAGGGCGACGAAGTAGATGATCTGGGCCATGGCCAGCGTGATCATGGCGAAGTAGATGCCCTGCCGCCGGATCGCGACAGCGCCGAACAGCAGCCCCAACAGGCTCGCCGCTCCGGTCCCACAAAGGATCGCCAGTTCGGGCGTGAGGCCCCAGCTCTGGGCCGCCGTGGCGCACACGTAGCTGGCCGAACCGAAGAAGGCCGCGTGGCCGAAAGACAGGAGACCTCCGAAGCCGAGCAGCAGGTTGAAGGCCGATGCAAAGAGCGCGAAGCACATCACCCGCATCACGAAGACCGGATAGGCCAGGAAGGGTGCGACCACGACGACCACGATCAACCCGGCGAACATCGCGGCGTGCAGCGTGCCGTGGTCCCGGCTCCCCACGGCAGCCCGACCGATTGCCGGGCTGCCGGCCCCGGGCGACGTCGCGGGCGCCGCGACCGGGTCGGCCGCGCTCATGCCGTCCTCCCGAAGAGGCCGCTGGGTTTCACCAGCAGCACGGCGATCATGATCACGAAGATGACGGTCGAGGAGCCTTGAGGGTAGAGCACCTTGGTCAGGCCCTCGCAGAGCCCCAGCGCGAAGCCGGTGATCACCGAGCCCAGGATGGAACCCATGCCGCCGATCACCACCACGGCGAACACCACGATGATGACGTCGGCTCCCATGTTGGGGTTCACCGAATAGATGGGCGCCGCCAGCACGCCGGCAAAGCCGCGAGCCCGACCCCGAAGCCGTAGGTGAGCGTGACGAGGCGCGGTACGTTGATGCCGAAGGCCGACACTATGGTGGGGTTCTCGGTCGCGGCGCGCAGCGTGGCGCCGAGGCTGGTCTTCTCGATCGTGAACCAGGTCGCCAGCGACACCGCCAACGACGCGACGATGACCCAGGCCCGATAGTTGGGCAGCACCATGAAGCCGAGATTGCGTGCGCCGGTCAGGGCCTGCGGGATCGCATAAGGCAGGCCCGAGACGCCGTAGAGGTTTCGGAACACGCCCTGGATGATCAGCGCGAGGCCGAAGGTCAGCAGCAAGCCGTAGATCGGGTCGAGCCGATAGAGCCGCGCGATCATCAGCCGCTCGATGCCCATCCCGAACAGGCCCACGATCACGGGGGCGAGCAGCAGCGCCCACCAATAGCCGATGCCCAGCACCGTCAGCAGGATCCAGCCCGCGAAGGCGCCCATCATATAGAGGGCGCCGTGGCTGAAATTGACGATGTTGAGCAGGCCGAAGATCACGGCCAGGCCGAGGCTCAGCAGCGCGTAGAAGGCGCCGTTGATGAGCCCCAGCGTCAGCTGGCCGAACAGCACCTGCGTGGGCAGCCCTAGGATCGTGTGCATTGATGGCTCTCCGCCCGTCTCCGGCGTTTTATTTCACGAGATCGCACCCATCCTCGGCCAATGGCCTGAAGGCCTGGTCGCCCGGGATGGTCTGGAGAAGCTTGTAGTAATCCCAAGGGTATTTCGATTGTTCCGGAGTCTTGACCTGGTAGAGGTACATGTCGTGGGTCACGCGCCCGTCGATGCGCAGGTGGCCCTTGCCGAACAGCGGGTCATCGGTGGGGATCTCGCGCATCTTGGCCATGAGGGCCGCGATGTCCTTGCCCTTCAGCGCGTCGACCGCCTTGAGGTAGCGAGCTTCTGCCCGCCCTGGACGATGCCGGTCGCGGCGATGAGTAATCCCTTCAACATCGCGATCTCCCTTCGTCCCTTGTTTATGATGCCGTCACACGCCGAGATAGCCGTGCAGCTTGTCGAGGTTGGATTCGAGGTCGGCATTGGAAAAGCTGTCGACGACGCGCCCCTGCTCGACCACGTAGTGCCGGTCCGCCAGCGTCGCGGCAAATCGGAAATTCTGCTCGACCAGGATGATCGTGTAGCCGCTGGCCTTGAGACGCGCGATCGTCCGGCCGATCTGCTGCACGATCACGGGCGCCAGGCCCTCGGTGGGCTCGTCGAGCAGAAGCAGGCTCGCGCCCGAGCGCAGGATGCGCGCGATGGCCAGCATCTGCTGCTCGCCGCCCGACATCTTGGTGCCACCGCTCGAGAGGCGCTCCCTAAGGTTCGGGAACAGCTCGAAGATGGTTTCGCGCGACATGCCGCCTGGCCGCACGACGGGCGGCAGCATCAGGTTCTCCTCGACTGAGAAACTCGCGAAGATGCCGCGCTCCTCCGGGCAATAGCCGATGCCGGCCCTGGCGATGAGGCGCGACGGCAGGCGGATCGTCTCCCGGCCCTCGAAAAGGACCGAGCCGCTGCGCCGCCCTATCACGCCCATGATCGAGCGCAACGTGGTGGTCTTGCCGGCGCCGTTGCGGCCGAGCAGCGTCACGACCTCGCCCTTCGGCACCTCGAACGCCATGCCGTGCAGCACGTGGGATTCGCCGTACCAGGCTTGAAGGTCTGCCACCGTCAGGGTTGCGGCGAGGGCCGGGCGAGGCGGCGACCCACCCTCCGGAATGCGCGTGCCCGGGCGCAGGTCGGCGCTCTCACCCATGGCCCACCCCGATATAGGCCTCGACCACGCGCGAATCGCGCGACACGCTCTCGTAGGGGCCCTCGGCCAGGACCTTGCCGCGCGCCAGCACCGTGATCCGGTCGCTGAGCGAAGCCACCACGGAAAGGTTGTGCTCCACCATGAGGACGGTGCGGTTGCGGGCCGCCCGCTTGATCAGCGCGGCCGTGCGGTCGATCTCCTCGTGGGCCATGCCGGCCATCGGCTCGTCGAGCAGCATCAGTTCCGGTTCGAGCGCCAGGGTCGTGGCGAGTTCGAGCGCGCGCTTGCGGCCATAGGAGAGGTCGGACGCGGCGTGGTCGGCGAAGCCCGCCAGCCCGACCTGTCCGACGAGACCGAAGGCCTCGGCGTCATAGCGGTGCAAGAGCTTGTCCGAGCGCCAGAAATCGAAGTTGTCGCCCCGCCGCCGCTGCAGCGCGACGCGGACGTTCTGCAGCACCGTGAGATGGGGAAAGATGGCCGAAATCTGGAACGATGGGACGAGGCCGAGCCGGGCCACGTCGGCAGCGCCGGTCCGGGTGATGTCGCGACCGTTGAAGGCGATGCGGCCGCGCGTGGGCGGCAGGAATTTCGTCAGGAGATTGAAGCAGGTGGTCTTGCCGGCGCCATTCGGGCCGATCAGCGCGTGGATGGTGCCGCGTTCCACCTGGAGGTCGACACCGTCGACCGCGACGATGCCGCGAAACTCCTTGGCCAGATCCTGGGTCGTCAGGATGAAATCCCCGGGCAAGCGCCCTCCCGTAAGCGTCACTGCAGCATGGCTGCCATGCTTTGTAGACCATGGCGCATCGGGAGAGTGGCCGCAACGGGCTTTCTTGCGGTGCAGGGCTCCGAAGTCCGGTTAACAGGCATTAACGATTGCATTGAAGGGTGAATCCTAGGTGGGGCTGAATCGGAGCCCGCCATGGCACTGACCCTATCTAATGTCGGAGCGCCGTCGCGCCTTCGGGCTCTCCTTGACCATTTCGCCGTGATTGACGATCCGCGCCAGTCGCATCGTGTCACCTACCCGCCGGGCGGAACTGCTGCTTCTGGCCGTGTGTGGGACGATCGTGGATTGTAACCACTACGACGCCATCGCGGCCTGTGAAGAGGCGCATCTCAACTTTCTGCGGCGCTTTCTGCCCTTCCGCCACGGTGTCCCCGGCGGCCGCTGGCTGATCATCATGATGAACCGGATCAACCGGCGCTGTTTTCCGCGTGTTACACCGCCTGGGTCCGCTCGTGCTGGCCGGATCGGCCTTATCTTGTGGCCATCGACGGCGAAGCAAGCCAGGGGTCATCACGTGCGAAGCGCGTCGGGGTGGCTTGCGGAGGTAAGACCTAGCGCGGCAGCCACGACAGGGCGTTCGGCCAAGCGCCGCTCCACCTCGTTTCGGCCTTCGCCACAATAAGCCGCCTCGTGCTCGGCAGGAAGCCGTTTCGGACAAGTCGAACGAGGTCACGGCCATCCCGGTGCTGCTGGAGCGGTTTGCGGCAGAGGTAGGCCTGCAAGGCGCCGTCGTGACGATCGATACCATCGCCTGCAACGCCACCATCGCCAAGGCCGTCCGGGACGCGGGGGCCGACTACCTTCTGGCCGTCAAGAACAACCAGCCGACCTCGCGGCGCGACATCGAAGCCTTGTTCGCGGAAGCCCACCCCGCGAGCCTCGAATGCGTCACCGACATCGACAAGGCCCATGGCCGCATCGAGCGCCGCACCGTCACGGTGGCGCATGATGTGGATTGGATGAGCGGCGACAGGCGCTTTCCCGGTGGACTTCGTTTCCCCGATCTCGGGACACTGACCGAGTCGAAAGCAGGACCGGACTGCGCGAGCGCTGTCGCTTCGACACACGCTATACGTCGCCTCCGGTCGGTTGCGGGCGCCAAGAGCCGCCGAAGCCCTCAGAGGACATTGAAGCATCGAGAACCAGTTGCACTGGGTGCTCGATGTTGTTTTCAAGGGGGACCAGTCTCCTCTCCGTCAGGGGCACGGGGCCAGGATCATGGCCGTCGTCCGTCATTTTGGCATCAACGTGGTCCGCCAAAGCGACATCAAGCCACCCGAACGCTCAGGGCTCAAACGCAAGGTCAAGAACCCGGCCCCACCGCGCCCCGCCAGCATCAAGCTCCGCCACAAAATAGCAGGACGGTAGACCGCCATCCTCAACCAGATACTCGCAACCAACCCGCGTTAGCCCGGATTCGCGGCCCTGGCCCTTGCCCCGCTCTGGCAAGCATGGAAACTGAATGGTGGCTAGCGGCGCCACGGTTGATCACGATAGCCATTAACTTGGCGGAGCAGTCGAAGGAGATGCGAGCGCTGCACGTCGAAGCGGACACGACCTACCGCTTCGTGCGCCCCGTAACCTTCATGGCTCGACATGCTCTGCGCTGAGCTGAACTCGCGTCTTCACTGGACCCATTCATAAATCCCCCGCACTGCCGGTGGTAATTACCGGTTGAGGTTGTTTGCTTACGTTCGGCTCCGGTGAGCGGCTCATCCATAAGCGATTAGCCTGGAGTCGATACCGTCTAAACTTCCTGCGAGTAGTGGGTCGCTTCACTTCTCATTAAGCCGGATAGTATTGCATTTCGAGCAGAATGCATCCGCCGCGGCTCGTGAACGGGCCGTGTTGCGTCCCAGGCGGGCGGCACGAGTAGGTCGGTGCGTCGGTCGGCTCGATGCTGTCAGAGAGACCGAGATCGCCTGACAGCAGGTAGACTTCTTCCCAGTAATCGTGCATGAGCCGCGTCTGCGTGGCAGCGCCCGGTGCGAAGCGCACCAGCCGCGTCCTCGCGCCTTCCTTCCGAGTCTCGTCGAGGTCGTCTGACAAGGTTTTTACCTGCAGCCCAAGCGGAAAGCCTGAAAGGTCAGTCCAGCCCTCGGACAATTCGACCCTCGACACTTCGATGTGCTGACGACTCTTTCTCATGCGCCTCTCGTCCATTTTTGTAAGCACCTTTCCCATGATGCAGACCTGAAAGGGCAAGCTAGGACGTTGCGGATCGTCTCACAACCTGCTTCACTCGCGGCCGTCACGAGTGGCCCGCTTCAGAAACTGCCGGGCAGCTGCGCCTTGAGCGCATGCCTGCGAACGAGTTCCCCGATGATGGTGCCGATCATCGCCTCGACCGCTTGGCTGGACCGGGACACAGGGCGCCCTTTCTTACGCACCATGTAGGCCGTGCGCTGCGTGGGTGGGTTGATGATGTTGATGAGCGCGAGCCGTCCCTGCTCCACCTCGGCCATGACGGCAGCGTGCGGTAGGATTGTGTAGGCGCTTGCACGATCCACGATCGTCGTAATTTGGCGCAAGGCGTCTATTTCGGTGACCACGTTCAACTCGACGTTTTCCGAACGGGCCTGCCGCTCGAGCAACTCCCGCAGGCCGTGCGGCCGGCTGGGTAGTATCAGAGGCAGCTCGCTCAGCGCGGCGAACTCGATTGTATTCCTGGCGTCCCCCGCCTTGACAAAGCTCGGGGGCCAGTTGTCCGGAGCCGTCACGAGGAACAACTCCTCCCGCATCAGAACTTGCGCGGTCAGGTGACTACAATCCTGGCCCTCATAAATTCCACCCATGTCGACGTGTTCCGTCGTTACCCATTGGCGGATGTAGCCGGACATAGCTTCGACTACCCGTAACTTGACGAGTGGAAGCGCCTGCCGAACGCTCTCGACGAGAGGTACCCCTAAAAGAAGAGAGAGCGAGGGTGGCAGGCCTATGGCGACTTGGCCCCGAGGCTCGCCGCCCAGGTGGCGAACCTCGTCAAGTGCCGAAGCCATGCCGCGCAACAGGTCGCGGCTGAGATCAGCCAGCTTTGCCCCTGCTTCGGTCAGTTGCGCCCCACGGGAGCTGCGAATAACCAGCTGAACGCCCAGTTGCTTCTCCAAGCGCACCAAGACCTCGGAGAGGGAGGGTTGGGCGATACCGAGCCGTGCGGCAGCCCCGGAAATAGTACCTGCTTCAGCAATCGCCACGAAGTAGCCGAGATGCCGAAGTTCCACGTCGGGCTTGAGGTGAATCATAGGGATACCCTATGACGGAGCAAGAATGCTCATCAAGTCCTTTTCGCGTGCTTGACCTGCTTGGCGCAGTGACGTTCATGAGGTATCGGCTAGATCGGCCAGGTCGGGCGAGGCGGTCGTCGATTGTCTTGATCGGGGAGTGGGGAGCTGCGGGGCTCATCGCAGACGGCAGGCGGCACTGAGAGCCTGCTCCCTACGAAGCGAGCCAACGCTCCATAGCAGTCTTTAAGGTCCGCCGCTGGCCGCATTGACTGACATAGACCTGCCCTTTGGAGGTCATAGGGCCATTATTCTTTCTACCCCGATTCGTCAACACACAAGTCTATAACTGTCCCAGAAGTTAGTTGGAATCCTAGTATTCTGCGCCGATCCCAGGAGTTCTCCCCATGCCTCAGCCTCTACTAACCCCGTACCGGATGGGCTCACTTGAGCTGCCGAACCGCGTGGTGATGGCGCCCATGACGCGCAACCGGGGAGACAATGCCGAGAACGAGGCGACGGACTTGGTCGCGACCTATTATGCGCAGCGAGCGTCGGCCGGACTGATCATCTCCGAAGGGACCTTCGTGAGCCGCCAAGCCGTCGGCTTCATAAACGTGCCAAGCTTGTACTCGGATCGACAGACTGAGGGTTGGAATAAGGTGACCGCAGCCGTCCATGCCAATGGGGGGCGCATCTTCGCTCAGCTCTGGCACGTCGGCGCGGTCTCGCACCCGGACTTGCAGGTCGGCGGCGAGCTGCCTGTTGCTCCGTCGGCCGTGAACCCGATGACCAACGCCTTCACGCGAAACGGCTTCAAGCCGACCATCATCCCGCGGGCGCTGGAAACGAAGGAAATCGAAGGGATCGTCCAGGACTTCGGACGGGCCGCTGCGAGGGCGGCGGAGGCCGGGTTCGACGGCATAGAGTTGCATGCCGCAAACGGCTACCTCTTCCACCAGTTCTTTGCCCGCAGCATGAACCATCGGGGGGACCAGTACGGCGGCCCAATCGAGAATCGCGCTCGCTTTCTATTCGAGGTCATCGAGGCCGTGAAGCAGTCGTTCGCAGCGGACCGCATCGGCGTCCGGCTCAACCCGGCCGTACACAACCTTTCCGGGATCATGTTCGACAAGGAGACGCTACCCTTGTTCGATCATGTAATCGAAAATTTCAACGCGGCGCCGCTCGCCTATCTGCACATCATGGAGCCGATCAGCGACTTGGCGGACTTGCCGAAGGAGCTGATTGAACCATCGGTCGCGGCCTATTTCCGGAAAAGGTATCGAGGCACCTTGATCGGCGCCGTCGACTACACGTTTGACAGCGCGAACGAGGCCTTGCGGCGCGGAGAGGTCGACCTGGTCGCCTTCGGCCGCGCCTTCATTGCCAATCCCGACCTAGTGGCCCGGTTCACCGCCGGCGCGTTGCTCGCGTCGCCGTCGCGGGACACCTTCTATTCGGGCGGCCCGAAGGGCTACGTCGACTACCCGGTTCTGGCGGAGGCGCGGCAATCCGCCGAAGCGGCAACGCTGGTGGCCCCTGGCGAACGTTATGCGGAAACGCGTGTCAGGTCGCGGGTCAACGCGGAAGACTGACCTGCTCGAACAGCTCAGTCGCTCGTGGATCTATCCCCCAATCGAAGAGCAATTGAATGGCACGCCCGCTATCCGCAGTTGGCACGACGCTGACGAACGATCGCGCGAGAAGGGCTAACTGCCAGGGACGACCTGCTGATTGAGGACGACTTAGTACAGCGTTCGGGCTAATTCTCGACATGGAGGGACAACGGCTCAGTCATCCCGTCATTTCGCGGTTGCAAACAATCCGCTGAATTTCCTTTCGTTTGAGACGGCCCGAGTGAACGGCTTAGTAAGCTGATGAGCCTATGCTCAGGCATGTTGGGGATAATTTCATAAGGCATGCAGCCCTGGCGAAACAGCGAGTGCGTGCGGATCTTGCTGGTGTTGGACTCGAGGAGCGGGTCCATGCCGAGGCTTTCGCCGACTTGGCCCAGCAAGGTTAGCAAGGTGGTCGCGAACGAGCTGACCAGCAACAGCCGGTCGCGCCGGGCGGGCTCGCCGATGGGGGTGACCGACAGCCCCATGCCGAAGCGCAGGTCTTTGGTGTAGCGGAAGATGGGTTGATGGTCCAGCGGCGGGAATAGCGGTTGACCAGCACGCCCGCGGTCGCCTCCGGGGCCGCTGGGAGCGAGGCACCGGTGTTCCCTCATGCGACGGGCATGCATGCACACAACGGCTCCGACCTGCTGGCCTTCAGCCGCAATACGGGCATGGCGCAGTTTGCGGGCGCGGCCGCCACGGCCCACCCAGTCGGCCGCGGGCCTGGTTTCGCCATCCAAACCCCAGCGTGCCCAGGGACGCGAACAGCTTCTGGTCGCCAAAGCCGCAGTCGGCCAGGATCGTGACCCGGCAGGCCACAGGCGCCGTTTCGGCGAGCCGCCGTAGGTAGGCCTCCTCGTAGTCGTTGCGCCGGTCAGCCAACTCCTCCTTCCACACGGTCAGCCAAACCAGCGGCCCGGCACGGCCGTGGCCACCAACCAGGCTCAGCACCAGCATCGCCCGCCCGTCCCGGTTGAAGTCGGTCCAGTCCATGGCCACCGGGATGTCCGGCCGAGCGCCCGCCTGGCGTGGCACCCAACGGCAAAGCTGTCCCACACGTCCCTGGCTCCGTTGCTCGACCGCCGACCCACCTGCCTGACCGCGTGCTTGGTCACCAAGCCCCGTGCCTTGACACCCCCGTGCCTTGGCCAGCGCAATCGACGCGCTTTGCGTGCAGGTTATGCCCGTACAGATCGTCGATGAGCCCCGGACCTCATCGAGCCGCCTGCGAGAATTATCCTTCTTGACCGAGCCCATGCCCAACCCGCTCAGGGCTGAAACAGCTGTACGAGCCTTCCAACGCCAGAATACCCGCATGCAGAAAATGAGGGGCCAGTGAGGGACAACGGGGTCGTGGACGCGGCCGGCATGTTTGGAATGTCCGGGCTGGTCGGCCAGCACTGGGCTCCCATGCCGGTGCAGACCGTAAATCTCAGTTCCGGGTTCTGACGCGAGCCCATGTAGTGCATCGCGCGTCTGGTCGGGCGCGCTCGTCGGGTCAATGGAGCTCCAACTGGTCAGCGCACCAGCGGGCAAGCTCTTTCCTCCGCCAATGGCCTGAAGGCCTCATTACCCGGAATCGTTTTGATGACTCGCATATCATCCCAGGGCTCGGACTGCTCGCTGCTGCCCTTTACCTGAACGAGATAGAGGTCGTGGACGTGAGATCCGTTCGCCCTGACGATGCCGCCATGATCATACTGATCGTCTACAGGCATCTCATGGATCTGCTTCATCACTGCGACGGCATCACGTGACCCGGCCGCCTTCACGGCTTTTAAGTACTGGAGCGTCGCGGAGTAAACGGATGCTTGGAAGTCCGACGGCATGGCTCCGCGCCGCGCGAAGAAGCGCTGGGACCAAGCTCGCGTCTCGTCGTTACGGTTCCACACATAGGAGGTTACAAAGACGAGACCCTTGAACGTGTCAGCTCCCGCGGCGTGGATCTGAGGCTCGGACATGAAGAAGACCGCAAGACGTTGACCACCCGCCGTGATCCCGAACTCCTGTGCCTGCTTCAATGTGTTGACGGTATCTGCTGAGAAGTTGGCTACTCCGATAACATCTGCGCCGCTGGCCTGCGCTAAGAGCAGAGCTGACGAAAAATCGGTGGTTCCGACGGGTTGGCGCGTACGGCCGACGACCTCTCCGCCCGCAGCCTTTAGAAATCGCTCCATGTCAGCCTCGACGGAAAGACCGCCCGCGTAATCGGCGGTGATCATGAACCACTTCTTGGCGCCCGTCTTGACCAGCGTCCCGGCTACGCCCTTGGCGAGCGAGTAGCCGTCATAGCTCCACTGTGCCCCGAAGGGGGAACAAGCGTCCTCCACAAGGCGGGACGTCGAACTGCCCGAGTTTAGGACGATCTTCTTCGCGTTACGCGACACTTCCTGGACGGCCAACCCAATGGATGAGACCGGAATGTCGACGATCAGGTCTACGCCTTTAGTGTCGTACCAGCGCCGCGCAATGGCTGAGCCGAGGTCGGGCTTATTCTGGTGGTCGGCAGAGATCACCCTGATCTTCTCTCCAAGCACGGAGCCGCCAAAATCTTCGACTGCCATTTCGGCGGCAGTGACCGACCCCTTGCCGCCGAAAGCCTCATTGTCACCAGACATGTCCGTCAGAACGCCCACCGTCACCGGTGCAGCAGCAACGGCCCAGGGCAGCATCAGGCCAAGCGCGACAGCCGCTGCAACTGAGCGGGATGCTGTGTTGGTTGACATCGAGTTCCCCCCAAAACGCTCGGAGTGTCGCTCCGATGCAGCAACCGCGGGCGGGTAAACCCCAGGTGCAAGCGAGTCAGAATGGACCATCCCTGTGGGCCGGCAACCACTTCCTTTCAGGCCATCGATCAAACCTATGACCTCGAAAGGGCGGGTAGGTGGCGGTAGACGATGAGGTCGCCTTTACCGGCATTATAGGCCCGCCCTGCCCGTAGGCATCAGACGTTTTCTGCCCGGCTTTGCCGGATCGCCCCGACGAGTGCGCCAACGGCGGGCACCAACTGTTTGCGGCTCGGATAGCAGAGATGAAAGCCGGGGAAAGGCGGTGACCAGTCGCTTAGCAGCGTGAGAAGGCGCCCAGCGCTCACGCTTCGCATCCACTCCTCGGTCCAGACGGTGATGCCAAGCCGGCAGCGTTGTCCATCATCTCCACAGCCCCTTCGCTCGGGGCCGCCGCCGCCGGGCCGGTGCGCCAGACCAGCATGGGCGTCCGGTATCCAAGGGCCTTGGGAAAGCGCTGCTCGTTGTAGAACGAGATCCACGCCGCGATCATGCGCGGCGCTCCACGACGCGGATGCGGTGGCCGACTGGCGCGCCCGCATGAGCACCGACGACGCCGAGGCGATCTTCAAAGAGCGGGCCGCCACGGCCGAATGCGCCAAGGCCCGAGCCCGCAACCGCGGACTGACGCGCCTGCTCGTGCGCGGCGTCGAGAAGGTCAAGTCCATGCCTGCTGGTACGGACTGTCCCATAACATGGCTTGCACTTGGCGCCTCACCCCCGGCGTGATCCGAGGCGCTCAAGAGCTCCAGCCGTGATACACGGGCGCGGACCCTCGGCGTGGACGGGCCGCGACGATACTCATCACCCGACCAACTAAGGCTAGGCGGTCAGCACAGACCTCGCCAACGGGACGGCGCCGGTCACCCCATCCGTCCCCGAAAACAAGCCCGTCAAAGGATTGGCAGCCTCTCAGTCGACGGTCCGCCCTTCGCCTCGATCGCCGCCTGCGCGGCGGCAAGTCTCGCTATGGGTACGCGGAATGGCGAGCAGCTGACGTAGTCGAGCCCGAGGCTCTCGCAGAAGGCGATCGAGGCCGGGTCGCCGCCGTGCTCGCCGCAGATCCCGAGCTTGATGTCGGGCCGTCGGGCGCGCCCGCGTTGCACGCCGATCGCCACGAGTTCGCCCACTCCCTCCTGGTCCAGCGTCACGAAAGGGTCTGCCGGCAGGATTCCCTTGGCGGTGTAAGGCCCGAGGAAGGACGCCGCATCATCGCGCGAGATGCCGAGCGTGGTCTGGGTCAGGTCATTGGTGCCGAACGAAAAGAACTCGGCCGAGCCCGCGATCTCGCCGGCCTTGAGTGCCGCGCGGGGCAATT
>JAABUM010002934.1_pt1 | contig 21869 bp, 22 predicted proteins | sample 5559161 | NCBI WGS metagenome assembly JAABUM01 (sample SAMN10711868, study PRJNA513369) | rock metagenome | isolation source: Antarctica rocks | place: Antarctica: Victoria Land, Siegfried Peak nord
ATCACGTCGCGCCTCGACCGCAACCTGATCGCCCGCTCTCGAAGCTCTTCGGGGTACTTCCTCGGTGCTGCCATGACTCTCATCCAATCGTGGAATGAGAGCCTCCATCAGACCCGGCACGAGACACACCGGCACCCCGCCCTCATGCAGCAGCAGGCCCACACCGCGCTGCCCGCCGTCGATGTCGGCGGCGGAGAAGTTCTGCGACGCCCAGCCCTGACCCAGAATCGTGTCCGAGGCCTGCGGCGTCGAGCAGCGCAGCGCCCAGCGGAACCCGAACAGGTCCCGCAACGCCGACGGCACGATGTCCACGCTCGGCTTCTGCGTCGCCGCCAACACCACCAACCCGGCCGCTCGGCCGCGGGCCACCAGGTCCCGCATCAGCTCAGCGAACTCCGCCCGCGCCTTGCGCTCCCCGAACATGCAGATAGAAGGCCAGCTCGTCGCAGACCACCACCTGCAGCCGCAACCCGGAGTCGACGGTCACCTTACGGGCCCGGTTCGCCAGCAACGCCATGTACCGGGCATCCATCTCCCGCTGCAGCACCCGCAGCACATCGACCGCCTCATCGATGTCCGGCCCGACTGAGAACCGGGCAACCCCGGCCCAGGTCGCCAGCTCCACCAGCTTGCCGTCCAGCAGCCACAGATCCACCTGCGGATCCAGCGCCGCCGCCGCCACCAGCAACGACAACGCCGCGCTCTTGCCCGCCCCGGGTTCGCCGCCGAGCAGCAGATGCCGCTCCGGCAGCAGCACCCCGACCTGCTCACCGGCCTCATCCAGCCCGGCCGGCACTGGCTGCCACAGCGACATGCTCGGCTCCTTGGCCGCCGGCCACACCGTCGGCTCCGGCACCTCGAACGGATCGCGGCGCACCACCAGCACACTGGCCAGTTGGGCGTTCGCGCGGTCCCGGCTGACCCGCAGCTCCCGGACCGCCATCGCCGCGGCCAGCGCCTCCGCGCCGACCTCTAAGTCCGCCGCCCGGCAGCCCGCCGGCACCGCCACCGTCAACAGATCCCCGGCCGGCACCAACCGGACCGACCGGACCTGTGGCGCCTTCCCGTCCAGCGCCGGCAGGCCAGTCGCCCGAACCCCCCGGTACCAGCACCGCCGGGCCCGCGCCGACCGCAACGCCCGCAGCAGCAGCCGCCGCACCGGGCCGGTCGCCAGCAGCCCGGCGAGCAACGCCGCCGGTACCGCCACCGCCAACGGCAGCCACACCCGCCGCGACAGCTGCCAGCCGAGCCCGGCCGGGACGAGCAGCAGCGTCAGCTCCAGCCGCCACCACCACACGCCCCGGCCCAACCCGGTCAGCGCCGCCTCCGGCCATGACGGCGCGGCAGGCTTTGCTGACCACCCGGTGCTAGCCACCGAAACCGGCCAGCAGCACATGCGCGGCCCGCAACGCCGCGTCAATCAGCCCCCGCGCCGCCGTCGTCATCACCGACGGCACCAGCACGAGCAGCACGATCAGCAGACACACCGCCTTGAACCGCATCACCACACCGCCCTCAGGCCGCCGACTTCGCCGGCACCGGCGAACCCGTCGAGGAACCCGCTGGCCCGACCGTGGCCCCCACGACGGAGGCGGCCGGCGGAGTCAGCGCCTCCAGATGAGCCGCCTTGAACGATACCCCCGACCGATCCCCCATCGACCACGGCAACGCCACCAACCCCAGGACCTTCACCGGCACCCCAGCGACCAGCCCCTTGGGCTCCCCGGCCACCTTCACCGTGATCACCTCAGCGCCCTCACCCCCCAGCGCCACCAGCTGCAGCTGATACAGCGGCTCACCGTTCTCATCGGCCTTCGGCCGGCGAGTCTCAAAATCCACCACCGGCTCTGGGGCCAGCCCCACCAGCAGCGTCAATCCGCTGGTGTCAATCGGCAATCGCATCGCCATCACGCACTCCCGTGCTCGTAGGAAACCAACGAGCCCACCCTCGTCCGCCAACCCGGACATCTCGAGCCCACAACCGGCCAACTGCAAGACATCCCGAGCCGCCGTCAGATGCCGCAAGTTGTCCGAAGGACATCTCGGGACAACTTCCCTGTCCCTCAGATGTCCCTAGCTGTCCCGCGCCGGAGCAGCCTCAAGCGGCTGATCACCGTCCACAGGCTGATCAGTTCGCCCAGTTCTGTCTCACCGCCGTGAGAGAACTGGGCAACGACCTGGCCAGCGCCGGAGGAGACATGAACAGCACCCGCAACAGCGCGCTCGAACACCACCTGCTCGAAGCCGGCCGCACCCCCGCCCGGCTCGCCGTGGAGCTCGGCATCGATGAGAAGACCGTGCAGCGCTGGCTCGCTGGCCGCTGCCGGCCCTACCCGCGCCACCAGTACGCCGTCGCCACCGCCCTAGGCGTCGACCGCCGCGACCTCTGGCCCGACCCCGTTGGCGTCCAGGGCGACCACGGCAACGACCTCGTCACGCTCTACGACAGCCGCCTCGACATCCCGAACCGGCTATGGGGCGAGCTCACCGCCGTACCCGGCGACGTCGAGATCCTTGCCACCGACCTGCGATGGTTCCTCGAGAACCACCCGGTCCTCGGCGCCGAGATGAACTGCCACGCCCTCAAAGGCGCCCGCATCCACCTCAGCCTGCTCGATCCCGACAGCTCGGACACCACCAGCACCCCCGAAGTGCTCGAGACGGCAGCAGCGGTCCGGCGCACCCTCACCTTCCTCGACCCGATGCTCGACATCGACCGCGCCATCAACAGCCAGATCCGCCTGCACGGCGGCAACCCGCTCACCATCTACCGCTTTGGAAGCGAGATGCTCGTCCACCACACCCTCCCCGGGCTACCGGATTCACTCGCGCCCGCCTGGCACCTCCGCCGGACCACCGAAGGCGGCCCGTTCGACCGCTACCTAGTCCCCCTCCGCCACGTCTGGACCCGCAGCAGCCCAGTCCCCAAACATCGCCGCGACATGCCCCCCAGGCGGTCCCCAGCTCATCCCGCCGGAACTGGTCGGCATAGAAGGTGCGCGCGCGGACGCGTGCCGCGCCCGCGCGCGCACAGGCCTGCGGAACATCCTGACAACCTGGCTGGACGACAGCCATCCCATCTCCTACGACCTCGGCCCCGAGCTGTTCCAGCTCCTACTACCCGCCGTCGGTGACCACGAGCGACTCCTCCGCCAACGTCGGCAGCACGACGAGCACCCGCCAACCGCGAACCCCACGCCCGTCGAGCTGTGAGAACTTTCTCTACGACTTCAAGAAGCCCCTACAATGCCCTCAGGCAAGAGTCCGTGGCGTTGCCATGACGGCTTACCCGGGCACTCAACGTCGTTACGGCATACTCGAGCGCAAGTCGGCCTGCGCCATGCCACTCGGCGATATTGGCCCAGCTTTGACCGCGGTCCAAGGAGGAACATGAGCCGGCAAGTCCTTCTGTACGAGCTGAACGAGGTTCCCTGGGAAGTCGTCGATCTTTACGTTGCACAACGACCTCAAAGCGCCCTGGCCGAGTTGCTCGCGTCCGGGTTGTCTTTGACCACCGTCTGTGATGACGCCGAGCCTCTGCAGCCATGGCGAACGTGGCCGACCTTCCACACGAGCATGTACACGTCCGATCACAATTCGTTCGACCTGGGGCAACATCCGAATACTTTTCGAGGCGATGCAATCTGGGATGTCGCCGACCGTGCAGGCAAGGCGGTCGGGGTGTTTGGACCAATGCAAAGCTGGCCAGCACGGACGTTCGCCCACGGCGGCTTCTACGTACCGGACACTTTCGCGCGAACCCCGGAGACCGTTCCGACCGAGCTCCAGCGCTTCCAAGCGTTCAATCTCACGATGACCCGGGAAAACACGTTCAACCCAGATAGCCGGCTGCTGCCGAGACAACTTGTCGGAGTTTTGGTGGATCTATTGCATCTCGGACTGACAGCGAAGTCGGCTCTCGGTGTGGCCAGACACCTTGTCGATGAGTGGCGAGAACCTCGCTATAAAGCGAGTCGCTCGATCATGCAGGCGCTTCCGGCCTTCGATCTATATTGGCGCCTGCACAAGCAATGCCGACCGGACCTCAGCATCTTTTTCACGAATCATGTGGCGGGCATGATGCATAGGTACTGGGGCGACAGCGTCCCGGGCTACACGTCAGCCGGCGGCTACACGCCGGATCCGATCTTCGGGACGTTCCTAAGCCGTGCCATGGATGTGTTCGATGCTCAACTGCGCAGGCTTCTCGAGTGGACTCGCCAACACCCTGCAACAGTGCTACTCCTTGCGTCGTCAATGGGGCAATTCGCGATTGATAAAGAGAGTGTGGATGAAACGTTCGTGTTAAACGCGCCCGGGACGCTGATGTCAGCCCTAGGTCTGCAAGCAGAAGTTGGCAGCGCCATGTACCCACGAACGAGCCTGCTCTTCCAGGACCCGAGCACCGCGACCGCCGCCGCCGTCACGCTGAAGCAGGTGCGCACATCCCAGCGCGAGCTTTTCAGCGACATACGCGTGATAGGCAGCTCCATTAGCTTTGCCATTGATCAGACGCCGTGGGGACGTCCGCGAACGGAGGAGGTGACCTACCCGTACAGGCACGACCAGCTACGGGCCGGTTCTTTGCAGGATCTGGGTGTCAATATTCGGCAAAGAATGGGCGGCGGGAACACGGCGTACCATGTACCAAACGGGGTGTTTGTCGCCCATGGTAGCGGAATTCCGCAGGGGAATGACCGGGACAAAGTCAGCATCCTTGACGCGGCCCCCTCAATCTTAGCCAGCCTCGGCATCCCTGCGCCGAGGTCCTACCAAGGATCTGCGTCGATTCCCTTGTCCTGACCGACCGTCTTCATCGCTAAGTCTGGACGTCCGCAATGAGAGGGATTCGTGGGTCCGATGTTCGACGCCGAACTTGTATCGCCAGTCGTATACTGCGCACAAGTTCCCATATCTGCTTGCTTGCCCGAAGACGCCGCTACTGCAGTCATTCGACTGGCAGCCACAATCCAAAAGCCGCCAGGGGCGGACGTGCATTTGTGTAATGCGTACACCGTCGCGCTCGCAGAGCAAGATGCGAAGATGGCGCAGATGCTGCAGGGCGCAGCGCTGAATTTGCCGGATGGAAAGGCTGTCGTATGGGCCAACCAGCTGCGATACCGAAGCTTGCGTCTCCCTTCGGCCCGCGTGTATGGGCCGGACCTCATGTTGGCCGTGTTTGAGCAGGCTCAGGCTGAGCGGCTAAAGCATTATCTTCTCGGGGGGACGCCACGGGTGGCTGAGCTTTTGCGCGAAGAGCTGCTGCGTCGCTTTCCGCAAGCCCTGATCGTAGGGACGAGTTCTCCGCCGTTCAGAGACTTAACTCCGAAGGAGTGGGAGCGCGAGGTCGATACGATACGAGCCTCGGGAGCACAGCTTGTGTGGGTGGGGCTCGGGACACCCAAGCAAGACTGGGCGGTTTCGGCCCTGGCGCGCAAGACGGCAACCGTCGTGCTGGCGGTCGGCGCGGCCTTTGACTTTATAGCTGGCGAGCAACGCCAGGCGCCCCGGTGGATGCAGAGAAACGGACTGGAGTGGTTATTTCGACTGTCCACCGACCCGCGCCGATTGTGGCGGCGCTACGTGTTCGGCAATGCTCGTTTTATCCAGGCAGTGCTTCGCGCCACCATAACGCCAGGGACGCGCGCTCAGCGGACTCGGCCCTGATCACGGAGAGCTCGAAGAGTAGCCCTGCATCGGCCAGCCACGGTACCTTTTCCGAATAGCACGTAAAGAACCGCCTTTAAAACTTGGCGTCCTACCCAAGCTAGGCGCAGTGACCCAGACATGCGCTCCCTAGCCATTACAAGAGAATTGCGCAAAGTGTGCTCGTGCCGGATCGGATCGTAATCCGGGAAAGTAAGGCTTCTGCCAAAGAGAGTAATTTGACGGTGCCAGATTAAGTGGTGATAAACGATCGCGTCGGGGCAAAGCAAGATGTCAACGCCGGCGTCGTGGATGCGGCAACACCATTCGTAGTCCTCATGGCCAATAAAAAAGTCGGACCGGAACGGAGCCACGTTTTCCAACACCGTCAGGGGGATGCAGACGCCTTGTGGTGGCACTAGGGGTGTACGCGCAATCGACTGTTGGCAGCTTTGCAGAAGCAAGCGTACGCTGTCAATATCATGAAGTCGTGGTCCAGCAAGGGACCAGCCCAGGGAACGGCCCAACTCCTGACGGTTCGGCAGCAATGCTGCCCCCGCGCCTGCCCGTGCTGCGACGGCAGGATAACTCGGCATGACGTCGTGACTGCGCGGATCTACAGTAAACGGTGCCAAAATCGCTTTCGGGTATTTCTCCGCTAGGCCCCAGAGCGCTGCCAGCATGCCAGGAGCAGGGCAAGCATCCTGATCACTCAATATCAGACGTTCTGCTTTCATTTCCCGCCCGTAACGCATAGCCGCAGCAAATCCACCAGCAGACCCAGAATTTCTGCCGTCTGCATGCCCCGACCTGTATTCGACGCCAAGATCTGCGAGCAGGTGCGGTTGCGGATTATCGCTGTTGTCGACGACCAAGACTGCGGCCGGTGCGGGTGTCTGATGCTGGTATGCGAGGACCGCTCGTCGTACAGACGGATAATCGTTGTAGGCGACGATGGCGACCAACCAGGCGTTGGCGACCAGTGACTGCGTCAACTCACTGCCCGAGCGGCGAGCGGATGCTCCGCCGGGAGCACAAGGATGTCGCGCGTTCCCATCCGGTCCACAACGCGAGTCGTCCCTAGAGACGCCACCGGAATCACCCGCAGCGAGTCCATGGTGGGCTGCACCGCGACGTACGAGTGCTGCTCGCAGACGTCGCGAACAAAAGCCCGAAGAAGCTGCGCATCGTCGAGAAGTTCTATCACAAGCACCGCCCGATTCCTCATGAGTATTTCCTGGGCACTATGGAGAAGTTGGTACTCCTGACCTTCCACATCCAGCTTAACCAAATCGGCGTCTTCCACGACCTCACGAAACGAAATGGCTGTCACGGTCAAGGTCACGGTATGCCGCTGCTCGAGTTCCGACGCGTCCCCGACGAAAGCGCCGGCCGGAGCAGCGAAATGATCAACTTGTGGAACCAAAAGCTCGACCAGTTGGCGCTCGTCGTGGACGGCTGCAGCTTCCACTATCTGACTAGCCTCAACACCATTGAGCAGCAAGTTGCGCTTAAGTATGGCGACCGAAACCGGATGGGGCTCCACCGCGATGTAGTGGAGGTCTCGCCGGGCAGCACCCGCGAGCGCGGTGTAGTAGCCAACATTTGCTCCCAGCTCCGCAACTGAGGACGCGTGCTCCACGCACTCTCGCCACCACCGCGCTAGTGCAGGCTCCCACCCTCGCGCCCCGAACCAATATAGGCGCTGCAGAACAAGGCTGTCGCCGGCCGTGAGCAGAAGGGGCGGCCGCGAGTCGACCTGAAAGCTCTCAACAGTCGCCGGAATGCCGATATGCCGCACCACTTCTAGCGCTGCCCCAAAAACTTGCTCACGCAGCGTGCCCGGTGTGCTACGGGCGTATGTCTCACGAAGCGCTTCCAACATTCTGTTAGGCAGGCGGCTGATGGTGCTTGTGAGGGCTACACGCACAAGGGGACGCCCAAGTCGGCTATCCAAAGCTTCTCCCGGTAGGTTGTTCCGTATCATCGCGCCCAGGTGGCGGCGATGTGCTGGTACGTAAGTTCGCGGCCGGTAGGGACACCAGCTCGCGGAAAGGTGCATCTCCTGAGCCTGAGCCTGAGGCCCGCACACCGGACGCGGCGTGCGTCTTGGGCGCTCGTGGACCAAGCACTCACGAGCGTCGGAAACCTCCTCCTAGCAGTCGTCGTTGCCAGACGCGCCACGGCGTCGCAGCTCGGAGCATTGGGAGTGGTCCTCGCGGTTTACGTCCTGGCGCTCGTCGTAGCCAGAGCCTACTGCGGCGAGCCTCTACTTCTGGGCCTCGCCGAGGAACACGAGCCACCAGGTGGGCCCACCACCACCTGCTCGGCGGCAGCTGGCGCGGGGGCGTCTGTCGGCGTGGCTCTCGCGTTTCCCTCGGCCGCCGTCGGCCTTGTCTTCGGCGGCTCTGTGGCTGAGGGAACAGCCGTGCTGGCGCTAGCGCTGCCTTTCCTCGTGCTACAGGACACGTATCGCCTCTGGTTCTTCTCGCGCGAAGAACCCCACAAGGCGGCGGCTCTGGACGCGCTGTGGCTTGTCCTTCAGATTGTTTCCTTTTACTCACTGGTGCACTTCAGGGCAGCAGGACTGAACTCCCTGCTTCTGGCTTGGGGAGCAGCGGCGGCGGCATCTAGTCTGCTAGGTCGTGTCATGACTGCTCAACCACTGCGGGCGCAGTTGGGACGACACTTCTTGCGCGGGCACGCCGACAAGGCGCGCTTGCTCGCGGCCGACTCGCTGCTAGCTCTTGGTCCCACCCAGGTTGCCTTGATCCTGGTCGCAGCGGTTGTCGCACTCAAGATCGCGGGGACTCTACGTGCCGGCTTGATTGTGCTTGGCCCGGTAAGCGTGGTGGCGCAAAGTATTTCCTACTCGTTTATACCGCCCATGCGACGCCGCATTGCGAAGGGACAATCAATCACGCGCCCATGTGCTCTAGTGGCGCTCCTAATGGCCGGGATAGGCGCGCTATGGGTGTTGCTAGTGGCCGTGTCACCCATCTGGTTAGGCGTGCTCCTCGGCCGCGGCCTCAGCACGGCTCAACCGGCGCTGTTTCCGCTTGGAATCTACGCCATCCTGAACGCGGCCAGTCTCGGGCCAATGCTGGGCATGCGGGTACTGCTCGCACTCAAGAGTGCGCTGGTCGTGCGCTGCTCGCTAGCGCCTGTAGGCATCTTGGCCCCCGTTGTCGGCGGCTTGCTAGCCGGGGCGCCGGGAGCAGGCTGGGGATGTGCCGTCGGAGGTGCGGCGACGCTGATCGGATGGACGGTCACCTACCGTGCCACCGTGCGAGCGCAAACGGCTTGACGCCGTTGCAGTTGAGTTAGATGGAAGGAACCCACGCCTATGATGATCCAGTAAGGGATGGCGTTCTGCGGACTCTCCATATAAACGTCCGTCGCTCCATTGATGATGCCGCCGGTAGCGACTACAAGAGCCACTTCGATTGCCACGAGCTCATCCGTAGAGAGGCTTAGACGAAGGCATCGGAGTCCTCGCCAGACAAACGTGAGCATGAAGAATAGGTACGAGCCTGCCACGAGCCAACCGGCACGTCCCACGAGGCCTATGAACACATTGTGCGGGTTTCGTAACTCGCTCTGCGAGCCGTAGCTTGTTTGAAAACCGTATTTGTCCGCCAGATTAGTGGACCAGCCGTCGCCCGAAAAAACCGCGTCCAACGAGGAGGCGTCGTCCACGATGCCACGCCACCATCGCAACCGAAAGCCTTTATTGTCCGAGAGCGATTGATCGGACGACTGGGCGTTGTTAGACGTAACCACGCTCAGGGCGTTGACTTGTATCTGCCTGATGCTCACTTCGCGGCTGTTCACGACAAAAGTGGGGTTAGCGATCGTCAACAGTAGTACGGCCAGGACCGAGGCTCCAACGAATTTCAGGATTCTCGGCGACCGGCGTCCGACGAGGACCAAAACAACAATGGCGCACAGCAACGTCGATCGACTCACGGCTACGGCCACGACAAGCTGAGGCACAATCAGCGCAATTGCCCACGTGGGGAGCGCTTGTCGCAGCCAAAGTGCCAAAAGCACCAGGAGCACAAGCCCGGCATCCGTGGGCTTATAGGAAAGAATGGGCACGCCGGCGCCCGGCAGTAGGGGAAGACTTGCGCCCAGCGTGAAGTGGATAACCGTGGCAGCCGTGAGGATCATGAGGACCGCCGTCCCGAGGCGCCGCATCTGCCGGAGACTTGGAGAGGCGGACTCGGCCTGTCCCTGCATGGCCGCATAGGCCAGAACGGCGAACCACACGTAGTAGATCACGGCAAAGTTACGCAACGCCTCCCGAGGGGGCGCGCCATTGGTTAGTTGCGTCACGATCTGAAAAACACCGAGCGTGCTAGCTATTAGTAGGGGGAACCCGCGCATGCCGGACACGGTGAATCTGCAGCGGAGAAATACAAGAGCGGTGGTGAGAAGCAATGCAACTTCACCGATGTATAGCGAGCCCACTCCAGCATACGAGAAAGTTTTGCCGAGACCCGCATATAGCACGACGAGAAGAGCAAGGACGCGGAGAGACAAGGCGGGTGCGGCCTTGCCTTCCAGCGCCGACAAAGATCTGCCGTCCAGATGTGAGAAGGAGGTGTTCCCGCCAGCGACGGTCCCACCGAAAGAGTTTCCACTATCCTTCTCGACGCGAGGCAGCGTCCTCGGCACGTCAGACACCAATGTCCACGACAGCAAGCCACTCATAAGCGAGCAACTTCGGCGACTTGCGAGCAAGCGAGGCTACCAGATTTTCAAGCAAGGGAATGGCACGGGCAGTCAGCGGCCGGCGCGCCAAGCGCGCCCCACCCAGCGGAACTGCCGTCCCGCGAAGAGTGACCGCCTCCGTCCCAAGCACCGAGAGTAAATGTGTTTGGAAAGTTGACCACGTATAAAATTGTCGATGAGTGCTATCAAAAAGGCCGGATGCTCGTCGAGGGAACCTCCCGAACAGTATCTCCAAGCGAGCAGACGCAAAAACTGAGTTAGGAACGGAGATTATCCACCGATGGCGGCTGGCCGCCAGGGAGATGACCTGGCGAATGACTTCGGCCGGATCTAGTAGGTGCTCAAAGACGTCCAGCGCGAGAATAGTGTCGCCAGACGCTATAGCGTCACGTTGCGCGCGCAGTTGCTCCGGTCTCGACAGATCGCAAGGTCGAAGGTCGAGGCCCTGCACCCGGCCGCGTTGCAGTAGTGCGTCATCCCGCTCTAGCCCTACATAGGAACTTGTCGGTGGCAACAGGACAGCATTCCGCCCACTGGCCGCACCAAGTTCCACGACGTGCCCGCGGACATATTGCGGCCATTGATCCTGGAGCGACCCGGAGCGCGGTTCTCCCCACGGCTCATCGTAACGCTGGTTCACACTCACCTAAGTTTACGTCTCCCCTATTTACTTAAAAGCGCGTAACTGTCGGCATATCGCATGGCTAGCGATTGCCAGCTGAACAAAGTCTGTGCGCGTTTAGCAGCGGCTTGACGTGCCTCTTCCGTAGGACGGTTCCGAAGAACGGCACCCGCTGCAACCGCAAAAGACTGCGGCGTCACCTTCGCAACTTGCCCCCAACCTAACGTATCGCTCACCTCTCGGAGCTGCGCGGTGTCGGCGCAGATAAACGGCAAACCGACACTCGCGGCTTCCACAAGTACGCCACCGAAACTTTCCTGGGCAGACGGATGCACAAGACATGACGCATGCTGCAGCAAAGCTGTCTTCAGTTCTGTCGACACGACGCCCAGCTGCCTAACCCGATCATCAAGGCCGAGTCGGTGCGCCATCGACACAGTTTGTTCCGAGACCGGCCCGGCAAAAACCAACTGGATTCCTGGAAAATCGTTGGCAAGTAGCCGGACCATCTTAAGGGCAATGTCCGCGCGCTTGTAATTGAGTTGCTGACCGAGGAACAGCACGTACGGACGCGGCCCCACACTGGCCAGCACATCGGTAGCCGCGGCCGGCGTCGAGGAGAGCAGCGGTCCTATGCCGGTGATCATGATGCGTTCGGGCGCGACGCCGAGCCGAACAAGCATCTCCTTTTCGGCGTGAGTCAGTGCGAAGAGGAGGTCGCAACGCTTATAGATGGCTTGCCAGACCGGATCGGGCCGCCAGCTTGACCAGCGTGGATGGTGGTTGGCGGTCATCGCGACCGGTAGACCTTTGCGTTGCGCGGCCTCGAGCACGGCCAGGGCGAGGTGCTCACGGCCTAACCGCACGATGTGGATCACGTCAACGTCCAGGACACCAAGGTCTAACCGTGAAGCGAAGTGGCTTGCACTTCGGCGGCGTGCCGCAAGATACGTCATCCTTGCGAACGAATCTCGCCGACTCCAGTCGCTCGAAAGGCCAGCGGTAGTAACCGGAACTTGCTCGTCAGAGACTGAACGACCGACGGAAAGATCAAGGGTACTGGCGCGCAACCAGTCACTCCTGGTGGTTCGCCACAGAGTGAGGACCGCAGGCGAAACGGTCGTAAAGCTCTCGAGCGCATCTGCCAACGCAGCCGTGTGCAACTGGGCTCCACCGGTACTTGGCGGATAGGCGCCGATGGCGAAAAGCACACGAATGACAGGATCCAATCTCACTGCGGAACAGCCACCGACAGCCTAGTTGACACGCCATGGCTCATTGCGGGCCGTTCCCGCAGTGGTCCGCGCCGCGAGCGTACTAGGGATATGACGAAGCGGCACCCATCGTGGAGATCGCCGGCAGAAGGGCAGCTACCTAACCGAGTTGCCTTCGCACGTGACTACCTGATGCTCGCGTGAGCCCGTGGCGAGGCGCCGCTCGTCGCGATGAACGCGGGCGCGGCCGCCCGCTCACGCTCGGCACGCGGGCCACCTATTCTGACCCGATGACGAAGAGGGCGCTGATCACAGGCATCACCGGTCAAGACGGGTCCTACCTGGCAGAACTGTTGCTCAGCAAAGGTTACGACGTACACGGACTGATCCGAAGGGCAAGCACATTCAACACCGACCGGATCGACGGAATCTACCAGGATCCACATGAGAACGGGCGCCGCCTCAACCTGCATTACGGCGACCTACAAGATGGCACGGGCCTGGTCAACCTAGTCAGAACGGTCGAGCCTAGCGAGGTGTATCACCTCGGCGCCCAAAGCCACGTCAAAGTCAGTTTTGAGATGCCTGAGTACACCGGCGACATCACCGGCCTGGGCACGATGCGCCTTCTTGAAGCTCTGCGCGTTAGCGGCGTTCCGACGCGGTTTTACCAGGCGTCCAGCTCCGAGCTCTACGGCTCCACGCCGCCGCCGCAGAACGAACTGACACCTTTCCACCCCCGCAGCCCATACGCGGTCGCGAAGCTCTACGCGTATTGGGCCGTCGTCAACTATCGCGAGGCACACGGAATGCACGCGACCAACGGCGTCCTTTTCAACCACGAATCGCCGCGCCGCGGAGAGACGTTCCTGACGCGCAAGGTGACGCGTGCGGTAGCGCGCATAGCGGCTGGGCTTCAGGACAAGCTCTACCTGGGGAACATGGACGCTGTGCGGGACTGGGGGTTTGCACCTGAATACGTTGAGGGCATGTGGCGGATGCTGCAGACCGACGCCAGCGACGACTACGTGCTCGCCACCGGCCACGCGATGACCGTCCGAGAGTTCTGCATTGCGGCCTTCAACCGGGCAGGCTTGGACTGGGAGAAGCACGTCGAATACGATCCCCGCTACGAGCGACCCAGCGAGGTAGACGCCCTCATCGGCGACGCCAGCAAGGCAGAGCGGGTTCTCGGCTGGAAGGCGCAGACGTACGGCGAAGACCTCGTGAAGGTCATGGTCGACGCCGACATCCAGGCCGTCCACGACCAGCTCAGCGGTCGCGGCGTCCGGATCGACCACTAGGCTCATCCAAGCCGCGCGTCGCTGCCGGCGTGCTGCAAGAACCACTCATAGGTCGCAGCCACACCATCCGCCAGTTCCACAGACGGTGCCCAACCGAGGGCGCGCAGCCGGGATACGTCGAGCAGCTTCCGCGGGGTGCCGTCTGGCTTGCTCGGGTCCCACTGGAGCTGCCCGTCAAAGCCGACGGTGGCGGCGACGAGCTCAGCAAGCTCGCGAATGGCCAGGTCCTCACCGACTCCGACGTTGATGGTCTCCGGCGAATCATAGTTCTCGAGCAGGAACAACACTGCTCGAGCGAGGTCTTCCACGTGCAGAAATTCGCGGCGTGGGGAGCCGGTCCCCCACATGATGACCGCCGGCGCGCCGAACTGCTTGGCCTCGTGAACCTTCCGGATCATGGCCGGGATGACGTGTGAGCCGTCGAGGTCGAAGTTGTCGCCCGGTCCGTAGAGGTTTGTCGGCATGGCACTAATGAAGCTGACCGCGTGCTGGCGGCGCAGGGCCTGGATCTGCAGGATCCCGGCGATTTTGGCAATGGCGTAGGCGTCGTTGGTGGGTTCAAGGGCGCCGGTGAGCAGGCTGTCCTCGCGAATGGGCTGGTCGGCAAACTTTGGGTAGATGCACGACGAGCCAAGGAAAATCAGCCGCTGGACGCCGGTACGAGCTGCGGCGTCCAGTACGTTGACCTGGATCCGCAGGTTGTCGGACAGGAAGTCCGCCGGATAGGTCGCGTTGGCCAGGATCCCCCCGACCTTCGCCGCCGCCAGGACGACGTGACTGGGGCGCTCCCCGTCAAAGAACGCGTCGACCGCAGCGCGGTCGCGCAGATCCAGCTCTGCTGACGTGCGCCGCAGAACCTCGTGACCGCGGGTTTCGAGGGCGCGCGTGACGGCCCCGCCGACCATGCCGCGGTGGCCGGCGACGTACACCGTGGCATTAAAAGGGAGGGCATGGGGAGCGGCAGTCACGCCGCCCACGCTAGACGGGCGGCCAGGGTTGGGTGTCCTCCCGCAGCGCTCGCGGGGGGGCGGACTTGGCAGAGAGGCACCTCGCTCAGTGCTTGCAGCGCAAGCTTGTCGTGTCTATCCCGGCGCAAAGTGCAATCTGGACGACGAAGCGCCGGGCGCTATTGGGCCAACCGGCCCAATCGATAGTCGATCACGCGGCTGAGTTTTCGGGTGATCCTGACGTCAAACGGCAACCGGTCAAGGTCATCTCGCCACATCCGACTGCCGTCTATGACCTCAGTCAAGAGCTTGCGGGTGGCGCGTTCGGGCAGGCCGAGTCCTCGTCCGAGCTCGACGAAGTCGTCGGCGCCGAGGTCTCCCGTGGACCGGCCCTCGATCGACAGCGCCATGGTGCTGTCGCCGTACGGCTGCGAACTGGGCAGGTCATAAGCAGGAGCGGGGCGCCACTCGCCGTCGGCGGATTGCAGGACGGAGAAGTTTTTTGCGTGGGCATCACCGTTGCCGGTCACGTAGGCGAAGGCGAGCTGGGACAGGAAGATGCGCGCAGCCGGCAGGGGCGCCTGGCAGAGACCCACCAGTGCCCCAAAGGCTTCTTCCGTGCTCAGCACGTACTTGTCTGCCGGCGGTCGGCCCGAAGCCTGGCAGGCGTCCTCCACGGCCCGGATCTGTGGATCTGGGCCGGCGCTGAGGCCGGGACGGTCAAAGCGCTCAACGAGTAAGCCGTGCCGCCCATCGGCGTCGACGACCACCTCCGCCCGCACCGTGGCCAGGCCGGTCGCTCGTGCCGCGGCGAGGAAGAAGGCCTCGTTGTCAACCAAGTGCGGGAACTCAGGTGGGTCCAGCTTGAGGATGAATCGTGCTCCCGCCTTCGCTACCGGAACGGTCAGCATCGCCGCGCTGACCTTGTCCTGGACGCCTGGCAGCGCGACCCGGTCCGGTCTTATCCCGAGCTCTGAGAGCAGCTCCACGAACCGCACCCGGCTGATGTCGCTGATCGTCAACCGCGGCTCCCCCGCGGTTAGAGGCGCATCGGCCGGGAGCACCTGCACGTCGCCCACCGCGTCCGACCCGACCGCAAGGAGTAGAGACAGCTCGTCGTCGGCGCTCGTCTTCACCGCCCGACGCAGAGCCGTCAGCCGTCTTCCCTCCGGCAGCAGCCCGGCGAAATAGGCCGGCACGGCCCCGCCCGGAGACAACACCCGGCCCGGCTGCAACGGCAGCGTGCTCGCCACCGGGGGCCCACCGCCCGCCAACCACTCCGAAAGATATTCGAACTCCACCCCGGCGGCAGTCCGGGTCAGCGTCGCCGCCAGCCGTCCCTGCTTGTAGACGTCGGCCCGTTCCATCTGGCGCAGTGCCTGCAGTTCCAGGTTGCTCAACGGCGAGCCCCGATGCGTGCAACGTCGATCGGAGGATCGACGCCCGGGGCGAGCTGGAGATGCATGCCCAACGCACGCAACACCGCGAGCAACTTGTCCAGGCGGACCCCAGGCTTACCGCGCTCAAGCTCGTGGAGAAACCGCACGCTGACCTCCGCCAGATCAGCCACGTCTTGCTGCGTCAATTGCAGGTCGCGCCGGCGAGCCCGGAGCGCCTGGCCGAGTTGTGACGAGTCAGCAGGATCGTGCAGATGTCTTTCTGAATGAGCAGCCACACGGCCTCCTCGGGCCAAAATCTGCAAGATCGAGCAGAAGCCAGTCAGCGTAGCTTGCGAGAGGTCGATTCCGGCGCTGAAACTGCACAATCGTGCCGGTCACGCTATCTACGAGTCGTAGGGGTCACGGCCGACACAGGAGCCCGCTGCCCCGGCGCTCACAGCACCCGCTGGGTGCACCCATCAGGCGCCACACCCGTCGTTGCTTGTGCCGAGAAGGAGCGCACGACTGAACCGCCCCGGCGTGTCCGGAGACTTTCTAGTTTGAGACTCCGGCGGTCGCAGGGGTCTGGTGGTGAGCGTAGTGAGCTTGCTCGGCCTCGACGGGTGTGAGGTCGTCGCAGTACTCGAACGGGCGGCGGTGGTTGAACCAATCGACCCACTCGGCGGTGGCGATCTCGAGGTCGTCGAAGCCTTTCCAGGGCCGTCGGGGCTTGACGAGCTCGGTGTTGTAGAGCCCGATGATCGACTCGGCCAGAGCGTTGTCGTAGGACGAGCCGACGGCGCCGATCGAGGGCTTGATGCCGGCGGTGTCGAGGTGCTCGGCGTAGGCGACGGACAGGTACTGACTGCCGTGGTCGTGATGTGCGATAAGGCCGGTCAGGTCTTTGCCCTCGCGGTGCCTGGTCCAGATTCCCTGTGCGACGGCGTCGACGACGAGCTGGCTGGTCATCGTGGTGGCCACGGACCAGCCCAGGATGCGGCGGGCGTAGGCGTCGATGACGAATGCGGTGTAGCACCAGCCCGACCAGGTCGAGACGTAGGTGAAGTCGGCAACCCAGAGCCGGTCCGGTGCTAGCGGACGGAAGTTGCGGTCCACCAGGTCGTGCGGCTTGGGGGCGCGCGGGTCGCTGATGGTGGTGCGCTTGACCTTGCCTCGCACGGCGCCGGACAGCCCGAGCTCGCTCATGAGCCGCTCCACGGTGCAGCGGGCGATCGGGGGCTCATCAGCGGCGCGTTCACGGTTCAGCGTCAGCCATACCTTCCGCGCGCCGTAGACGCCGTAGTTCGCGCCGTGCACGGCCGTGATCTTCAGCCTCAGATCCCCGTCCCGCAGCTGCTGCTTGGGCGGCCTGCGGGAACGCTGCTCGTAGTAGGTCGCGGGGGTGATCTTGCAGCCCAGCTCCGTGAGCTGCTCGCAGATCGACTCGACCCCCCAGCAAAGACCCTGTCCGTTGGCTTCTTCGTGACGCTCACCGACGTGTTCGTCGATGAACGCCACGATCAGCGCAGTGGCCGGTCGAGTTCGGCCGCGAAGAAAGCCGACGCCGCCTTCAAGATCGCATTGGCGCGTTTGAGCTCGGCGTTCTCGCGCCTGAGCCGCTTCACCTCCGCTGAGTCCTCGGACGTGACACCAGGCCGCGAGCCGGCATCAACCTCAGCCTGCCGACACCACTTGCGCACCGTCTCCGGCGTCCCGACGCCCAGCAACTCCGCGACCCTGGTCATAGCTGCCCACTGCGACTCCTGGTCGCCGCGGACCTCAGCAACCATCCGGACCGCCCGCTCACGCAACTCCACCGGGTACCTCTTCGACGTAATCCCTGACATGACCCCAACCCTTCCAAGGAACGGAGTCTCCGGACACGCCGGGGCGGTTCACGACCACGCAGCGACTGCTAGCAGTGATCTCGCAGGCCATGGCACTTGAGGAGACCGGCATGACGGTCGATGCTTCACTGTGGACGCACTGGCGCCGCACCGTTCCTGGGCGAGAGCTGAGTCCACGGACGTGGTGTACGACGACCTCGACGACGTGCGTGTCATGAGGACGTAGAAGACGGCCACCACATGATCCTGAGAGGAGGCGGAACGTCAACAAGATCCAGCACTACTTGCTCGTCTTCGACCATGCGCAAGGCCGGCTCCTCGAGGAGAGGCACTTCGAAGATGACGGCGCCGCAGCGCTCGTTGCCTACGCCGAGACGGAGCGTGAGCGGGGCGGTGACCGGATGATCGAGATCGTGCTTATCGGTTCCGACTCCATCGACACTGTTCGTCTGACTCACGCCAATTACTACGACGGCAGCGTCGCGGTCTCGAAGTACCTGGCCGGCATCTAAGCCCTGGCCAACGAAGCCGACACTTGACACACTCTCGACCGGGCGCCCAAGCAGTGGCTGCCGAGATGCGGCGCGCGGCCGCAGTGGCCCCTGACAGGACCCCTCAACCCCCGGGTTTGAGCCCTGATTTCGTGCCCGCTACGTGCCCGTAGCAGCGAGAACGGGCCCGAATCACACTAGACGTATTAAGACGTGATCATGGCGTTGACCTGCGGTTTTAGACGAACGTGGAATGATAAACAATGTCTTTTCTTCGATTCCCAAACAGACATCGAGCGTGAGCACCGTCATTCTTGGGTTCGGGCGGACCGTGGAGCCCCCTAAAACTGCCTCTCCTTGGTGGGGTTGATGCCTTCCGCCAGATATCCGCCCAGGCGTTGTGGCCTGCGGGGATGGGGCCCGATCAACGTCGGCCGTCGGGAGGGGCGCCTTGCCAATGAGATGAGCGCATCTTTTGGCGCCGGCTCGGGGGAAGCCGCCAGCTTGCACTCGTAACAGCCGTAGATGCGACGGCTTGCGCCTGGTGGCTCTCGCCGTCCCGACAACACCTCGCCCAGCGCACCGCAACCACCCCAGGGCGACAGCGGATCCTGGCCGCCGTCTCGCTCGGCGTCGTTCGAGGCAGCGAGGCATACTGGGCTGCCGCCGGAGTACTGAACTTGACTCAAGAGAGCGAAACTGTGGACCTTCGCGACTACGTACGGTTACTCCGCCGGCGCTGGCGACTCATCGCGCTGTGCGCCCTGCTCGGGATTGCTGCCGCCCTGGCCACAACGCTGAGCCAGGCGAAGGTCTACACCGCTAGCTTCCAGTTCTTCGTGTCGGCGCAGGGCAGCCCGGCGACAGCAAGCGGCAGCGGTGACATCAGCAATGCCTACACCGGTGGCCTCTTCACGCAGCAGCGGGTGAAGAGCTACGCCGACGTGCTTCAGTCCCCCCGGCTCGGAGAGCTCGTGGCCAAGGACCTCGGCCTGAAACGCTCCCCCGCGTCGCTGGCGCGTCAGGTGACTGCCACGGCTCCACTCGACACCGTGCTGATCAATTTGTCCGTCAAGGACAAGAGCCCCCTCCTCGCCCAACGGATCGCCCAATCGATCGGCGTCCAGTTCCCTCGAGTGGTCGAAACGCTCGAGAAGCCCACGAACGGCGGCCCAGCCCCCGTCAAGGTGAGTGTGATCCAGCCGGCCGCGCTGCCGGGCACCCCCACATCCCCCAAACCGAAACTGAATTTGGCCCTAGGGCTGCTCGTCGGGCTGGCCGTGGGCATAGGTGGGGCTGTCCTGCGAGAGACGCTGGACACCAGTGTGAAGAGCCCGGACCAGGCCGAGGAGCTGGTTGGCGCGCCCATGCTCGGGGCCATCAGCTTCGACGCGGAAGCGCCCAAGAATCCGCTCGTAGTTCACACCGCACCCAACAGCGCGCGAAGCGAGGCCTTCCGGCAGATGCGCACCAACCTGCAGTTCGTCGACATCGAGCACGCCCTGCGCAGCGTCGTCGTCACCAGCTCGGTGCCCGGCGAGGGCAAGTCGACGACGACCTGCAACCTCAGCCTCAGCCTGGCGCAGGCCGGCGTCCGGGTAATCCTCGTCGAGGGCGACCTGAGGCGGCCTCGCGTCGCGGAGTACATGGGGCTCGAAGGCGCCGTAGGGCTGACCAGCGTGCTGCTCGGCCGGGTGCCGCTCGAGGACGCGCTGCAGCCTTGGGGCGACGGCATCCTGCAGGTGCTGCCCAGCGGGCCGCTGCCACCTAACCCGAGCGAGCTGCTCGGCAGCGCCGGGATGGAGCAGCTGCTGCGCCGGCTCGAGGGCCTTGCCGATATCGTCCTCATCGACGCACCGCCGCTGCTCCCCGTCACCGACGCCGCCGTCCTGGGCGCCATGACCAGCGGCGTGCTGATGCTCGTGCGCAGCAACCGCACCAACATCGAGCAGGTCAAGCGGGCCACCACCACTGCCAACGCCGTCGGTGCAACCGTGCTCGGGGTTATCCTCAACGCGGTGCCGACCAGTGGGCCGGACGCCTACGGCTATGGGTACGGCTACAGCAGCTATTACACCAGCCAGTCGAAGACCGGAAAGCTCGGGCGCGGCGAAAGCGCCATGGGCGGGGGGACCGCCCAGTCCACCAGCGCCTGGACCCGGTTGCGCGGCCGGGCGGACAGCGAAGCCGGGGCCGTCCACCCCGGCTTCGCCCCCCACCCCGACCCGGCCGCGCAGCACGACGCGGCAGACGTTCTCCCACACCTCGAGCAGGACGCGCCCAGGACGGCCGCCCAGGCGCCGGCGAGCCGGGGCGGGCTCCGGCGTCCGTAGGCGCCGCAGCGCCGTACGACGGTCAGCACCGTCTCGGCGAGCATGCCAGGTCAAGACCGAGGGACCAGTTCCCCACGGACTGCAGGTCAAGCCGGACGGTGTCGTCCCAGGACAGGTCGCTACCGCCCCTGCTCGCCACAGCCCGGTGATCCCGGGCTGACGAGCAGACGCCGGGTGAGTGTTCCCCTCGTACCGCTCAACCCTGCTCGCCGAATCGGCACGCTCGCTGCCTGGCCCCCGATCACCATACGAGCAAAAGGGCACGACCAGAGCACAGGTCCACGCGCTCCCGGGAGCGGTCACCGACCGAGCTCAGGTCAGCAGCGAGATGAGGTCCTGGGCGAGGTGCGCCGCCAACTGCCGGCGCTGGCCACTGGTCAGCGGAGCCCTCGGCGTGGGCGTCACCCACTGCTCCGCGATCGGGTCCAGGTAAGTCACGGGACCCACCCCCGCCAGAGCCCTGAGCGCAGCACCGTAGAACTGACCCGAGCGCAAGGGCCCGACCAGCACAACCCTTGTGCCCGGCGATCGTTGCTGAACGGCCGCGACGGCCGCCATGGCGTCCTTGCGCGAGGTCGACGCCCGCGGTAGCTGCAAAACCACGATCCCGGGGCCGGGCAGCAGGTCGACGTACACCGAGGGCGGAAGGGGGGTTCTCGCAGTCGACGGCTCGGGGAACACCGGCGTACCGAGCCTGTCGGCGACCCTCGAGACCACTGCCGGGTCGGTGAGGTCCTCGCCGACTAGGACGACCGGGCGCTGCGCCGTGGCCGTCGCGCTAGGCGCCACAAAGGTGAAGGGCATGCTGGGCGTCGGGCTGGGATCGACCGGCTTAGGTGTTGTCGACGCGGCAGTGGCCGGCACCGACAAGATATCCTCCCCCGCCGGCACCGCTCCGCCCTGCTTCACCGTGTAGACCGCGGCGACCACGACAGCGACTGCGAGCAGGACCAGCAGCAGGTCGTTGAGCTTGACCCGCGGGCGTTCCATGAGCTCACGTTACGGGACAGTGCGCTGTCCGGTCGTAAGCTCGCCGGCCCACGCCCTGACCATCTGCTCGTCATTGGACGACGCCTCTTCAGGTCGGCTGGAGGAGGTCCGGGTGCGCGGGGAACCAGGCGCCCGTGCCCTCGCGCCCCTCCTGCGGTCGATCGTGCCTTCGCCGTCATGAGGTCTCGATCCCGGAACCCTCTTGCCCTTGCCGTCCTGGCCCTCGACCTTTTCCATGTGCGGTTCGAGGTGCGCCACGGCGGTCTTCATCACCTCGGCGGACTGCAGCACGAACGGCAGCTGCATCTCCCCCGAACCGAACAGCTCCCCGACCGTCTTCATCCCCGACAGCAACACGT